>Ga0222421_100596_pt1 | contig 9925 bp, 9 predicted proteins | sample 3A1ome_2_FD_182473 | JGI IMG/M metagenome (GOLD analysis project Ga0222421, IMG submission 182473) | Enriched microbial communities from leaf-cutter ant dump, University of Wisconsin, Madison, United States - 3A150A (version 2) | ecosystem: Environmental > Terrestrial > Nest > Insects nest > Nest... | reverse complement strand
GCCATCGTCGCGGCCAGTCCGCCGAGCGAGTGCAGCAGTTCCGGCTTCCAGCCTTCGCCGTCCTTTTCGGCGAAGACGTTGCGGCCGGCATCGTCCGCCAGCGAGACATGGAAATGCATTCCGGAGCCGGCGTATGTCTCGACCGGCTTGGCCATGAAGCAGGCGGTGACGCCGTGCCGGCGCGCCTGCGCCCGCACGATCCTCTTCAGCATGACGAGGTCGTCGGCGGCGCGAAGCACGTCGGTGCGGTAGTTCAGCGTCAGCTCGTACTGGCCCGGCGCATATTCGGAAATCACCGTCTCGGCCGGGATGTCCTGCGCCTTCGCCGCTGTATAGATGTCGGAAAACAGCGGCTCCATGCCGTGCAGGTGGTCGACCGAATAGACCTCGGTCTTGCCGCTCGCCCTGCCGTCGAGCACGGCCCGTGCCGGCTGCACCTTGCCGTCAGCGTCGCGTTCGTTGGCCAGCAGGAAGAATTCCAGCTCGAAGGCGCCGGCCGGTTGCAGTCCCTTCGCCGCCAGCCGCTCCACCTGACGGCTGAGCGCGTGGCGCGGGTCGGAGGTCATCGGCGCTCCGTCGAGGTGGTGCATCGCCATCAGCACCTGGCCGCGCGCGGGGCTGGTGCCATGGAGCGGCACCAGCGTGCCGGGGATCGGCCAGGCGCGCAGGTCGCCGTCGCCGGAATCCCAGATCAGCCCCGTCTCGTGCACGTCCTCGCCGGTGATGTCGAGGCCGAGGATCGAGATCGGCATGTGCCGGCCGTTCCTGTAGATGGCCTCCAGCTCGTGCCGGCGCACGATCTTGCCGCGGCCGACGCCGTTGGCGTCGGTCAGCACGATATCGACGGCTTCGATGTCGGGGTGGGCTTCGAGGAAGGCCTGCGCTTCGGGGGGCGTCGAACCGGAGGGCGAGGTCATGGCAGGAGGCTCGGTTGGATTGCCTGCGGGAAGGATCATGACTACGCCGCCAGTTTCGCCGCAACGTCGGCGAAGGCCGAGATCAGCCGGTCGACCTGTCGCGCCTTCGTGGCGGGCGAAACCAGCATCATGTTGTGGAACGGCGCAATCAGCGCGCCGCGGTTCACCAGCGCGACATGGATGGTCGCCTCCAACTCCGGCGCGTGCGCGCCTTCCGCCTCGCCGCCGTTCTTCAGCGGGCCGGGCGCGCAGATGAATTCCACCCGCGCTCCGACGCGGGCGACGTGCCAGGGCAGGCGGAAGCGGTCGATGACGGCGGTCAGCCCGGCGTCCAGCCGCATCGCCAGCCGCGCCATGTGGGCGTAGTTACCCTCCGTCATCACCTGTTCCAGCGTCGCCCGCATGGCGGCGAATTGAAGCGGATTGGCCGACAGCGTCGTGCCCATGCCGGAATAGCCGGGCTCCTTGGTGTGGTCGTAGGCGGCGTAGCGGTCGGCGACCGCGCCGCTCATGCCCCACACGCTCGCCGGCACGCCGCCGGCCACCGGCTTGCCCAGCACGAACAGGTCCGGCTCCAGCCCGAAGGCCTTCGTGTAGCCGCCGGGGCCGGAGGAGATGGTGTGCGTCTCGTCGATCAGGAGCATCGTGCCGGCCTTGCGCGTGAGGTCGCGGAGTGCCGCGTGGAACCCCGGTTGCGGCAGCACCATGCAGGAATTGGTCAGCACCGGCTCGGTGATGACGCAGGCGACGTCCTTGTCCGCAAGTGCTTCCTCCAGCGCCGCAATGTCGTTGAACTCGACGATCTTCGTAAGCGCCGTGAGGTCGCGGAACTCGCCGGCCAGCCCCGGACGGTTGATGGCCTTTCCGTCCTTCAGCCGCACCATCGTCTCGTCCACCGCGCCGTGATAGCAGCCGTTGAAGACGAGGATTTTGCCGCGGCCGGTGACCGCGCGCGCCACGCGCAGCGCGAAGCGGTTGGCGTCGGTGGCGGTGGTGGCGATCTGCCAGAACGGCAGGCCGAAATGCGCCTCAAGAAGCCGCCCGAGCCCGAGCGCATCTTCCGACGGCAGCATGTAGGTCAGGCCGTGCCCCGCCTGCCGGCGGATCGCGCGCGCCACCGGCGGCGGCGAATGGCCGAACATCGAGCCGGTGTCGCCGAGGCAGAAATCGTCCAGCGCGTTGCCGTCGATGTCGGTGATGCGGGCGCCCTTCGCGCTCTCGACAAGGATGGGAAAAGGCGTCGGCCAGTCGCTCATCCAGTGCATCGGCACACCGCCGAAAAAGCCTTCGATGCCGTTGCCGATGCGCGCCTCGCTTTTCGGCCGCGCCTTGCGGAAGACAACCGCCTCGGTCTCGCGAAGCTCTGCGATGCGCGCGTCGTCTACGCCGCACTGACTTGTCGATGCCGCCCTTGCCGGATCCAAGATATGCCCTTCGAGTTGCCCGTGGTGGCGGTTTTGTAGCGTCCGGCCCGCGGGCGGGCAATGGCCGCAGCCGTCAGCCCGCTATGTCGATCATGCCGCAATCGCCGGTGGCGGCGCCGAAGACGATGCGGCGCCCTTCGCCGTCCCACATCAGCGCGGTGACGGCGCCCTTGCCGGGTCGGCGCAGCAGCACTTCCTTGCTGTCGGCGAAGCGTGCGGCCAGCACCATGCCGTCGTCGTAACCGATCGCCACCACCTCCTCGGACGGATGGCAGGAAACGCAGGTGACCATGGCGTCGCCGCGCGTGCCCAGTTCCAGCGGCGCCTTGCCCATGGGGCCGTCCTTGCCCTGGAAGGGCCAGACGATCGCCGCCGGCGCGCCGGAACTGGCCAGCCACTTGCCCTTGGTCGACCACGACAGGCTTTTCACTTTCGCCGGGTAGCCCGACATGCGCATGTGCTTGCCGTCGGCGAGTTTCCAGCCGTGCAGGGCGTTCTCCTGCATGGTGGTGACGAGGAAATTGCCGTCCGGAGAGAAGGTGGCGCCGGTATGCGCGCCGGCCCATTCCAGTTCGGTCGGCTTGCCGTCGGCGGCGGGGAAATGCAGCGTCGCGCCGTTGTAGCGGGCAACCGCGATGCGCATGCCCTTCGGCGCGAAGGCGACGCCTTCGACGGACCGGGGGTGCTGGAATTCCTTCACCTTGCCGTCGGCGAAGCGCACGAAGGCGCTGCGCCCCGCGCCCCAGGCCACCGCGCCCTGCGGGCCGGCGGCCACGCTGGTGATCCACTTCTTGCCGGCACTCGCCAGTTCCCCGGCCGTGCCGTCCGCTCTGACTGCGAAAACCTTGCCGTCCTCGCCGGCGGTGACGAGCCGGCTGGCGGCGGCGTCGAGCGCCGTGCACAGCAGGCCGTCATTGACCTGCACGGTCTTGTGGCCATGGTCGAGCCGGTGCACCGCGCCATCGGCGAAGGCGAAATGCGGGATCTCGTTCAGGAAGACGGCGGCGAGGCAATGGCCGTCGATATCGAGCGGGGCGACTGTGGGCACGAAAGATATTCCATTCGATGTTTGCGCTGCCTGTCCCCTTGCCCTCTCTCGACAAGGGCGGGGAAGGGGATTGCCAGCGCTGAAGCTTGCCCCTTCTCCCCGTTTACGGGGAGAAGATGGCAGCAGCCAGATGAGGGGCGGCGCCAGGGTCTGTCAAGTTCGCGCCGCCCTTCATCCGGTCCTTCGTGCCACCGGCGTTCGAAACTCGGAAAAGCCAAGCAATTGGCCTTTCGTCCGCTTCGCGGACCGTTTCTCACCCCCGTGAGCGGGGAGAAGGGAGAGGCGCCTATGCCTGGCAAGCCTCGAAGCTCTTCCTCAGCCGCTCGGCGTCGAGGTCGCGGCCGATGAAGACAAGCCGGCTCTCGTGCGGCTCGCCGTCCTTCCACGGGCGCTGGTGGTCGCCCTCGATGATCATGTGGACGCCCTGCAGCACGTAGCGGTCGGGGTCGTCCTTGAAGGCGATGATGCCCTTGAGCCGCAGGATGTTCGGCCCCTCGATCTGCGTCACCTTCTCGATCCACGGGAAGAATTTCTTGGAGTCCATCTCGCCGGCCCGCAGCGACACCGACTGCACCGTCACGTCGTGGATGGCGGACGGGTGCGCGTGATCGTGGTGGCCATGATCGTGGTGATGGTGGTCGTGATCGCAATCCGGCCCGCATCCATGGTCGTGATCGTGGTCATGCTCCTCGGCGTCGAGGAAATGCGGGTCGTTCTCCAGCGCCCGCTTGAGGTCGAAGGCGCCGCGGTCGAGCACTTCCGCAAGCTCCACACCGGAGCGCTGGGTGCGATGGATCCTGGCGGTCGGGTTGATGGCTCGCACGGTGGCCTCGACGGCGCTGAGTTCCTCCGGGCTCACCAGGTCGGTCTTGTTCAGCACGACGACGTCGGCGAAGGCGATCTGGTCTTCCGCTTCCCGGGAGTCCTTCAGGCGCAGCGGCAGGTGCTTGGCGTCGACCAGAGCCACCACGGCGTCGAGCCGTGTCTTGGCGCGCACGTCCTCGTCCATGAAGAAGGTCTGCGCCACCGGCACGGGATCGGCCAGGCCCGTGGTCTCGACCACGATGGCGTCGAAGCGGCCGGGCCGCCGCGTCAGGCCCTCGACGACGCGGATCAGGTCGCCGCGCACCGTGCAGCACACGCAGCCGTTGTTCATCTCGTAGATTTCCTCGTCGGATTCCACGATCAGGTCGTTGTCGATGCCGATCTCGCCGAACTCGTTGACGATGACGGCATAGCGCCGGCCGTGGTTCTCCGACAGGATGCGGTTGAGCAGCGTCGTCTTGCCGGAACCGAGATAGCCGGTGAGCACGGTGACGGGGATCTGCGCCTGGGCTTCGCTCATGGTAGGGCCTCGAACAATGAAGGGTCGCGCTCCATATAGGCTGCCGTCGCCGCTTTTACACGTCACAAGCGATGATCCAGCGGCCTTCCGTCCTCTTTTTTGCGCGGCAGCGCCGGCTGAGGAATTCCTTTGTCATCTAACTGAAATATTCATCTGGCATGAGCGCTGCGACAAGCGGCGCGCATTGCCGGCAAAGCGATCGCCGATTGCGGCGGCCGCCGCGAGTTGCCAACGCATCCGTCGTGGCTATCGTGGCCGGGCGGCGCCTAGGAGAACGACCATGGCCAAGGCAGACAGGGCAGCGACCATGAGCAGGCTGCACGCGGCCGCCAGGCTGGCGCGCACGGCGCTCGCCGCGCGGCTGCTGGCGCACGGCTTCTATGCCGGGCAGGACCAGATCATGCTGGCGCTCGACCGCGAGGACGGCCAGACGCCGGGCGCTCTCGCCGAGCGGCTGGGCGTGCGCCCGCCCACCATCACCAAGACCATCAACCGACTGCAGGCGCAGGGCTTCCTCGACAAGCGCGCCTCCAACGCCGACGCGCGCCAGGCGCACATCTTCCTCACCGACATGGGCCGCGAGGCCATCCACGCCATCGAGAAGTCGGTGAAGAAGACCGAGAAGCAGGCGCTGAAGGGCCTCGACAAGAAGGAGCAGAAGGCGCTGTTCAAGCTGCTCGCCCGCATCGAGGCCAACCTGTCGGGCGGCGAACCGGCGCAGGCCGAGGACGATGCCGAGGATGTCGCGGAACCGGTCGCCGGGACGGCCGCATAGGCCGCGTGGACGGCTAGCGACCGAGGACATCCACCCGCGCTCCGTCATTCCGCTGCGCGGACCCGGAATGACGCGATGAAGTTGGCCGACTGCCCTTTATGGGAGCCTGACTGTCCGCACGACCTGGCCGACACGGAGGCCGCCCGCGCCGTCGAAATCCACTGGCCGGCGAAAAAGCCTTGATTTGCCCCGCAACGATGGCATAAGCCGCATTTAAACAGTTTAAATGCGGTGCGGGAGGTTGCGCGCTGGCACAGAAGATCAAGCTTTCGACCATTGCCGACGCGCTCGGCGTCTCGACCGCCACCGTTTCGCTGGCGCTGCGAGACAGTCCGCTGGTGGCGGGCGCGACGCGCGACAAGATCAAGGAGCACGCCCGCGAGATCGGCTACATCTACAACCGCCGCGCCGCCTCGCTGCGCACCTCGCGCTCCGGCATCGTCGGCGTCGTCGTGCACGACATCATGAACCCGTTCTATGCCGAGATCCTGCGCTCCATCGAGCACGAGCTGGACCGCAGCCGGCAGACCTTCCTGCTCTCCAACCATTACGACCAGGTGGAGAAGCAGCGCACCTTCATCGACACGCTGCTGCAGCTCGGCGCCGACGGCGTCATCATGTCGCCGGCCATCGACACGCCGGCCGCCGACATCCTCATGGCGGAGGAGAACGGCCTGCCGGCGGTGCTGATCGCCCGCGACGTCGAGGGCGCGCATGTGCCGGTGTTCCGCGGCGACGACGCCTACGGCACGGCGCTCGCCACCAATCACCTGATCTCGCTCGGCCACACCCGCATCGCCATGATCGGCGGCACCGACCAGACCTCGACCGGCCGCGACCGCTACCAGGGCTACGTCAACGCCATGCAGGCGGCGGGACTGGAGATCAATCCGGCCTGGCGCATTCCCGGCCCGCGGACCAAGCAGGCCGGCTTCGAGGCCGCCGGCCAGTTCCTGGCGCTGAAGGACAGGCCGACCGCCGCCTGCTGCTGGAACGACCTCGTCGCCATCGGCCTGATGAACGGCATCGCCCGCGCCGGGCTGGTGCCGGGCATCGACATTTCCGTCACCGGCTACGACGACCTCGAGGAGGCGGCCATCGCCACGCCGGCGCTGACCACGGTGTGGAACGGCCAGCGCGAGGTCGGCCGCCGCGCCGCCAGCGCCCTGCTCGACAAGCTGAACGGCGAACCGGTGCACATCTCGCAGGATCTGATCAAACCCGAGCTGCATGTGCGCCAGTCCACCGGCCGGCCGGTCGAGCGGCGCTGAGGGCAACGCCGGCCCGCGTCGCACCCCATCCCATATCGCAGGAGAACCGGCATGGCCGCCGACCTTCGTTCCATCACCGTCCTCATCCCCGGCAAGCTGCACGAGCACTCCGTCGCCCGCATCGGCGAAACGTTCCGGCTGATGAGCATCGACACCATCGATGCCGCGCTCCTGACCGGCGAGATGAAGGCGACGGTGCGCGGCATCGCCGCCTCGCCGGCGATCGCCGGCGGCATGGTGGGGCCGGATTTCATGAAGGCGCTGCCGAAGCTGGAGATCGTCGCCAATTTCGGCGTCGGCTACGACGGCGTCGACGCCCGCCATGCCGGCGCCGACGGTATCATGGTCACCAACACGCCGGACGTGCTGACCGAGGAGGTGGCAGACACCGCGCTCGGCCTGCTGATCGCAACCGTGCGCGAACTGCCGAAGGCCGAAGCCTGGCTGCGCGCCGGCAACTGGGTGGCGAAGGGCAATTATCGCTTGAGCCCGCTGTCGCTGCGCGGCCGCAAGGCAGGCATCTTCGGCATGGGCCGCATCGGCATGGCCATCGCGCGGCGGCTGGAGGCGTTCGGCCTGCCGGTCGCTTACCACAACCGCCGGCCGGTCGAGGGGCTGGCCTATGCCTATCACGACACGCTGAAGGGGCTGGCCGAGGCGGTCGACACGCTGATCTCCGTCGTGCCCGGCACGCCGCAGACGGCGAAGGCGGTCGACGCCGAAATCCTGAAGGCGCTTGGGCCGGACGGCGTCTTCGTCAACATCGGCCGCGGCTCGACCGTGGACGAGGCGGCCCTTGCCGCCGCCCTTGCCGACGGCACCATCGCCGCCGCAGGGCTGGACGTCTTCGCCGACGAGCCCAACGTGCCGCCGGCGCTGCTCGATGCGCCCAACACCGTGCTCCTGCCGCATGTCGGCTCGGCCTCGGTGCATACCCGCCGCGCCATGGCCGACCTCGTGGTCGACAACCTGATCGCCTGGTTCTCGGACGGCAGGGCGCTCACGCCCGTGCCGGAAACCGCGAGCGTCGCTCCGCGCGGCTGAAGGCCGCCATATTCGTTAACCGGCGCCATGGTCGTTAACGGCGCCGTAACCCTTTCGAAACATTCTGCCCTTTGCCAACGATGCCATTGGGGGCGATCCGATGAAAGCATTCGCTGCGGCGGTCGGCGCGGTCGCGCTTCTGGGCGGCGCCCAGTCTTTCCAGCATGAGGGCAGGGGCGATGCCGCCGCGGCAAGCCCTGCACCGACTTCCAGGGCTTACAGGCTGATCGCCAATGGCGGCGATACGGCCTGCACCGTGACGCGCGGCGCCGATCTGGCCGGCGGGCTGTCGGAACTGGTCGTCGGCGCCGGCTGCCGGGTCGTGCTGCCCGGCATCGAGCGGGCGCGGTTCTGGCGCGAGCGCAAGGACGGCACCGTCGGCTTCAGCGAGAACGGCGCCGACCCGCTGGTCAGCTTCGAGGCCGGCGACGGCATCGATTACGAATCCTACGCCCCGGTCCTGCCGCTGCTGACGCTGGTGGCGGAGTAGCGGCCGCGCCGCAGTCCGGCTACTCGGCCGCCGCGCGTGCGCCGGTTCTCGCCGCCGCATGCGCCCGCACCGCGTCGCCGAAGGCCTTGAAGATGCGCTGCGAGACGCTGTCCGACTTCACCCAGTATTCGGGATGCCACTGCACGCCGACGGCGAAGGCGCGGGCGTCGCGCACCGACACGGCTTCCACCGTACCGTCCTCGGCGACGGCCTCGACCTGCAGCTTCGGCCCGAGCCGATCCACCGCCTGCCGGTGCACGGAATTGACCTTGATGTCGCCCGCGCCGAACACGCCGGCCAGGCAGCTTCCCGGCTTGATAGACACGGTCTGGTGGATGGCGAAGCGTTCGTCCTGGTTGTCGCTCGCCGGCGCGCGATGGTCGAGCGAGCCTTCGCGCTCCTGGATCTCGCTGGCCAGCGTGCCGCCAAGCGCCACGTTCATCTCCTGGATGCCGCGGCAGATCGCCAGAAGCGGCACGCCGCGCTCCACCGCCTTGCGGATCAGCGGCAGCGTGGTCGAGTCGCGCGCCGCGTCATAGGGGCCGTCGCGCTCGGTCGCCTCGGCGCCGTAGAGCGAGGGATGCACGTTCGACTTGGAGCCCGTCATCATCACGCCGTCCACCGTCGAAAGCAGTTCGTCGAGGTCGAGCCGCTCGCCGAAGGACGGCACCAGCAGCGGCAGCACGCCGGCGCCGGTGATCGCCGCCTCCAGATATTGCTGCGGCGCGGCGTGCCAGGTGTAGTTCTCGAACTGTTTGACATCGGTGGAGACGGCGACGAGCGGCTGGAGCATCTGGGTTTCCGGCAGGCAGAACGGCGTTGGCGCAACTGGGCTGGTTGTGCTTACAAAATAGGCGATTGCAAGGCGATTTGCCACGGTCTCCTTGCGGCTTGCGCCAGTCCGCCGTGGCCGCGTATCCGGCCGGGATTAGACCATAGTCGCAGGCCGTCGCGCCGGGTCGGCGGGAAACGTCCCGACGGCCGGCGGCGGGGGTGCCTTGCGCTGGACACGTCGCCTTCGGCGTGTATTGTCCGCAAACCGGTCCGGACCTGCCCACCGGCGGACCAGTTCGCATTTTCGATCAGGCATAGGGAGGAATTTCATGGATCGTCGTTCATTCATCCGCAAGGCCGGCGCGACCGGTGCCGGTGCGGCGGCGGCCGCGGCCACTCTGGCGGCGCCGGCCATCGCCCAGTCCAATCCGAAGGTCACCTGGCGGATGACCTCCTCCTTCCCGAAGTCGCTCGACACCATCTATGGCGGCGCCGAGGTGCTGTCGAAGATGCTGTCGGAAGCCACCGACGGCAACTTCCAGATCCAGGTCTTCGCCGCCGGCGAGCTGGTTCCCGCCCTGCAGGCGGCGGATGCGGTGACGGCCGGCACGGTCGAGGCCGCCCACACCGTCTGCTACTATTTCTGGGGCAAGGACCCGACCTGGGCGCTCGGCTCCGACGTGCCCTTCGCGCTCAACGCGCGCGGCCGCAACGCCTGGCAGTACCACGGCGGCGGCATCGACCTGTTCAACACCTTCCTCGCCAAGCAGGGCCTGTTCGGCCTGCCGGGCGGCAACACCGGCACCCAGATGGGCGGCTGGTTCCGCAAGGAGATCA
>Ga0222421_100594_pt1 | contig 9978 bp, 8 predicted proteins | sample 3A1ome_2_FD_182473 | JGI IMG/M metagenome (GOLD analysis project Ga0222421, IMG submission 182473) | Enriched microbial communities from leaf-cutter ant dump, University of Wisconsin, Madison, United States - 3A150A (version 2) | ecosystem: Environmental > Terrestrial > Nest > Insects nest > Nest... | reverse complement strand
AGCGTGGCATCGAGCCGGTGGGCGGCGTTGATCTGGAAGCCCAGGCGCGCATTGCCCGCCGTGGAGCGGTAGCCGTCCCTGTCGGGGTTGTGGCCCGCGTTGTCCTTGATGTCGTAGCCGTCGCTCTCTTCGCGCGCGATGCCGAGGGCGTAGTCGAACGCGCCCGCCGAGCCGCTCACGCCCGCCTCGATCTTGCGCAGGTTGTGGGTGCCGATGCCGACGCCCACGTAGGGCGCCGCGGCGCCCTCGCCCTTGCGGGTGAAGAGCTGGATCACGCCGCCGATGGCGTCCGAGCCGTACACCGCGGCGGCCGGGCCGCGCAGCACTTCGATGCGGTCGATCTGCGACAGCGGGATCTGCTCCCACACCGCGCCGCCGGTGGACTGCGAGTCCACGCGCACGCCGTCGATGTACACCGCGGTGAAGCGGCCTTCGGCGCCGCGCAGGAACACGTTGGACGAGTTGCCCACGCCGCCGTTGCGGGTGATCTCCACGCCCGGCAGGCGGGCCAGCAGGTCCACCAGGCCGGCGCCGCCGGCGTTGTCGATGGTCTCGCGGTCCACGATGGACACGTCGGCCACGATGTCGGTCAGCGGCTGCGCGGTGCGAGTGGCCGTGACCACGACTTCGGGGGTTTGTTGCTCTGCGGATTGGGCATGCGCGGCGCAGGCCGCCAGCGCGGCCAGGGACAGCGCCGCAAGGCGCAGGTTCGGGGTCTTCATGGGAATCAGTTGGCAATAAAACCCGCGCCAGCCTCCCCGCCAGCATTGGGCAAAACGGCCTTGCGCGCACAGCACAGGGCCACCGTGTTGGCCGGTATCCGGGCTGGCGGAACGCCCCTCAGCGCCTTCCCAGGCGCTTGTTCAAGGCGCCCAGTGGCTGTGTGCTGAAAGGTGAATCGAAAGGACTCGTCCGCTGACCGTTGCGGGGGCAGCGCAGGCTCGGGAACCGCTTGGCGCGGCACCCTCCCTGCTTCCCGTTGAACTGCGGCATGTGAACCACACCGCGAGCACCAACGGGAGGGATTTTACGACCGTTTACAAACCGCAACCCTACAATCGAGGCCCGTATGGCCACACCATCCACCACCGACCAGATCGCCGAGCGCGTCGAACGACTGCTGCTGCGCCACGCGGAACTGCAGCGCACCAATGCGCTCCTCGCCGAGCAGGTGGCCGCCCTCACGCAGGAGCGCGATTCGCTCAAGTCCCGCCTGGGCGCCGCGCGCGCGCGGGTCGATGCCCTGCTGGAACGCCTGCCCGCCGCGGCCGCACCCGCCACGAAAGAGTCCGAAGAATGAAGCAGATCGAGGTGCAGATCCTGCAGCAAAGCTACCTGCTGACCTGCCCCGAGGGCCACGAGAGCCGCCTGCTGGACGCGGTGGAACGTGTCGATACCGCCATGACCCGCATCCGCGACGCCGGCAAGGTCCGCGCCCGCGAACGCATCGCGGTGCTGGCCGCGTTGAACCTGGCCTTCGAGATCGCGGACCGCGAGGCCGCCGACCTGGCGACGGGCGCTGCGGCCAAGGCCGCGCCGCTGGCCACGAACCAGGCCGCGCCGGCACTGCCCGCAGGCGACGAGGACCGCCTCAAGGCCCTGGTGCAGCGGCTGGACGAAACCCTGGGCGACGACGGGCGCTTGCTCTAGGGCTTCCGCTGCATTGCCTTGCGGCATTTACATGCCCCAGTGCCAGCAGCGCAGGCCGCAAGCGCCTACAATCGATCCTGTCTGCGATGCTGCCGGGCTTTATATTTCCTTGAACCAATGCTCAACGAGCTCGGGCCTGGTACATCGCCCGGTGAGCGTGATCATCTCGCGTCAGATGAACCCAACGCCTGGCTGCCCTCGCCCACCTGAACCCCCGGTTCAGGATGAGGGTCCGGTGGCCATCGCAGACACCCTCTTCCCCACGCACCGGCCTTCTCGCCGGTGCTGAATTCCCGGCCCTTCGCCCTTTCCTCCTCTCCTCTTTTCCTTGCGCCATGCTGGACCCTTTCCTGATCGTTGAACTCGGTGTGCTGGGCCTGGCCACCGGCTTTCTGGCGGGCCTTCTGGGCATTGGTGGCGGCATGCTGCTGGTGCCGTTCCTGACCTACATCCTCGGCGCACGGCAGGTCGCGCCGGACCTGGCGGTGAAGATGGCCATCGCCACCTCGATGGCCACGATCATGTTCACGTCGATCTCCAGCGTGCGCGCGCACCACAAGCGCGGCGCGGTCCGCTGGGACATCGTGCAGCGGCTGGCACCCGGCATCGTGCTCGGCGGCTTCATCGCGAGCCTGGGCGTGTTCGCGCTGCTCAAGGGCTCGTTCCTCGCCATCTTCTTCGCGCTGTTCGTGAGCTTCTCGGCCTCGCAGATGTTTCTGGACAAGAAGCCCGCTCCGTCGCGCCAGATGCCCGGCGGCGCGGGCCAGGTGGCCGCCGGCGGCGTGATCGGCTTTCTGTCGGGGCTGGTGGGCGCGGGCGGCGGCTTCGTGAGCGTGCCGTTCATGACCTGGTGCAACGTGCCCATCCACAACGCCGTGGCCACCAGCGCCGCGCTGGGCTTCCCCATCGCGCTGGCCAACGTGGTGGGTTACGCCATCGGCGGGCAGAGCGTGCCCGGCCTGCCCCCGGCCTCGCTGGGCTACATCTGGCTGCCCGCGCTGGCGGTGATCGCCACCTGCAGCGTGCTCACCGCGCCGCTGGGCGCCAAGGCAGCGCACAGCCTGCCGGTGAAGCAGCTCAAGCGCGTGTTCGCATCGCTGCTGTTCGGGCTGGCGGCCTACATGCTCTGGAAGGGCATCGCGGCGTCCTGAGCCGCGGACATCCCCGATTCAGGTCTGGATCGGATTGCGCTGGCCCTGCGCCTTGAGCGGCAGCGGCTTGCCCAGCATGGCGCGGAACTCCTGGGCCGGCAGCCCTGGCGCGCAGAGGAAGCCCTGGTAGTGGTCGCACTGCATCTGCTGCAACACGGCCTGCTGCGTCTCGGTTTCCACCCCCTCGGCCACCACCTCGATGTGCATCGCGCGCCCCATGCTGATGATGGCGCTCACGATGGCCCGGTCGCCGTCGTCGTCGGGCAGGCCGCGCACGAAGGACTGGTCGATCTTGAGCTTGTGGATCGGCAGTTTCTTGAGGTAGGCCAGGCTGGAGTAGCCCGTGCCGAAGTCGTCGATGGCCAGGCCGATGCCCAGGCCGGCCAGCACGCGCAGGCGTTGCTCCATTTCCTGCGCGTCCTGCAGCAGGATGGTTTCGGTGAGCTCCAGCTCCAGCAGCGTGGGCGGCAACTGGTGCACGGCCAGCAGGCGCGTGATGCGGTCCACGAAGTCGGGCTGGCGGAACTCCAGCGCCGACACGTTCACCGAGATCACGATCGGCGTGCCGCCGTGCATCCACAGCGCCGCCTCGCGCACCGCCTGCTCCATGACCCAGGCGCCCAGCGTGACGATGTAGCCCGACTCCTCCGCCAGCGGGATGAACTGCGCGGGCGACACGGCGCCGAATTCGGGGTCGGTCCAGCGGATGAGCGCCTCGGCGCCCGTGATGCGCCCCGTGGCCATGTTCACCTGCGGCTGGTAGTGCACGGCCATGCGGCTGAGCCCCAGCGCCTGGCGCATCGCATGCTCCAGCTGCATGCGCGAGAGCAGGTTGGCGTTCATCTGCGGCTGGTAGAAGCCGTAGCTGCCGCGCCCGCGCTCCTTGACGCGGTACATGGCCGTGTCGGCCTGCTTGATGAGTTCGTCGAGCGACGCGCCGTCCTGCGGGTACAGCGCCATGCCGATGCTGCACTGGATGGAAAAGCCCATGCCGTCGAGCATGAAGGGCTTGAGCATGTCGTCCAGGATGCGCCGCGCCACGCTCTCTGCCACCACGGCGTCGCCGCCGTGCAGGTAGATGACGAACTCGTCGCCGCCCAGGCGGCACAGCATGTCCGTCTGGCGCAGGCAGGCCTGCAGGCGCTCGGCCACCAGCTGCAGCACGCGGTCGCCGAAGGGGTGGCCCAGCGAGTCGTTGATGATCTTGAAGCGGTCCAGGTCCAGGAACAGGATGGCAAAGCCGGTATCGCTCTGGCGCGCGCCCTGGATGGCCGTGTCCACGCGCTGCGACAGCAGCAGGCGGTTCGGCAGGCCGGTCAGCACGTCGCTGTAGGCCAGCTCCTCGATGCGCTTTTGCGCCGCGTGCTGCAGCGTCAGGTCGCGCATGAAGCCGATGCTCTGCACCAGGCGCTCCTCGTCGTCGCGCAGCGCCACCCACGACAGCTGCACGGCGCAGTAGGCGCCGTTGTCGCGGGGCAGCCAGAGCTCGCCTTCCCAGAACCCTTCGCGGGCCCAGCCCTGCAGCACCTGCTCCATGAAGGCGGCGTCCGAGCCGCCGCCGAACAGCGAGGCCGCCATGCAGCCCTCGAACGAGGCGGCCGACGGCCCCACCAGGCGCTCGCAGCCCGGGTTCATGCGCAGGATGCGGTGCTGGCTGTCGGCGATGAAGATGGCATCCAGGCTCGACTCGAACACCCGGGCCGCCAGGCGCAGGCTGGCCTGGATCTCGGTCTGGCGCGTGATGTCGCGGTACGAATACACGCGGCCCACCGGCCGCCCCTGGCTGAACTGCGGCACGGTGCGCAGCTCCAGCACCACGCCGTTGCGCAGCGCCAGGATGTCCGTGCTCTCCTGCATGGGCTCGCGGGCAATGGCGGCCAGGCGCTCAGCGTAGGCCGCGGCGTCCTGCACCTGGGCGGCCATGTGCGCGTAGACCGCGGCGTCGTCGCGCTCCAGCAGCAGCTCGCGCGGAATGCTCCAGAGCTGCGCCAGCCGCTGGTTGAAGGCCCGCACCTGGCCGCCCAGGTTGCAGACCAGCATGCCGTCGGCGGCCGAATCCAGCGTGGCGCGCAGTTCGGACAGCAGGGTTTCCAGCTCGCGCTCGGTGGCTTCCTGGCCGCTGCGGTCCAGCATGGTCACCATGAAGACGGTGCCGCCCTCGGCCTCCCCGGGCACGCGCGCCACCTGCCGCTCCACGGGCACCAGGCTGCCGTCGGCACGCAGCAGGCTGGTGTGCGAATGGATGCCGGCCGCCACCACCTGGGCAGGCTCGCCCCAGAAGGCGATGTCCTGCGGCGTGGAGGCCAGGCTGAGCACCGAGGCGCCCACCATCGCCGCAACGGAAGAGCCCGCCAGGCGCGCCGCGGCGGCATTGGCATGCAGGATCAGCAGGCTGGTTTCATCGACCAGCCACACGGCCTCCTGCAGCCCGTCGAGCCAGCCATGGGGTTGCAGGGCCGTCACGCGCCGGCCTCTTCAGGGCCCGGGTTGACCGCTCGCTCGAAGAAGTAGCAGATGCGCTGCCGTGGCGACAGGTAGTCCAGCGCGTCGCGCGGCAGCTGCGCGGGCTTGAGGCTGCGCCGGATGCCCAGCTCGGGCACGGTTTCCAGGTCGAGGATCGGTGCCTCGTCCTTGGGCACGCGCGGGTCGTGCACGATGACCTTGGGCCGCAGCGGGCGCGAAGAGTTGACCGAGGCCACGATGGCATAGCGGTCGTTGACCAGCTGGACGATGGAGCCCGGCGGGTACACCCCCATCATGCGGATGAACGCGCCCAGCACGACGGAGTCGAAGCGCGACTTGTGCTGGGCGAAGATGACGGACAGCGCCTCGTGCGGCGTGAGCGCGTCCACCCCGTTGGCGGGGTTGCACATGCGGTCGTAATGGTTCACCAGGGCTAGCACCTGGCTGGCCCGCCCCAGGTCGGGGCCGGACAGGCGCAGCGGGAAGCCGCTGCCGTCGGCCATCTCGTGGTGGCGCGCGATGGCCGTGACCACGGACTCGGGCAGCTCCATGCGCTTGGCGAACGCCACGGATTCGCCCACGTGGGTCTCGTAGCGCGAGCGCTCCAGGGGGATCATCGACGGCGTGGGCTGGCGCAGGTTGGGCGGCAGCTTGAGCTTGCCCAGGTCGTGGATGAGCGCCGCCACGCCCAGGTCGTGCAGCTCGGTGCTCTTCATGCCCAGGGCGCGGCCCAGCAGCAGCGTGATCACCATCACGTTGATCGGGTGCAGCGCATTGCGCTCGCCCACGCCTTCCGACAGCAGGCGGATGACGGAGTCGCCGTTCTCCAGCAGCTCGGAGACGCAGCCGGAAACCAGGGCCTCGCCCTTCACGCGGGCCTGGTCGGGGTGCTCGGAAACGACCCGCTCCAGCGCCTGGTACTGCCGCGTGGCCTCCCCGAAGCGCTGGTTGCAGGCGGCGAGGGTGCGGTTCTGCATCTCCAGCAGTTCGCGCCGGCGCTGGGCTTCCTTGTCCACGGGGGGCGCGCCGCCGCCGCCGGCGTCCAGCCCGTTGGGGGACGGGGCGCTCATCTCGGGCACGCTCCAGGCCGACGGCACCAGCTCGCGCAGGTCGGGGTCGCTTTTCTTGGGAACGTAGCGGACTTCGGTCAACCCGAGCTCGCGCAGCGTGGCGATCTGCTCCACCGATGCCACCCGGAAGCTGCTCACCGGGAAGGGATGGTGCATCCAGCCCACGTCGAGCTGGATGTACATGCCGACACGCAGTTGGCTGATGTCGATGAGGATGGAGGAATTCACTTCTGGGATGGGTGCAACACAGGGGCACCGATGCCACCAATGGTTACACAGATTATCGCCAGTTGAGAGAACTCCTTGAGCCGAACGCGGCGGCCGGGCAACACCCCCGGGCAAGCACCTAGGGTGTCTTACCTACGGCGTCAGCGGCACCAGAGCGAGGGCTTGTAGACCAGGTCCATCCACAGCGCCCAGGTGGCCACGCCGCACAGCAGCGCCCCGGCCAGGCGGGTGCCCCACTCGGCGCGGAAGCCGTCGAGGCGGCTGCGGATGCGGCTCCAGGCCCAGCGCCCGCCCACCAGCCACGCGCCGCTGCCGATGCCGAACAGCGCCATCGCCAGCGCGCCCTGCACCGGCCCGCCGCTCAGGGCCGCCACGAGCAGGGCCGAATACAGCAGCCCGCAGGGCATCAGCGCCCACAGGAAGCCGGCCGCCAGCACCCCGCCCGGCGCGCCCACCAGGGGCCGCACGCGTCCCCAGACGGCACGGCCGGCGTTCTCCACCCAGGCGGGCTGGCGCGACTGGACCAGCATCAGCAGGCCCCAGGCCATGACGGCCACATGCATCAGCGTCCAGACCGGGTGCAGCGCTGTCGTCTGTTGGGTGAGCCACGCCAGGCTGTCCATGGCCAGGGCCGCCACCGCGCCCGCCGCCGCATACCCCGCCAGCCGCCCTGCGTGGAAGGCCACGCTGCGCCGCACCACGCCGCCGCGGGGCGCCCAGCGGACGGGCTGCGCGGAAGCGCCGTCACCCTCGCCACTGCCGCCCTGCCCCACCAGCGCGCCGCAGGGCGCGGCGCACATGGCCAGGCAATGGGCGCCGCCGGCGAGTCCCATCAGCAAGGCGGTCCAGGCGATCGTCATGGCGTGTCTGCGGGGTGTTTCATCAAAATGATAGCTGCCAGCGCTTGTCCTGATTGGGTTTCGATATGAAATCAATCTGAAAACCTTGCATGTCAAGCGCAAGCAGCTATGTTTTACGCAGCATCCATCAGATGATGCGCGAGAACCGGGCGCGGTTGCGGTCCGCCTGCAGGTAGCGGTCGAACACCATGGCGATGCCGCGCACGAAGAACCAGCCCATGGCCGTGACCTCGATGCCGTCCGGCCGCACCTGCACCAGGCCCTGCCCGGCCATGTCCTCCAGCTGCTCGATCTCGGCCGCGAAGTATCGCCGGAAGTCGATCAGCCAGGCCTGCTCCATGGGCTCGAACAGCAGCTCGCCCTGGCACATCAGGGCCATGATGACGGCGCGGCGCACGAGGTCGTCGCGCGTCAGCGCCAGCCCGCGCACCACGGGCAGGCGCCCCTGGTTCAGGAAGTCGTAGTACTCGTCCAGCGTCTTGGCGTTCTGGCTGTAGGTGGCGCCCACGCGGCCGATGGCCGACACGCCCAGGCCGATCAAATCGCAGTCCGGCTGCGTGCTGTAGCCCTGGAAGTTGCGGTGCAGGCGCCCCTGGCGTTTGGCCACGGCCAGCGCGTCGTCGGGCAGGGCGAAATGGTCCATGCCCACGTAGACGTAGCCGGCCGCGATGAAGGCGTCGAGGGAGCGCGACAGCATCGACACCTTGCCAGCCCCCGTGGGCAGTTCGGCCGAGACGATGCGCCGCTGCGGCTTGAAGCGCTCGGGCAGGTGGGCGTAGGCGTACAGTGCGATGCGGTCCGGCCGCAGCTGCGTCACCTGGGCCAGCGTGCGGTCGAAGGACTCGGGCGTCTGGCGCGGCAGGCCGTAGATGAGGTCCACGTTGATCGATTCGAAGCCCAGCGAGCGCGCGGCCTCCACCAGGGCGAACACCTGTTCGGCCGGCTGGATGCGGTGCACGGCCTTCTGCACCTCGGGGTCGAAGTCCTGCACCCCGAAGCTCAGCCGGTTGAAGCCCAGTCCGGCCAGCACCGCCAGGCGCTCGGGCGTCACGGTGCGCGGATCCACCTCGATGGAATATTCGCCGCCGGGCGCCAGCGTGAAGCTGCGCTTGAGCATGGCCATGAGCTCACGCAGGCCGTCGTCCGACAGGAAGGTGGGCGTGCCGCCGCCCAGGTGCAGCTGGCTCACCACCTGGCCGGTGCCGCAGTGGGCGGTGTGCAGGTCGATCTCGCGGCTGAGGTAGCGCAGGTAGACGTCGGCCCGGTCGTGGTGCTTGGTGATGATCTTGTTGCAGGCGCAGTAGTAGCACAGCGACTCGCAGAACGGGATGTGCACGTACAGGGACAGGGGCAGCGCCTTGGAGGCAGTGCCCGTGCGGCGCTGCTCCAGTGCGAGAATGTAGTCTTCCTGCCCGAAGGCCTCGACGAAACGGTCGGCCGTGGGATAGGAGGTATAGCGGGGGCCCGGCACGTCAAAACGGCGCAGAAGGTCGGGGGAAACAGCGGTCATGGGGCACATCCTTGTGTACGCTTTGACTGTGCCGCAAGCGGCCCTGTGCGTCCTTGATTTGGGTCAAGTGATGAAACGGGCCGACCGGCGACAATTTGATGCATATCAGTCGCCCACCTGCACCGCGGGGTTCTCCCCTGGCGCCACCTAAGCGCGATATGCTCGGCCCACAAACCTACCCATGCGCCTATGAACCCGCTCACCATCAAAGTCGCCTGCTCGAACTGCAACCTGCGCGAGCTGTGCATGCCTGTCGGCTTGAACGAGGAGCAACTGCAGCGCATCGACGATGTCGTGGCCACCCGCCGCAAGGTCAAGCGCGGCGGCACGCTGTTCCGCAACGGCGAGTCCTTCACCTCGCTCTACGCCATCCGCACCGGCTTCTTCAAGACCTGCGTGGCCACCGAGGACGGGCGCGACCAGGTCACGGGCTTCCAGATGGCCGGCGAGATCATCGGCCTGGACGGCATCGTGAACGACCACCACACCTGCGATGCCGTGGCGCTGGAGGATGCCGAGGTCTGCGTCATGCCCTTCGACCGCATCGAGGAACTCTCGCGCGAGGTCACGGCGCTGCAGCACCACGTGCACAAGATCATGAGCCGCGAGATCGTGCGCGAGCACGGCGTCATGCTGCTGCTGGGCAGCATGCGCGCCGAGGAGCGCCTGGCCGCCTTCCTGCTGAACCTGGTGCAGCGCCTGCATGCGCGCGGGTTCTCGCAGTCCGAACTGGTGCTGCGCATGACGCGCGAGGAGATCGGCAGCTACCTGGGCCTCAAGCTCGAAACCGTGAGCCGTACGTTCTCCAAGTTCGTGGAGGAAGGCATCGTCGAGGTCAAGCAGCGCCACGTGCGCATCCTGGACACCGATGCGCTCAAGCGCATCGTGAACAGCCAGCAATGCCATTGAAATATTGAGATACACCCCCTGAGTCGCCTTCGGCGCCTTCCCCCTCTCCTTCGGGAGGGGGACGCACCCTGTGGCCTGGCAAAGCCAGTTCCACGGGTGCACTGGCCTGGACCCCGCCTGTTTCATGGGCTGCGGGT
>Ga0222421_100593_pt1 | contig 9989 bp, 7 predicted proteins | sample 3A1ome_2_FD_182473 | JGI IMG/M metagenome (GOLD analysis project Ga0222421, IMG submission 182473) | Enriched microbial communities from leaf-cutter ant dump, University of Wisconsin, Madison, United States - 3A150A (version 2) | ecosystem: Environmental > Terrestrial > Nest > Insects nest > Nest... | reverse complement strand
CGCCTCGATCAGCGATTTCGGGATCGCCTGCAGGCCGGCGACGAAGAACAGGAAATTGTAGCTGATCTGCTTCCAGGCGGCCGCCACCACCAGCAGGATCATCGCGTCCGTGCCGTCGAGCACCGGGTCCCAGGCGATGCCGAGCCGCCGCAGCAGGACGGCGACGGAGCCGATGGACGGGTTGAACATGAACAGGAACAGCATGCCGGCGATGGCCGGCGCCACCGCATAGGGCCAGATCATCAGCGTGCGGTAGAAACCCTTGCCGCGCACCACCTTCTCGGCCATGACCGCGAGCAGCAGCGCCACGCCCATCGCCACCGCAGCGGTGGCGATCGAAAAGACCACGGTCACCTTGATGGAATTGACGTATGCCGGGTCCGACAGCACCCTGGCGAAATTGTCGAGCCCGACGAATTTCGACTTCAGCCCGAACGGGTCCTCCTTCAGCATCGACTGGTAGAGCGCCTGTCCCGCCGGCCAGTAGAAGAAGATCAGCGTGATGGCGAGCTGCGGCGCTACCAGCAGGTAGGGCAGGACCTTGTTGGGGAAGACGACGCGGGGGGTCAATGGATGGCGCCCTCCTTGCGGACAGGGCTATCGCATAGGGAATTTTCCACGATCTGGACCGTCGCGCACCCCCACCCCCGACCCCTCCCCACAAGGGGGAGGGAGATGCCGACACCGATCCCAAAATCGCAAATGTTGGCGCATCGCGGCGCTGCCGCAAAATCCCCCTCCCCCTTGTGGGGAGGGGTCGGGGGTAGGGGTGCGCCGTCACAGGCGATCGCCCCTAAACCCCAGAGGGAACTCCGGGGAAGACTCTCAGGCCAGAGGGGGGTGATCTCACTCACTCTCCGAAGCCCGCCGACGCCACTCAGCCCCCCGTCGCTTCCTTGATCGCGGCGTTGCCGCGCTCGACGGCGTTGTCGAGCGCCTGCTGGGCCGTTTCCTGGCCGGCCAGCATCTTCTCGAACTCCTCGTTCTGGATGTCGCGCACCTGCGGCAGGTTGGGCAGGCGCACGCCCTTCGAGTTTTCGGTCGGCTCCTTGCCCATCATCTGCAGGATCGGCGTCTCGCGGCCGGGGTTCTGGTCGTAGAAGCCCGACTTCTTGGTCGCCTCGTAGGCGGCGAGCGTGACAGGCAGGTAGCCGGACTTCTCGTGCAGGTACTGCTGCACCTCCGTCTTCGACAGGTAGGTGAAGAAGGCGGCGATGCCCTTGTACTGCTCGTCCGACTTGCCGCCGAAGACCCACAGGCTGGCGCCGCCCGGCGTGGTATTCTGCGACGCGCCCTTGGCGTCGCTGTCGTAGGGCAACTGGCCGATGCCGTAGTTCATGCCCGCCTTGACGATGTCGCCGAGGCCGCCCGACGATTCGGTCATGATGCCGCATTCGCCGGCGAGGAAGAGCTGCTTGGCTTCCGAGGTGCGGCCGCCATACTTGAAGGTACCGTCCTTGGCGAGGTCGGCGAGCGCCTGGAAGTGGTTGACGTAGATCGGCGCGTTGATCTTCAGTTCCGGCGTGCCTCCCTCGAGGCCGTTCTGGTTCGTCGCCCACGGCACGTCGTTCCAAGCGGCGAAGTTCTCCAGGTGGATCCAGGTCAGCCAGGTCGAGGTATAGCCGCATGAGGCCGCGCCGCTCGCCTTGATCTTCTTGGCCATGTCCCAGACCTCGTTCCAGGTCTTGGGCGGCGTGTTCTCATCGAGGCCCGCCTTCTTGAAGATGTCCTTGTTGTAATAGAGGATCGGCGAGGAGGAGTTGTAGGGGAAGGACAGCATCGTGCCGTCGGGCTTGGAGTAGTAGCCGACGATGCCCGGCAGATACTGGCTCTTGTCGAACTTCATGCCGGCGCCTTCCAGCACCTCGGCCACCGGCTTGACCGCGCCCTCGGCCGCCATCATCACACCGGTGCCGACGTCGAAGACCTGAATGATGTCGGGCGCCTGCTTGGCGCGGAAAGCAGCGATGCCGGCGTTCAGCGCCTCGGGATAGGTGCCCTTGAAGACCGGCACGATCTCGTAGTCGCTCTGGCTGGCGTTGAAGTCCTTGGAGATCTTGTCGACGACCTCGGCATTGGCGCCGGTCATCGCGTGCCACCAAGTGATCTGTGTCGCGGCGAAGGCTGACGTGGTGGTGAACAGGGCCAAGGTGGCGGCGACGCCGGCCGCAAAGCCGTGAAGTTTCATCTCTCTCTCCCGATCTGTCATTGGCGAAGCGTGTTCGCGACCGGGAGTATCGGCGGATTGTGACAGGTGCACAATAGTTTTGTTACGAGTGCGTGAACTTGCACCTTCCGTTCGGATCGTTTTCGTTTGTGCGAAACACCTAAAATAAGCCGGGTCCGTTCAACTCCCGAGCGCCGTCTCGATGAGCTTGCGGGCATCGGGACTCGCCCACTCCGCAGGGCCGTTCATATGGCCGACGAGGCATCCCTCGCCGTCGACCAGCATGGTCACCGGCAGGCCGAGTGCCAGCCCGCGCTGCTTGACCTCGTTGAACACGCCCATGGAGGCGTCGCGGTAGTAGCCGAGCGTCTTGATGCCGATGTCGGCGAGGAACTTCTTCGGCTTGGCGTCGTCGCCCGTATCGACGTTGACGGCGACGACCTCGAAGCGGTCGCCGCCCATCTCCTTTTGCAGCGCGTCGAGCGCCGGCATCTCGGCGCGGCACGGCGCGCACCACGTCGCCCACAGGTTGAGCAGCACCGTCTTGCCCGCCCCCGTCTGGCCGGTCCCCTTGCCGGCAATATCGGCCAGCGACAGAGGCTTGCCGTCCGGCCCGTTGAAGGAAAGCGCCTTCAACGACTGCGGCGGATCGGCCGGCAGCAGCGCCGCCACCTCGCCGGTCGCCGAAGCGGCGACCGTCTTTGCCCGCTCGGCCTTGGCGGCGCAGGCGGCAGCGTCCTGACTGTTGCCGGCGACCGCCGGCTGCGGCGCGTTGCCAAGATGGTTCTCCCTGACATATACCGCGACCGCGCCGGCCACGGCGCCGGCGACGAGCGCGGCAAGCACTAGGCGCATCGCCGGGAAGAGTTTTCTTTCGTCTGCCATTTTCAAACCATTCTTCGAAACGCAGCAGCGGGTTACCACGATGAGCGACAAGAAGGCCAGCAACCAGATGTGGGGCGGGCGTTTCGCCTCAGGTCCGGCCGCGATCATGGAAGCGATCAACGCCTCTATTCGATTCGACCGCAAGCTCTACGCGCAGGACATCCGCGGCTCGCTCGCCCACAGCGAGATGCTCGCCGAAACGGGCATCATTTCGGCGGCCGATCAAGAAAAAATCGCTCACGGGCTGAACACGATTCTGAAAGAGATCGAGGCCGGCGCCTTCACCTTCTCGACGCAGCTCGAAGACATCCACATGAACATCGAGGCGCGCCTTGCAGAGCTGATCGGCCCGGCAGCCGGCCGGCTGCACACCGCCCGCTCGCGCAACGACCAGGTGGCCGTCGATTTCCGCCTCTGGGTCAAGGACGAGCTTTTCCGCGTCGCCGCCGCGCTGAAGGACCTGATCGCCGCCTTCCTGGAGCGAGCTGAGCAACACGCCGCGACCGTCATGCCGGGCTTCACCCATCTCCAGACCGCGCAGCCGGTGACCTTCGGCCATCACTGCATGGCCTATGTCGAGATGTTTGCGCGCGACCTGTCGCGCGTGCGCGACGCGCTTGCACGCATGGACGAGAGCCCGCTGGGCGCCGCGGCCCTCGCCGGCACCTCCTTCCCCATCGACCGCCACAGGACGGCCAAGGCCCTCGGCTTCCGCGAGCCGACGCGCAATTCGCTGGACAGCGTCTCCGACCGCGACTTCGCGCTGGAGTTCCTCGCCGTCGCCGCCATATGCGCCACCCACCTGTCGCGGCTGGCGGAGGAGATCGTCATCTGGTCGACTCCGCAGTTCGGATTCGTGCGGCTGTCGGACCAGTTCTCCACCGGCTCCTCCATCATGCCGCAGAAGAAGAACCCGGACGCCGCCGAGCTGGTGCGCGCCAAGACCGGGCGCGTCAACGGCCACCTGATCGGCCTGCTCACCGTCATGAAAGGCCTGCCGCTGACCTATTCCAAGGACATGCAGGAGGACAAGGAAGCCGTCTTCGACAGCGCCGGGACGCTCGACCTGATGCTGGCGGCGATGACCGGCATGGTGCGCGACCTGACCGTCAACGAGGCCGCCATGAAGAAGGCCGCCGGTTCCGGCTATTCGACCGCTACGGATCTCGCCGACTGGCTGGTGCGCACGATCGGCCTGCCCTTCCGCGAGGCCCATCACGTCACCGGCCGCGCCGTGGCGCTGGCCGAGGGCAAGAAGGTCGGGCTGGAGAAGCTGTCGCTGGAGGAGTTGCAGTCGATCCATCCCGGCATCACCGCCGACGTCTTCTCCGTGCTGACGGTGCAGAACTCGGTCAGGAGCCGCTCCTCCTTCGGCGGCACCGCGCCGGCGCAGGTCAAGAAGCAGGTCCGCGCCTGGAAGAAGCGACTGGCCAAGGCATAGGCCGGTCGACATCCATGGATCGGGGTGCAATGCGCGCCGAACTCGGCTATAGGACGGGGCGGACGCCTTCCGGCGACCGATCCGCATGACAGGAACGGACGAACCATGCACCCAGGCAGGCTTTTGCTGACGCTCACGCTTCTGGCCGCGATGGCGGCGGTGACCGCCTGCGGCCGCAGGCCGGGGCAGCTCGACACGCCTTACGAGGCGGCCGTGCAGGCCCGCAAGGATGCCGAGAAGGCCAAGAAGCCCGTGCCGCCCGAACCGCAGAAACCGGAAACGGACAAGCCCTTCATCCTGGACAAGCTGATCCAGTAGGCAGATTCCGGCAGGCGAGCCCGGCTCACCTTCCGGCCCCGTTTTCCGAAGGCCCTACCCATGAACCATTTCGACTATCGCGACGGCGTGCTCTTTGCCGAGGACGTGGCCATCCCCGACATCGCCGCGGCGGTCGGCACGCCCTTCTACTGCTATTCGACGGCGACGCTGACCCGGCATTTCCGTGTCTTCTCGCAGGCCTTCGCCGGCCTGGACACGCTGGTCTGCTACGCCATGAAGGCGAACTCCAACCAGGCGGTGCTGAAGACGCTGGCCAGGCTCGGCGCCGGCGCCGACGTGGTGTCGGAAGGCGAGATGCGGCGCGCGCTGGCGGCGGGGATCCCGGCGGACAAGATCCTGTTCTCCGGCGTCGGCAAGACCGCGCGGGAAATGGATTTCGCGCTTCAGGCCGGCATCCTGTGCTTCAACGTCGAATCCGAGCCGGAGCTGGAACTGCTCTCGGCCCGCGCCACGGCGCTCGGCAGGACGGCGCCCGTCTCGCTGCGCATCAATCCCGACGTGGACGCGAAGACCCACCGCAAAATCTCCACCGGCAAGGCCGAGAACAAGTTCGGCATCCCCCGGCAGCGCGCGCGCGACGTCTATCGCCGGGCCGCCGCACTGCCGGGCATCCGCGTCACCGGCATCGACATGCACATCGGCAGCCAGATCACCGAATTGCAGCCCTTCGACGACGCCTTCGGCCTGCTGGCCGACCTCGTGGAGGTGCTGCGCGCCGATGGCCACGCCATCGACCATGTCGATCTCGGCGGCGGCCTGGGCATCCCCTATCGCGCCGACAATAACCCGCCACCGCTGCCAGACGCCTATGCGGCGGTGGTCAGGAAGCACGTCACCAAGCTCGGCCTCAAGGTGATGTTCGAGCCCGGACGCATGATCGTCGGCAACGCCGGCATCCTCGTCTCCGAGGTGATCTATGTGAAGGAAGGCGACGCCAAGAACTTCCTCATCGTCGATGCGGCGATGAACGACCTGATCCGCCCCACGCTCTACGACGCCTTCCACGACATCCGCCCGGTGGTCCAACCGCCGCCGGATGCGCCGCGCCTCAAGGCCGATATCGTCGGCCCGGTCTGCGAGACGGGTGATTATCTCGGCCTCGACCGCGACCTGCCCCGCCTCAAGGCCGGCGACCTGATCGCGGTCGGCACCGCCGGCGCCTACGGCGCGGTGCAGTCCGGCACCTACAACACCCGCCTGCTGGTGCCCGAGGTGCTGGTGGACGGCAACCGCTTCGCCGTGGTGCGCCCGCGCCGCACCTATGACGACCTGATCGGTCTGGACCGCCTGCCGGACTGGCTGTAGCGCAACCGGCATGTCGCCGGCGCCGAGGCTGGGGTCGATCGACATCACGTTTTTGGAACCTGCCTCGCCTTTGCCGTGTTTGCTGGTATTGTCTGGATGGTGAAGCCGCCTCACCTGGAATCGGCGGCGATCAAGGGCCGATGACGGAACGACCCGCAGTCAGCACCGGAAGGAATCTCGCGGTGCGGCTGGCCGCCAGCCGGCTGGCGACGCGCGCGGCGATCCTTGTCGAGCGCGGCTGGCCGCTTGTCCTGCCTCTGCTCGTCGTCGCGGCCCTTTTCCTGAGCGCCGCGTGGTTCGGCCTGTTTGCCCGCCTGCCCGACGCCGGGCGGCTCGCCGCCGTGGCCGGTTTCGCCCTCGCGGCGTTGGCCGCCCTCTATCCGTTGCGTTTCTTCCGCCTGCCGACGGCGGCCGAGGTGGACCGCCGCATCGAGGCGGCCAACGCGCTGCTTCATACGCCCTTGCAGGTCCGCACCGACCGGCCGAGCGGCCACGGCTCGGCCTTCTCGCAGGCGCTGTGGGACGAGCACCAGCGCCGCATGGCCGCCCGTCTCGACCGCCTCGGCGCCGACCTGCCGCGTCCGCGCGTGCCCGAGCGCGACCCCTGGGCGCTGCGCGCCGTCGCCGCGCTCGTCCTCGTCGCGGCAGCCGCCTTCTCGCTCGGCCCGCATGGCGGCGGCATCGCCGACGCCTTCCGCCAGCGGCAGGCGGCCGAGGCCGTGCCGCCGCGCATCGACGCCTGGGTGACGCCGCCCGCCTATACCGGCAGGCCGCCGATCTTCCTCACCGCCGACGCCAACCAGGGCGCGGCTACCTTCACCGTGCCGCAGGGCAGCGACGTCGCGCTGCGCGTCACCGGCGGCTCCGGCGACGAGACGCTCGCCTATCAGGACGCCGGCGGCAACACCCGCGTGATCGAGCCGGCGCAGCCCAATGCCGCCGCCCCGTCGCAGGCCGGCGCCCCCAGAACCGGCATCATCGATGCGGCCGGCCGCGGCGCGGCCGTGCGCCAGTTCGCCGGCAAGCTCAACGCTGACGGCGAGCTGGTCCTGAAGTCGGGCGACGCCGAACGCGGCCGCTGGCGCTTCGCCATCGTGCCGGACACCGCGCCGAAGATCCGCTTCGTCGGCGAGCCGAAGCGCGCGGCCAACGGCACGATGGAGCTGAACTACCAGATCGACGACGACTACGGCGCGGCTTCCGCCAAGGCCGATTTCGCGCTCGCCGAGCCGCGGGCGCCGGGCGCCCGCCCGCTCTATCCCGCGCCGGACATGCCGCTTGCCCTGCCGCGCCGCGGCGGCAAATCCGGTGCCGCCCGCACCGCCAGGGACCTGACCGAGCACGTCTGGGCCGGCTCGACGATCCGGCTGACGCTGGAGGCGACCGACGACGCCGGCCAGGTCGCCCGCAGCGAGACGAAGACGCTCACCATGCCCGAGCGGTCCTTCACCAACCCGCTGGCGCGCGCCGTGATCGAGCAGCGCCGCCTTCTGGCACTCGACGCCAACGCCCGGCCGCGCGTGCTCGACCTGATGGACGCCATCACCCTGCGCCCTGAGGACACGTTCGACAACATGACGCACTACCTCGCGATCATGAGCGCTCGCAGTCGCCTCAAGCTGGCCGAGAGCGACGACCAGTTGCGCGACGTCGTCTCCTACCTGTGGGATGTCGCGCTGGGCATCGAGGAAGGCGATCTCTCGGCGGCGGAGAAGAAACTCCGGCAGGCGCAGAAGAACCTGCAGGACCTCCTGAAGAACGGCGCCAGCGACGAGGAGATCGACAAGGCGATGAAGGAGCTTCGGCAGGCGATGCAGGACTTCCTGCGCGAATTCGCCGAGCGCCACCCCGACGACCGCAACGCCATGCAGATGCCCGACGGCGCCAGGGAGCTGCGCCAGAAGGACCTCGACCGCATGATGGACCAGATCGAGAACCTGGCCAAGTCCGGCGATCGCGACAAGGCGCAGCAACTGCTCTCGCAGTTGGAGGACATGATGAACAACCTGCAGGCAGGCCGCCGCCAGCAGCCCGGCCGCCAGCAGAGCGAGATGCACCAGCAGATGGACAAGCTGGGCGAAATCATGCGCCGCCAGCAGGAGATGATGAACGAAACCTACCGCATGCAGCGCGGCCAGCAGGGGCAGGACGGCGACCAGCCGGAATTCGGCGGCAACCGGGACATGCAGGGCAACGACGGCGGCCGGCCGCAGGACGGCCGGCAAGGCGAGCGGGGCGGCGGCAAGCCGATGACGCCGGAGGAGTTCGCCGACGCGCTCAAGCAGTTGCAGGAGGGCCAGGGCAAGCTGCAGAAGGACCTGGACCAGCTCGGCAAGAGCCTGGAAGGCATGGGGCTGCAGCCCAACAAGGGCTTCGGCGACGCCGGCCAGGAGATGGGCAGCGCCGAACAGTCGCTCGGCGAGGCCGATGGCGACGGCGCGGTCGGCCATCAGGGCCGCGCGCTGGAGGCCCTGCGCAAGGGCGCGCAGGACATGATGCAGCAATTGCAGGCCATGCAGGGCGACCAGGGCGGCTCGCAGGAAGGCGGGCGCCAGCAGGACGCCGACCGCGACCCCCTCGGCCGCCCCCGCGCCACCCAAGGCCCCGATTTCGGCGATTCGGTGAAAGTTCCCGACGAGATCGACGTGCAGCGCGCGCGCCAGATCCTGGAGGCAATCCGCAAGCGGCTGGGCAATGCGCTGTCGCCGGATATCGAGCGCAGCTATCTGGAGCGCCTGCTTGAGCTGAAGTAATGACGGGACCGGCCGGCGGCCGCAGCCGTGTCAGGCGGCGAGCGCGCGGTCTACCCGTTCGCGGATTTCGGCCAGCGTGAACGGCTTCTGCACCACGTCGCGGATGATGCCGTTCAGTTCCTCGGCGCGCTCGCGCTGGTCGGCATAGCCGGTGACCAGCATGATGCGCATCGCCGGATAGGCGGCGGCGGCGGCCTTCGCCATCTCGATGCCGTCCATCTCCGGCATGCGGATGTCGGAGACGACGAGGTCGTAGCCGCCATCGGCCGCGCGGATCGAGGCAAGCCCTTGCGCGCCGTCGGCGGCGACGTCGATCTGGTGGCCGGCGCGCTCCAGCGCGCGGGCGGCGAGTGTGCGGACGGATTCGTCGTCCTCGACGATCAGGAGCTTTGCCATGCCGCGAACCATGGCGGCTAACCGTTAAACTTTTGCTGATTACGGCAGGCCCGTCCGGATTTTGAAGTCCCGGCGGGCCAGGGCCGCGGACAAGCACATGGCGGGCGCAACGTCGCTCGGAACGCGCCGGGCGGCGCTTGCGGCCGGCCTGCCGGGATTTTTCAGGCGTCGCCGCGCACGATGCCGACGAAGGGCAGTTCGCGAAACGCGTGCGCCACGTCCATGCCGTAGCCGACGACGAAGAAGTCCGGGCAGTCGAAGCCGACATAATCGGCGTCGAGGCTGGTCTGGCGCCGCATGCGCTTGTCGAGCAGCACGGCGATGGAGCAGCTTTTGGCGCCGCGCGACAGCATCAGGTCGCGGGTGAACTTCAGCGTCTTGCCCGATTCGAGGATGTCGTCGATGAGAAGCACATCGCGGCCGGCGACCTCGTTGTCGATGTCGCGCAGCACCCTCACCTCGCCGCTGGTGGTGCCTGCACCATAGCTGGAGATGAAGATGAACTCGACCTCCGGTGACAGACCGGCGTCGTGCATGGCGCGGATCAGGTCGGCGGCGAAGATGAAGGATCCCTTCAGCACCGAGATGACCAGGAGGTCGTTGTAGTCGCGCGAGGCGATCTCCTTGGCCAGTTCGAGATTGCGCCGGGCGATCGCCGACGCCGAGAACAGCACCTCGATGGTCTTGCCGCGTACGACTGGCA
>Ga0222421_100592_pt1 | contig 10005 bp, 10 predicted proteins | sample 3A1ome_2_FD_182473 | JGI IMG/M metagenome (GOLD analysis project Ga0222421, IMG submission 182473) | Enriched microbial communities from leaf-cutter ant dump, University of Wisconsin, Madison, United States - 3A150A (version 2) | ecosystem: Environmental > Terrestrial > Nest > Insects nest > Nest... | reverse complement strand
CCAGCGAAGCCCGCACCGCAGGAAAACTCCAACACGCCATCGCTGCGGCCCTGCGCCAGGTCCGCGCCCAAGACGCCGCCGGTTGGTTTGCGGCTTGCGGCTATAGTATTATTTAATATGCTCTAGCGCGTTCCCCGGCGCGTCATTGATCGAAATCGGACGGGAGATCTGCGATACCGTGTTCACGCTCGGCACCTCGACAGTGCCGGCCTTCATCGAGTAAAGACCGTCTCTCCTTGCGAGGGCCGCCGGTAAATCCGGCGGCCTTTTTTGTTTGCCAGCAAACACCGCGGTGCGCTGGTGACGATGGAGTCGCCTTGTGCACGGTCTCGGCGCTGGCATCGAAGACCTCGTTCTACAACTGGGCGTGAAATTCGTCCATCGTCAGGCCGGCCTGCTCGACGAGGCCGCGGAGCGTGCCGGGCTTGATCGGCTTATGCATCGGCACAACGACAGTCACGGAACCCCGGCGAAGTATGGCATGCGAATCGGTCTGGCGCCGCGCCGCGAAGCCCAGGCGAATGAGTGCCTTGACGGCTTCCGTGCCGTTGACGTCACGAGGCGTTTTCACGCCACCGCAAGCACCGGGTCTTGACGGAAGTGAAGTCGAATCTTCGACGGCGAATCACCGGTTTCGAAGTAGCCTTGCACGGCGTCAGTAACCATGACTTGCAGCTCGGCCAACGTATCGCCCTGGGTGGTGATGCCTCCGCCCTGCGGATCGTCCCAACGGGCGACGAAGCCACCGGTCTCGAGGCATGGCTCGACTTGGAAGGTGATCTGCATGCGATCCTACAATCGGTCCGATTCACACGGAGTCAATCGTCCGGGCTGGCAAAGTTCCGAATCGGCCGGATTCCGTCGATAATCAGAAAATAGTTCTGCGTCTTTTTCTATAACCTAACAACCAATTACTTAGGTTGTAAATTTCGAACGGTATCCGCTTTAAATCGCTCTCGAGACGCCTCAAAAAACTCGATTTAGCTCTGCTTTACGGGACCGAATTTCCGGTTTGCGCCCTTGGTGTAGACTATGCGCGACCAGAAATTGAAGGCCAATAACGACTCCTTTGCCGCGGTGCATGCGCTCCGTGGTTTTCGACGCGCTGCCCGGGGCCTCTTGGCCGAGGCCCCGGGCTTGGTCGCATTGAAAACCGCCGAGCGCCATGGCTGACACCTCCCGCGTCGAATTGACTCTCGCCCTGCGCACGACGCTGCAGGGCAATCCCGAGGCGCTCGCATATCTCGACCGACTGGAGCAGTCGGCGAAACAGACCTCCGACCATGTTGGCGCCGCATTCGACAAGCTGGCGAAAAAGCTCGAACAGAAGTTCAGCCCCGCGGAGCTCTTCGGCGACTTCATCAAAGGCTTCGGAATCGGCTCGGCGTTCTCGCTGCTCAACCAGTTCGTCAATTACAACGAAGCCTATTACCGTTTGCAGACATTGACCAATGCCTTGGATAAGGCAAAATTTCTAGGTCAGTCGATCGGCTCTGGATACGGAGCGGTTAAGATTTCGGATCTCGATCTTTCGGGTCTCACGACTTCGTATAAATCGAACTACGCAACCCCTGGGTCATACGATTACATTCCGCCTCCAGATGTCTTGAATCAACGAATTGAAGGAGCTTTGAACAATTTCCTTGGCGATCTCGACAAACAATCCGAACAATCGACCTCGCTGAAAGAGATATCTGCCGCGGCGCAAGCAACGACTAATGTGATAACCGAGATCAATGGCCAACTTCACATTATTCTGAACGGTTGATCCTTCCACCTCTTCGGCGATCTCGATCGGTCTTCCACGGGCTGGGTCTGATCGTCGAAGGCGTTGTTTTTTCAGATTGCGCGGACGCTGGGTGTGGAGCAGTATCCAGCCATGGACTTTTGGTGTCCATCCGGTCTGATAGCCGGAATATCGCAGCCTAACAATTGGAGCCGCATCGAAAGCGAGGATGGCCACTGCGTGGCCTCCTATCAGCCTCGCCGGTAGGTGCGGCTCCTCTGTTTGTAAATGAAATGAAGATCATGCTTGTCCCCAATTCGGTTCGCCCCCTCGAACAGGCGGCTTACCTGTTATCGATCCTCGAAGTCCTCGGCCATCGCGCTGATCGAAATGTCCGGCTGCAAAGCAAGCTGTGCGATATTCTTACCGAGCTCAGCGACCCGCACTTCACCGAAGCCGATGCCTGCCGCATCCTGGCCGTCGCTCAAAAGCGCATGGCTCGTTTGGGTCTTCCGACCCAATCTCCCAAGCCACGCTCTCGCCTAGGTAACAACTGATTTTCCGAGCCCCGGCAGTCGTTGGTTTTTGTCGCCCAGCACGCGCTTGCCGAGTGCAAGACCGTGATGGAGGCGAAGCAGATCGCCGACGCTGCCGAGGCCGCCCGCGTCTATCTTGAGCGCACACACGCCAGCGCCGAGACCGTCAATCGCGCGACGGAAATCCGCCTCCTGGCCGAGCGTCAGATAGGCGAGTTCCCCAAGGTGATGCCGAAGGCGATGGGCACCCGCGGGCAGCTCGACGGACGCAACCCGGACGGATCGGAGCGTTCTGGCCCTTCCCGCGAGGAAGGGCCAGAAACGCAGCCCACCCTCGCGGAGATAGGAATCACTTACAAGCAGAGCAGCCGCGCGCAGCAGCTCGCCGATATCCCGGTGGAGGAATTCAAGGAGCGTGTAGCGGTGGCGAAGGCGGGTTTTTTCGTGGCTACTCGACGCGCTCGCCGGTCTTTTGGTTCGGTTGCTGCTGCGATCGGCTGCAAATCCTCTTCTGTCTTGCCACAGTCGTGCCAAACATGCCTTTTCCCGTGCCGTCACGTTCCGCTCCATGCCACGAAAATGCACAGAGCTGATTTCGAACAATCCTGCTCTGGAAGCTGTTTCAGAGGAGAAAGCGCCAATCTTGGCGGATTGGCCATCAAACCATTTTCAGGGTTCGACTCCCTCCGCCCGCACCAGCTCCTTCTGCGCCATCGTGCATCCTGCCGCACGGCGAGGACGAGGATCTGAGCTCGCCATGATGCAGTCGCCAGCCGCTGACGGATCGTGACGCCTGCTCGGCGCCGCGCGCGGCTCAGGTTCCGGCTTCGACCTGCTCGTGGCTGAGTTGACGCCAGCGCTCGAGCACGCGGCGCTGGATGTCGTCCGGCGCGAGTCCGTGCGCGGCGCGCAGCACCTCGGTGCTGCTGCCGTGGTCGACGAATTTGTCCGGCCAGCCGATCCGCTCGAGGGCGGCCGGGCAGCGGGCCTCCTGCAGGACCTCCAGCACCGCGCTGCCGAAGCCGCCGGTGACGACATGGTCCTCCATCGTCACCAGCAACGGGATACACGCGGCCTGGCTGAGGAGGAGCGTGCGGTCGAGCGGCTTGACGAAGCGGGCGTTGACCACGCCGACGGACAGGCCCTCGGCGGCCGCGAGCCGCGCGGCGAGCGCGAGCGCGTCCTGCACCATCGGTCCGAGCGCCCAGATCATGATGTCCGATCCCGGGCGCAGCACCTCGGCCTGGCCGACGGGCAGCGCGACGGGCGAGGGCTTCACCGGCACGCCGAGGCCGGCGCCGCGCGGATAGCGGATGAACGCCGGCGTGCCGAGCGCCAGCCCGGTGTGCAGCATGTCGACGAGTTCGTCTTCGTCCTTCGGCTGCATGATGGTGACGTTCGGCACGCAGCGCAGGTAGGCCAGGTCGAAGAGGCCGTGATGCGTGGCGCCGTCGTTGGGCGAGAGGCCGGCGCGGTCCAGGCAGAACGTGACCGGCAGGTTCTGCAGGGCGACGTCGTGGATCACCTGGTCGTAGGCGCGCTGGAGGAAGGTCGAATAGATCGCGCACACGGGCCTGATGCCCTTGGTGGCGAGGCCCGCGGCGAAGAGCACGGCGTGCTCCTCGGCGATGCCGACGTCGAAGAACTGCCGCGGCACCTCGGCCGCGAGATGGGCCAGGCCGGTGCCGCTCGGCATGGCGGCGGTGATGCCGACGATCGTGGGATCGGCCCTGGCGAAGCGCGCCAGCGCGCGGCCGAAGACATCCTGCAGGTTCGGCGGCGTGCCGGCCGCGCTCTTGCGGCTCTCGCCGGTGACGGGGTCGAACGGGCTCGCGCCGTGGAATTTCTCGGGAAACTTCAGCGCGGCGTCGAGGCCCCGGCCCTTTTTCGTGAGCACGTGCAGGATCACGGGCACGTCGCACTGCTTCGCGAACTCGAGGTTTTTCCGCAGCGCGAGGAAGTCGTGGCCGTCGACCGGGCCGAGGTAGCGCAGGCCGAACTTCTCGAAGAGCGACGACTGGACGAAGAAGTCCTTCGTCTCGCGTTTCCACTTCTGGTAGACGCGGTTCATCTCCACGCCGGTGGGGAAGCTCGTGAAGAACGCCTCCATGTCGTGGTGGAACTTGTTATACGTTTCGCTCGTGCTGATCCGGTTCAGGTAGCGGGCGATGGCGCCGACGTTCTTCGCGATGGACCACTCGTTGTCGTTGAGGACGACGATCAGCCGCTTGGTCGAGGAGACGACGTTGTTCAACGCCTCGAGCGTGACGCCGCAGGTGAAGGCGGCGTCGCCGCAGACGGCGACGACGTGTTCGGACGAGCCGCGCAGATCGCGCGCGGTGGCCATGCCGAGCGCGGCGGAGAGGGCGGTGCCGGCGTGCCCGGCGCCGAAGGCGTCGTGCGGACTTTCGCCGCGATTGAGGAAGCCGCTCGCGCCGCCGGTCTGGCGCAGCTGGCGGAAAAATTCGCCGCCGCGGCCGGTGAGGAGCTTGTGGACGTAGCCCTGGTGCGCGACGTCGAAGACGAACTGGTCGGCCGGCGTGTCGAAGACGCGGTGGAGCGCGATCGTGAGCTCGACGACGCCGAGGTTGGGGCCGACGTGGCCGCCGTTGCGCGCGGTGACGGCGATGAGTTCGTCGCGGATTTCCTGGGCGAGCTGCGGGAGCTGCGCGGGCGCGAGCGCCTTGACGTCGGCGGGACCGTGGATCGTGTCGAGCAGACGCGGCGGCAGGGCGGGGACGGGATCGTTCATCAGGCGCGGAAAACGGAGGCGCCGCTCAGGCGTCGGCGGACGTCTCGAACGGCGTGAAGGCGACGCCGTCCTTCTGCTTCTTGAGCTGGTCGATCTTGAGCTCGGCCTCCTTCAGGCGCGCCTCGCAGAGTTTGAGCAGCCGGTTGCCCTCCTCGAAGCGGGCGAGCAGCTCGGCGAGCGGCACCTCGCCGGATTCCATCGATTCGACGATGGACTCGAGCTGGGCGAGGGCGGCCTCGAAGGAAAGTTGGGCGTCGGCGGCTTCCACGGAAGGGTCACCATGCGCCCGCGATCCGGGTTTTCAACCAAAACGTGGGCGGGGCGCCGCGGGGCCGTGTCATGGCGCGGCGCAGGCGCCCGCGCGATGCGGCGATCTGCCTGCGGGCGGGATGTCGCCGGCGTTTTTCATTGGCCGGGGCGGAAAACTCGCATGGATTCGCGGCATGGGTCTCGTGCTTTCGATCGTGGCGGCGCTGATGGGGCTGCGCCTGGTGGCGGAACTGACGCTGTCGGCGCTGAACCGCGCCGAAGTGCGCCGGCATGCCGGCGCGCCGCCGCCGGCGGTCGCAGCGATCATGGATGCGGAGACGTATCGGAAATCCGCGGACTACACGCTCGCGCGCTCGCGCTTCGGCGTCGTGACGGAGATTTTCGACACGCTCGTGCTCGCGCTCGTGCTCTTCGGCGGCGTGCTGCCCGCGCTGTTCTGGCGGATCGGCGCGTGGGGCGCGCCGGCGGCGACGTGGGACGACGCGCTCTTCATCCTCGCCGCCGGCCTGCTGCTCGCGATCCCCCCGCTGCCCTTCGAGTGGTGGGAGCAGTTCCGCCTCGAGGCGCGGCACGGTTTCAACCGCAGCACGCCCGGGCTCTGGGTGGCCGACAAGGCGAAGGGACTGCTGCTGACGCTCGCGATCGGCTTCCCGCTGCTCTGGGCGCTGCTCTCGCTCGTGACCTGGGTCGGCGATGCGTGGTGGCTGTGGGGCTTCGTCCTCGTCTTCGGATTCCAGCTCCTGATGATGGTGCTGTATCCGAAGCTGATCCTGCCGCTGTTCAACAAGCTCACGCCGCTGCCCGAGGGCGAACTGCGGACGCGGCTGCTGGCGCTGGGCGACCGCACCGGCTTTCGCGCGCGGACGATCGAGGTGATCGACGGCAGCAAGCGCTCCGCGCATTCGAACGCGTATTTCACCGGCTTCGGCCGCTTCCGCCGGATCGTGCTCTTCGACACGCTCGTCGCGCAGCTCACGCCGGAGGAGCTCGAGGCCGTGCTCGCGCATGAGATCGGGCACTACCGCCGCGGACACATCCCGAAGATGCTCGCGCTCTCGGCGGCGATGATGTTCGGCGGCTTCGCGGCCATCGCCTGGCTGGCCCGCAGTCCGTGGTTCAACGCCGCCTTCGGCTTCCCGGCCGGCGAGCTCGCGCCGGCGTTCCTGCTCTTCGGGCTGCTCAGCGGCGTCGTGCTGTTCTGGTTTTCGCCGCTGATGAACCTCCTGTCGCGCAAACACGAATACGAGGCCGACGCCTTCGCCCGCGGGGCCGTCGGCGGGGCGGCGCCGATGATCGGCGCGCTGCGCAAGCTCGCGCAGAAGAACCTCAGCAACCTCACGCCGCACCCGTGGTTCAGCGCCTTCTACTACTCGCATCCGACGCTGGTCGAGCGCGAGGCGGCGCTGGCGAAGGCGTAGGCGCGCGGGGGGCGGAGGATCGACGATGAGCCACTTGGCGCGGATCGTCCGCATCCTGCGTGGCGGACTGCTCTTCGCCGCGGTGCTGGCGGCGGCGCGCGCGGAGCGGCTGACGATCGCGACCTACAATGTCGAGAACTACACCGCGGCCGACCGCCTGACGGAGGCCGGCTACCGGAAGGCCTATCCGAAGCCGGAGGCGGAAAAGGCCGCGCTGCGGCGCGTGCTCCGCGCGCTCGAGGCCGACGTGCTCGTGCTGCAGGAGGTCGGGCCGCGGCCGTATCTGGACGAACTGCAGCGCGATCTCCGGGGTGCGGGTGCGGATTACCCGCACGCGGCGTTGATCGACGGCGCCGACGCGGACCGCCATGTCGCCGTGCTCTCGCGCCAGCCGTTCACTGCGGTCGTGCCGCACGCGGATCTCGACTTTGCCTATTTCGGCGTCCGGGAACCGGTGAAGCGCGGGCTCATCGAAGTGCGCGTCGCCACGGCGGCCGGCGAGCTGGCGCTCTTCGGGCTGCATCTGAAAAGCCGCTACACCGAGCGCGCGGACGATCCGGGCTCGGCACTGCGCCGCGCGGGCGAGGCGACGGCGATCCGCGACCGCATCCTGGAGCGTTTCCCCGATCCGGCGCGGGCGCGTTTCCTGATCCTCGGCGACTGCAACGACACGCCGCGCAGCGCGGCCGTGCGACGCTTCGTGAAACGCGGCGAGACGGCGGTCGCGACGCCGCTGCCGGCGGCGGATGCACGCGGCGAGACGTGGACCTATGCCTTCCGGCGCGACGACAGCTATGCGCGCGTCGACTACGTGTTCGTGTCAGCCGGACTGGCTGCCGCGGTCGTCGGCGGGACGGCCCGGATTTACGATGGCGACGGGACGCGCGAAGCCAGCGATCACCGGCCGGTCGTGGTGACGTTGCTGTTGCCTTAGTCTGGAGCCTGAAATGAAACGAAATCCCTTATTTCTCTGTTTTCCAGTGCATTGCGTTTTTCCACATTGATTCTGCTGGGCCGAGACGGGCGGCCAAAAAGCGCGTCGCAGGGGCCGGCCGACAGGTTGCGCGGCGCGTTTCCGGCCCGGCGGACTGCCTGCTGCCGCCAGTTGGTCTATCGTGCGAGCAGGATGATGTTCGTGTTGGGCGCAGCGTCGTCCCCAAGCTGTGATTTCGACTGCCGGCCGGCCTCGATTCCGAGGTCGCGCCGCCAGCACGTATCCCATGACCAGACGTCCCCTCCTCTCGCAATTCTACACCGCCGATCCCTCCGCCCATGCCTTTGAGGGAAAAGTCTTCATCTATCCCTCGCACGATCCCGATGTCGATGCGGTGGAAAACGACCTGGGCGACCAGTATGCGATGACCGACTATCGGGTGCTGTCGCAGGAGCATCCGGAGGCGGAGGCGGTCGATCACGGCGTGGCGCTGGCGCTGGCCGACGTGCCGTGGGCGTCGAAACAGCTGTGGGCGCCGGATGCCGCGTATCGCCACGGCCGTTACTATCTCTATTTTCCGGCGCGCGACAAAGCGGGCGTGTTTCGGATCGGGGTGGCGGTTTCGCCCCGGCCGGAAGGGCCGTTCGCGGCGCAGCCCGAGCCGATCGCCGGCAGCTTCAGCATCGATCCCTGCGCGTTCGAGGACACCGATGGCCAGGTCTATCTGTATTTTGGCGGCGTGTGGGGCGGTCAGCTGCAGTGCTGGGCCAGGGGCGGCTTCGACAAGGATGCCGCGATGCCGCCGGACGAGACGCCCGCGCTGCAGCCGAAGGTGGCGCGCCTGCGGGAGGACATGCTCGAATTTGCGGCGCCGCCCCAGGATGTCGTGATCACGGACGAGGCGGGCGCGCCGCTGAAGGCCGGCGACAACGGCCGGCGCTATTTCGAGGGGCCGTGGATGCACAAATATCGCGACACCTACTATTTCTCCTATTCGACGGGCGACACGCATCTGCTGGTGTATGCGACGGGCTCGAGTCCGTCTGGCCCGTTCGTGTATCGCGGCCGCATCCTGAGTCCGGTCCTCGGGTGGACGACGCACCACTCGATCCTCGAGCATGGCGGCCGTTGGTGGCTGTATTATCATGACGCCTCCCTGTCGGGCGGCGTGTCCCACAAACGCTGCGTGAAAGTGCAGGAACTCTTCTACGAGGCGGATGGATCGATCCGGCCCATGGAGCCGTGAACCCCGAGCGGGATCGGTGCGGATAAAACAAAAGGCGGGGCGCAGATCGCCCCGCCTTTCTCGTCACTCGTCACGGATGGCCGCGGTCCGACGGCCGCCGGCGGCTCAATGGGCCGCGACGGAGACGGGAATCGTCACCTCGCCCGCACCGTAGCCCTTGAGGAAGAGACTGCCGCTGCCGGGCCGGCCGCCCTCGACCGTGACGGTGACGGACGTCTGGCCCTGCGGGACGACGACCTCGGGCATGATCACGCTCTCCGGCACGTCCGTGGTGAGATCGAGCAGGAGGCCGCCGGCGGGCGCGGCGTTGGGGATGGAAAACGTGACCGGCTGGCGCTCGCCGGTGCGCAGGCTCAGCGACGACGGCGCGACGGAGAGCGAACTCGCGTCGACGCGGAACGTGCCGACGGGGGAGTTGCCCGCGGGACTGCCGAGCATGACGCGGTAGTTCTGGCCGCCGGCGAGGGCGGGGACGAAGAAGCTGATGGCGTTGGCCGATTCGAAGACGGTGCGCGCGGGATTGTTGTCGAGATAGATGACGTCCTGCGGGGTGAAGCCGCGGCCGAGCACGCTGATGCGGGCGCCGACCGGACCGCGGTTGACCTCGAGCGAAAGCACGTAGCGGCGCACGATCTTCGCGCGGTTGATCTCGGAATAGGTCTCGATCGGGTAGGGGTTGCCGTTGTTGTTTTCGATCCGGTAATTGACGAGGAAGTAATAGGCGATCTCGTCGCGGCCGGCGGGCAGCTGGTAGTCGTATTCGTAAATCCCCTCGCCGATGCCGCTCTTCACCATCGGGTAGTTCTGCCCGTCGATGACGATGCGGGGCGTGAGGCTGCCCGGGACGAGCTGCGAGGTCTTCGGAGTCACGCGCAGCGTGATCGTGTAGATCTGCGACGGGTTGTCGGGGAGCGAGGCGGGCGTGAGATTGGTCAGCACCACGCTCTCGCAGCCGGACAGCAAGGCGAGGCCGAGCGCGGCGCCGAGCCAGAAGAGGAATTTTCTCGCGAGAGAAATACGGTTGGTATGCATTGGGCTTTTAAGCGTGAAAACCGAGCGGATTAAGGAGTGTTAGTAATGTTTCATCTCGCGTCAGAGCAAGCCAAAGCTGTCACCGCCGGGC
>Ga0222421_100583_pt1 | contig 10163 bp, 8 predicted proteins | sample 3A1ome_2_FD_182473 | JGI IMG/M metagenome (GOLD analysis project Ga0222421, IMG submission 182473) | Enriched microbial communities from leaf-cutter ant dump, University of Wisconsin, Madison, United States - 3A150A (version 2) | ecosystem: Environmental > Terrestrial > Nest > Insects nest > Nest... | reverse complement strand
AATTTCGTCGGCATCATCGCCAGCGTGAACTGCTCGGCCACCGTATGCCATGCCATCGCAGACGAGGCCAACAGGCGGCTCCTGCCGCTCTATCCCGGCATCGACGGCTTCGTCCCCATCGTCCACGGCCAGGGCTGCGGCATGAGCGCCACCGGCGACGGCATGATGGTACTGCACCGCACGCTTGCCGGCTATGCCCGCCACCCCAATTTCGGCGGCATCCTGATGGTCGGGCTCGGCTGCGAGGTCAACCAGTTGACCCTCTACGGCCAGAAGGGCGTCGCCGCCGGCAAGCGGCATTTCAACATCCAGGATTCCGGCGGCTCGCGCAGATCGGTGGAACGCGCGATGGGCGTGCTGAGCGAGATCGCCGAGGAGGTCGGCAGACTGCAACGCGAGCCGATCCCGCTCAGCGAGATCGTCGTCGGGCTGCAATGCGGCGGCTCGGACGGCATGTCCGGCATCACCGCCAATCCGGCGCTGGGCGCGGCGGTCGATATTCTCGCCGATGTGGGCGGCATCGGCATCCTGTCCGAGACGACCGAGATCTACGGCGCGGAACACCTGCTCGCTTCCCGCGCGGCAAGCCCGGAAATCGCGGAAAAGCTCGACGGCCTCATCAAGTGGTGGGAGGATCATACAGCAAGGCACGGCGCGTCCATCGACAACAACCCTTCGCCCGGCAACAAGCGGGGCGGGCTGACCACCATCCTGGAAAAGTCGCTCGGCGCCGTGGCCAAGGGCGGCTCGACGCCGCTCAACGGCGTGTTCAACTATGCCGAAAAGGTTTTTGGCTACGGCCTCGTCTTCATGGACACGCCCGGCTACGATCCGGTCTCGGCTACCGGGCAGGTGGCCGGCGGCGCCAACGTCATCGTCTTCACCACCGGGCGCGGCTCCTGCTTCGGCAGCCATCCGACGCCGTCGATCAAGGTCGCCACCAACACGGCGCTCTACAACGCCATGGAGGAAGACATGGACGTCAACTGCGGCGTCATCGCCTCGGGCGATCGGAGCATCGCCGAGATGGGCCGCGAAATCTTCGAGCTGATCGTCGAGACGGCATCCGGCAAGAAGACCAAGAGCGAACTGTTCGGCTACGGTGACAACGAGTTCGTGCCCTGGCATCTCGGCGCCACGCTCTGACACGAGCGGATGATCTCGGCGGCAAAAGGGAGATTTCCGAGATGAAGACGCGCCGCATCGGCAGGACAAAGCTCGAAGTCACGGAATACAGCTTCGGCGGCGCTTCGCTCGGCAACCTCTACCAGGCAGTGTCGTCCGACGGCGCGTATGCCGCGCTCGATGCGGCCTGGAACGCCGGCATGCGCTATTTCGATACGGCGCCGCATTACGGCTTCGGCCTGTCGGAGCGCCGTTTCGGCGACTATCTGCGGACGAAGCCGCGTGACAGCTACGTGCTCTCCACCAAGGTGGGCCGGCTGCTGAGGCCGGTGCCGGAGGACCGGGTTCCCGATCTCGGCTTCGTCGATCCGCTGCCGTTCAGGCTCGAATACGACTACAGTTACGACGGCATCATGCGCTCGGTCGATTTCAGCTATGCGCGGTTGGGGCTGAACCGCATCGACATCCTCTATGTGCACGACATCGGCGTCTACACGCACGGCGTCGAACTGACCAAGGTGCATCTCAGACAACTTCTCGACGGCGGGCTGAAGGCGCTGGAGGCGCTCAAATCCGGTGGCGCCATCGCCGCTTACGGCCTCGGCGTCAACGAGGTCGAGATATGCCTGAACGTGATGCGGCGGGCGCCGCTGGACTGCATCCTGCTGGCAGGCCGGTATTCGCTGCTCGACCGTTCCGCCGAGGCGGATCTGATCCCGCTCTGCCGGGAGGCCGGCACTTCGCTGGTGGTCGGCGGCGTCTTCAATTCCGGCATTCTCGCCACCGGAGCGAAGCCCGGCGCGCATTTCGACTACGGTCCGGCGCCGCAGGCCATTCTCGACAAGGTGAGGGCGATGGAGGCGATCGCCGCGGAGGGCGGCTATCCGCTGGCTGCTGCAGCGCTGCAATTTCCGCTTTCCGAGCCTGCGGTGGCGACGGTGCTTATCGGTACCGCCAAAGCGGCCAGCCTGACGCGCAACATGGACCTGCTCAAGGTCCACGTGCCTGCCGCCGACCATGAGAAATACCGCGCCTGCACGACCGTGCAGCCGCCGCTGACCGGAGCGGTGCGTGAATAGGCGAGGGGCGGCTGCGCAGGCCGTACCGCTCAGGCCGCCTTCTTCCAGCCGTTCCTGATGTGCTTGCAGCCGTCGCGGTAGACGGCCTCGGGGCTTTCGGCGAAATCGCGCCAGACCTTGGTGGCGGCGGCGAGGTCCTTCAGGCCGCGGCCGAAGGCCTCGATGGTCAGCCAGTCGTCGTAGCCGCTCTTGCGGACCGCGGCGAACGTTTCCTTCCAGGGAATGTTGCCGCGGCCGGGCACGCCGCGGTCGTTCTCGGAAATGTGGACGTGGACGATGTTCTTCCTGTTCCTCGTATAGGCGCCGATCGGGTCGGCCTCCTCGATGTTGGCGTGGAAGGTGTCGTACATGGCGCGGATGTGCGGCCGGTCGACCTCGTCGATATGGGCGCACAGCGCGTCCATCGTGTTGAACAGGTAGCACTCGAAGCGGTTCAGCGCTTCCAGCCCGACGGTGACGCCCTTCCTGCCGGCGTGATCGCCGATGGCACGCTGGGATGAGAGCGAGCGCTTGAACTCCGCTGCCGTGGGGCCGGAGCCGGAAAACAGTCCCAGCGTCGAATGCAGCGGGCCGGACAGGGTGCGCGCGCCGAGCGCGGCGGCGCAGTCGATGGCGTTCCTCATGAAGGCGATGCCGGCCTTGCGCGTCGGCGCATCGGAGGAAATCAGGTTCATCGCCGGGTCGCCCATGGCCGAGACGGCGGTGCGCTCGAGCCCGAGGCGGTCGAGCAGGTCGCCCAACCGGGCGTAATCGTCCGGCGTGCCCTCGAAGATCGGGACCTCGACGCCGTCGAAGCCGGCCGCCTTGATGTCCTTCAGAAGCGGCTCGTGCTTCTTCGTGACATTGGTGGTCCACAGGAACATGCACATGCCGATTTTCATTGGTGTTCCCCTGCTGACAATCGTTGGCGCCGCCCCTCATCCGCCTGCCGGCACCTTCTCCCCGTGCAGGACGGGGAGAAGGATGAGCGCCAACGTTGGCGCCTCCCTCTCCCTGTTCTTCACGGGGAGAGGGTAAGGGTGAGGGGCGGCTTTGAACTCACAGCTTCGTCCAGGCGCCGTTCTTCTTCGACGATTTCACGCAAGCCTCGACGAAGGCGACGCCCTCGACGCCGTCCTCAACGGTCGGGTAGGCCACGTCCTTGCCCGGCCTGCCGCCCTTGCGGCGCGCGGCGCGGATGGCGCGGGCGGCTTCCTGGTAGATGTTGGCGAAACCCTCCAGATAGCCTTCCGGATGGCCGGACGGCACGCGGCTGACGCGGCCTGCCGCCGGCATGGCGCCGGCACCGGCGCGGGTGAGCAACTGCTTGGGCTGGCCGAAAGGCGTGTACCAGAGGTAGTTCGGGTCGGCCTGCGTCCATTCCAGCCCGCCCTTGGCGCCGTAGATGCGCAGCTTCAGCCCGTTCTCGTTGCCCGGCGCCACCTGGCTTGCCCAGATCATGCCCTTGGCGCCCGGCGCCTTGCCTTTCCCGCCCTCTGGCGCCTTGAAGCGAAGCATGACGTTGGCGTTGTCGTCCAGCACGCGGCCGGGCACGAAGGCGTCGATGTCGGCCGAAAGCGAATCGAGTTCCAGCCCGGAGACGAAGCGGGCGAGATTGTAGGCGTGCGTGCCGATGTCGCCGAGCGCGCCGCCGACGCCCGATTGCTTGGGATCGACACGCCACGAAGCCTGCTTCTGGCCGGTCGCCTCGACGGCCTCGGTCAGCCAGTCCTGCGGGTATTCGGCCTGCACGACGCGGATGTCGCCCAAATGGCCCTTGGCGACCATCTCGCGCGCCTGCCGCACCATCGGATAGCCGGTGTAGTTGTGGGTGAGCACGAAGACCTTGCCGGTCTTGGCGACCAGGGCCGCCAGCTTCTTCGCGTCCGCCAGGTTGGAGGTCAGCGGCTTGTCGCAGATGACGTGGATGCCGGCTTCCAGGAAAGCCTTGGCGGCGGGATAATGGACGTTGTTGGGCGTGACGATGGCCACCGCCTCGATGCCGTCCGTCCGCCTGGCTTCGGCTTTGGCCATTTCGGCGAAGGAGCCGTAGCTGCGCGCCGGGTCGAGGCCGAGTTCGACGGCGGATGCCCTGGCGCGCTCGGCATTCGACGACAGGGCGCCGGCCACCAGCGCGAACTCGCCGTCCATGCGCGCGGCGATGCGGTGCACCGCGCCGATGAAGGCGCCCTGGCCGCCGCCCACCATGCCGAGGCGGATCGGCCCGCCTCCCGTTTCCGCCTTCGATGCGCCGACCATTTTTGTCCTCCCTGATGGCGTCCCCGGTGCCGGGCGCCTAAATACCCATCATCGCCTTGAGCAGCTTCTTGTCTTCCTTGCCGGCGGCGAAGTCGTCGAAGGCCTTTTCCGTGACGCGGATGATGTGGTGCTGGATGAAGGGCGCGCCCTCGGCCGCGCCGTCCTCGGGATGCTTCAGGCAGCATTCCCATTCGAGCACCGTCCATGACGAGTAGTCGTACTGCGCGAGCTTGGAGAAGATGCCGCCGAAATCGACCTGGCCGTCGCCCAGCGAGCGGAAGCGGCCGGCGCGGTTCAGCCAGCTCTGGTAGCCTGAATAGACGCCCTGGCGGCCGTCCGGGTTGAACTCGGCGTCCTTGACGTGGAAGGCCTTGATGCGCTCGTGGTAGATGTCGATGAAGGCCAGATAATCCATCTGCTGCAGCAGGAAGTGCGACGGATCGTAGTTGATGGCGCAGCGCTTGTGGCCGCCGAGCGCATCGAGGGACATCTCGAAGGTGGCGCCGTCGAACACGTCTTCGCTCGGATGGATCTCGTAGCCGATGTCGACGCCGTGGTCCTCGTAGACGTCGAGGATCGGCTTCCAGCGCTTGGCGAGTTCCTTGAAGGCCTCCTCGATCAGGCCGGCCGGGCGCTGCGGGAAGGGATAGAGATAGGGGAAGGCCAGCGAGCCGGTGAAGGAGACGGTGACGTCCAGCCCGAGATTGCGCGATGCCTTGGCGCCGGCCTTGAGCTGCTCGACCGCCCATTTCTGCCGGGCCTTCGGATTGTTGTGCACCTTGGCCGGGGCGAAGCCGTCCATCTGCGCGTCATAGGCGGGGTGCACCGCGATCAACTGCCCCTGGAGATGCGTCGACAGTTCGGTGATCTCGACGCCGGCGTCCTTGCAGATGCCCTTGATCTCGTCGCAATAGGCCTTGGAGGAAGCCGCCTTCTCCAGGTCGATCAGGCGCCCGTCCCAGGTCGGGATCTGGATGCCCTTGTAGCCGAGGCCCGCCGCCCATTTGGCGATCGACGGCAGCGAGTTGAAGGGTGCTGCGTCACCCGCGAACTGCGCCAGGAAAATGGCGGGGCCCTTCATCGTCGTCGGCATCGTGTCCTCCCGTGTACCGGCGCAGCATAGCGTTTTTGCGAGGTCCGGCTACTCGCTTCGAAACCGTCCGGGCATTTTCTCAGCCCTTTATTCTGGTATGACCAAATATGCCGGTAAGGTCAAGGCGGCGATACGATTCCGCTGTCCAGACGGGTCGATATAAATCGATATTATACGTTGTAAATCAATATTTTGGATATCAAAATCCTCAATTGATGCTCGCTTCTTGCCGTCCCGGGGAAATTGCTGTAGAGGTCATCGAAAGCTCAATTGGTCTAACCAGTTTTGAAACTGAGACCGGCGAGGAGGAGCCGCCCGTGCGTTCGCGCAAGGCCGGCTGGACGGACAGTTTGACAGGCAAATCCGGGAAGGAACCGATCATGCATCTTTCGACGCACAACTGGATGCGGGCCGAGCCGCTCGAGGTCACCCTGAGACGCATCAAGAAGTTCGGCTACGAATCGATCGAGATTTCCGGAGAGCCCGAGCAGTACAAGACCGGCGAGACGCGCGCGCTCCTGAAGGAGTACGGCATCCGCTGCTGGGGCGCGGTGACGCTGATGCTGGGCGAGCGCAACCTCGCGGCGAGAGACCAGGGCCAGCGCGAGCGCTCGGTGAAGTACGTCAAGGACGTGCTCACCATGATCAGCGAACTCGACGGCGAGATCATCACGCTGGTGCCGGCGACCGTCGGCAAGGTGGTGCCGGACGGCACCGAGGAAGAGGAGTGGAAGTGGGTGGTCGACGCCACCCGCGAATGCTTCACCCACGCCAAGAAGGTCGGCGTCAGGATCGCCATCGAGCCGCTCAACCGGTTCGAGACATATCTGTTCAACCGAGGCGAGCAGGCGATGGCGCTGGCCGACGCGGTGTCGCCGGAATGCGGCATCTGCCTCGACGCCTACCACATCCACATGGAGGAGTTCGACGTCGGCGAGGCCATCCGCAAGGCAGGCAAGCGGCTGTTCGACTTCCACGTCGCCGACAACAACCGCTTCGCCGCCGGCATCGGCACCATCGACTGGGCAAAGATCGTCGGCACCTTGAAGGAGATCGGCTACGACGGCGCGCTGACCAACGAGTTCGTCGCTCCGGTCGATCGCACGCCGGCCAACCGCTATCCGGACATGGTCGAGCGCAATCCGGTCGACATCTCGCCCGAACAGCTCAAGTTCATCCAGGACCATGGCTCCAGCCTGCTGACGGAGACGTTCTACACCGATCAGATGCGCATCACGGCGGAAACGATCCTGCCGCTGATCGGCAAGACGATGCCGGCCTGACAAGGCCCGCCGTCCGGCCCGCTCCCTGGCTCCACTCCGCCGAAGGTTCGAGACGACGACCATGCGCATCAAGACGGTCCAGGCCTGGTGGGTCCGCATCCCGATCGAAGCCGCGCGGCAGCACCGCAGCGACTTCGGCCAGGTGACGACCTTCGACGCCGCCATCCTGCGCATCGAGACCGACGACGGGCTGGTCGGCTGGGGCGAGGGCAAGAACGCCGCCGGCAGCGCCGGCAGCTACGGCGCGCTGGTGCATATGCTGAACCATGAGGTCGCACCGCAACTGATCGGCCGCGATCCGGCCGACATCGCCGTCATCTGGGAAATGCTCTACAACGGCTCGCGCCACCGGACCGCGGCGGCCGAGGGGCACGCCATGCCGCAACTGGCGCGGCGGGGGTTGAGCGTCGCCGCCATCAGCGCGGTGGACATCGCGCTCTGGGACATTTTGGGCAAGTCGCTCGGCCAGCCGGTCTGGCGGCTCATCGGCGGGCGCAAGGCGGACCGGCTGCCCGCCTATGCCTCCGGCGGCTGGGCGGGCGCCGACAGCATCGGCGAGCAGCTTCGCTCCTATATCGACAGGGGCGGTTTCAAGGCCCTGAAGATGCGCGTCGGCGCCATGGACGGGGCCGCGCATGTCTCGGCCGCGCGGGTCAGGGCGGCGCGGCAGGCGCTGGGGCCTGCCGTCGACCTGATGGTCGACGCCCACGGCACCTACACGGTGGCGGAAGCCAGACGCTTCATCCATCTGGTCGCCGACCAGGATCTCGCCTGGTTCGAGGAGCCGGTGATCGCAGACGACAAGCAGGGCCTTGCCGAATTGCGCGCCGGCAGCCCGGTGCCGATCGCCACCGGTGAGAGCGAGGCGACGCGCTATGCCTTCCGCGATCTCGCCGTGATGAAGGCGGCCGACATCTTCCAGCCGGATCCGGGCTTCTGCGGCGGCATTTCGGAGGCCATGCGTATCGGCACACTGGCCAGCGCCTTCAACCTGCGCTTCGCGCCGCATCTGTGGGCCGGCGCGCCCTGTTTCTTCGCCGGCCTGCATATTTGCGCGGCCTCGCCCGCCTCCTTCATCGTGGAATATTCGCTGGGCGCCAACCCGATGATCCACGATCTCGTCGAAGAGACTGTCGAAGCGAAGGACGGTATGATAGCGATCCCGGAATCGCCGGGGCTGGGCTTCACCGTCTCCGAGCGTTTCCTGGAGGCGCACGCGCAACGCTGTTGAGATGAAAGAGAAAAACCTTCTCGCCGAACTGGCGGCCTATCTTTTCGCCCATTGCGACAGCGAAAGCGGCCGCACGCCCTCCGAACGGGAACTGGCCGAGCACTTTTCGGTGAGCCGCGGCCAGATCCGCGAGGCGCTGGCCATCCTGGAGGCGATGCGGATCGTCGAGCGCCGCGCCAAGTCCGGCATCTACATCGACACCAAGCAGGCCAGCGTCGAGGCGATGGCGCTGTTCGCGCGCGCCGGCCTGCCGCTCGATCCGGTGCAGATCTACGAGACGGTGGAACTGAGGAAGATCCACGAGATCAAGGCGGCCGAACTCGCCTGCGTGCGGGCGACGGAAGAGAACTTCGAGCGGCTGCGCGAAATCCTCAAGGAATCGGAAGAGCAACTGGACGCCGGCCGCGGACTGGCGAAGCAGGACCGCGATTTCCATCTGGAGATCGTGCGGGCGACCAAGAACAGCGTCTTCTACCGCGTCTGTTCGGTCTATTACGTCATGGGCGAGCAGCGCCTGCCGGTCTACTTCAACGACCCGGAGCGCGGCCGCAAGTCGCATGCCGAGCACATCCAGATCTACGAGGCGCTGCTGCGGCGCGACGGCAACCTCGCGCAGGCGCTGATGAGCGCGCACCTGCAGGGCGCGGAAAGCTACTGGAAGGGGCTGATCGGCGGCGCCGGCGCGGCCGGCGACAAGCCGGCGCTGGAGCGGGCCTGAACGGCCGATGCCGAAAATCTATTCCACCCATCCGCTGCACCCGCGCGCCGCCGAGATGCTGGCCGGCGCGGGAGACCTGATGATCGCCTCGGCGCTGGACGGCGTGACGCTGGCGCGCGAGGCCGCGGACGCCGATATCGTCATCGTGCGCGCGCCGCTGCCGGAGGCGCTGTTCGCCGGCACACCGCAGTTGCGGGCCGCGATCCGCCACGGGGCCGGGCTGGACATGATCCCGGTGGAGGCGGCCACCGCTGCCGGTGTGCTGGTGGCGAACGTGCCGGCCGCCAATGCGCGCTCCGTCGCCGAACATGTCATCTTCGTCACGCTGGCGCTTCTGCGGCGTTTCCGCATGATGGACCGCGACCTGCGCCAAGAGGGCTGGCTGGCCGGCCGGGTGCACGCCGATTTGAACCACGAGCTGGCCGGCAAGACGATCGGCATCGTCGGCCTCGGCGCGGTCGGCCAGGAGGTCGGCCGCATCGCCGCGCACGGCTTCGGCCTCGCCGTGCTGGCGACCACGCGCAGTTCCCGTACCGCGCCGGAGGGCGTGCGTTTCGTGCCGATCGACGATCTGGTCGCCGAAAGCGATGTCGTCGTGCTGTGCTGTCCGCTGACCCCGGAAACGCGCGGCCTGATCGGCGCGGAGCGCATCGCGCGCATGAAGCCCGGCGCATCGCTGGTCAACGTCTCGCGCGGCCCCGTAGTGGACGATGCGGCGCTGATCGCGGCGCTGCGCGAGGGCCGCATCGGCGGTGCGGCGCTGGATGTCTTTTCCGCCCAGCCGCTGCCGCCGGACCATCCCTATTTCTCGCTCGACACCGTCATCGTCACCCCGCACATGGCGGGTATCACCGAGGAATCGATGATGCGCATGGGAACGGGTGCGGCCGGCGAGGCGCTGCGCGTGCTTGCCGGCGCGCTTCCGGTCAATTTGCGCAATCCCGAGGCGGTCGAGCGCTACCGGCAGCGATTCCCGGCCGCCGGGTAAGGGCCGCTTTTCGCCGCAATCGCCGGCCACCCTTGCGCCATGGCGAATCCCAAGCTGCTGGCCGCCTTGTCTTTCCTCCTTGCCGCCGTTCCGGCCGAGGCGGGCGCAAGCGGCCTCTATGTCTCCTGCGACAACGGGCTGCGCTGCGTGAAGGCGCCTTGTCCGTCGAACAGCGCGCTGGACCTCAAGACCGGCGCGGTCATCAAGGGGGTTTCGATCGATACGAAGCGCTTGCCTGAAAAGGACCGGCCGCCCGATCTGACCGACCTGCTCTATGCCGGAAAGCTGGTGCTGCGCGGCTCCATCGAGCGGCGAACGGTGATCTATACCGGCAAGGAGTACGACCTGTCCTATCTCGTCGCCACGGCGGTCGCGCGCAAGGCGACGGCGGATGAAACAACACGCTGC
>Ga0222421_100582_pt1 | contig 10168 bp, 7 predicted proteins | sample 3A1ome_2_FD_182473 | JGI IMG/M metagenome (GOLD analysis project Ga0222421, IMG submission 182473) | Enriched microbial communities from leaf-cutter ant dump, University of Wisconsin, Madison, United States - 3A150A (version 2) | ecosystem: Environmental > Terrestrial > Nest > Insects nest > Nest... | reverse complement strand
CGTCGTTCACGCCGTCGCCCACCATCGCGATCTTCCGGCCGCTCGCGCGGATTTCCTGGATCGCGTCGACCTTGTCCTCCGGCGAGAGGCCCGCGCGCACCTCGTCGAGTCCGAGTTCCTTCGCCACGGCTTCGGCCGCGTGACGCCGGTCGCCCGTCAGCATGATCGTGCGGATGCCCATCGCCTTCAGCTCGGCGAGGACGCCGCGCGACTCGGCGCGGATCTGGTCCTTGAGCAGCACGCGGCCGACGAGATCCTTGCCGATCACCCACACTTCGCTGAGCTCCGCCGAGGCGGCGGGAAGCGCGCGCGCCCACCCGGCCAGCGGGCCGCTCTCGAGCAGTTCCCGGCGGCCGAGCAGCAGCGTGGAGCCGTCGAGCCGGCCTTTCAGACCCTGGCCGGTCAGCGATTGAAATTCCTCGAGTTCGAGGGCGCGCACGCCCTCGGCCTTGGCGTGGCGGATGATCGCGCGCGCGATCGGGTGCTGCGATTTCGACTCGAGCGTGTAGGCGAGCTCGAGCACTTCGCGCTCGCGGCCGGCCGGAAAACTCTCCGTGCCCACGACGGCGAGTTCGCCCGTGGTGAGCGTGCCTGTCTTGTCGAGGGCGACGGCCGTGATGTCGGCGAGCTTCTCGATCGCCGCGCCGCCGCGGAAAAGCACGCCGTGCCGCGCGCCCCACGCGATCGCCGCCAGGATCGCCGACGGGATCGAGAGCACGAGCGCGCACGGACTCGCGACGACCATGAGCGTCATCGCACGATAGAACGCCGAGCGCGTCTCGGGCGTGTTGGTGAAGGCCGGCAGGCCGAAGCCGAGCCACCACACGAGAAACATCAGCGCCGAGCCGCCGATCACGATGTAGGTGTAGCCGGTGCCGAACTTGTCGGTGAAGCGCTCGCTCGGCGCCTTCAGTTTCTGCGCCGTCTGGATGAGCCGGATGATCTTCTGCAGCGTGCTCTCGGCCGGCAGCCGCGCCACGTCGACCTCGACCGCGCCCCAGAGATTGAGCGTGCCGCTGAAGACCTGCGCGCCGACGTCCTTCTCCACCGGATTCGCCTCGCCGGTCAGCGCGGACTCGTCGCTGGCGCTGCGGCCCTTCACGACCACGCCGTCGGCCGGGAACGCCTCGCCCGGACGGACGTGCACGCGCTGGCCGATCTTCAGCTCCTCGACCGCGATCTCCTTTTCCGAACCGTCGGCCAGCACGAGCGTGGCGCGTTTCGGCGAGGTCTTCAGCAACGCGCTGACTTCGCGCTGAGTGCGGTCGAGCGCGAATTCCTCCATCGCCCCGGACGCGGAGAACAGGAACAGCAGCAGCACGGCCTCGCCCCAGGCGCCGATGAACATCGCGCCGATCGCGACCGCGAGCATGAGGAAATGGATGTCGATCTCGCGCTTCTTGAGATTTTCCCAGCTGTCGACCGCCGCATCCCAGCCGCCGGCCGCGATGCCGATGAAGAAGAGTCCGCGTGAAACCAACGGCAGGTCGGGGAAGAAATACTTCGCGAGTGCGCCGAGCAGTCCCGCTCCGGCGCAGACCGCGGCGAGCGTGGCGAGCAGCCGCCATTCCTGATCCTCCGCCGTCGGCTCGGCCTTGATCTCCGGCCACTCCATCTCGCGCCAGAGCCAGAGCGTCTCGGCCGTCGGACACGTTTCCCGATTGATCACCGTCGCCTCGCCCTGCCGCGTCACGGCGAAACCCGACGGCGCGCGCGCCGACTCGCGCGCGGCGAGCTGCGCCTCGACGGCCGCGATCGTCGCCGCGAGCTTCGCCTCGAGCGCGCCGGTCTCGACGTGGCCGATGGTGGCGATGGCGATCTTGTGCGACGCGGGATCGATGCGCACGGCGCTCACCGCCGGCTGCTCGCGCAAAAAGCGCACCAGTTCCTCGACCCAGTTGCCCGCCGTCGCATTGCTCATGATCGGCGGAAGTCAGCGCAACATCCCTGGCTCCCGCAAATCCAAAGGCGGCCCGAAGCCGGGGAAAATTCGCGACGCAGACCAAGTCTCAGGTGCAACGTCGGTCAACCGTCGCACCGCAACGACGTCCACGACCGAGAGCCATCCGCACCGGCATTTCCGAAAGGCCGTGCGCGCCGGTGTCGGTCGGATCGCCGATCGCGAACCGCACCGCGCGCCATCGCGCAATGCCGCGACATGCCGGTTGAAATTCTCTGCCCGAGCCGTCACGTGTCATGGCCCGCCTCGCTCATGATCGGACTCCGCGACGACCTCGACTCCGCCCTGCCTTCGCCGGCTGCCAGCCGCGCGCCGGAGCTGGCCGCGCGGATCTTCGCCGACGGCGGCTGGCTGCACGAGGGCCTCGCGCTCGAACACCGCCCGCAGCAGGAGGACATGGCCCGCGCCGTCGCCTCCGCGATGCGCGACGACGCCGCACTGCTTTTCGAGGCCGGCACGGGCGTCGGCAAATCCCTCGCCTACCTCGTCCCGGGCATCATCCACGCCGTCGACCAGTCGCGGCAGATGATCGTTTCCACCCACACGATCTCGCTGCAGGAGCAGCTCGAGACGAAGGATCTCCCGCTCTGCCGCCGGCTGTTCCGCGCCACTCCGGAGCTCGCCGCCTATGCGGATTTCAAGTCGGCCGTGCTCGTCGGCAAATCGAACTACCTGTGCACGACGCGCCTGTCGCACGCGCTCGCCGACCGCGCCAGCCTCTTCGCCGACGCCGATTACGACGAACTCCAGCGCATCGCCGCCTGGGCCGAGACGACCGACACCGGTCTGCGCCACGACCTCCGCCCGCCACCGCGCGCCGAAGTCTGGGACGCCGTCAACGCCGACTCCTCGTCCTGCTCGCGCAAGCATTGCGACTGCGACCGCTGCTTCTACCAGCGCGCCCGCGCCCGGCTCCGCACCGCGCAGGTCGTGATCGTCAACCACGCGCTGCTCTTCGCCCTGATCAACTCCGGCGGCGCGCAGGCGCACGGCGCGTCGAGCGACGCGCGCGGCGTGCTCTTCGCCGACGATTTCGTCGTGCTCGACGAGGCGCACACCGTGCCCGACGTCGCCACGGACAACTTCGGCCTCGCGCTCTCCAGCTACGGCGTGGACCGCGCGTTGAAATATCTCTTCAACCCGCGCACGAAGCGCGGGCTCTTCCGCAAGCTCGGCGGCCCCGAGGCCCAGCAGCTGGTCGTCGACGCGCTCGACGCCTCGCGCCAGTTCTTCGGTTTCGTCGAGACGTCGCTGCTCACCCCGCGCCCGATCGTGCGCGTGCGCGAACCCGGCGCCGCCGAGCCGCTGCTCGACGGCCCGCTCGGCGCGCTGCACCGGCTCATCGGCAAACTCGCCGACAAGCTCGACGAGGGCCGCGAGCGCGACGAACTGCTCGAGCAGAAGCAGCGGGTGAAGGCCCTGCAGGGCGGACTCACCGAATGGCTCACGCTCGGCGACGCCGGCCATGTCTACTGGGCCGAGCGCGGCGGCCGGAAGCAGACGATCGTGACGCTGCGCAGCGCGCCGATCGACGTCGCGCCCGAGCTGCGCAAGCACCTCTTCGGCTGCGGCACGAGCGTCGTCTGCACGAGCGCGACGCTCGCGATCGGCGGCGAAATCGCGCCGTTCGCGGCGCGGATCGGCGCGGACGAGGCGCGCGCCGTCGCCGTGAAATCGCCCTTCGACTACGAGCGGCACATGCGCGTCTTCGTCGCGGCCGACGTGCCCCTGCCCTCGCCGCGGGAGGCGAAGCTCGCGATCGAGGTGCTGACCGACTATGTGCGCTTCTGCACGGAGCGCGTGCGCGGCGGCTCGCTCGTGCTGTTCACCAGCTACACCGACATGCGGGCCGTCGCCGCCGCACTCGAGCCCGGCTACCGCGCGGCCGGCCGGCCGTTTCTCATGCAGGGCGCCGAGCTTTCGCGGACCGAGCTGGCCAACCGCATGCGCGAGGCCGGCAACGCCGTGCTCTTCGGCACCGACAGTTTCTGGACCGGCGTCGACGTGCCGGGCGACGCGCTGGCGCAGGTGATCCTCACGCGCCTGCCCTTCGATCCGCCGACGCATCCGATCACGGAGGCGAAGTGCGAACACATCCGCGAACGCGGCGGCAATCCGTTCAACGAGCTCACGCTGCCGGACGCGTTGATCAAATTCCGCCAGGGCATCGGCCGGCTCATCCGCACGGCGGCGGACCGCGGCGTGATCGCGATCCTCGACTCGCGCGTGCTGGCGAAAAGCTACGGCCGGCTGTTCATCGATTCCCTCCCGAATCCGGAGTTCACCCGGATGACGCGGGCGGACCGCGAGGAGCAATTTCAGCCTTTCGCCTGAGCCCGTCCTGATTACCGTGACAGCGTCATGATCCATCTACGCTCCGCCGCTCTCTCGGACATCGGTCGTGTGCGGCGGGAAAACGAGGATCGTGCGCTGCACGACCCGGCCGCCGGCCTCTACGGCGTGGCCGATGGCATCGGCGGCCTGCCCGGCGGAGCGGAGGCCTCGCATCTCGCCGCGGAGGAAGTCGCGGCCGGCATCCGCGCCGCGGCGGACGCGGCCGCGATCGACCTCACCGCACTCGCCCATCTGGCCAATCATCGCGTGCGCCAGCTCGGCGCGCAGCTGAGCCCGGCGTTCGGCATCGGCACGACGCTCACCTTCGGCCTCGTGCGCGACACGACGCTGCGCCTCGCGCACGTCGGCGACTCGCGCTGCTACGCGTGGCGCGCCGGCGAATTCGGCGCGTTGACGGAGGATCACTCGGTGGAAAACGAGGCCCGGCTCCGGCGCGCCCGCGGCGAGGCTGTGTATTACAGCGATGCCAATCGCAACGCCCTCACGCGCTGCATCGGCCAGACCAATCCGCCGGCGGTCGACCTGATCGAGCGGCCTTTGCTGGCCGGCGACCGTTATCTGTTTTGCACGGACGGCATTTTCCGCGTCGTGCGCGATCCGGAGCTGGCCGCGTTCCTGAGCCAGGGCGTGGAACCCGCGGACGTGTTGCACGAGATCGTCACCCTCGCTCTCCGCCGCGGCGGCCCGGACAACGCCACGGGCGTCGTCCTCTTCGTCGATTCGATCGACTGACCGGCCGCGCGCGTCACGCCGCAAGCACGCCCGATCCACGGTTCGGTTTGGTTTGTCCTGTCGCTCGGGGAAAACGCCGCGGCAGCGCATGAGTCCGACGGCGCACGGCATTCGCCGGCGTAATATCCCGCGGCCGCCGCGCGCTGGCACCGGGCGTGCTTCCATCCAAGTCACCCCACGGGTCGGGCGTCTCCCGGCTTTCAGCACAGCCTCATCACCATGTCAGGAAAACCACACGGCAGCGCGGCGGTCGGATCCGCCGGTGCCGACGTCTCGGACGACGTCAAACTTCTTCACAGCATGGGCTACGCGCAGGAACTGCTGCGGCGTATGAGCGGGTTCTCGAACTTTGCGATTTCGTTCTCGATCATCTGCATTCTCGCCGGCGGCATCACGTCGCTGCAGCTCGGCGTCAGCGCCGTCGGCGGGGCCGCGGCCGGCATTGTCTGGCCGGTCGGCGTCGGTTTCTGTTTTCTCGTGGCGCTTTGCATGGCGCAGATCGCGTCGGCCTTTCCGACCGCGGGCGGCCTTTATCACTGGGGCTCCATCCTCGGCGGCAAGGGCTGGGGCTGGGGCACCGCCTGGTTCAACCTCGGCGGCCTGGTCCTCGTCACGGCCGCCGTCAACGTCGGCGCCTACACGCTCTTCGTCGGCTTCATCGGCCCGATGTTCGGCCTCGATCCGTCGAAGCTCACGGTCGTGCACCAGGCCATCGGCGTCACGGTCATCACCGTCACGCAGGCGGCGTTCAACCATTTCGGCATCCGCGTCACAACCCTGCTCACCGATTTCAGCGGCTACCTGATCTTCGCCGTCGCGCTCCTGCTCACCGCCGCGATGCTCTTCGCCGCGCCGACGCACGACTTCGGCCGGCTGTTCACGTTTGCCAACACCAGCGGCGACGCCGGCGGCGGCGTCTGGCCGGCGAACGGTAGCCTCGGCACGATGTTCCTGCTCGGGCTGATGTGGCCGATCTACACCATCACGGGCTACGACGCCTCCGCGCACACTTCCGAGGAGACCGTCGACGCCGCGCGCAACGTCCCGAAGGGCATCCTGCGTTCCGTCTATCTCTCCGGCCTCTTCGGCTGGATCATGGTTTCCGCGTTCGTGATCGCGCTGCCCAGCGTGAAGGACGCCGCGGCGCAGGGCGGCAACGTCTTCCCGTGGCTCATGGACGCGGTGCTGCCGGGCGTGCTCGGCAAGATCCTCTGGGTCGGCATCGTCGTCGCCAACTACCTCTGCGGCCTCGCCTGCGTGACCTCCACCTCGCGGATGATCTTCGCCTTCTCACGCGACGGCGGTCTCCCGGGTTCCAAGTCGCTGCGGAAGGTTTCGCCGAAATGGAAGACTCCCACGGCCGCGATCTGGACGACCGCCGTGCTCGCCATCGCCTTCACCCTTTACGCCCCGGCCTACTCCACCCTGACCACGGCGTGCGTGATCTTCCTCTACATCTCCTACGTGATGCCGACCGCGGCCGGATTCTTCACCTATGGGAAAACGTGGACGAAGATGGGGCCCTTCAACCTCGGCGCCGCGCTGTTCAAGACGCTTGCCGTCGTCTCCGTCCTCGGCGTCTCGCTCCTCGTCTGGATCGGCGTGCAGCCGCCCAACGACAAGGCGCTCACCGTCACGCTCGTCACCTCCGCCGTGCTGCTCGCGGCTTGGTGGCTCGGCGTGCGCAAGTCCTTCCGCGGTCCGCCCGTGATGTCGATCGCATCCGCTCCGGCCGCCCCGGCGCCCGCTGGCGGCGAAGGCCTTGCCCCTTCGGCGGCCACGAGCTGACGGCCGGTCGCACCCGCTGTTTTTGTCCGACACAACACGACACTGATAACACGACACGCGCGCGGAGCCGGCTTCGGCCGGCTCCGCGACATGTCGTTCCGCGATGTCATCCTGGACCCGCCGCATCGGCAGCCGCCATCACACCTTCGGTTCGCTGCGCGCATTGATGGCCAAGGCCACGCCGCGGCGCTCGGGCGACGAACTCGCCGGGATCGCAGCCGGCTCCGCCGAGGAGCGCGTCGCCGCGCAGCTTTGCCTCTCCGAGGTGCCGCTCGTCCGTTTCCTCCATGAACCGCTGATCCCCTACGAAACCGACGAGGTCACGCGGCTCATCGTCGACACCCACGATCGCGCCGCCTTCGCGCCCGTCGCCGCGCTCACGGTCGGCGAGTTCCGCGACTGGCTGCTGCGCTACGAAACGGACTCCGCCGCGCTCGCCGCACTCTCCCCGGGCCTCACGCCCGAGATGGTCGCCGCAGTCTCGAAGCTGATGGGCAACCAAGACCTCATCCTCGTCGCCCGGAAGCGCCGCGTCGTCACCGCCTTTCGCAACACCCTCGGCCTGCCCGGCCGGCTCGCCGTCCGCCTCCAGCCCAATCATCCCACCGACGATCCGCAGGGCGTCGCCGCCTCGATCCTCGACGGCCTGCTCTACGGCTGCGGCGACGCCGTCATCGGCATCAACCCCGCGACCGACAGCCTGCCCGCCGTCGACACACTGCTGCGCCTGATCGACGAATTGATCCGCCGCTACGAGATCCCCACGCAGTCGTGCGTGCTCGCGCACGTCACCACGCAGCTGGCCGCGTTGGAGCGCGGCGCGCCGGTCGATCTCGTTTTTCAATCCATCGCCGGCACCGAAGCCGCCAACCGGAGCTTCGGCGTCACGCTCGCGCTGCTCGCCGAAGCGCGCGACGCCGCGCTCGCCCTGCGCCGCGGCACCGTCGGTTCGAATGTGATGTATTTCGAGACCGGCCAGGGCTCGGCGCTTTCCGCCGGCGCGCATCACGGCGTCGACCAGCAAACCTGCGAGGCGCGCGCCTACGCGGTCGCACGGCGTTTCCAGCCGCTGCTCGTCAACACCGTCGTCGGCTTCATCGGTCCCGAATACCTCTATGACGGCAAGCAGATCGTCCGCGCCGGACTCGAGGATCATTTCTGCGGAAAACTCCTCGGCCTGCCCATGGGCGTCGACGTCTGCTACACGAATCACGCCGAGGCCGACCAGGACGACATGGATACGCTGCTCACCCTGCTCGGCGTCGCCGGCTGCAACTACATCATGGGCGTGCCCGGGGCGGACGACATCATGCTCGGCTACCAGTCGACATCCTTCCACGACAGCCACTACCTGCGCCAGGTGCTCAACCTGAAACCCGCGCCCGAATTCGAGGCCTGGCTCGAGAAAATGCGCATCGTCGCCGATGGCCGCACGCTGCTGCCGGTGCCGCCCGCCCACGCGCTGCTCGCCTGATCCCGCCGTGAACGACACGCCTCCCGCTTCCCCGCCCGCCTCCGCCGGCCAGGTCCTCGACGCCGAGGGAGCCGACACATGGGCTCACCTCCGCCGCTACACCCGTGCGCGAATCGCGCTCGGCCGGGCCGGCGGCAGCGCGCGCAGCGCGACGCTGCTCGATTTCCGCCTCTCGCACGCCCGCGCCCGCGATGCCGTGTTGATGGAGTTTCACGCGCCGGAACTCGCCGAGACGCTGGCCCGCGACGGTGGCGAAACCGTTTCCCTGACCACGGCCGCCACCGACCGCCAGACCTACCTGCTGCGACCCGACCTCGGGCGGACACTCTCGGACGCAGCCCGCAACCAGCTCGCGCGCCGCCGGGCCGGCTGGGGCGCGCGCGACCTCGCGATCATCGTGTCCGACGGACTCTCGGCGCTCGCCGCCGAGCGCCAGGCCGCGCCGGTTCTCGCCGCGCTGCGGCCGCTGCTGCAGGCCGCCGGCTGGAGCCTGTTTCCCGTTTTCGTCGTGCCCTTCGCGCGGGTGAAACTGCAGGACGAACTCGGCGAACGCCTCGGCGCGCGGCACACGCTGATGCTGCTCGGCGAGCGGCCGGGCCTCGGCTCGCCCGACAGCCTCGGCGCCTATTTCACGTATCAGCCGCGAGGAGACCGCACCGACGCCGACCGCAACTGCCTTTCCAACATCCGGCCCGAGGGCCTGCCGCCCGCCGCCGCCGCGCGCAAGCTCGCGCAGCTCCTGGCGGAGTCGCGCCGCCTCGGCCTGAGCGGCGTCGGCCTGAAGGACACCGGCGATGCGCTGCCCGCGCCGGCGACCGTCCTCGCCCCGACGTGACCGGCGCGCCGGCCGAGGGCCGCGCATCCCATCAGCGCAGGACGTGCCGGCTTCGGCCGAGCCGCGCGGCAGGGCGGTTCACGCGACTTTCTTGCTGCCGCTTTTCACCCACGTGAACATCTCGTCGAGACTGTTGCGGAGTTCGTTGTAGGTCACGAGGTGGATCCCGTGATGGGATCCGATGGCATGCTGCAGCTCGTTCAGATCGGCCGCCTCGCTGCGGGAGCACTTCGAACTGCCGTTGCGGTTGCGCTGTTCCACGACGGCCGCCTTGTGCAGGGCCTTCGCTTTTCTCATCCAATCATCTTTGGTCATGACGGTTCCGGGGTTGTCGTTATCGAGGAGCCGGCGAGCGATTCGCCGGCGGAAAATCAGGCGAGGTCCGGGTGCGCGTGAGGCCGATGAAGCTCAGACGCCGGGTGCGGAGGGTGCATCCAGCGTCGCCACGCGGTTCAACACGTTTTCCATGATGTAGCAGCGGTCCACCTCCGCGAGGGAGGCGGCGAGATAGAGCGACAGCGGACGCGTGGCGGAGAACTGCGCGAACTGGCTCCAGACCCGCACCAGCCACCCGTGGCGGCTGCCGCCCATCGGCGGCAGCGCGTTCTGGAGCAGAAAGGCGGTCATGCCCTCGCAGAGCTTGTCTTCAAACATCCGGAGCCGGTCCTCGGCGGCGGTCAGCCGGCCGCGCAGGATCGCCTCCGCCCGCTCGAGCGAGTCGGCCGCCGCGGCGTTGCCGGCCCGGCGGATGGCCGCGCGTGACGGCGGCTCGTCGCCCGTGCGCAGGCTGTCCTCGACCTTGAGCACGCGGCCGCGCAGCGAGGAAAGCTCGGTCGAATCCGGCAGCTGCAGCATGGACATCAGTTTCTCCGCTTCCTCGATCCATGCGACAGCGTGGTCGGGAAACGTGCTCTCCTTGCGCCGATACTGGTCGATCAACGCCGGATACGAGACCAGATGCGCGCGGATTTTCTCGATCTGGAAGCAGAAGATCAAAGGCTACTCCGGCACGAGTTTGGAGGTC
>Ga0222421_100578_pt1 | contig 10264 bp, 10 predicted proteins | sample 3A1ome_2_FD_182473 | JGI IMG/M metagenome (GOLD analysis project Ga0222421, IMG submission 182473) | Enriched microbial communities from leaf-cutter ant dump, University of Wisconsin, Madison, United States - 3A150A (version 2) | ecosystem: Environmental > Terrestrial > Nest > Insects nest > Nest... | reverse complement strand
ACATCTACGTGGACAAGGCCAGCATCGTGGGCAGCATCGGCGTGCTGATGGACGGCTTCGGTTTCACCGGCACCATGGAAAAGCTGGGCGTGGAGCGCCGCCTGCTCACGGCGGGCGAGAACAAGGGCTTCCTCGACCCCTTCAGCCCGCAGACCGAGAAGCAGCGTGCCTACGCGCAGACCATGCTCGACCAGATCCACCAGCAGTTCATCGGCGTGGTGAAGGCCGGGCGCGGCGAGCGCCTCAAGACCACGCCCGACACCTTCAGCGGCCTGTTCTGGACCGGCCAGCAGGCCGTGGAGATGGGCCTGGCCGACCAGCTGGGCAGCCTGGACTACGTGGCGCGCGAGGTGGTCAAGGCCGAGGACATCATCGACTACACCCGCCGCGACAACGTGGCGGAGCGGCTGGTCAAGCGCTTCGGCGCGGCGATCGGGCTGGGCGCGGTGAAGTCTCTGTCGCTGTCGCGCCTGCAACTGCGCTGAGGCGCCCGGGAGTGCCCGCCGGTCACTGGTGCACCCTTCGGCCTGCGGCCTGTCCCGCCAAGCGGGAGCGAGCTTGCTTGGGGCGGCCCGGCGCGGCGCTCATGCCGCCGCGGGGCGCGGGCCGTGGCGCAGCGTGAGGAGCGTGCCCAGCGTAAGCGCCACCAGCGCAAAGGCCGGTCCGCCCAGTGCCCCCAGGTGGTCCACCATCAGGCCGCCGAAGATGGCGCCGCTGGCAATCGCGATCTGGAAGGCCGCGACCAGCAGGCCGCCCGCGCCCTCTGCGTGGTCCGGCGCGGCGCGCACGATCCAGGTTTGAAAGCCCACGGGGAATGCGCCGAAGGCAAAGCCCCACAGTGTGACGGCCACGGCCGTGACGGTGGCTGAATGCCCGGCCGCCAGCAGCGTGGCGGCCAGCACGGCGATGACGGCGCCGCCAGCGACGATGGCCTGGCGTTCGCTGCGTCCGGCGATCCAGCCGCCCACGAAATTGCCGAAGAACCCGCCCACGCCATAGCCCAGCAGCACGGCGGCAATGGCGGCCACCGGCAGGTGCGTGACCTGCTCCATCAGGGGGCGGATGTAGGTGAAGCCCGCGAAGTGGCCCGAGATGACCAGCAGCACGGCCAGCAGTGCCACCCGCACCGGCGGGCGGCGCAGCAGCTCGCCCATCACCTTCAGGTCGGGTTTGTCGCGCGGAGGCAGGGCGGGCAGGGTCGCCAACTGCACGGCCAGGGTGACGAGGCTGATGCCCGCGGCCGCGATGAAGGCGCTGCGCCAGCCCCACAGATCGCCCATCCATGCGCCGATGGGCGCCGCGCACACGGTGGCCACCGACACCCCGGTGAGGATGAAGGACATGGCCCGCGCGAACAGCGAGGCCGGCACCAGCCGCATGGCCAACGCAGCCGACATGGACCAGAAGCCCCCCAGCGCCACGCCCAGCGCCACCCGGGCCACGAGCAGGGCGGCCAGGTTGCTGGCCAGGGCCGAGAGCGCGTTGGACAGCACCAGCAGCACGGTGAAGGCCAGCATCACCAGCCGGCGGTCGATGCGGCGCGTGAGCAGCGGCAGCGAGGGCGCGGCCACGGCGGCCACCAGCGCGGTGACGGTGACGGCCTGGCCCGCGGCGCTGTCGCTCACGCGCAGGTCGCTGGCCATGGCGGTGAGCAGGCTGGCGGGCAGGAATTCGGCCGTGACCAGGCCGAACACGCCCAGCGCCATGGAGGCCACGGCGGTCCAACGCGCCTCGGTGGGTTCGGCGGCGTGTAGGGGATTGGGGGCGGCATCGGCCTGGGCGCCGGCAGGCGCACCGAGGCAGGTCGAGCAGGAGGGGGAAGAAGACACGGGAATGGCCCTGGGGATGGATGGAAGGCCATGGTAGGAATAAGATGCAGGCGTTTCCATGCCTTAAAAGCCGGAATGCTTGACTTTTTATCTCGCCCATTCGACCAGTTGTCGCAAGAGCCCTTTGCCGAGCCCCCGGACCTGCTGACCCAGATCCTGCTGGGCCTGCGCCTGGACGGCGTGGAGTACGGCCGCTGCGTGCTGCACCCGCCCTGGGCCATCGCCTTCCCGGCGCAGCGCTCGGCGCGCTTCCACTTCATGGGCCATGGCGGGGCCTGGCTGCGCACGCAGGGCACCGACTGGCAACACTTGAACCCGGGCGACGCGGTGCTGCTGCCGCATGGCAGCTTTCACGTGCTGGCCAGCGCGCCCGACGTGCCGCCGGTGGACATCGATTCGCTGGCGCGCAAGGCCGTGTCCGAGAACATCTACCTGGTGGACGGGCGCGACGCCGGCCGCACCGCTGCTGCTGCCATCGCCCCGCCTCCGCCGCAGGCGCCGGACGTGATGTTCTGCGGCGCGCTGCGCTTCAACCTCGATCCGCTCCACCCGCTGATGGCCATGATGCCCGAGGTGATGCTGGCGGGCGACCTGGCCGGGCGCGACACCATGGTGCCCGCACTGCTGGAGGCCATGGAGCGCGAGGTGGCGCAGGACCGCATGGGCGCCTGCGCCATCCTCGCGCGGCTGGCCGATGCGCTGGCGGCCAGCATCATCCGCGCATGGGTGGAGTGCAGCTGCAACAGCCCGACGGGCTGGATCGCGGCGGTGCGCTGCCCGCGCATCGGCAAGGTGATCGCCGCCATCCACGCCGACCCCGAGCGCGACTGGAACGTACCCGTGCTGGCCGACCTGATGGGGGCCTCGCGTTCGCGCTTTTCCGAATCGTTCACGCGCACCATGGGCGAGAGCCCGGCGCGCTACGTGGCCAGGGTCAAGATGTCGCAGGCGCGCCGCTGGATAGCGCGCGACGGCATGCGCGTGGCCGTCGCGGCCAGCCGCCTGGGCTACGAGTCCGAAGCATCGTTCAGCCGTGCATACAAGCGCATCATCGGCCACCCGCCGAGTGCGTCCCGGGTGGAACTGGCTGGGTGAGAATGCCTGACAGCGGCAGGCTGCTGAGTTCGGCCTGGGCCCCCTAGCTGTCCAGCCCGCCGGCCTTGCGCTGGCGCGAGCCGTCTTCCAGGATGGTGTCGTCCGCCAGCAGCTTGCCGGTCTCGTCCCACTGCTTGCGCGCCGTCAGGCGCGTGCGGCCCCGGGCGTCGGGGGCGGAATATTGCTCCTCTACGGCCAGCCGGCCGTTCTCGTGGAAGGACTGCTGCGCGCCCACGGGCCGCTCGTCCGCGTTCAACTGCTCGCGCCGCGCGAGCTTGCCGTCGTCGCGGTACATCTCGCGCAGCAGGCGGGCCTGCTCTCCGGTGCCGCTCCAGGCGCTGCGCTCGCGCACGGAGCCGTTCAGGTACCAGCGTTCCACCTGCACCTCGCGGCCCGCGGAGAAGCTGCGCTGCTCGATGATCTGGCCGGAGGCCCCGTAGCGCTTGGCGCTGAGCAATTGGCCCCGCGTGTCGCGCAGCGTGCGGTCGTCCGGCGCGAAGACGCGCTCCTCGCGCAGCACGCTCTTGCCGCCCTCGGTGTAGAAGCTCCGGTGCACGCGCCGGCCGTCCACCACCTGCTGCTGGGCGGACACGACGCCGTCCGAGGACCACTCGGTGGCGCTTAGCAGGCGCCCCTGCTCGTAGCGCAATTGGGCGGAGCGGGCGCCGCTCTCGGCGTAGAGCAGGGTGTCGGTGGCGCCGTCGAAGCCGCAGGGCTTGCGGTCCTCGGGCAGCACGCTGGCGCGCGGGCAGAGCAGGCGCGTGGGCTGGCCCTTGCTGTTGTATTCCACGTAGAACAGCTCCTGGCCGTCGCCATGGAAGGAGACGCGCTCCACGCGGCCGCTGGCATCGAAGCGGCGCACCGCGCCTTGGGTGCGGCCGTTGTCGGCGGTTTCCTCGCGCCGCACCTTGCCGTCGGGCCAGAAATCGACCACGCGGCCGTGGCTGTTGCCGCGCTCGTTCACCGTGCGTTCGCGCTGCAGGCGGCCCTCGCGGTCGAACATGCGCTCCAGCCCCATGAACTTGCCGTTCTGCAGCTCCTGCTCGCGCTGGATCTGGCCCGTGCTGTCCTCGCGGCAGCGGACCAGCCCGGATTGGCCGGCCAGCTCGGCACCGTTGGAGACATTGATGGGCCGGCCATTCAGTTCACAGCGAATAGTGGCGCTAGCGCTTGTCCCATAAGCGCTGGCAGCTACCAGAAATATAGCGACAGGATGTTTCATGGCTAGCGGCCCAGTGCGAACACGACGGGCGTGCGGTTGTCGGGAGGCGCGCTCTGCTGGCGCCACAGGCGCACAGGCTGGCTCTGCACACGCGCCCCGGGCAGCGTGAGGCCGCTGGCCAGCGCCAGGCGGGTGTGGGGCTGCAGCGCCTGCAGCAGCGCCTGCCACAGGGCCGCGTTGCGGTAAGGGGTCTCGATGAAAAGCTGCGTCTGCCCGGTCTTGTGGGCCAGGGCTTCCAGTTCCTTGATGCGCTGCATGCGTTCCTGCCCGTCCTGCGGCAAATAGCCCACGAAGGCGAAGTTCTGCCCATTGAGCCCGCTGGCCGCCAGCGCCAGCAGCAGCGACACCGGTCCCACCAACGGCACCACCGGAATGCCCAGGTCGTGCGCCGCGCGCACCACCGACGAGCCCGGGTCGGCCACGGCGGGCATGCCGGCCTCGCTGACCAGGCCCATGTCGTGCCCCGCCAGCGCCGCCGCGAGCAGCGGGCGGGCGTCGAAGGGCGCCGAGCCCTTGGCGCCATGGTCGCCCTTCTTGTGCACTTCGCGTGGCAGCTCGGTGATCTGCTGTTGCTGCAGGGGCGCCGCCAGGGGGTGGAGCGCGTCGATGCGCTTGAGGTAGGCGCGCGCGCTCTTGGCGTTCTCGCACACCCAATGGGTCAGGCGCGCGGCGGTCTGCAGGGTGCCGGCGGGCAGGGCCTCCTGCAGCGGAACCTGGATGTCGCAGCCGAAGTCGAGCGGCGCGGGGACCAGGAACAGGGTTCCGGTCGCGTTCATGGCAGCACGAGTCCCGCGGCGCGCAGCATGCGGCAGGTGCGGATCAGCGGCAGACCCACCAGGGCCGTGGGGTCGTCGCTGTGGATGGCGTCGAGCAGCGCGATGCCCAGGCCCTCGCTCTTGGCGCTGCCCGCGCAGTCGTAGGGCTGCTCGGCCTGCAGGTAGCGTTCGATCTCCGCATCGGAGAGGTCGCGGAACTGCACCTCCACCGGCGCCAGCTCGATCTGCTCGAAGCCCGTGGCCGCGCACACCACGGCCACGGCGGTCTGGAAGACCACGGCCTGGCCGCGCATCTGGCGCAGTTGCTGCACTGCGCGCTCGTGCCCGCCGGGCTTGCCCAGCGGCGTGCCGGCGAGGTCGGCCACCTGGTCCGAACCGATCACCACCGCCTGCGGATGCTGCTGCGCCACCGCGCGCGCCTTGGCCAGCGCCAGGCGCAAAGCCAGCGCGCGCGGGGCTTCGCCGGGCTCCGGGGTCTCGTCGACATGGGGGGCGGCCACGCTGAAAGGCAGGTTCAGCCGCTCAAGCAATTCGCGCCGGTAGCGCGAGGTCGAACCCAATACCAGAGGGCGCTGCGGGGGAGGGGATTGATGCATGCGCCGATTCTCTTACACTGCCGCCATGACCAAGGAACTCAACCCCCGCCGGCTTGACGTCAAAGCCTTCGCGCAAGCGGGCGGGCGGCTGTCGGGCCACGAATCGCTGCTGAAATACGAGCGCCTCGCGCAGGAGGCCAAGGGCCTGCACCCCGACCTGCTGGTGGATTGGGAAGCCGTGGGCCAGTTGCGCACCGCGCCGGGCGGCCTTCCCCAGGTGTGGCTGCACCTGAAGGCGCGCGCCGCCTTCCCCATGGAATGCCAGCGCTGCCTGACGCCCGTGGACGTGCCGCTGGAGGTGGACCGCGAATTCCGCTTCGTGGCCGACGAGGCCACGGCCGAGGCGCTGGACGACGACTGCGAGGAAGACCTGCTTGCCCTGAGCCGCGAGTTCGACCTGCACGAGCTCATCGAGGACGAACTCCTGATGGCCCTGCCCGTGGTGCCCCGGCACGACGAGTGCCCCTCCGCCGTGCCCATGGCCTCGTCGGACGAGGATTTCGAGGAAGCCAGCGCCGAGAAGCCCAACCCCTTCGCCGCCCTGGCGGGGCTGCGCAAGGATGCCAAGGGGCATTGACCCCGTGGCCTGGAAGGGCCGAAACCTATTTAGGCTATAATCGAGGGCTTCGCGCGAATCCCTCTCGTGTCTTGTCGGAATGGGCTGTGGGCTGATCGCGTTTTTTACCAACTTATTTCAGACCAGGAGCCATCATGGCCGTTCAGCAAAACAAGAAGTCCCCCTCCAAGCGCGGCATGCACCGTTCGCACAACGCCCTGACGGTGCCCGGCATCGCCGTGGAACCCACCACCGGTGAAACCCACCTGCGCCACCACATCAGCCCCAACGGCTTCTACCGCGGCCGCCAGGTGCTGAAGAACAAGTCCGAAGCCTGACACCCGTCACACTCCAAGGCCCGTTGCTACTGAAACCGTAGCGCGGGCCTTTGCTTTCTCCATCCTTCTTCCGGCCACGGGCCGGACAAGTCGCCCATGATCACACTGGCTGTTGACTGCATGGGGGGCGACCATGGCCCCCGCGTCACGCTCGCGGCGTGCCGCCAATTCCTCGATAACCATCCGGACGCCCGCCTGCTGCTCGTCGGCCTGGGCGAGAGCCTGCAGTCGTTCGCGCACGACCGCGCCACCATCGTCCCCGCCTCCGAAGTGGTCACCATGGACGACCCGGTGGAGGTGGCGCTGCGCAAGAAGAAGGATTCGTCCATGCGCGTGGCGATCCAGCAGGTCAAGGACGGCGCGGCCGCGGCCGCCGTCTCGGCCGGCAATACCGGCGCCCTGATGGCGATCGCGCGCTACCTGCTCAAGACCCTGGACGGCATCGACCGCCCGGCCATCGCCACCCAGATGCCCAATGCCGCCGGCGGCGCCACGACGGTGCTGGACCTCGGGGCCAACGTGGACTGCTCCGCAGAACACCTGCTGCAGTTCGCGGTGATGGGCTCGGCCCTGGTCTCCGCGCTCAAGGAGGGCGGCGAGCCCACGGTGGGGCTGCTGAACATCGGGGAAGAGGTCATCAAGGGCAGTGAAGTCATTAAAAAAGCCGGTGAATTGCTGCGATCTGCTGCCAATTCCGGTGATTTGAAGTTCTTTGGCAATGTCGAGGGCAACGACATCTTCAAGGGCACGGTCGACATCGTCGTGTGTGACGGCTTCGTGGGGAATGTGGCGCTCAAGGCCAGCGAAGGCGTGGCATCGATGATCATCGGCGCGCTCAAGGCCGAGTTCTCGCGCAACATCTTGACGAAGATGGCTGCCATCGTCGCCTATCCGATCCTAAAAGCGCTGATGAAGCGCATGGACTACCGCCGCTACAACGGCGCGGCGCTGCTGGGGCTGCGCGGACTGGTCTTCAAGAGCCATGGATCGGCCGACACACTGGCGTTCGAGCAGGCGTTGAACCGGGCGTATGATGCAGCCCGCAACAACCTGCTCGACCGTGTCCGCACCCGGATTGCGCATGCGGCGCCTCTGCTGGCGCCCGCGGATGCCCAGCCTCAGCCGGGTGCGGCGGCCACGACGATACATTGATGAGACGCTACTCCCGCATTACCGGCACCGGCAGCTACCTGCCTCCACGCCGGCTGACCAACGCCGATCTGGTGGCTGAACTCGGCCAGCGGGGCATTGAAACTTCGGATGAATGGATCGTGGAGCGCACCGGCATCCGGGCGCGCTACTTCGCCGAACCCGACGTCGCCAGCAGCGACCTGGGCCTGGAGGCCTCGCGCCAGGCCCTGCAGGCCGCGGGCCTGCAGCCCACGGACATCGACCTGATCATCGTCGCCACGTCCACGCCGGACATGGTGTTTCCTTCCACGGCCTGCATCCTGCAGAACAAGCTGGGCGCCAACGGCTGCCCGGCGTTCGACGTCCAGGCAGTGTGCAGCGGCTTCATCTACGCGCTCTCGGTAGCGGACGCGATGATCCAGGCTGGCACTGCCAGCCGCGCCCTCGTGGTGGGCTCCGAGGTGTTCAGCCGCATACTGGATTTCAACGACCGCACCACCTGCGTGCTGTTCGGCGACGGCGCGGGCGCCGTGGTGCTGGAGGCATCCGATGCGCCGGGCGTCCTGTCCAGCGACCTGCATGCCGATGGCAAGCACGTCGGCATCCTTTGCGTGCCGGGTCACGTGTCGGGCGGGCAGGTGCTGGGCGACCCCCTGCTCAAGATGGACGGGCAGGCCGTCTTCAAGCTGGCCGTGGGCGTGCTGGAGAAGGCGGCCCACGCCGTGCTCGCCAAGGCCGGGCTCACCGAGGCCGACGTGGACTGGCTGATTCCCCACCAGGCCAACATCCGCATCATGCAGGGCACGGCGCGCAAGCTCAAGCTGTCCATGGATAAGGTGGTGGTCACCGTGGACCAGCATGGCAACACGTCGGCGGCGTCCATTCCCCTGGCGCTGGACCATGGCGTGCGCACGGGCCAGGTTCAAAAGGGCCAGACGGTGCTGCTCGAAGGCGTGGGCGGCGGCTTCACCTGGGGTGCGGTGCTCCTCAAGTTATAGCTGCTAGCGCTTGACTGACAAGCGCTAGAGGCTGATTTCATTCATATTTCTGGATTTGTCATGAAGACTTTTGCATTGGTCTTTCCGGGGCAAGGCTCGCAATCGGTGGGCATGCTCGACGGCTGGGGCGATCACCCGGTGGTCGCGCAGACCTTGCAGGAGGCCTCGGATGCCCTGGCCGAGAACATCGGCCAGCTGATCAAGGACGGCCCCAAGGAGGCGCTGGCGCTGACGACCAACACCCAGCCCGTGATGCTGGTGGCGGGCGTGGCGGCCTGGCGCGTCTGGCGCGCGGAAGGCGGTGCGGTTCCGGCGACGGTGGCCGGGCATTCGCTGGGCGAGTATTCGGCCCTGGTGGCGGCCGACGTGCTGACGCTGGCGCAGGCCGCGCCCCTGGTGCGCCTGCGGGCCGCGGCCATGCAGGAGGCCGTGCCGGTGGGCACCGGCGCCATGGCGGCGATCCTGGGCATGGACGTCTCCAAGGTCATCGCCGGGTGCGCCGAGGCGGCGGCTGCCCTGGGCGGGGCCGAAGTAGTCGAGGCCGTGAATTTCAACGACCCCATCCAGACCGTCATCGCGGGCACCAAGGCCGGCGTGGACAAGGCCTGCGAAGTGCTCAAGGCTGCCGGCGCCAAGCGCGCGCTGCCGCTGCCGGTGTCGGCGCCGTTCCACTCCAGCCTGATGAAGCCTGCCGCCGAGAAGCTGCGCGCAGCCCTGGCCGACGTGGCGCTGGCCGCGCCGCAGATCCCGGTGCTCAACAACGTGGACGTGGCCGTGCAGCAGGATGCCGACGCCATTCGCGATGCCCTGTACCGGCAGGCCTTCGGCCCCGTGCGCTGGGTGGAATGCGTGCAGGCCCTGAAAGGCCGCGGCATCACCCATATCATTGAATGCGGCCCCGGCAAGGTGCTGGCCGGCCTGACCAAGCGCATCGACCCCGAACTGGTGGGCGGCGCGGTGTTCGACCCGGCCTCGCTGGCCGAAACCCGGGAGCTGCTGGCATGAGCGCCGCGCCGGGCCGCCCCAAGCAAGCTCGCACCGCAGTGCGCAGCACGGAGGTTATCTAATGAGCGAAACCACTCCTCAGATCGCGCTGGTCACCGGCGCCACGCGCGGCATTGGCGCCGCCATCGCCGCCGAGCTGGCCGCACGCGGCCTGCGCGTGATCGGCACGGCCACCACCGACGAGGGCGCCGCCCGCATCACCCAGGCGCTGGGCGGGCAGGGGGGCGTGGGCGTGAAGCTGGATGTGACCGACGGCGCCGCCGTGGATGCGCTGGTGGATTCCCTCGTGAAGCAGCACGGCGGCCTGCACGTGCTGGTGAACAACGCGGGCATCACGCGCGACACCCTGGCCATGCGCATGAAGGACGAGGACTGGGATGCCGTGCTGGACACCAACCTCAAGGCCGTGTTCCGCGTGAGCCGTGCCGTCGTCCGGCCCATGATGAAGCAGCGCTTCGGGCGCATCATCAGCATCACGAGCGTGGTGGGCGCCTCGGGCAATCCCGGCCAGGCCAACTATGCCGCGGCCAAGGCCGGCGTGGCGGGCATGACCCGCGCGCTGGCCCGCGAGCTGGGCAGCCGGGGCATCACCGTGAACTGCGTGGCGCCCGGTTTCATCGAGACCGACATGACGGCCGCCCTGCCCGAGGAGCAGCAAAAGGCCCTCAACGCCCAGATCCCTCTGGGCCACATGGGCAAGCCGCAGGACATCGCGCAT
>Ga0222421_100576_pt1 | contig 10270 bp, 3 predicted proteins | sample 3A1ome_2_FD_182473 | JGI IMG/M metagenome (GOLD analysis project Ga0222421, IMG submission 182473) | Enriched microbial communities from leaf-cutter ant dump, University of Wisconsin, Madison, United States - 3A150A (version 2) | ecosystem: Environmental > Terrestrial > Nest > Insects nest > Nest... | reverse complement strand
CCGCTTTCACCGTCACCGTAAACGCACTCGTCGCACTCTGCGCTCCGTCGCTCACCGTCAGCGTGATCGTCGCACTGCCCGATTGGTTCGCCGCCGGCGTCACTTTCACCGTCCGGTTCGCTCCACTTCCACCCAAGGCGATGTTCGCAGTCGGCACCAAGGTCGTGTTCGAGGACGCTTTCGTCACCGTCAGCGTTCCCGCGGACGTTTCCGCATCGCCAACCGTGAACGCCAGCGCTGCCGTCGCCGTGTCTTCATTCACCACCTGATCGCCAAGCTTTGAGATAGTCGGCGCAGCGTTCACCGGCGCTGGCTTGGTTGTAACGCTGTATCTAGCCAAGGCCCCGCCAATCGTCAGGGTCGTCGTAGTCTTGGTCGCGTAGCTGGAGGAACTCGTGACCTGCACAGTCACTTTATCACCGTTGTTCACTGTCCCTGCTGAAGTCGTGTAGATGCCATTGTTCACTTTATAGCTGCCACCAGTGATGCCGATCGCCGCGGCGGCATTGATCCCGCTCACCGTGATCTGGTTGGACTGATAGCTCGTGCTCAACTCCGATCCATCTACGCTCGCAAATGTGAACGCATCCGGTGTCGTGTCTATCTCGGCGTTTTGGTTAAGCGTGTGCGTCTGCCCGCCGATCATGATCGCCGCTGTGCGGCTCGCGGTCGAAGTATTCGCTGCCACAGTCACGGTTACAGTGCCGTTACTGCTGCCGCTCGGCGGCGAAATCGACGCCCACGTCTGATTCGAACTCGCCGTCCAACTCGTGTTCGACGTCACAGTGATTGAATAACTATCGCCTGCTACCGGTGATGTGTGCGAAGAGGGACTGATGGATGTCGAAACGATGGCGCCGTTTTGCGCAATAGTCACAGTCTTCGGACTGTTAGTCGCGTCGCTCGCTGATATCGTAATATCTGCTTGGCGTAGGCTTGTTGTAGAATTGGCTTGGATCGAAAAATCGATCCGGGTGTGGCCTCCTTGAACATTAATCGCACCGCTTGGATTTTGAATCGCAATCCAAGAGGCCGGAGTGCTGGCAGACCAGTTTAGCGTTCCATTTCCGTCGTTGCGGACAAAAAAAGAGCCGCTTCCCGAGCCTTCCGCAAAACTAAACAAATCCGTCGATACATAGAGAATCGGCACCGTCGCAATTGCACCGCTTTGCGTGAGCGTATGAGTCTGGCCTCCGATGGTGATCGTGGCGGAACGGCTGTTAGTGAAGGTGTTCGCAGCGACTGTCACGATTACTGTGCCATTATTGCTGCCGCTTGCCGGCGACACCGTAGCCCAAGTCTGATTGGAACTCGCCGTCCAACTTGTGTTCGAGGTCACCGTGACCGAATAACTCTCGCCTGCTGCCATAGACGTGTGACTTGCCGGACTGACTGAGGTCTCGGGCGAACCGCCAGTTATACTATCAGTTATATCCTGCGACGAGTTATTGCTGAAGCTCCATTGGTGAATTCTCTGCGAGTTTTGTCTTAAAAGTTGCAGCGAGTAAGCACCAGTTGCAATCAATTGACTCGGGGTTGCGGTCGCCCAGTTGGGGACAGTAATGGTGACGAGAATCGTGATTGGAAATCCCGACAGAGTCTGAGGATCGCCAATATTCGAGATGCCGGGAAAATAGGAACTGACAGTAGCTGGTGGCGACTTGATGCAACTCCAGACATCTTTAACGTAATTGTAAGCGTCCGCCCCTGATCCGTTATACCACGCCACTCCGTAATACCAGTTTTCAGGTATTTCAGGTCGTGTGTCGTTCACGTCATCGTAGGGACTTGGGGTGTCCGCCACCGCCTTGTTAAATTTAAGAGACAAAATTTGGCATCCGATTTCGAGGTTATAGATCCAATCCGTTCGGACACGCTGCGTATCAAATGACAGCGCGGGGGAATTAACGTTCAATTGCATGATGCCGATATCGCCAGTCGGCCCCACTAACGGATTTCCTGAGGAGCCGAATTGCTTCCACTGGCTTTCTTTCCACATCACGGCAGCGATGATCACACTTGGGATTTGATACTGTTGACCGAAGACTCTAATTTTATTGGCAATCTCCTGCGCCGAAGGGTTTTCCGCGTTGCTTGGATTAGCCGTGTCATTTATATGAATAAAACAATCGGGGGTCAGATCAGATCGCTCGCTATAGTTTCCTGGATTACTGGTAATATAATAATTATACTCGCTAACATTTACGGTTCCATTGATATTGACGCTTTCAACATAAGCGACGTGATTTATGCTGTTCCATTGTGCGATCGCTCCGACCGCTGGAGTATGATCGACCTTGAAGCCGATAAGGCTGGCATTATCATCCCAATTGCCAGCGTTTCCCCAGTGACCGCTATTTCCATTGGGTCCGGTCATGTAGTTCGAGAAATAATAGGGAGCTGTGCTTGTGCCGTGGTCTCGATTCATGCGCCATGCAACATATGATGTGCACTCCCGGTTATAGAAGAGCCACGGGTCGATAACACTGTCGCGCACCGGCGTCGCCAGACTAGAGGGATAGTCGCTCCCCCCACCAGTGGTTGCCACTGTTACTTGGAATCCGGTCGCTATGCGGTCGTTATTAACGTTCAATCCCTGGTTGGCGCTGTTGTTGGGATCGACGATGATCCAGACATACCACTGCCCGGCAGCGGTCCCGGCGGGGATCGTGTAGCTGCTCGGCAGGAACGACTGCTGGGCGCCGTTGGCGAGGGCATTGATGCTGACGGAGCCGAGCAGCGGATCGCTCGTGCTCGGGGCGCTCGACGAAGTGCTCAGGCGGATGTTGGCGGTCGTCGCGACCGATGCGCCCGATCCGTTGTTGATGACCTTAAAGCTGACCTGGACGCTACCGGTGCCAGCTTGGCCGCTGGTCGGCGACAGACTCAGGTTTTGCGGAACAAGATCGGCATACTGCGCCGGGGCGGTAACGGTGATGGAGGCTGAGTGTTGGAAATCGTCGGTATAATTACTCTGCTGGAGCGTGCTGTTGCTAACGTTGTCGGCGATAATCCACACATAGTAGGTCCCCGCCACGGACGGCACCGTAACCGTCGCGTTCTGCGCGGTCGAGGCACCAGCACCAAGCGCCGGCATCGCGACATTGGTGAGTGTCGTGCCGCTATAAGCTGTCGACGACGAGGTGATCCGCACGCCGGTCTGCGTCGTAGGTGAACTTGTGGTGCCAGTGTTGGCTAGCGTCCAAGTGATCGTAAGTGATCCGCTCGGTTCAACCGAACTCTTGTTGAGCGAGATATTCTGGGGCACCAGATTGGGCAACGCTGATAAAGCCGATTGGCCGGCAATCAAAATCGCGATCGCCACAAACATAATTTTGCAGAAACTCCTCGTAATATGAAAGCAAGCTCTAGTTTTCATGATTGAAGCAGTGCTGGAATTGCAACGGGGATTACCGAGAATACGCGGAGAAATTGCGCGGCGGTCCAGCCATAGGGTCGTGAACCATCGGCAACAGGCTCCGCTGGCGACCCACCAAGCAGGTCGATGCACAAGATCGGACGAGAGCCATCGCCTTCATGGTTGAAGGGACTTCCGCATCGAGCTGTGCATCTGCTGTATCGTCGATTTCGAGCTGATGCTCGCCCAGATGCTCAGCGTGCCCGTGACCACGTTGTTGTCCCGTCTCATGCGCTGGAGCGAAGCTCTCCCCGCACAGCCGGGATGATCGGTGCAAGGCTCCGGTGTCGATCGGCGTCGAAGCTGGCGGCCATGCCTTAATTTCGATCGACTGAGGCCTGTTCCGGACGGAGATCTCGTTTACACAACGCAACAGGCCGTTCGAGCGAGTGGCGACGACGCCCGCTCTTGATGACGATCCTACAGATGCGGTCGTTTTCATGCCTAATACGGAAACCCTGAATCGATGCAAACTTGCATCAACACCCGCTCCTTGCCGATGAAATTGTTACAAAACAACAATAAAAGCAGCAACCGGCATGATTTTCCCATTTCGACAGCTTTAGCCGCGAACTAGACCATCACTGCCTCACCACGCACCCTTTGGGTTCATATCGCGCTCATCGTAATAAGCCGCCTCACTCCGGCGACTTCGGTCTCGTTCGTGACCGGAAACCTGCGAGGTGAGGACAACCGGCCCACAGCAGGCTCACGGGCCGGTCCAAAGCGAAAACGCGACAGTTTACTGCCCGAGGAGCTCCATCGCCGCGGCGAGGGCGGGTTTTTCGCCGTTGGCCACGGCCAGTTCGATCTGCGGGAGCTTCAGCTTCACCGCCGGCGAGGCGTAGAAGCGCGTGCGCAGGCTTTCGCCGATCAGCGCGTGCATCCACTCGACCGCCTGCGCCCGGCGCCGGCGCTCAAGTTCGCCCGTCTGCCGCGCGGTCCGGAAGAATTCCTGCGTCTCCTCCCACACCCCGGGCACGCCCGCGCCCGTCAGCGACGAGACGAGCAGCGCGTCCGTCGTCCAGCCGTGCGTCGCCGGATGCAGGTAGTGCAGCACGCGCTTCATCTCGGCCTGGGCGGCGGTCGCGCGCGGCAGGTTGTCGCCGTCGGCCTTGTTGATCACGAGCGTATCCGCCAGTTCGATCACGCCCTTCTTGATGCCCTGGACCTCGTCGCCGGCGCCGGCGATCATGAGCACGAGGAAATAGTCGACCATGGCGCGGACGGCGACCTCGTTCTGGCCGACGCCGACGGTCTCGACGACGATGACGTCGTATCCGGCCGCCTCGCACACGAGGATGGCCTCGCGGGTCTTGCGCGTGACGCCTCCGAGCGAGCCGCCGGAGGGCGACGGGCGGATGAAGGCGCCGGGCTGCCGGCTCAGCTTCTCCATGCGGACCTTGTCGCCGAGGATGCTGCCGCCGGAGACGCTGCTCGAGGGATCGATCGCGAGGACCGCGACCTTGAGCCCGCGCCGGGTCAGCTCGCAGCCGAACGCCTCGATGAAGGTGCTCTTGCCCGCGCCCGGGATGCCCGTGATGCCGATCCGCTGCGCGCGGCCGGTGTGCGGCAGCAGCCGCGTGAGCAGCTGCTGCGCGAGCGCCTGGTGCGCGGCGGCATTGCTCTCGACGAGCGTGATCGCGCGGCCAAGGACACTCGGATCATGCGCGAGGACGCCCGCGGCGTAGTCGTCGAGCGAGAGCGTGCGGCGGCGCGGCGCGGCCTGGTTCGGCGGCGCGATGCCGGAGGGACGCGTGCCCTCGAGGATCCAGGTGGCAAAGCCGGCGCCGGCGTCTTCCGGCACCCAGTCGGGCCGGGGCTGCGGGCAGCCGGCGTGAAGATCGTGATGGGAGTCAGCCAAGGGAAAAGGGATCGAAATCGGGAAGAGGTTAATCCGAAGAAAATCCTATCTCAAAATTTTGCCACGGAGCGCACAGAGAGCCAGCCCGGAGGACACAGAGCAAGACGGCGGATTGCACTCCGAGCTCTCTGGGCTGGAGCTCTGTGCGCTCCGTGGAAAAAACTACTGCCGCAGCGCGCGAAGTGCAGGCTTTTGTTCGGGTGAAGTCGCGTCCGACGCGGATCTCCCCTGCCGCACCACGCGGTTCAAGAAAACAGGAGGATGGCGGCACGGGCCGCCACCCTCCGAATCATCGTCGGACTGTTGATCGAACGACTATGCCGTCGCGGGCTCGAGGCGCTCGAGGAGCAGCTCGATCGTGCGGAGCGACGATTTCGGAATCACCGTGCCGGGCCCGAAGATCGCGCTCGCGCCGTTGGCGAGCAGGAAGTCATAGTCCGGCGCCGGGATGACGCCGCCGCACACGATCATGATGTCCTCGCGGCCGAGGGCCTTGAGGGCGTCGCGCAGCGCGGGCAGCAGCGTCTTGTGGCCGGCGGCGAGCGAGCTCATCGCGACCACGTGGACATCGTTCTCCACCGCCTGGCGGGCGGCTTCCTCGGGCGTCTGGAAGAGCGGCCCGATGTCGATGTCGAAGCCGAGGTCGGCCATCGCCGTCGCGACGACCTTGGCGCCGCGGTCATGACCGTCCTGGCCGAGCTTGGCGATGAGGACGCGCGGACGACGGCCTTCGCGGGACTCGAAGAGGGCGATCTTTTCCTTGACCTTGTTGATCGTGGCGTCGTCGCCGAACTCCTGGCGGTAGACGCCGGAGATCGAGCGGATCTGGGCCTGATAACGGCCGAAGACGACCTCGAGCGCGTAGGAGATCTCGCCGAGCGTGGCGCGGGCCTGCGCGGCCGTGACCGCGAGTTCGAGCAGGTTGCCCTGGCCGGACTTGGCGGAGGCGGTGAGCGCATCGAGCGCGGCCTTGACCCTGGACTCGTCGCGGCTGGCGCGCAGTTCCTTGAGCCGCTTGATCTGGGACTCGCGGACGGCGGTGTTGTCGACCTCGAGGATGTCCATCGCGGCTTCCTTCTCGAGGCGGAACTTGTTCAGGCCGACGATCGTCTCCTTGCCGGAGTCGATCTTCGCCTGGCGGCGGGCGGCGGCTTCCTCGATGCGGAGCTTGGGGATGCCGGCCTCGATGGCCTTCGTCATGCCGCCGAACTTGGCGACCTCGGCGAGGTGTTCGCGGGCCTTCTGGATGAGCTGGTCGGTGAGATACTCGACGTAGTAGCTGCCGCCCCACGGGTCGACGACGTTGCAGATGCCGGTCTCCTGCTGCAGGTGCAGCTGGGTGTTGCGCGCGATGCGGGCCGAGAAGTCGGTCGGCAGCGCGATGGCCTCGTCGAGGGCGTTGGTGTGCAGCGACTGCGTGTGGCCCGTGGTCGAGGCGAGCGCCTCGAGGCAGGTGCGGGCGACGTTGTTGAACGGATCCTGCTCGGTCAGCGACCAGCCGGAGGTCTGCGAGTGCGTGCGGAGCGCGCGCGACTTCGGATTCTTCGGGTGGAACTCGCCGACGATCTCGGACCAGAGCGTGCGCGCGGCGCGCATCTTGGCGACCTCCATGAAGAAGTTCTTGCCGATGGCCCAGAAGAACGAAAGGCGCGGGGCGAAGGCGTCGATGTCGAGGCCGGCCGCGACTCCGGTTTTCAGATACTCGAGGCCGTCGGCCAGCGTATAGGCCAGCTCGAGGTCGGCGGTGGCGCCCGCCTCCTGCATGTGGTAGCCGGAGATCGAGATCGAGTTGAACTTCGGCATGTTCTTCGACGTGTAGGCGAAGATGTCCGCGATGATCTTCACGGAGGGCGTGGGCGGATAGATGTAGGTGTTCCGCACCATGAACTCCTTGAGGATGTCGTTCTGGATCGTGCCGGAGAGCTCCTCGAGCTTCGCGCCCTGCTCGAGCGCGGCGCAGATGTAGAACGCCATCACGGGCAGCACGGCGCCGTTCATCGTCATCGAGACGGAGACCTTGTTCAGCGGGATGTCCTTGAACAGCGTCTGCATGTCGAGGATCGAGTCGATCGCCACGCCGGCCTTGCCGACATCGCCGACGACGCGCGGGTGGTCGCTGTCGTAGCCGCGGTGGGTCGCGAGGTCGAACGCCACCGAGAGGCCGGCCTGGCCGGCGGCAAGGTTGCGCTTGTAGAACGCGTTCGACTCCTCGGCGGTGGAGAAGCCCGCGTATTGGCGGATCGTCCACGGCTTCTGGACATACATCGTCGCGTAGGGCCCGCGCGTGAACGGCGCGAGGCCGGGCATCGTGTCGAGCTGCGCCGGCGCGGGCAGGTCGGCGGCGGTGAAGACGGGCTTCACCGGGATCTGCTCGTAGGTCTGCCAGACGTCGTCGGTTTTCGCCTTCTTCGACTTCGAGGATTTGGCGGGGGACTTTTTCGCCTTGGCCGGCTGCGCCGCGGGAACCGCGAACGCGTCGTAGGCGATCTTGGTGAAATCAGGTGCGTCTTTCATGAGAGGGCTCCGATCTGCTTGAGAAACTTGGCCAGCGTCGCCTCGACGTTGGCGCGGATGTGGATGAACTCGTCGACGCCGGCGGCGCGGAACGCCTCGACGGTCGCGGGCTCGGCGGGCAGGCCCGCGAGCACGACGGTGACGGACGGCTTCGCGGCCTTCACAGCCTGGGCGAAGACCGGCACGAGCGCCGGATAGGTGTCGTCGGTCGAGCACAGGACGGCGACGGCCGCCCCGGAAGCGACGGCCGCGGCGGCCGCGGCTTCGGCGGTGTCAAACGCCTGCTTGGCGATCGGCTCGAACCCGGCGGTGGCGAAGAACCCGGCCGAGAAGTCGGCGCGGGCCTTGTGCTGAAGCACGGGGCCGATCTTCGCGAGGAAGACCTTCGGGCGGGCGCCGGTGCGCGCGGCGAACGCGTCGGACGCGCGGCGCAGCTGCTCGAAGCCTTCGGAGGCGCGGTGCGGGGCGACGGCCTTGATCTCCGCCTCGGCGGAACCGCCGGAGCGGCCAAGCCGCGTGAGCTGGCCGATCGTGGCGCCGTCGTTCGCGGCGGAAAGCGCGGCGGCGAAGCGCGCCGCCCAGTCGCCGGCGACGGCCGGGACGGTGGCGTGACGCCGGCCCGCGACCTCGCGGCTGCGGCGCGTGACGACGTCGGCGAGACCTTCGGCGGTCGGCACGAGCGGCTTCTCCTTGAGATTCGGGAAAAGATTCGTGCCGACGAGACCCGAGCGCCGCTTGGCGACCGCATCGGATTTCTCCGCGGCGGACTTGGCGACGAGTTCCTGGACGTAGCCGGCGCGGAGCGCGCTGGCGAAGCCGCCGCGGCCCTCGATGTCCTGGAAGAGCGCCCAGGCCTTGCGCGCGAGTTCGTCGGTGAGCTTCTCGACATACCACGAACCGCCGGCCGGATCGGCCGTCTGCGTGAAGGAGAACTCCTCGGCGAGCAGCGTGTGGACGTTGCGCGCGATGCGGCGGGAGAACTCGTTCGTCTCGCCGCGCACCTCGTCGAACGGCGCGACGTGCAGGCTGTCGACGCCGCCGAGGACCGCGGAGAGCGCCTCGGTCGTGACGCGCAGCATGTTCACATGCGCATCGAGCAGGGTCTTGTCCCATTGCGTCGTGGCCGCGTGCACGACCGGCTTGGCGGCCGTCTCGGCCGCGGCACCGAAGGCCGTGACGACGCGCGTCAGCAGCGGACGGAAGGCGCGGAACTTCGCGATCTCGGTGAAGAACTGCGAGCCGATCGCGAAGCGGAAACGCAGGCGCTCGACGGCGGTCCCGACATCGACGCCGCGGGCGGCGAGCGCCCGGAGATAGTCGGCGGCGGACGCGAGGGCGAACGCGAGCTCCTGCGTGGCGGTGGCGCCGGCATCGCCGTAGAGGGCGACGTTGACGCCGACGGTGCGGAGCGCGGGCGCGTTGGCCGCGGCCCAGGTCGTCCAGCCCGCGAGCGAATCGTAAAGCGAGTCGAGCGAGGCCGGCAGGTGGCCGGTCTCGGCCCAGGTGCCGAGCGGATCGGCAGTGAGGCTGCCGGTGAGCTTGGTCCCGGCGACCTTGCGGCGGCGGGCAAGTTGGAAATAAAGCGCGGCGAGCGGCAGCGCATCGGCGCCGGCGCGGAGATGCACGGGCACCGCCGTGAGATCGACGGCGGCAAGCGCGACCGCGAGGTCCTGCTCGTCGGCGAGGCTCACGCCGCCGGAGCCGATCGCCTCGGGCGCGGCTTCGTCGGGATCGAGCCCGGCGCGCGCGGCCGCATCGGGCGTCAGCACCACGGCGTTCTGGCCGGCCATGAGGTCGGCGACGATCGCGGTGTTGAAGCCGACCGGCGTCGCAGCGACGATCTCCTGGGCGAACTCCCATGCGGAGTTCTTATAGCCCGAGGGACGAACTCCGCGTATAAACGGAACTTCTCCGGGTGCGGCGGAAAGGGCCGGAAGAGCGGCGCAGTCGGCACGCGTGTAAAGGGGCTGAAGCGCGATTCCTTCGAACGTGCGCGTGACGAGTTTCTTCTCGAAAGGCACGCCCTTGAGCTCGGCCTCGACGGTCTTTTTCCAGAGGGAAAAGGCCGCGGCGAGCGAGTCCTGGGGCGCGACGGTGGCAGTGGGAGCAGTCATGGAGTGAAAGACGGGGAGGATTCCCGTGATGGTCCGAGTCTAGTGGCTGGCGGTTTCGGGTGCTCCGCAAATCTTGCCAAGGGATGCCCATAATTGGCCAATCCATGCGAAGAAGGGCTTCGCGTTAATTGGCATCATGGCGGCGCAACGATTCGAAATCCGCCCACCGGATACACGCCCATGATCACCAAAATCGACCATCTCGGAATCGCCGTTCGCTCTCTCGACGAATCGATCCCCTACTACGAAAAGACGCTCGGCCTGAAGTGCGAGCATCGCGAGGAAGTGCCGGCGCAGAAGGTGCGCACGGCGTTTTTCTCGGTGGGCGAGGTCCACCTCGAGCTGCTCGAGCCCACGTCG
>Ga0222421_100575_pt1 | contig 10284 bp, 8 predicted proteins | sample 3A1ome_2_FD_182473 | JGI IMG/M metagenome (GOLD analysis project Ga0222421, IMG submission 182473) | Enriched microbial communities from leaf-cutter ant dump, University of Wisconsin, Madison, United States - 3A150A (version 2) | ecosystem: Environmental > Terrestrial > Nest > Insects nest > Nest... | reverse complement strand
CATCGGGTCGTTGGTCAGGGCCACGCCCTGGCCCACCACGCCCACTGCGCGGGCGAGGTTGCGGGCGCAGACCACCACCACCTCGATGCCGCGCCCCGCGCGGCCCGCGATGGCGGCCTGGTTGCGCGCCAGCACGCGGAAGGTGCCCGCGCCCACGGTGCCGATGCCGATCATGCCCACGCGCAAAGGACGCAAGTGGCGCAGGGCCGGTGCTTCAGGGAGTTCTAGGGACTGGACGGGATCGCGGTACATGGGCTTCTCCGGAACGAACAAACAAAAAAACCCAGCTGCCAGAGCTGGGTTTCATGCATTCGTCTTGGGGGAGAAGAGAGCGATCACCAGGTGGCTGCCGGAACGGCCACCTGCGCGTGCTCAGGTGGCCGCGGTGGTAATGGTGGTAATCATTCGTGCACCCACCATCGCCCGCGTAGAAGCAGGCAGCATCATGCCCATGCCCTGGAAGGCAGCGGCGCGTGCGGCGAAGGGGATGGAGGCGTACGGCATGAAGGGGCAGTGTAACCCAGCCGGCCCTAGGGCCGCAGCCTGGCGCTCAGCGTGATCTCCGGCACCGAGGCCAATGCCTTGGAGAGCGGGCAGTTCGCCTTGGCGTCGGCCGCCAGCTTCTGGAACGCGGCATCGTCCAGGCCCGGCACCTCGGCCTCCAGCGTGAGCGCGATGCGGTCGATCACGAAGCCGTCGCCATCCTTGGACAGCCGCACGCTGGCCGTGGTGTCGATGCGCTTGGTGGCGATGCCGGCCTTGTCCGCCGCGAAGGAAAACGCCATGGTGAAACAGGCCGCGTGCGCGGCGCCCAGGATCTCCTCGGGGTTGGTGCCCTTGCGGTCCTCGCCGAAGCGGCTGGCAAAGCCGTACGGGTACTTGTTCAGCGCCCCGGTCTCCGTGCTGATCTGGCCCTGGCCGGCCTTGCCGGCGCCTTCCCAGTGAATGCTGGCTTTCTTTTCAGGCATGCGAAATCCTCCACGACGGTGTGCAAAGCAAAGCAAAGACAAGGCGCCGATGAAACCACGGCCCGACCGTCCCGCAGGTGGGCTGCCGCAGCGAAAGGGCGTGGTCCGTGTCCTACAGCAACGCGGCGGGCGCGGCGCTGCTGCGCACCATGCGGATCGCATCGAACGGGCAGCGCACCGCGCACAGCGCGCAGCCCGTGCAGCCGCCCGCGTCGTGCAGCTGCGACCGCTTGGGGCCCCAGCCCGGCGCCGCGTTCGGTTGGGTCGCCTGCACCTGCAGCGACAGCACGTGCGGCGGGCATGCGGCCACACACCAGCCGCAGCCCGTGCAGCGGGCGGTGTCGATGGCGGGCAGGGCCTTGCGCGGGGCGTTCATGGGTGGGTGTCCGGTCGGTGCAGCCACAGCTTACGCGCGCCGCTGCCGCTGGTCGAGGGTGGCAGCGCGCGGTACAGTGCGCCCATGTCCAGCGACCCCGCCGCCACCGTCACCCGGCACCTGCTCATCCGCGGCCACGTGCAGGGCGTGGGCTACCGCTGGTCCCTGGTCGAGGCGGCGCGGCAGCGCGGCGTACAAGGCTGGGTGCGCAACCGCCGCGATGGGAGCGTGGAGGCCCTGGCCGTCGGCCCGGCGGATGCCGTGCAGTCCCTGGTGGAGTGGGCCCGGCAGGGGCCGCCGCAGGCGCGCGTGGAGGCCGTCGAGGCGCGCGAGGTGCCCATGCCCACGGAGCCCCTGGCAGGGTTCGCGCAGCGCGAGACGGTGTAGGCGGCGTCAGCCCCGGCGCTGCCCGTAGGCGCAGTACCCGGGCTTGGGGCTCTTCTTCTGCGGGTGCAGGCGGCATGTCTCGGGCCGCCGGTCGTACACCGTGCACAGGCGCGTCGCGGGGTCCAGGAAATGGCAGTCCCCGCTCGCCCGCCGCGCCATCGTGAAGACCGTGTTCTTGTGGTTGAAGTGGTCGATCAGCCGCGCCTTCTGCAGCCGCCGGGCAATGTGCCGGGGCTCCCCGTGCTCGGCCTCGAACGGGTCCACCAGCCCCAGCCGCACCAGGTCGGAGAGCTGCACCTCCAGCGGCATGGTGCAGCAGTTGGCCGCGCAGGTGGCGCACAGGCCGGCGCGGTAGCGGGTCCAGGTGTCGAGGCGGTCGACGTCGACGATGGCGATGGCGATGGGGGAACGCATGAGGGAGCCGATTGTGCCCCGCTCACGCCATCTGCCCGATCGTCCTTCGGAACCTGCGCAACGCCACCGCGAAGAACACCGCCCCAATCACCCCCAGCGCCGCCAGTTGCGGCCACACCACCGACAGGCCCGCGCCGCGGAACAGGATGGCCTGCCCCGCCATCGTGAAATGCGTGGTGGGCGCGACCAGCATGATGTGCTGCACCACCTCGGGCATGCTCTCGCGCGGGGTGCTGCCGCCCGAGAGCATTTGCAGCGGCAGCAGCACCAGAATCATCATCAGCGCGAACTGCGGCATGGAGCGCGTGACCGTCGCCATGAAGATGCCCATGGCCGTGGTGGCGAACAGGTGCAGCGCTGCCGCCAGCAGGAACAGCGCCATCGAGCCTTCCACCGGCACGCCCACCAGCCCCTTCACCACCCATTGCAGCGACGCGGCCACCGCCACCAGCACCACCAGCCCCATGGCCCAGACCTTGGACAGCATGATCTCTGTGGGCGTGACGGGCATGGCCAGCAGGTGCTCGATGGTGCCGTGCTCGCGCTCGCGGATCAGCGCCGCGCCGCACAGCAGGATGGACACCATGGTGACGTTGTTGATGAGCTGCGTCATCGCACCGAACCAGCCCTTGTCCAGCGTCTGGTTGAAGCGCGCGCGCAGCGCGAGTTGGACGGGCGGCTCGCTCACGGCGCGGTAGCGCTGCGCGAAGGCCGCGACCTCGCCCTGCACGATCTGCCCGATGGCCCCCGCGCCGTTGAATGCCTGCGTCATGCGCGTGGCGTCCACCGCCAGTTGCAGCGCGGGCGCGCGCCCGGCCAGCACGTCGCGCTGGAAGCCGGGCGGGATGATGAGCGCAAAGGTGTAGATGCCCGCATCCATGCCCGCATCCACTTCATGGAGCGCGATGGTCTGGGGCGGCATGAACTGCGGCGGGTAGAAGGCCGAGGCGATGCGCAGCGACAGGGGCGAGGCGTCCTCATCGACGATGGCGAGCGGCGCGCGGTGCAGCGTCTCGGGCATGGCGCGGGCGCTGGTATAGACCGAGAAGCCGAACATGAACACGATCAGCACCAGCATGGCCGGGTCGCGCCACAGGCCCCACAGCTCCTTGATGCCGAGGCGGTAGATGTTGGCGAGGGTGCGTTTCATGTCACTTCGCCTGCTTCTTCAACAGGCCGATCGCCAGCGCCAGGATGACGGGCACCGCCGCCAGCAGCGCCCAGAAGGCGTGCGCCAGGTCGGCAAAATGCAGCGCCTTGTTGAACACGCCCCGGCTGATGTCGATGAAGTGCGTGGCCGGGTAGACCGCGCCGATCCAGCGCCCCGCGCCTTCGAGCGAACTCACGGGGTCGATCATCCCGGAGAACTGCGCGGCCGGGATCATGGTGCCGATCATCGCCAGGAACAGCGCCGCCACCTGGCTGCGCGTGAAGCTGGACGCGAGCAGGCCGATGCCCGTGGCGCAGGTCACGTACAGCAGCGCCGCGCCGCACAGCGTGGCAAGGCTGCCGGTAATGGGCACGCCGAACACGGTGACGGCCAGCAGCGCCATCAACAAGAAGTTGAGCATGGCGAGCAGCACGTAGGGCAGTTGCTTGCCCAGCAAAAATTCGGTGCGTGTGACGGGCGTGACGTAGAGGTTGATGATGGAACCCAGCTCCTTCTCGCGCACCACGGCCAGCGCGGCGAGCATGGCCGGGATCATCATCAGCAGCAGCGGGATCACGCCCGGCACCATCGCGGGCAGGCTGCGCACGTCGGGGTTGTAGCGAAAGCGCGTCTCGATGTTGGCGGGCGCGGCCAGTGCGCCATCCATGCCGCTGGCCTGCGCCTGCTCGGCCAGCCAGCCCATGTGCATGGCCTGCACGTAGCCCGCCACGGTTTCGGCCTGCATGGGCATGGAGCCGTCGATCCACGCGCCGATCTGCGCTGGCCCGCCGCGCGCCACGTCGCGCGCGAAGCCGGGCGGGATCTCCAGCGCCAGCGCCAGCTCGCCGCTGCGCATGCGCCTGTCCATGTCCGCCGCGTCCACGATGGGCGGCCGGGCGATGAAGTAGCGCGAACCGGCAAGGTTGTCCACGTACTGGCGGCTCGCTGCCGTCTGGTCGCCGTCGTGTACCGCGAAGCGCAGCGCCTGCACGTCCATGTTGATGCCGAAGCCCATGACGAACAGCAGGATGATGCTGCCCGCCAGCGCCAACGTGGCGCGCACCGGGTCGCGGCGCAGCTCCAGCGATTCGCGCCAAGTGTAGGACAGCAGGCGTTGCAGGCTGAACGGGTGGTGGCGCGGCGCTCTTGTTTTAGTAGCTGCTTGCGCTTGTTGCTCCTCAGTTTCAGATGGTTTTTTATCTGAAACCATTGCAGAACGAGCGCCAGCAGCTATGTTTTTTGACTCCCCCGCCGCTTCCAGCAGATAGCCGATAAAGGCTTCTTCCAGGTTCGCCGCGCCGCGCTTTTGCACCAGCGTGGCGGGCGCGTCGCTGTCGAGCACGCGGCCCGCGTGCATCATCGACATGCGGTCGCAGCGCTCGGCCTCGTTCATGAAGTGGGTCGATATGAAGATGGTCACCCGGTCGCGGCGCGACAGCTCCACCAGCAGCCGCCAGAACGCATCGCGCGCGACGGGATCGACGCCCGAGGTCGGCTCGTCCAGGATCAGCAGCTCGGGGCTGTGCACCATCGCCACCGCCAGCGACAGCCGCTGGCGCATGCCCAGCGGCAGGCTCTCGGGCAGGCTGGCGCGCACGTCGGCCAGGTCGAAGCGCTGCACCATGGCATCCACGCGCGCGGCGATCTCGCCCTCGGGCACGTGGAACAGCCGCGCATGCAGCACCAGGTTCTGCTGCACCGTCAGCTCGCCATACAGCGAGAACGCCTGCGACATATAGCCCACGCGCTTGCGCGTCGCCACGTCACGCGGATCGACCGGCTGCCCGAACAGCCACGCCTGCCCCTCGGTCGCTTCCAGCAGGCCCGTCAGCATCTTCATGGTGGTGGACTTGCCGCAGCCGTTCGAGCCGAGAAAGCCAAAGATCTCGCCGCGCCGGATGCGCAGGCTCACGTGATCGACCGCCACGAAGTCGCCAAAGCGCATCGTCAGCCCCTGCGCTGCGATGGCGATATCGTCGCCATCGGCGGGCAGCGGCGGGATGACCACCGGCGCGTGGCCGCGCCGCCGCTCCTCGGGCAGCAGATGGATGAAGGCTTGCTCCAGGCTCTCGCTGCCCGTGCGCGCCAGCAGCTCGGCGGGCGTGCCCGTGGCGAGCACGCGGCCCGCGTCCATCGTCACGATCTGGTCGAAGCGCTGCGCCTCGTCCATGTAGGCGGTGGCCACCAGCACGCCCATGCCCGGCTGGGCACGGCGGATGTTGGCAATCAAGTCCCAGAACTGCGCACGCGCCAGCGGGTCAACGCCCGTGGTCGGCTCATCCAGAATCAGCAAATCGGGGTCGTGGATCAGCGCGCAGCACAGCCCGAGCTTTTGCTTCATGCCGCCCGAGAGCTTGCCCGCAGGCCGCGCCAGAAAAGGCGCAAGGCCCGTGCGCCGCGTCAGTTCGTCGATGCGCCGCCGCCGCTCCGCCGCGCCATGGCCGAACAGGCGCGCGAAGAATTGCAGGTTCTCCTCGACCGACAGCGTGGGGTACAGGTTGCGCCCCAGCCCCTGCGGCATGTAGGCGATGCGCGGGCACACGCGGCGGCGGTGCGCGGCGCGGGCCATGTCGCCGCCCAGCACTTCCACCCGCCCGTGCTGCACCGCCCGCGCGCCCGCCACCAGCGCCAGCAGGCTCGACTTGCCCACGCCGTCCGGCCCGATGAAGCCCACCATGCAGCCGCCGGGCACATCCAGCGTCACGCCATCGAGCACGCAGGTCTTGCCGTAGTGCAGTTGCACGCCGTGCAGGCGCGCGGCCGGGCTGGTCATGCGGCTATTCCGGCACCTTGATGGCGAGGTGCCCGGGCCACTCGCGCTGCGGGTCAGTGCGCAGCCAGGCCACGCCGGGCAGGCCGGTCTTGACCTGCTGCAAGTGCTTTTGCAGCAGCGCGCGGTCGATCTGCGCCTTCACGCGGAACATGAGCTTTTGCCGCTCGCTGGCCGTCTCCACCGTCTTGGGCGTGAACTGCGCCGTGGCCGAGACGAACGACACCCGCGCCGGAATCACGAACTGCGGCGCGGCGTCGAGCACGATGCGCGCCTCGCTGCCGATGGCGATGCGCCCGGCCACCGTCTCGGGCACGAAGAAGGCCATGGACACATCGGCCAGGTCCACCATGTTCAGCACCTTGCCGCCCGCGCCCACCACCTCGCCCGGCTGCGCGATGCGGAACTGCACGCGCCCGTCGCGCGGGGCCTTGAGCGCGGCGTCGGCAATGTCGGCGTCAATGCGCGCTTGCGTGGCCTCCAGCGCCGCCACGGCGGCACGCGCCCCCGCCACCTGCGAGCGCGCCGCGTCGATGGCCGCCTGCGCCGCCGTGGCCTGGGCGCGCGCAGCGGTCACGCTGGCCTGCGCGCTTTGCACGCGGGCGCGGTCGTTGTCCAGCTCCTGCAAGGGCCACATGCCCTGCGCGGCCAGCGCCTGCGAGCGCGTGAGCTTGCGCCGCGCCGCGTCCAGCTCGCTCTCGCGCGCGGCGGCCTGGGCCAGGGCGCTCTGCCGGTCGCTCTCGCGCGCCGCCACCTGCGCCTGCGCCGTCGCCACGGCCGTGAGCGCCTGCGCATGCTGCGCCCGCGCCTCGTCGCGCTGGGCGTTGAGCGTGTCCACCTGCATGCGCGCCAGCACCTGCCCGGCCTGCACGAAGTCGCCCTCGCCCGCCAGCACCTCGGCCAGCCGCCCGCCCTGGCGCGCGGCAATGTCGATCTCGGTGGCCTCGATGCGGCCGTTGCCGCTGAGGAAGCCTTCGGTGGATTCGGCGGACTGCATCCTCTGCCAGCCGTAGTAGGCCAGCAGGCCCGCTGCGGCGGCGATGGCCGATGCGGTCAGGATGCGTTGGGGCTTGAAGGGCATGGCGAGGTTGGGCGATTCACGACGTTGCCATGAGTCTATGCCCGGCCCTGCGCCAACCTTGGCAAAGAGCAGAACGCTTGATGTGCATCAAGCAAATGGGGGCAACCTGGGCAGCGTTCGATAATGGTTACAAGAATCGACCGTTGCGGCGCCCAAGGTAAGAAAAGAAGGCGCGGAACCAGGGATTTCGATGCACCAGAAAACACTCAGCGAAACCGACATCTGCGACCAGTTCATCACCCCCGCATTGCAGCGGGCGGGCTGGAGCAGCCAGCTGCACATCCTGCGCGAATACACGCTGCGCCCCGGCCGCGTGGTGGTACGGGGTCAATCGGCGTTCCGCGACAAGGCGTCCATGCTGCGCGCTGACTACGTGCTCTTCCACAAGCCCAACCTGCCGCTGGCCGTGGTCGAGGCCAAGGATGCCGCGCACGCCGTGGGCGCGGGTATGCTGCAAGCCATCCAATACGCCGAACTGCTGGGCGTACCCTTCAGCTTCTCCTGCAATGGCAGCGGCTTCGTATTCCGCGACGCCACGCTGGCCGATGGCGTGCTGGAGCGCACCATCGCGCTCGACGAATTCCCCACCCCCGCTGAGCTGTGGGCCAGATACCGCGCCTGGAAAGGCTGGGCGCCCGCCGTGGAGCAGATCGCCGCCACCGACTACGCCCCCAGCAAGACCCCGCGCTACTACCAGCTCAACGCCATCAACCGCACCGTGGAGGCCATCGCCCAGGGCCAGAACCGCGTGCTGCTCGTCATGGCCACCGGCACGGGCAAGACCTACACCGCGTTCCAGATCATCTGGCGCCTGTGGAAGAGCGGCGCCAAGAAACGCATCCTGTTCCTGGCCGATCGCAACATCCTCATCGACCAGACCATGGTCAACGACTTCCGCCCTTTCAAGGGCGCGATGGCCAAGCTGAGCCCCAACGCCAAGGGCGTCGAGCGCGTCGATGAAGTGGACTTGGCCGTTCACAAAACCACCAAGCAGGTGGACAAGAGCTACGAGATCTACCTCTCGCTCTACCAGGCCGTCACCGGCACGGAGGAAGAGCGCAACATCTACAAGCAGTTCAGCCCCGACTTCTTCGACCTCATCGTCGTCGACGAATGCCACCGGGGCAGCGCGGCAGAGGACTCGGCTTGGCGCGACATCCTCACCTACTTCGCCAGCGCCACGCAGATCGGCCTCACCGCCACGCCCAAGGAGACCGAGGACGTCTCCAACATCGACTACTTCGGCGAGCCGCTCTACACCTACAGCCTCAAGCAAGGCATCGAAGACGGCTACCTGGCCCCCTACAAGGTCGTTCGCGTCGATCTGGACAAGGACACCTTCGGCTGGCGCCCGCACGAGGGTATGCGCGACAAATTCGGCCACCTGATCGAAGACCGCATCTACACCGGCGCCGACATGAACCGCAAGCTCGTCATGGAGCGCCGCGACGCCGTGGTGGCAGCCAGGATCACCGACTACCTCAAGGCCACCGACCGCTACGCCAAGACCATCGTCTTCTGCGAAGACATCGAGCACGCCGCCCGCATGCGCCAGGCCCTCAGCAACGCCAACGCAGACATTTGCGCCGCCCAGCCCAAATACGTGGTGCAGATCACCGGCGACAACGCCGAGGGCAAGCGCGAGCTGGACAACTTCATCGACCCCGAGAAAACCTACCCCGTCATCGCCGTCACCTCCAAGCTCATGAGCACCGGCGTGGACGCGCAGACCTGCAAGCTCATCGTGCTGGATCAGACCATCCGCTCCATGACGATGTTCAAGCAGATCATCGGCCGCGGCACCCGCCTGCGCGAAGACCTGGGCAAAAGCTGGTTCACCATCCTCGACTTCAAGCGCGCCACAGAACTCTTTGCCGACAGCGACTTCGATGGCGAGCCCGTGCAGGTGTACGAACCCCAGCCGGGCGAACCCATCACCCCGCCGCCCGTGGACACGCCCCCCGGCAACCCGCCGCCCGGCCGGCCGCCCGAGGGGTGGCCCACCACCACCGCAGGCCCCGGCGAAGGCGGCGGTGAGAGCGGCGGCATGGGCGCGGATGAACCTCGCAAATACATCCTCGGCGACGGCGTTTCCGTCACCGTGGCCCGCGAGCGCGTGCAATACCTCAACGCCCAGGGCAAGCTCGTCACCGAAAGCCTGCGCGACTACACCCGCATCAACCTGCTGAAGCAATACGAATCGCTGGATCAATTCCTGCAAACCTGGCAGCAGGCCGACCGCAAGGCCGCCCTGCTGGCCGAACTGGAATCGCAGGGCGTGCTGCTCGACGCCCTGGCCCATGAAGTCGGCCAAGACCTCGACCCCTTCGACCTGCTGCTGCACGTCGCCTACGGCCAGCCCCCGCTCACCCGCCGCGAACGCGCCCAGCGCGTCAAGAAACGCAACGTCTTCATCCAATACGGCCCCGTGGCCCGCAAGGTGCTCGACGCGCTGCTCGACAAATACGCCGACGAAGGCATCGCCACCATCGAAAGCAACGAAGTCCTGCGCCTGCAACCCTTCAGCCAGCTCGGCAGCCCCGTCGAACTGGTGCGCAGCTTCGGCGGGCGCCCGCAATACCTCGGCGCCTTGCAGGCGCTGGAGCGCGAACTGTACGCGCCGCCAGCCGCATAGACTATCAATTCAATAGCTGCCAGCGCTTGCTGTACAAGCGCTGGAGCCATATTTGGCTTATAGAAATGTCCAACCTCACCCCCGTCATCAAATCCATCCAGGACATCATGCGCCAGGACTCCGGCGTCGATGGCGACGCCCAGCGCATCAGCCAGCTCACCTGGCTGCTGTTCCTCAAAGTGTTCGATGCGCTTGAAGAAGAACTCGAACTCACGCGCGACCACTACGAAAGCCCCATCCCCCAGCACATCCGCTGGCGCGCATGGGCCGCCAACCCCGAAGGCATGACCGGCGAGGCGCTGCTCGACTTCGTGGACAAGCAGCTCTTCGCCACGCTCAAGAACCTCAATGCCGATCCCGTCCGCAACCCGCGCGGCTACGTCGTGCGCAGCGTGTTCGAAGACGCCTACAACTACATGAAAAGCGGCCACCTGCTGCGCCAGGTCGTCAACAAGCTGAACGCCATCGACTTCAACCGCCAGGCCGAACGCCACCAGTTCAAC
>Ga0222421_100570_pt1 | contig 10329 bp, 9 predicted proteins | sample 3A1ome_2_FD_182473 | JGI IMG/M metagenome (GOLD analysis project Ga0222421, IMG submission 182473) | Enriched microbial communities from leaf-cutter ant dump, University of Wisconsin, Madison, United States - 3A150A (version 2) | ecosystem: Environmental > Terrestrial > Nest > Insects nest > Nest... | reverse complement strand
CCGCGCCGGCCCGGTCCGACGCACCGGCGGCGCCGCGGGACCGCCCGGACGCGCCCTGCCGCGTCCTGCTGGCCGACGACGACACGATCAGCCGCAGCGTGACCCGCCTCCAGCTGGAGAAATGCGGCTGCACCGTCACGACCGTGAACGACGGTCCGGCGGTGCTGCCCGCCGCCCGGTCGGCCGTGTTCGACGTCATCCTGCTTGACGGCCAGATGCCGGGACTCGACGGCTGGGATGTCGCCGCGCGCCTGGATTCCGATCCGGCGCCGGAGACCGGCCGGCCGCGCATCGTCGGGCTTTCCGCCGATCTCTCGCCCGAGACGCTCGCGCGCTGGCATCGCGCCGGCGTGGCGGTGGTCATCGCGAAACCGGCCGGACTTCGCGAGCTCCAGCAGGCCGTCGTGGGCGGACGCTAGTCAACGCGTCACGCGCGCTTCCGTTTCCCCGCGTCCCGCGCGCGGGGCGGGGCGACATTCGGGTTGAGCCGGCGCCGGGGCCGGCCACCGTGGCGACATGGTCAAAATCACCGGCGAGTATCATGGCGATCTCCATTGCAGCGCGCGGCACGAGCCTTCCGGCGGCACGCTCGTGACCGATGCGCCGAAGGACAACCAGGGCCGCGGCGAGGCGTTTTCGCCGACGGATCTGGTGGCGACGTCGTTCGGCACGTGCATCGCCACGACGATGGCGATCGTGGCGCGGCGGCATGGCGTCGAGCTGAAGGGGTTGAAGTTCTCCGTGACGAAGGAGATGTCGGCCGACACGCCGCGCCGGATCGTGCGGCTCGCGTCCGAATTCTGGATGCCGATCGCGCGCTCGCACCCCCAGGCGAAGCTGCTCGAGGGCGTGGCGCAGGCGTGCCCGGTGCATCACAGCCTCCATCCGGCAATCGAGCGGCCGGTGACGTTTCACTGGGCCGGCGAGTAAGCCGCACGCGTCCGAGGTCGGCGCGCCCGTCCGTTCCGCGCCCGGCTCCGCGGCCGTCGCGGTTGCGCTTCCGCGTGCCCGCTCACGTCGCGGTTGCGCGGGTCCGCCGCAGACGAAGAGCGGCGCGTCACGCGCCGACGAAGCGGTAGGTCGTGTTGAAGATCAGCTGGATCTTCTTCGTGACGAAGACGCGGACCTTGATCCGGCCGGTGACGGCATCGTGCGGCATCGCGCGGCCCTCGACGCGGCGGAGATCGCCGTCGTCGCGGATGGCGCGGCCGGTGAAATCGACGGCCTCGCCGCGCCGGAGTTTCTGCAGCTGCGACTCGGTGATCTCGATGTAGAGCCGCCCGTCCTCGTTGGAGAAGAAATACGGGAAGACGCGCGCGTGATAGGTCGATTCGTAGAGCACGCCCTTGCGCGAGAAGACCGGCATCGTCATCGCGACGCTGCCGATGTAGATCGACGTCTTCGTCGGCTCGACCTGCACGCGCTGGTAAACCGCCGGGACCGGCGGCGCCGCGGGGTCCGCGGACACGGCCGCGGCCGCGCAGCAGAGAAGGGCGCAGAAGAGGCGGCGGAGCATCGCCGGGACTGTGCAAGAGCCGGCGACGGCGTCAAGGGGCGCCGGCCCCGGGCCGGCCGGAGCGGCGGGAAACGGCCCCGCCGGCGGGCGCGCGCGGCATCTTTCGCGTTGCGCGCGGGGAGGGCGGTGCGTCATCTCGTCGGGACATGGCCAAAAAGTCCTCCCACGCGACCTGGGGCGGCCGGTTCACCGCCGGTCCCGCCGAGTTGATGCTGCAGTTCAGCGAGTCTGTGTCCTTCGACCGGCGGCTCGCGCCGTTCGACATCGCTGGCAGCAAGGCGCACTCGGCCATGCTTGCGCATGTCGGCCTGCTCACGGCCAAGGAGCGCGACGCGATCCACGCCGGGCTCGACGCCATCCTTGCGGAGATCGAGGCCGGGAAGTTCGCGTGGGACACGAAGCTCGAGGATGTGCACATGAACATCGAGCAGGCGCTGACGAAGCGCGAGCCCGCGGCGGCGAAGCTGCATACCGCCCGCAGCCGCAACGACCAGGTCGCGACCGACATGCGCCTGTGGTTCAAATTCGCGACCGGCGTCCTCGCCGAAAAAATCCTCGGCGCGCAGCGCGCGCTGCTGGCCGTGGCCGCGGCGAACCGCGAGGTCCTGATCCCCGGATACACGCACCTGCAGCGCGCGCAGCCGGTGTTTCTCGCGCATCATCTTTTCGCCTGGCTCGAGATGCTGGAACGCGACCGGATGCGCCTGGCCGACGTCGCCGCGCACGCCAACTGGTGCCCGCTCGGGGCCGGCGCCATCGCGGGGACGACGCTGCCGATCGACCGCGAGTTCACCGCGGTCCGGCTCGGCTTCGTCGACGCGAAGGGCCGGCCGCAGGTCACGCAGAACTCGATGGACACCGTGGCCGACCGCGACCTCTTCATCGAGTTCGCCGCGGCCTGCGCGACCTTCGGCGTGCACCTTTCCCGCATCGCCGAGGACCTGATCCTGTGGAGCAGCGCCGAGTTCAAATTCGTCGACCTGCCGGACGCGTTCTGCACCGGCTCGTCGCTGATGCCGCAGAAGAAGAATCCCGATTCTTGCGAACTGCTCCGCGGCAAATCCGCGCGGCTGCAGGGCAACCTGCACACGCTGCTGACGCTCGCGAAGGGCCTGCCGCTGACCTACAACCGCGACCTGCAGGAGGACAAGCCGCCGGTCTTCGACAGTTTCGACCAGACGGCGCTGTGCGCCGACGTGCTCGCCGGCACGATCGCGGGCCTGACGGTGATCCCGGAGCGCTGCGCCGCGGCGGTGGCCGATCCGGCGCTGCTGGCGACGGATCTCGCCGACTATCTCGTCGAGCGCGGCGTGCCGTTTCGCGAGGCGCACCACGCGGTCGGCGCGGTCGTGCGGCTCGCGGAGAAGCACCAGGTTCCGCTCGATCGGTTGCCGACCGACGAGGTGCGGGCGATTCACGCCGGTTTCGGCGCGGACTGGGCGGAGGTCTTCGACCTGCGCCGCGGTCTGGCGAAGCGCCGCGGCACCGGCATGCCCGGCCCCGCGCAGGTTGCGAAACAGTTCAAACGCTGGGCGAAGCTCCTCGGGTGAGCGTCGCGGCCCGCCGTTTCCATCGCGGAAACGCGGAAGGGCGGAAACGCGGAACGATTCATCCCCGAAACACGGAGTTCAAATCCATGGAGCTGATCGAAGCGGATATCTCCGAGCAGATCATCGGTTGCTGCATTCGCGTGCACCGGTCGCTTGGCCCCGGATTTCTCGAGAGCGTCTACGAGGAGGCAGTTGTGATCGAACTCGCCCGGTCGTCGCTTCCTTTCGAGCGGCAAAAGAGCGTCGTGATTCATTACGAAGGGAAAACGGTCGGGGAGCACCGACTCGACCTCCTGGTGGCTAAACGCGTGATCCTTGAGTTGAAGGCCTGCAAAGGCATCGAGGACGTTCATCTGGCCACGGCTCGATCCTATCTCAAGGCGACCGGCTGCGCGCTGGCGCTCGTGCTCAACTTCGCCAAGCCCACGCTGGAAATCCGCCGCGTCGTGCTCTCCGGTTGAATTCCGCGCTTCCGCTCTTTCGCGTTTCCGCGATTTCTGTCCCATGTCCAAAGTCCGCATCCTGACCGACCGGGTCGCCAATCAGATCGCCGCGGGCGAGGTGATCGAGCGGCCCGCCGCCGTCGTGAAGGAACTCGTCGAAAACGCCCTCGACGCCGGCGCGACGCGGATCGAGGTCGAGTTCCGCCACGGCGGGCGCTCGCTCATGCGGATCGAGGACAACGGCGGCGGCATGTCGCGCGACGACGCCCTCCTCGCGCTCGAGCGCCACGCGACGAGCAAGATCGTCGAGGCCGCCGACCTCGACCGGCTTGCAAGCTACGGCTTCCGCGGCGAGGCGCTGCCGTCGATCGCGAGCGTATCCCGTTTTCAACTCCAGACGCGCGAGGCGGGCAGCGACGCCGGCACGGAGGTGCTGGTCAACGGCGGCAAGCTCGTGCACGTGCGCGACTGCGGCCGGCCCGTCGGCACGCGCATCGAGGTCTCGCATCTTTTCAACTCCGTCCCGGCGCGGCGGAAATTCCTCAAGACCGACCAGACCGAGGGCGCGCACATCGTGCAGTGCGTGCGGCTCTACGCGCTGGCCTGCCCGCGGACGGCGTTCACCCTGATCGAGGACGGGCGCGTGATCTTCCGCTCGCCGGAGTGCGCGTCGCTCGCCGAGCGGATCGCGGAGATCTTCGGCCGGCAGACGGCGGAGGCGCTCGTGCCGATCGAGGCGGCGGAGCCCGGCCTGCGGCTCGCCGGGCTGATCGGCCGGCCGGGCGTGGGGCGGGGCACGCGCCACGAGATGATCGTGTTCGTCAACCAGCGCCCGGTCGACAGCCGCACGCTCAACTACGCGCTGATCGAGAGCTATCACGACTCGCTGCCGAAGGGCCGCTATCCGCTCGCGTTCGTGTTCTTCGACTGCGATCCGGCGGCGGTCGACGTCAACGTCCACCCCGCGAAACGCGAGGTGCGTTTCCGCAGCGAGCCGGCCGTGCGCGGCTTCGTGATCCGCTCGGTGCTGCAGCGGCTGCGGGAGCTGGGGACGACGGGGGCGGCGGTCCCACCGGAGATGGGAGATGGCAGATGGGAGATGGGAGCCCAAGCCTCGCCGGTGCGGCCCACGGGCGCCGGCCCTGGCGGTCCGGTGCCGGCATCGTCCCTGGCGGGTTTCCCGTCGCAGGCAATTCCTCAGGTCTCGCCGTCTTCTGCTTCGACCTCGTCGGTCGCGCCGGTGCCACCATCCGCTCCGAGTGTCCGGCCCATCTCCCATCTTCCATCTTCCATCTCCGCGCCGCCGGCGACGGCGTTTCCGTCCTGGCGTTTCCTCGGGCTGGCGCACGGCAGCTACGCGCTGTTCGAGACGGCGGCGGGGCTGGTGCTGCTCGACCGGCGGGCGGCGCACGAGCGCGTGTGGTTCGAGCGGCTGCAGGAGCAGTTCCGCACGGGCGCGGTGCCGAGCCAGCGGCTGTTGCTGCCCGTGCCGGTGGAGCTGGACCCGATCGCGGCGGCGCTCCTGCTCGACCGGCTGGCGTTTCTGCAGCGGCACGGCTTCGAGATCGGCGAATTCGGGCGCAATTTTTTCCGGATCGAGGCCGTGCCGGCGTGGATGGAGCCGGCGGACGCGGAACCGTTCCTGCGCGACCTGCTCGGGGCGTTTCGCGAGGGCCGCTGGCCCGACGGCCGCGCGGATCTGGCGCGCGACGAACTCGCCCGGCTCGCGGCGGCGAAGGCCGTGCGGCTCCCCGCGGGCGCGAGCGAGGCCGAGCTGCGCGCGCTGGTGGCCGAGCTATTCGCCACGCGGGCGCCGCTGACGAGCCCCGCCGGCCAGGCCACCTACATCGAGCTCAACCACGGCGAGCTCGCCCGGCGCTTTCAAAAATAGGCGTGCCATGCGCCGGTGCGTGGCATGAAACTTGGTTCCTTCAACCCGACTCATCATGCCGTCCGCTGCCAAAAAGAAGTCTTCCGCTCCCTCCAGCCCGGCCAAAGCCGCCCCTGCGTCCGATGCCGCCGGCGCCACGCCGGTCTCCCTCGGCGCCGCGACGGCCGCGCTGCCTGATGCCCAGGCCACGCCCGCGCAGCAGGTCGAGATCCTCCGCACGCTGATCCTGCGGCATCTCGTCTCCACCCTCGCGCGCCATGCCAGCTCCGCCACGCCGCGCGACTGGTGGATCGCCACCTCCCTCGCGGTGCGCGACCAGATCCACGAGCGGCTGATCGCGACGCAGTCCGTGCACAACGCGATCAACACCCGCCGGCTCTATTATCTTTCGATGGAGTATCTCATGGGCCGGCTGTTCGAGAGCAACCTGCTCGCGACCGGCCTGACCGACGCGGCGCGCGCGGCGCTGGCCGAGCTCGGCGTCGACTTCGACGCCGTGCGCGAGTCCGAGCTCGACATGGGCCTGGGCAACGGCGGCCTCGGCCGGCTCGCCGCGTGCTTCCTCGATTCGCTCGCCACGCTCGATTATCCCGCGCTCGGCTACGGCATCTATTACGAGTTCGGCCTCTTCAAGCAGGAGTTCGTCAAGGGCAGCCAGGTCGAGCATCCCGACCGCTGGGGCCTGTTCGGCGATCCGTGGGAGGTCGTCCGCGCCGACTACACCCAGGAGGTCCACCTCTACGGCCATGTGGAAAACGTGTTCGACGACCGCGGCAACTCCCGCCCGCGCTGGGTCGGCACCAAGACCATCGTCGGCGTCGCCCACGACATCCCCGTCGCCGGCTTCGGCACCAAGACCGTGAACCTCCTCCGCCTCTGGTCCTCGAAGGCCTCGGAGGACTTCGACCTCGCGGCGTTCAACTCCGGCGGCTACGTCGAGGCCGTGCGCGAGAAGGCCGTCGGCGAGACGATCTCGAAGGTCCTGTATCCAAACGACAAGACCGAGAACGGCAAGGAGCTGCGGCTCGTGCAGCAGTATTTCTTCGTGTCCTGCTCGCTGCGCGACATCCTCCGCCGCCACTTCCGCACCCCGGAGAATTCGTGGGCGAACTTCGCCGACAAGGTCGCCGTGCAGCTCAACGACACGCATCCGACCATCGCGGTCGTCGAGCTCATGCGCATCCTGCTCGACGAGCACGAGATCGCCTGGGACGCCGCGTGGGCGATCACCGTCAAGACCTTCGGCTACACCAATCACACCCTGCTGCCCGAGGCGCTCGAGCGCTGGGGCGTGGCGCTGTTCGAGCGCGTGCTCCCGCGCCATCTCCAGATCATCTACGAGATCAACGCGCGCCTCCTCAAGAGCGTCGCCGCCATGTGGCCGGGCGACGCCGCCAAGCTCCGCGAGTGCTCCCTCATCGAGGAAGGCCCGCACAAGATGGTTCGCATGGCCAACCTCGCCGTCGTCGGCTCGCACGCCGTCAACGGCGTCGCCGCGTTGCACACCGAGCTGCTGAGGCGGGACCTGTTCCCGCAGTTCGACGCGCTCTATCCGGGCAAATTCCAGAACAAGACCAACGGCATCACGCCGCGCCGCTGGCTCGCGCAGTGCAACCCGGGACTCTCCGCCCTCATCACCCGCACGCTCGGCTCCGCCGTCTGCTGGGAGCGCGACCTCGATCTACTTCGCGGGCTCGACGCGCAGGCGGACTCGGCCGCCTTCCAGCGCGAGTTCATGGAGATCAAGCGCGCCAACAAGGTCCACCTCGCCGCCGTGATCCGCACCGAGTGCGGCCTCGATGTCTCGCCCGACGCCTTGTTCGACGTGCAGATCAAGCGCCTCCACGAATACAAGCGCCAGCATCTGAACCTGCTGCACATCCTCGCGCTCTACCGCCGCATCCTGCAGAACCCGTCGCTCGACATCGTGCCGCGCGTCTTCCTCTTCGCCGCCAAGGCCGCGCCGGGCTACGACCTCGCGAAGAACATCATCCGCGCGATCAATCTCATCGGCGACAAGATCAACCACGACCCGCGCGTGGCCGACCGGATCAAGGTCGCGTTCCTTCCCAACTACCGCGTGTCGCTCGCCGAGAAGATCATCCCCGGCGCCGATCTTTCCGAGCAGATCTCCACCGCCGGCAAGGAAGCCTCGGGCACCGGCAACATGAAGCTCGCGCTCAACGGCGCGCTCACGATCGGCACGCTCGACGGCGCCAACGTCGAGATCAAGGAGGAGGTCGGCGACGACAACATCTTCATCTTCGGCCTGACGGCCGACGAAGTCGCGGCCCTGCGCACGCGCGGCTATAATCCGTGGGACTATTACAACGCCGACGAGGAGCTGCGCGCCGTCGTCGACTGGCTCGGCAGCGATTACTGGACGCCCGGCGAGCACGGCTCGTTCTCGCTCCTGCACGACAGCCTGCTCCAGGGCGGCGACCCGTTCATGGTGCTGGCGGACTTCCGCGCCTACAGCGACGCCCAGGCGCGCGTCGACGCCGCGTATCGCGACAAGGCCGGCTGGGCGAAGCGGGCGATCCTCAACACCGCCCGCGTGGGCAAGTTCTCGAGCGACCGCACGATTCGCGAATACGCCCGGCAGATCTGGAGCCTGTCCGCCGTGCCGGTCGCCTGACGTCGCGGCGCCCGCGGCGAATTCGGGCGTGAAATCTCGGTGGCCCTGGCCGCCGCGACCGGAGATCGGGGCGGAAAAGACAACAGCAGTCTGGCAACTGGCGCGCGTTTCCGGAATCTACCTGACCATGGTTTCGTTCCGCCGTTGGTCCGTCGTGCTGCTCCTCGGAGGCTACCTCAGTGGCGGAGAGGCCGCGGAGTTTCCACCGATCCAGGCGGAATTCAGCGGGAAGTTTCTCCTGCCTGCGCTGCCCGAGGCTCCGCCGGCCGACTGGCGGGTGACGATCACGCCGGTGACCGGCGGCGGCCGTCATCTGGAGGCGACGGTGACGATGCCCGGAGGCCGGTTGCGTGCGACAGCCGAGCTAGATGCCGCGCTGGCGAACGGACGCTGGGAGATCGCCGAGGGCGAACTCGATGCGGCCGCGTGGCTGGCGCTGCTGGCGCCGAAGCTCGGTTCGAGCATGGAAAACATCCGCGTGGAGGGCAGACTGGAGTTGCATGGGAAGGGGGAGATCAAATCCGGTCAGCCGTCGGGGGCGGTGAGCGTGGTCTGGTCGGAGGGGGCGATGCGCAACCCGGTCGAGGGCTGGCGGCTCGACGGCATCACGCTCAAGGGCGCACTCACGGCCGATCCGGCGGATTTCGGGACACTGCGCAGCGATCAGCCGTGGGAACTCGGGGTGCGCACGATCACGAGCCAGCGGTTTGGTGCGAGGAATCTAGCGGTGACGGCGAAGCTCAACGGCGACGGCACCGCGTCGTTGCTTTCCGCCGGGATCGAGATCGCCGGAGGCACTGTGACGATCGATCCGGCGACGGTGGCGGTGTTTCCGCCGGTGCTGGATTTCACCGTGCACGTCGACCGCATCGGCCTGCAGGATCTCGTTGCGCTCGTGCCGGCGAGTCTCGCGGATGCGCGCGGCCGGATCGGTGGCGTGGTGCGGCTCGGCTGGAGCCAGACGGCGGGGATACAGGTCGGCGCGGGCGGCTTCACTCTGCGCTCCGACGAAGCGGCGACGCTGCGGTTGACCCCCACGCCGGGACTCATCACCGGCAATGTGCCGGAGCGGCTGGCCCTGCTGCCCGGCTGGACAGGAACGATCGGGAAGTGGTTCGCGCCGCTGAACCCGGTTTTTGGTGATGTGAGTGAAATCGAACTCGGGCGCACGCCGCTTGCGATCGAGACGTTCGAACTCCGGCTCATGCCGAACGGCGACGAACAGGGGCGGAGCGCGGTGGTGCGGATCAGCGCGCGTCCGGACAAGACCGGAACGCTGGTGAAGCGGGTGGTGTTCGACATTGACCTGACCGGCTCGCTCTCGCGCCTGCTGAACCTGAATGCCGGTGGGCGGGCGACGCTGCGAATCCATTGAAAAAACTTTGTTTGCCTGCCGCGGGTCGCAAGACGAACCTACCAATCATGCGATGCAGCCTTCTTCTTCTCGGCGCCAGCCTTCTCTTCGGCGGCTGCATCACCGTCAAAATCGAACCGACGAAACCGATCGAGGTTCACGTCAAGGTCGACGTCACCGTCGACAAGGCGCTCGACGATTTCTTCGGCGACCTCGACAAAAAATCGGCGACGCTCGAGCGCGGCCCGACCAAACCCTGATCTCCCCATGAAAACCATCTTTGCCCGATTCCTGTTTGTGGCCGTTGCGGTCGTGCTCGGCGCGTTCACGGTTGCCGCCCGCGCTGAAGATCTGGGCGCCGTAAAGGCGCGGATGAGCCAGCGGATTGCGCAGATCGACCAGTTGAAGTCCTCCGGCGCCATCGGCGAAAACAACCGCGGCCTGCTGGAGTTGCGAGGCGGCGGCGGCGAGGCCGGCGCCGTCGTGGCCGCGGAGAATCGCGACCGCGCGACGGTCTATGCCCAGATTGCGAAGCAGACCGGCGCGAGCGCCGATCAGGTCGGTCGCAAACGCGCGCAGCAGATCGCGTCCGGCAGCGCGCCGGGCGTCTGGCTGCAAAAAGACGACGGCAGCTGGTATAAGAAGTAAGCCCGCCGCCGCGCCCGGCGGACGCAGGGCTTGCGCGCGCGGCGCGCAGACCGCGCGTTCCGGGGTTTGCCCGGCCGGCCGGCATGCTTTGAGCATGCGTGCGCCGGCCTCATCCTGTTTTTCCGCATGATTCACTCCCGCCGTCTTCTCGCCCTTTTCGTCTCGCTGAGCGCCGCCACGGTCGCGCTGGCGCGCGATTTCCTGCCCGCGGTCGTCTACGACTTCGGCGGGAAGTTCGACCGCTCGTTCAACCAGTCCGCGAGTGTCGGCGCGGAAAAGTTCAAGCAGG
>Ga0222421_100569_pt1 | contig 10369 bp, 11 predicted proteins | sample 3A1ome_2_FD_182473 | JGI IMG/M metagenome (GOLD analysis project Ga0222421, IMG submission 182473) | Enriched microbial communities from leaf-cutter ant dump, University of Wisconsin, Madison, United States - 3A150A (version 2) | ecosystem: Environmental > Terrestrial > Nest > Insects nest > Nest... | reverse complement strand
ACGAAAGCGGCAAGGGCGATTTCTTCGGCCCCGTCGTCGCCGCCACGGTGATCGCCGACAAGTCCGCCATCGAGACGTGGCGCAAGGCCGGCGTGCAGGATTCCAAGAAGATCACCGAGCTGCGGATCATCGAACTCGACAGGCTGGTCCGCGAGACGCCTGGTGCGATCGCGCGCACCTGCCATTGCAGCATGCCGAAATACAACGAGCTGATGGCGCGGCCCCGCGCCAACCTGAACAGCCTGCTCGCCTGGCAGCATGCGACCGCGCTCATGCAGGCGCTCGCGGCGAAGCCCGTGACGTGGGGCCTGCTGGACCAGTTCACCGAGCAGCCGCTCGTGCAACGCGAACTCGCGCGCAAGGGTGTCGCGAATTTCGAGCTGAAGATGCGGACGAAGGCGGAGGAGGATCCGGTGGTCGCGGCGGCGTCGATCGTCGCGCGCGCGGAATTCGTCCGCCAGATGAACCTGCTGTCGCGCCGCTTCGGCGCCAAGTTGCAGAAAGGCGCGGGTCCGCTGGTGAAGGCGCAAGCCCACGAGATCATCGCGAAATTCGGCGCGCGGGCGCTGGGCGATTTCGCCAAGTTGCATTTCCGCACCGCCTACGAGGTCGTCTCCGCCGCCGGCAAACTCGACGAACTTCCGCTGCCCGAGCCGCGCGAAAAGATGGAGTGGTGACCGCCGCGGACGGCCGGATCCATGGTGCGGAACCGTGCGAGGAAAGGCGAGGTGAGGTGAGGCGGGCGGCGCTTTCCCGTGATGAAAACGCGTCCGCCGGCGTGTGTCGCCGGGGATCTGCGCGGTGCGCGGGCGGGCGCGGCGGTTTTTACGCGGCCTTGCGGTCCACGTTTTCCGCGAGCCGGCGGATGTAGCGCGTGAAATCCTCGTCCTCGCCTTCGAGCAGGTCCGGCAGCGCGCCGCGGAAATCGGTGCGTTGCAGCCACTCGATCATGTAGTCCTCCCACGACTGCCACATGCGGCGCGTCTGCTTGTCCATGTTGTCCTCGTAGACGAGCAGGTAGGCGCGTTCGAAGAGCGAGATGAGGATGCCGAAGATCGCGAGCCGGCGCTCCTTCTGCTCCTCGGTCCATTCCTGGCGCACGCCTTCGCGGCGCAGCAGGTGCAGGTCGGCGTTGTCGAGGACGAGTTTCAGGAATTCGCGATACTCGTCCGAGAGCCGCTGGAAGATTTCCTCGTCGTCGTTCTGCCGCTCCTTGCGCCGTTCGTAGATGAAGACGGCGATGGCGAACGGCAGGCCGATGACGGTCACCACATAGCTCAGAAACTCCCATGTCTCGAGCGTCGTCATGCGGACAAAATGAGCGCGCGGCCGGCGAAAGGCGAGCCGGCACCGCGGCGGCGCGCGTGACGGTCGCGTGAAACCGCGCCTTGCGCGTTGCGCGGCCTTCCCTAGAAAGAACCGAATGGCCCGCCGTCAACTCCGTGCGTTCGACCTGAAACGCATCGAAGGTGTCACCAGCCTCATCGGGGTCGATGAAGCCGGGCGCGGCGCCCTGGCCGGACCGGTGGTCGCCGGCGCCGTGCTCGTCAACCGCGAGTTCCTCGAAAGCCGCTGGGCGCTCACGCGGGCCGGCCGCGTCAACGACTCGAAGCAGCTCACGCCCGCCGAGCGCGACGAACTTTGGTTCGACTTCGAGACGCTCGCGGCCCAGGGGCAGATCCATGCGCATTTCGGCGTGGCCGACGTCGCCGAGATCGAGCAGTTCAACATCCTCGGTGCGACCAAGCTCGCCATGCGCCGCGCGCTCGAGGGCATCTATCCGCCGAGCGCGTTCGAGCAGAAGACCGAGCCGGACCTGTTCGCCTCGCCGGAGGCGGTCGCGTCCTTCCAGCCGATGGTGTCGGCGCGGATCCTCGTCGACGGACTGCCGCTGCGCCATTTCCCCTATCCGCACGAGGGCGTGGTCAACGGCGACGCGCGCTCGCTCTGCGTAGCGATGGCCTCGATCATCGCGAAGGTCACGCGCGACCGGCTCATGAACGACCTCGACAAGCTCCACCCGGGCTACGGTTTCGCGCAGCACAAGGGCTACGGCACCGAGGAGCATCGCGAGGCGCTGCTGCGGCTCGGCCGGTGCGTGCATCACCGCGAGCTGTTCCTGCGGAAACTTTTCGCGCAGCGCGTCGATCCCGGCCAGCTCAACTTCCTCAGCGGCGGCGACACGGGCGTCGGCTGAACGGCCGGATCGCGATCTCCGCTTGCGCCCGGGTCGCGCCGGGTTAGCTAGAATCCCAGCATGCCGATCTACGAGTATTATTGTCCGGATAATAACACCATCTACCAGTTCTTCGCCAAACGGCTGGCGCAGGGGCAGACCATCCCGGCGTGCCCCGACAATCCGGCGTTTCGGATGAGGAAACTCGTCTCGACCTTCGCCGTGACGAGCGGCGGGAAATCCGACGAACCATCCGCCTCCGGGGCGCCGGCGGACGCCGCGGGCGGCGAGCCCGACGATCCGCGGATGGAGGCGGCGATGGGCGCGATGGAGCGCGAATTCGCGCACGTCGACGAAAACGATCCGAAGGCGATGGCGCGCATGATGCGGCGCATGTCCGAACTCACCGGCGAGAAAATCGACGGCGAGATGGAGGAGGTCGTGCGCAAGCTCGAGGAAGGCGCCGATCCCGACTCGCTCGAGGAGCAATTCGGCGGCGGCGACGCCCCCGGCGGCGGCGATCCCTACGGCGACGACATGGGCCCGGGCGGCCCTCCCGGCGACGCACCGAAAGATCCGAAGGAGCCGCGGGCGCGGCTGCGCGTGCGGCGCGCGCCGCCGACGCGCGATCCGAAACTTTACGACTACGCCGACTGAGCGCGGAGCGGTGCACGGCGTGCGTCCGTCCTGAACGGCGTGCGCCTCGGTCCGCCGCCGCGGTCAAATCGAACTCGTTTTCGGCGCGTTCGTGTATTTCGTGGTGGGTGACCATGTCCTCGCCCGAACTTCTCTCCCGCATCGCCGCCGCCCAACGTTCCGTCCTGGCGCAGACCGAACTGTTTCACCGCGAGTTCGGCCGGGCCCGGAGCGACTGGAAGTCCGACGGCACGCGCGTCACGCCCGTGGACATCGCGATCTCCGAGGCCATCGCCCGCGACATGGCCGCGGCGTTTCCCGGCGACCAGTTCTTCAGCGAGGAGCTCACGCACGCGCCCGCGCCGATCCCGCTCGCGTCACGCTTCGCGTGGATCCTCGATCCGATCGACGGCACCAACAACTATGCGACCGGCATCGCGCACTGCGCGATCTCGCTCGCGCTGCTGGAAAACGGCGTGCCCGTCTACGGCGTGATCTACGACCTGAGCCGCCGCACGTTGATGCACGGCGGGCCGGGCTTCGGGCTGTTCGACGGCGACCGGCCGGCGCACGTGCAGTCCGCGCCGCCGGATGCGCAGACGCTACTCGGCTTCCACAGCCCCTACGACAAGGCCTACGCGGCTCACGCCGGCGCGCTCGTCACGAATTTCAAGATCCGCGGACTCGGCAGCAGCACGCTGCACCTCGCCTACGTGGCCGTGGGCCTGCTCGGCGGCACCGTCGATCACAACGTGCGCATCTGGGACATCGCCGCCGCGATTCCGCTCTGCCTCGCGGGCGGCGGCCAGGTGCAGTTTCTCAACGGCGAACAGTTTCCGATGCGGCACTTCGACCTGCACATGCCGCGGATCTTCTACATCGCGGGCAACGCGGCCGTGTGCGCGCGGCTGCGGGCGATCATGGACATCGCAGCCTGATCCGCTCCGAAGTCGGTGTTTTTCCCGCGGGCAAGGCGCGCGTGAAACCGGCTGGATCGACCGGAAAGCGTCACGGCTGCCTCTGTTCGCCGCGGGGCGTTCCCGGTAACATGGCCGCTTGCTGCCGATCTCATGATTGCATTTTCACCGTCTGATTTCAGCCGTCTGCTCCCGTTGCTGCGCACGGCGCCGATCAATGTTTATTTTGCCGAGGCGGTTCTCCGCGGACAGGTGCGCGGTTTCGTCTGGGTCGATGACCCGCGGGATCCGCGCGCGTTTCTCATCGCGCATGCCTGCGGACTTTCCCTCCTCGGCGGCGAGACGGATGATCCGCGCTTCCTCGCGGGTCTCCGGGATTATCTGACGAATGCCGGAGGCTTCCGCACGCGTCCGGAATTCCTGCAGGCGTTTCCGGCCGGCTGGCACGCGAAACTGCCGGCGCTCCTCGGGGATGTCTTCCTGTCGGCCGCGACGCTGCGCGCGCGCCATGTCGCCGACGCCGACCTGAAATCGCTGATCCGCGAGCGCGTGGTGGAGCAGGGGCGGTGCAATTTTCGCTTCGACCGCGAACGCTTTCGGGCGAGACGCGGGCTGCCGTTGCCCGCGGGATTTCGGATTTCGCGACTCGGAGCGGATGGCTTCGCTCCGTGGCCCGACATGGCGGTGCCGCCGGCCGAGTTCTGGAATGATGCGGAGGATTTCGCGCGGCGCTCCGTGGCGTTCGCCGTGATGCACGAGGCGAAACCCGTGTGTCTTGCCTTTGCCGCCCTCGTGCTCGAGGACGTGATCGAGATCGGCATCGAGACGCGCGCCGAATTTCGCGGCCGCGGTTTCGCCTGGCACGCTTGCGCGGCCTTCATCGGGCACGCGCTGGAGCGCGGACTCGAGCCCGTCTGGGCCTGCCGCAGCGGAAATCTCGGCTCCCGCCGCACCGCCGAATCGCTCGGCTTCGTGCCCACGGTGGAGACGCCCTACTACGGGCTCGTGATCCGCGCGGGCGGCTGAAAGGGGGCCGCCGGGAGGGCGCGGGCGTCCTGCCTGCGGCGCTCAGGCGGCGTAGAGCGCCTGCAAGCCGGCGCGGAGGCAGTCGGGTGCGGCGTTGAAATGATTGCGGCCCGGAAATCGCTCCGAGATCACGCGCAGTCCGGCGAAGGGCCGGGCGGCGAGCTGCTGTTCCAGCAGCGCGAGATCGCCGGTCATCGAACGCGAGTCCCTGGTGCCGACCCCGACGAAGAGCGACGCCCGCAGCTCCGATTGCGCCTCGCGCAGCCGGGCGGCATGCGCGAGCAGCGCCCGCTCGTCCCACCAGACCGACGGCGAACCGGCGAGGATGCGCGTGAAGAACGGCCGCGGCCGGAACAGCGCGTGCAACGCGAGCAGCGCGCCGAGCGAGTAGCCGGCGATCCCGCGCGCCTCCTCGTCCACCGGATGACGCCGCGCCAGCTCCGGCCAGAGCGTGTCCGTGAGGTATCCATGAAACGCATCCGCCCCGCCGCTCGCCGGCTCCAGCTCCGAATGGCTGGGCGTATAATCACGGCTGCGCTGGTTTCCCGGTTCGCCGAAACCGGCACCGTAGCCGACACCGACCAGCAGCAGCGGCGGGATCTTCCAGGACTTTTGCAGCCTTTGCGCCTCCGCGACAGCGGTATCGAAGAAGAAGTCGCCGTCCATCAGCAGCACCGTCGGCCACGGGCCGGGGGCGCGTTTCGGATCGGGCGCATCGATGTAGATCGGGTAGGTGGTGCCGGTCTCGGACGAGGTCGAAAGGAAGGCCGGCGGAACGCGCGTGAGTGACGGTTTCATGAAGCGGAGCGGTCGCAAACGGGGAGGCTGGCCGGGCGCATTTGCAAGCCGCCGAGGCGCAGCGGCGTCCCGCGGCGGTCAGGCTCCGACGCAGCGTAGCCGCGGTCAGGCGCGCGGGAATTCCTTGATGGCCGCCGCGAGTCCGCGCTCATACGCCGCGATCAACCGATCGCATTTCTGGTCGAACTCGACATCGATCTGCCGGCGTGACGGGTCGGCGTCGAACGCCGCGATCGTCCGCGCGATGCCGTCGCGGTAGCGCGTCGTGGCCGAGAAATCCGGCACGAAACGTTTGATCTTCGTAGTGTCGAAGATCGCGGTGTGCGCCTTGTCGCCGAGCAGCGAGCCGGTCTTTTCCGGCAGGCAGGCGGCGATGAAGTCCGAGGGGAGATGGATGAACTTCGGCCGGGAGACGCCGGCCGCCTCCGCGGTCGACGCATGGATCTCGTCCCATGTCGGCGCCTCGTCCGAGGTGATGTGGAACGCGTGTCCGATCGCGCCGCTGTTGCCCAGCAGGCCGACCAGGCCCTTGGCGAAGTCGGTGTTGTGCGTGATCGTCCAGCGCGTGAGTCCATCGCCGGGAATGATCAGCGGACGCCCGCTGCGCAGCCGCGCGATCGCGGTGTAGCTCTTCAGCCAGCTGTTCATCGGCAGCGGCACCACGCGATCGCCGTAGGTCAGCGACGGGCGCACGATCGTGACGGGAAAGTTCTCCTCGCGCAGCGCGCGCGTCAGCCGGTCCTCGGCGGCGATCTTGTCGCGGCTGTAGTCCCAGAACGGATTCGCGAGCGGCGTCGACTCGGTGATCAGGAAATGCCCGCGCTGCGGTTTCTGATAGGCGCTGGCCGAGCTGATGAAGACGAACTGGGCGGTGCGGCCGCGGAAGAGCGCAAGCCGTTGCTCGATCTGGGCGGGGTTGAACGACACGAAATCGACGACGGCGTCCCACGTGCGTCCCTCGAGCGCCGCGGAGGCGTCGACCGGCCGGTTGATGTCGGCGCGCAGCGCGTGGGCGCCGGCCACCTCGGCGCGACCGGAACGGTTGAGCAGGGTGACTGCCAGGCCGCGGGCGACGGCGAGTTCCGTGCAGGCGGTGCTGATGAAGCCGGTGCCGCCGAGAAACAGGACTTTCATGGGTGGGGCAGGCGGGGGCGCGGCCGGTCGGCCCGGCGGCGGATTCAGACCTGATAGGACTGGAGCGGGACCGGATCGAGGACCTTGCTCTTCGGCGCCTGCGCCGCGAGCTGGGCGGCGAACCAAGCGCGGGCGTCCGGATCGCCGTGGGTCAGGACGATGCTGCGCGCGTCGGTCTGGACGGCGAACTCGAGCAGTTCCTCGCGGTCGGCGTGGCCGCTGAGCTCGAAGCGCTCGATGCGGGCCTTGATCTTGGCCTTGACGTGCGCGGCGGCGAAGAGGAACTGGTCGCCCGGCTTGGAGGCGAGCAGCTGGCCGCCCGGCGTATCCGGATCGCAATAACCGACGAAGCCGATGGTGTTGCGCGCGTGGCCGACGAGGCCGGAGGCGAGCGTGTAGCTCGGCGTCTTCTCCACCAGCATGCCGGAGCTGACGATGTAGAGCGCCTTCTGCTGCGGATCCACGCCGGCGGCGAGCTTGCGCGGCGTGGGCTTGATCTTGAGATCCTTCACGACCGCGCGGGTGAACTGGAGGGCCTTGGTCTTGCGCGTGATCTCGTCGAAATAGTCGGCGAGGTCCATGCCGAGGCCGGAGGCGTAGATGGGACAGTCGACCAGCCGGCCGAACTTCCGCGCGTCGTGCACGATGGCGAGGATCTCCTGCATGCGGCCGAGGGCGAAGACGGGGATGAGGTAGGAGCCGCCGCGCTGGATCGTGTCGTTGATGCTGGCGACGAGCCGGGCGACCTCGTGGACGCGCTCCTTGCCGTGGGCGCGCTCGGTGGTGCCGCGGGTGGTCTCGGTGACGAGGATGTCGAAGTGGCCGGCGGGAAACTTCGCGCCCGGGAGCGTGCGCTGGTTTTCGAAGAGCACGTCGCCGGTGACGAAGATGGAGCGGTGCTTGTGGCGGATCTCGACGGCGGCGGCGCCGGCGACGTGGCCGGCGTGGTGGAGGGTGATCTCGATCTCGTCCTTCGCGCCGCGGAATTTCTTCACGTGGCCGGTGGGCAGCCCGGTCATGCGGCCGGCGCAGCGGTCGATCTCGTCATGGGTGAAGAGCGGGTAGTCGGGGATGTTTTCCTCCTCCTTCTGGCGCACCATCACGTTGGCGGAGTTGTGCAGCATGCGTTCGATGAGCATGCGGCTGGCCTGCGTCATAATCACGGGCGTGTCCGGATGCTCGCGCATCGCGACCGGCAGGCTGCCGATGTGGTCGAGGTGGCAGTGCGTGATGATGATCAGGTCGAGCGGCGCGCCGCGCAGCAGCGAGAGATCGGGCGCGGCGCCGCGGCCGGTTTTCTTCGGATGCAGGCCGCAGTCGATGAGGACGCGAAGGTCGCCGAATTGGAGGAGGAGGGAGTTCGCGCCGATGCCGCCGTCGCGATTCAAATCGATGAGCTTCATGAGTCGTTCCGACAGAGAATCAGAAAACCCCGGAGAACGAGACTCTTTTCAGTCATGGGGCACGGTCATCGCGAACGGCGGCAGGAGCACGTGGATCTTGCCGCCGTGCTCGTCGACGCCGTGGAACGAGCCGTGAGCGGTGGCGTCGCAGCCGGTCACGTGGTAGCTGTTGTAGGAATACTGCTCGCCGGGCGCGAGCCGCGGCGTCTCGCCCACGATCTTGTCGCCCTCGATCACGAGGCGCGTGCCGTCGGCGTGGACCACGACCCATTTCCGCCCGAGCAGGGTCACGGTGCGGTCGGAGGCGTTGCGGATCGTCACGAAGTAGATGAACGCATGCGGCTTGTCGGCCGGCAGGCTCGGCCCGCCGTGGTGATAGGCGAGTTTGTCGAGACGGGCGGTGAGACCGGGGACTTCGTGGGAGCAGCAGGACACGAGGCTAACAGAAGCGGTAATCGGCGCACGGCAAGCGGCAACGGCGCGGCGCGGGGCCGCGGTTCACGCGAGCACGCGGACCGGGTCGCCGCGGCGGAGCGCGCCGGCCTTGGTCTCGTGCAGGAAGTTCTGCCCGAAGTTGACGTCGGCGGGCTTCGCGGCGTCGCGGCGGTAGGTCGCGAGCGTGCGCAGCGGCTCCTGGCCGCGCTCTGCGGTGCGCTGGTCGGTCGCGGTGACGATGCAGCGCGCGCACGGCCCGCCGGCGCGCAGGACGATCCCGCCGACCTGGATCCGCGGCCAGCCGTCCTCGGCGTAGGCGGGCGCGCCGGCGATCACGAGATTGGGCCGGAACCGGTCCATCGGCAGCGCGCGCCCGCCGCGGGCGGCGAGCCGGGCGTTGAGGTCGGCGAGCGACGCCTCGCCGATCGCAAGAAATGGATACGCATCGGCGAAGCCCACGACGTCGCCCGGGCGGGCCCGGCCGGGCTTGAGGACGGGGCGCAGGAATTTTCCGCCGATGCGGACGAGCCGGCAGGCCTGGCCGAGAAACGCGGACAGCCACACGGCGGCCGCGTCGCCGCAGTCCTCGGCGAGCAGGCCCTCGCTTTTCCACACGCTGACGGTCCGGAGCGGCGCGGCGGGATCTCCGGCGCGCGGTACGGCGACGGAGCCGGCGCCGTCGGCGGACAAGGTGAGCGCGACGTCGTCGAGCGCGGTGTCGATCAGCGCCATCCGCGGCAGCGTGCGCTGCGTGAGGAAGCGGCCCGCCTCGTCGACGACGAGGAAACGCCGGTCGCCGGCCAGGCCGAGTTCGTCGACGCCGGCCTCCGCAACGGCGCAGCCGCGCAGGGATTTGACGGGGTAGATGAAAAGGCCGGCGAGGTGCATGGCGGGGGCGGGGAGAATTGCCTCGGGTGCGTCACCGCGGCGCAACGACAAACCGTCGCCGGGCGCGTCAGCGCTTGCGGCGGTAGCTGACGAGGTAGTGCTGCGTGCCGGCGGGTGCGGCGAAGGTCTCGGGCCGCGCGCCGCCGAGCCCGTAGCAGATGCGGAGCCGGTCGCCCACAAGCTGGAAGATGCACGGGATGGTGCGGCCGGCGTTGGGGCCGCCGGTGCCGGTGAGCGTGAGTCGCATCGGGGCGGCGTCCGCGGCATGCGCATACGTGCCCTCGTCGGAGATCTCGCCGCCGAAGCGCACGATGTAACGGCCGGCGACGAGTTCGACCTCCATGCGTTCGAGCGCTTCGCCGGGCGCGGATTCGCCGGCGAGTTCGGCGCGGAGCGGCTGCCAGCGGCCTTCGAGGGCGATGATCATGGCGATGGGAAAGCGTTGCGACGGATTGCGGGCGTCACGACTTGAGTTCGGGCGCGGTGAGCGCCTTCGGCACCTCGTCGACCAGGCGCGGCTCGCCGATCTTGCGCTCGCTGCCGGCGCCGAGCTTCTCGAGCTTGCGGCCGGTGACGAGCACGCGGCTTTCCACGGAGGTGATCGCGCTGTTGTAGGCGGCGACGGTCTGGGTCAGCCGCTGGCCGAGCGTGTCGAGGTTTTCGGCGAGGGTGCTGACGCGCTCGTGCAGTTCGAGGCCGAGCTTGCGGATGTCGTCGGAATTCCTGGACAACGCGTCCTGTTTCCAGCCGTAGGCGGCGGCCTTGAGCAGCGCGATGAGCGTGGCGGGCGAGGCGAGGATCACGCCGACGCTCGTGCCGCGTTCGAACAGATCCGGCTCATAGCGCAGCGCGGCGCTGTAGAACGCCTCGCCGGGGATGAAGAGGACGACGAACTCGGGCGAAGGCTGGATGGCTTTCCAGTAGGATTTGGCGCCGAGCGCGTCGATGTGGCCGCG
>Ga0222421_100568_pt1 | contig 10382 bp, 11 predicted proteins | sample 3A1ome_2_FD_182473 | JGI IMG/M metagenome (GOLD analysis project Ga0222421, IMG submission 182473) | Enriched microbial communities from leaf-cutter ant dump, University of Wisconsin, Madison, United States - 3A150A (version 2) | ecosystem: Environmental > Terrestrial > Nest > Insects nest > Nest... | reverse complement strand
TCCTTTCCCGCAGATCCAAAGAGAGTGTCTTCATGCCTCGAGCCTGCCTCGGGCCCGCGGAAAGGCCAGCCTATAGTGGCTACACTATTATTTAATATGCTCTATAGATGGAAAAGAAAGCGGGCGGATGACGCGTGCGCGCCATCCGCCCGGAATATCTTCAATTACCCCCAAAGAGAGGCGCGCTCAGACGCCGGCGAGCGACGGCGAGGACGCCTTGCCGAGATTGGCCTTCGCCTCGTCGAGCGAGTCGTAGAAGGTCCAGCCGCGGGTGTCCTCGAAACCTTTGCACTCGGCGATGATCTGCGGGTTCGCGACGAGCGCGAACTGCATGGCGAGTTCGCGGCAGGTCTGCATCGCCTGGAAGAGGAGCTTGATCACGCCCATGTGCAGCGACTTGAGCTGGTGGATGTCGATCACGACCTTGTTGTGACCGGCATCGACCGCACCGCCGAACTTGGGCTTGAGGTAGAGCGCGACCTCCGCGAGGACGGCGGGCGAGCAGTTCTCGGGCAGGCGCATGATGAGCGAGTCGCCCTCGATCGCGTAGTAACGTTGCGAGGTGTCGAGGTTCATCGCCTTCGCCATCTTGGTCTCGAGGTCGCTGACGTCGATCGGCTTGGTGACGATCGCGCTGAAGCCGAGCGTCTGCGCGGCCTGCTGCTGCGTCATCTCCGTCTTCACGACCAGGGCGAAGACGGGCGTGTATTTCGTCTTCACGTTGGTGCGGACGAGACGGAAGAGCGTGAAGGCCGACTCGTCGGGCAGCGAGAGGCTGACGACGATCAGGTCGGGCGGCGTGCGCGTGCAGAAATCGATCGCTTCGCCCTGGGTGGAGACGCCGTGGATCTTCCACGGGGTGTGCTTCAACCCTTCCTGGATCTGCTGGATGATGGCGGGCTTGTCCTCGACGACGAGGATGTCGGCCGGATCGAAGATGGACTTGGCCTTGGTGGGTGCGTCGGAGAGCGGCTTGAGGTCGATGATGCGGCCGGCCTTTTCGATCAGCACCTCCTCCTTGAAGGGTTTCACGATGTAGTCGCGCACGCCGATCTTGGCGATTTTGAGGACGTTGTCGCGGCCGCCTTCGGCGGTGAGCATCATGACCGGAATGCCCTTCAACGCGGCGTCGGACTTGATCTTGGTGAGCATCTCGACGCCGTCCATGACGGGCATCGTCACATCGAGGAGAATGAGGTCCGGGGTTTCCTTGGCGGCGAGGGCGAGGCCCTCCACGCCGTTGGCCGCCTCGAGGATGTCGCAGTCGTAGGACTTGAAGGCCTTTCGCACGATGATGCGAACGGTCTTGGAGTCATCCACGGTGAGAATCTTGTAGCGCATGGTCGGTAGGGAAAGGAGGTGAAAGGGATCAGAGCGGCTCGTTCTCGTCCTTGAGCAGGAGATCGGCGATGACCCTGTGCCCGCCGCAGTCGAAATGATAGACGTGGCGCGTGACGGAGCTGATCGGCTCGATGGTGAAATTGCTGCCGTGCAGGATCGAGGGGATCGTGAGCTTGCAGGGGTAGCCGGCGTCGCAGATGCCGTTCTTGAAGCTGCCCACGGTCATGTTGGTGAGCTCGCCGATCGCGTCGTTGATCACCTCGTCGCCCGCCTCGACGAGCTCGGCCTCGGTCATGCCGAGCAGGTGGCAGGTGCAGAGCCGCGCGAAATTCAGGTCGAGGTAGAGATAGATGAGGCCGTTGGCGTCGCCGATGAAGCCGACCGTGCCGACGATGTGCGGGCGGCCCTGCTCGGCGAGCGGCTGCTGCGGCCAGACCTCGTTGAGGTTGTTGTTCACCGGCGTCAGCACGGGCTCGCGGCCCAGCATCGTCTTAAAAACGTCACCCACGGCGCGGGCAATGTTGTCGCGGATCAGATTCTCGGTAAGTTGCTCGGTGGCGGGCATGGCTGGGGTGTGAAATGAATTAACTCCCGCTGCTATCGGCGCATTCGCCTCCGGACTTAACGGAAATGATACCGTCCGCGGTCCGCCGTCGCAAAAATGCGCGGGGAAACCGCGCCGGACGCGCATGCCCCGCCCGGACCGCCCGCCTCAGTCGGCGGGGGCGAGATCCGCGTCGATCGGATCGCCGCTCTCGCGATATTCCTGCAGCTTGTTGCGCAGCGTGCGGATGCTGATGCCGAGTTCGGCCGCGGCCTGCGTGCGATTGCCGCCGGTCTGGCGGAGCGCGGCGCGGATGGCGTGCTTCTCCAATTCGTCGAGGCGCAGGACGCGTCCCTGCTCGTCCGTGACCGGCACCGGCGGACCGTCGGCCGGAAGCACCTCCGGCGGAAACATCGCCGGCGGCACACCGGCCGCGGCCGGCTCCGGCGGCGGCAGCTCGGCTGGCAGGACCGGCTCCGCCACGGGCGGTTCGACCGGAACCGAAGGCGCAAACGGAATGGCCGTCGTCGAGCCGGCGGGCGCCGGCAGGCCGAGCGCGGCCGACGAAACCGGCCGGCCGGATTCGGAAAGGATCACGGCGCGCTCGACGGTGTTCTGCAGCTCGCGGACGTTGCCCGGCCAGCGGTAACCCTGCAGCGCGGCGCGCGCGGAATCGGAGAAACCGGTGACCTTCACGCCGTGCTTGCGCGCAAACCGGCGGAGAAAATGTTCGGCGAGCACGAGGACATCGTCCGCCCGGTCGCGCAGCGGCGGCACGTGGACGGGAAAGACGTTGAGCCGGTAATAGAGATCCTGGCGGAACTGCCCCTTCTCGACGTAGCTGAGCAGATCGCGGTTCGACGTGGCGATGATGCGCACGTTGACCTTGATGGTGCGGCTGCCGCCGACGCGCTCGAACTCCCGCTCCTGCAGCACGCGCAGCAGCTTGGCCTGCAGGTTCGCCGGGATCTCGCTGACCTCGTCGAGCAGCAGCGTGCCCTGGTTCGCGAGCTCGAAGCGGCCCTCGCGGCGCTCGGTCGCGCCGGTGAACGCGCCGCGCTCGTGGCCGAAGAACTCGCTCTCGATCAGGTTTTCCGAGACGGCCGCGCAATTGACCTTGATGAACGGATGCCCGCGGCGCGGGCTGCGGCGGAAGAATTCGCGCGCGACCATCTCCTTGCCCGTGCCGCTCTCGCCCGTCACCAGCACGGTGGCGTCGGTGGGCGCGACGCGGTCGACGAGCTGGCGCAGCCGCACGATGACCGGACTCTTGCCGACGAAGACGCCGTCCTCGTCCTCGGGATCGTCGCTGAGGAGGCGGTTGACCTTGAGCAGCTGGCGGTAGGACTGGGCCTTCTTGAGGATGACGTCGATCTGGCTCGGCGAAAACGGCTTCAGCACGTAGTCGAACGCGCCCGCCCGCATGCAGCCCACGGCCGACTCGATCGTGCCGTAGCCGGTGACCATCACGACGAGCGGCCGCTCGGGCATCGCCATCACCTGCTCGAGAAACTTCTGCCCGTCGCCGTCCGGCAGCCGGATGTCGAGCAGCATCATGTCGAACTGCTCGCGGCCGAGCCAGGACGTGGCCTCGGCCAGGGAGCCCGCACAGCTCACCGGCAGCTTGTGCCGCTGAAAAATACTCTGCAGGAGATTTCGGACGACGAGTTCGTCCTCCACGATGAGTATTTTCTCGAAAGACATGCGATGCGAGTGAAGTCCGGCGTCCGCCTTCGGGGCACAAGGCGACGTGGAGGGCCACTAAGACACGGCGCCCGCGCAATTCAAACAAATGTTCGGCGGTTTCACACGCGCGCCTCAGGCCGCGCCGAGCAGCTGGTCGATCCCGCCGGCCAGCTCGCTGGGAAGATACGGTTTGGGCTGGAAACGGGTCGGGCCCGAACGCGCCAAGGCCGAGGCGAGCGGTCGCTGGTCGCGTCCGCTGGTGAGCAGGAGCGGCACGCCCGGCGCGGCCGCGCGCAGCCGGCGGCAGAGCTCGGCGCCCTGCATGTCGGGCAGATGACAGTCGACCAAGGCGGCGGCGATGGAGTCGCGATGCGCGTCGAAAAGCACGAGCGCCGACTCCGCATTCGTCGCGAGCAGCACGCGCCGGTGCCGCCGCTCGAACACCTGCGCGAGCAGGGGATGCAGCGCCGCCTCGTCCTCCACCAGCAGCACCGTGTCGCGCCCGGCCGCGGCCGGCGCGACCGCGGAACGGGCGGCCGGAACCGGTCCCGCGCTGACGGTCTCGGAAACGAACATTGCCCGTGGAATCGGCCCACCGGCGCGAAACTTGAATGTTTTTCATCAACTTTTTTCCCGACGTGCCGATAGGAGGCCCAACATCCCGTCATCCGTTTCCATGCGCTTACTCTCCTTTCTGACCGAGATCGAACGGGCCATCATGATGGAAGCCAACGCCGCCGAAGGCACCGTCTGGGATGCGGCGCGCATCGTGAACTTCCAGACCGGGCTCGCGCGGCTGACGCTCACGCTGCGGCCCGACGCCGATCCGGGCATGCCCGCGGGCGTGATCGTCATGCAGCATTTCGGCCTGGCCGACGGATCGTTCTGCGTGAAGACCAGCCTGCAATGGGCCGGCGCCACCGTCCCCGTCGTCCTCTCCGTCTACGAGACGCCCGTGCTCAACTGGAAGATGGAGGCGAGCCGCATCGCCGCCACCTGGCTCGCGGGTCCGCCCGCCGAAGCGCCGTCCGTCACCGCTCCCATGAGCCTCGACACCCCGCTCGAGGCGACGGGCACCGAGCGCTGAGCGCACCGTCATCGTCCTGTCGTCCGTCCGGCCCGGTCCACGCGACCGGGCTTTGTTTTGTCCGGCCGGCAGCGCTGTCCGCATCACCGGCCGCCGCCGGTTCTCGCGAGGCGGGCGCAGGCCCGGAGGATTCCTCCGCCCGCGAACGCCGGCGTAATGAAAATCCGGCGACGCCGTCGCCCCGGGGGAAACCCGGTGCGCGCCGGCGGGCGCGCGGATCAGCCGACGGCGCGCAGCCGGCCGGCCGGCGCCCGGTAGGCGCGACCGTAGGCGGGCGCCACGCGGGCGACCCGCTGCTCGCTCTGCCGCACCGCGTGCAATTCCTCGCGGGCGACGGCGAGCTGGCTCTCGAGAAAATCGATGTTGTGCTGCCGGCGCGCGACGATCGCGGCGACGCGGGCGCGGGCCACCGCATCGGCGGCCTCGGGTCCGAGCTCCGCCAGGCCGGTGAAGAGCGGACCGGCGCGCTCCTGGATGGGTGCGACGGCCGCAAACTCGCGCGCGTGCAGCGTGGCCGTCTCCTGCGCCACGAGCGCGTCGAGCGCATCGAGCAGGCGGTGGAATTTGCGCGCGCGGGCTTCCATGGCGGGGAGCGCGTCAGGCGACGCCGCGCAGGCTCTCGGCCGGCGACGGCTCCTGTTTCATGAGCATCTCGGCCCACGCGTCGCGGAGATCGCGGAGCAGGCGCTCGACCTCGACGATGGGCGCGACCTGCTTGCGCATGTTGGCTTCGAAGAGCCGGCGGCTGTGGTAATCGTAAAGCCGGTTGAGCGTGTGCGAGAGTTCGCCGCCGGCCTCGAAGTTCAAACCGCCCTGCAGTTCGGCGAGGATGTTCTGCGCCTTCTGCAGCTGGTGGTTGATGATCTCGATGCGGCGGGGATCCTCCTCGGGGCGGTCGAACGCCTCGCGGGCCACCGCCATGGCGGTGAGCGCACCGTCGTAGAGCATGAGGACCAGCTGTCCCGGACTGGCGGTGAGCACCGCGTTGGTCCGGTAGGTCTTGAGATAGCCGTGGGCGACCATGCGCGGGGCGCTTACGACTGGTCTTCGCTGAGATCCGGCGAATTGACGATCATCCCGGCGACGCGATGCAGGATCGCAGCGGAGGGATAATTCGCATCGGCGGCCAGGACCTTCGCGCGTTCGACGACTTCGGAGCGGACTTCAGGCTGGCTGGCGAGGGCGGTGCGGAGGTGCTCGGCGCTCTCGGTGGAAAGCTGGTCGGCCGGCGGCGGCGTCGGTCGGGGAGCGGACGGGTTGGCGGCGGCGACCGTCGCGGCAGGGACCGTCCTCTCGGTGGAAGATGTAGAGTTGATCATTGGGTTTCGTGGAACGAAACGGTCAGCCTCTGAGGTCGGTTACAGGGAACGCCGTTGAGATGGACCTGATATCGTCTCAATCGCGTAAAACTTTAGCGCACTATCTCGCGGGCGCCGGCGCATTCACGGGCGGCAGCGTCGCAAACGTGGCCGCAGCGACATACGTGGCGAAGCGCGTGGGCGACTGCAGCGTGGCGGGCGTGAGATCGGCGGGCACGCCGCGCCGGTCGGAATCGAGGAAATAGTGGCGCGCGCTGGCCGCGACCGCGGGATCGGCGGCGGCGAAGATGTTGTCGAAGGTCCAGACCAGCCGCGTGTCGCCGCCGATCGCGGCCAGCTTCGCCCGGACGCCGAGCGCGAGCGGCCGGTAGGGTTTGAAGGTCGTCAGGTCCACGAACATCACGCCGTCGGCCGCGAAATCGCGGCGCAGGCTGGCGATGAAATCGCGCGGGAGCGTGGCGGTGGAGGCGAATTCCTCGACGTGAAAGCGGTGCAGGCATTCCTCGCGGGTGAGGACGACGACCTCGAAGCGATTCTGTTTCTGCAATTCGGCGAGGAAGACGGCATCGAGCGCGACCACGCTTTCCTGGGGCGCGATGGATCCGCCGCAGATGGGCAGGAGCACGACGCGCCGCAGGTTGGCGGGGAGCCGGACGTCGCCGGAATGATTCGTCGGCGTGAAGAACGGCCCGACGCGCGCCGGGTCGTCGACGGAGGGCGTCATGCAGCCGCCGAGTCCGAGCGCCAGCGCGAGTCCGGCGACGGAGGGACGGATATGGCGGAGCGGGAAGCGGGAAAGGAAGTTCATCACGCCCATCAATCAGCTGCTGCTGCTGCTCGAGGACGAGAACATATCGGTGATCGTCTTGAGCTGCGTCGTGGCCGTGGACTGCGCCGTCTGCATGGCGAGGAAGGCGTTGGTCAGCCGCGTGCGCTCGTCTTCGAGCCGGCGCTTCAGCGTCGCGATCTGGTCGTCCATCGAGGTGTTCTGCTTGTTGATCGTGCTCGTCTGCGTCGCGATCGCGCCGCTCTGCTCGTTGAGGAGCTTGTCCAGATACGTGTCCATCCGGGCGACGAATCCGTTGGAGGACTGGGTGAAGAAGGAGGCGACGTCGTCGGGATGGTTCGCCAGCGCCGAGTCGAGCTTGGTCTCGTCCTTGATGGACAGCGTGGTGTCGGTGGAGCTGAAATCGATGCCGAGGCTCTCGAGGCGGGTGACGGTGCCGCTCAGGCCGGAGACCGAGGCGAAGGCGAGCGAGCGGAGCTTCGTCGACCAGTCCTGCACCTCGCGGTTGTCGGAGAGGACCGCGGTCGAGACCGTGTTGTCCACGCTGGTCGTGATCTTGGTCGCGGTCTCGATGTCGGTCTGGACGGTGTTGAACGCGCTGATGAAGCTCTGGATCGCGGTCTTCATCGCGTCGGTGTTGGGCTTCACCGTGATGTTCTGCGTGTCGGTCGAATCGACGGTGACGGAGAGCCCGGTGACGCCGAGGGCGGTGGCGTCGAGGGTGTTGCTCTTGCTCGTGCGCTGGGCGCCGCCGTTGACGGTGAACTGGGCGTCGAGGCCGCGGGAGTAGGTGGCGCCGCTCGCGGTGGTGAGGCCGAGCGAGGCGAGCAGGCCGCCGGAGCTGTCGACGACGCTCATGCCGGTGTCGCCGGTGGCGTTGTTCGTGAGCGTGAGGCGGTCGTGGGTGGAATCGTAGGCGGCGGTCACGCCCGCGCTGGAGGCGTTGATCCGGGTCATGAGCGACGCGAGCGTGTCGGTGCTCGTGTCGTAGGCGATCTCGACGCCGTTGATCGTGAAGGTGCCGGAGCCGGTGGGCGTGGTGGCGAGGCCGGCGTTGGCGAGCGTGGCGGTGGTGGTGACGGTGCCGAGGGCGTTGGCGCTCGTGACCGTGGACGTGCCGTTGTTGCCCAGCTGCAGCGCGCTGAGAAAATTGCTGGTGTCGGTGGCCGAGCCGAGCAGGACATCGCCGGAGCTGCTGGTCAGCGAGACGGTGTCGGTGTCGGAATCGTAGGCGGCGGTCACGGCGCCGCCGGTGGCGTCGGAGATCTTCTGGAAGACGTCCGCCAGCGAGTCGGTCGTGGCGATGGTGACCTGGGCGTCGTTGACGGTGAAGGTGCCGGCGGTGACGGCGGTCGCGGTGCGGAGGTTCGCCAGGGTGAGACCGGAGACGTCGGACGATGTGGCGAGCGGAGCGCCGATGTTGCCCGCGCCCACGCGCTGGGCCTGCGTGGCGAGCTGGGTGACGGCGATCTTGTAGGTGCCGGCGGTGGCGCCGTTGGCCGCGTTGAGACTCCAGGTGGAGCTGCTGTTCGAGGAGGAGGCGGTGCGGCCGGTGAAGAGTCCGTCGGCCTTGAGCGCGTCGGCCGCGGTCTGGAGGCTGGTCAGGTCGGCCTTGAGCGCGGAAAGGCTGGTGAGCTTGTCGTTGTTCGTCGCCTGCTCGGTCTGGAGCCGCGTGATCGGGGCGCTGTCGATGGCGATAAGCTGCGAGACGACCGACTGCCAGTCGAAGGAGCCCGAGATCAAACCGGTGACTGAGATTGCGGCCATGGGGAGGAAAAACGATGAAACTAAACCGGTATCGTCACATCCGGGCCCGAACTGAAGCCCGGAAAGATTTTGCGGAATTCGGTTAAATTTTCCTTGCCGCCACCGATATCAGTCCCCGCCAGGACAAGGGTCCCGGCCGGCGCGATCCGGAGCCGACTCCACCAGATCCGACTGCGACACGGACGTCGCGCTTAGAATCAAGGAAGATCCCATGTCTGTTGTCATCAACACCAATTCGTCGGCGACGATCGCCGCGAACAACCTCGCCGCCTCCAACGCCTCGTTGCAGAAGAGCCTGAACCGGCTCTCCAGCGGCTCGAAAATCGTTACGCCCGCCGACGATGCCGGCGGTCTCGCCGTGTCCATGAAGTTGTCCGCCGCCGCGATCCGTCAGGGTGCGGTCGCCGTCAACATCGGCAACGCCACCTCCTACCTCCAGACGCAGGATGGCGCGCTCAAGGTCGTCGGCAAGATCCTCGATCGTATCGGCGAACTCAAGACGCTCGCCTCCGACTCGACCAAGAACAGCTCGGACATCGCCAACTACGACTCGGAGTTCGAGGCGCTGTCGGCCGAACTGGTCTCGATCACCTCGGAAAAATTCAACGGCAAGTCGCTGTTCGGCTCGAGCAGCCTGTCGATCCAGGTGACGGAAGACGGCGGCACGAGCGTCTCGCTCGCCGGCCGCGACCTGTCCGCCTCCGGCTCGGGCGTCGGCGCCCTCACCGGCACCGGCACGGGCCTGACCTCGCTCAGCAGCGTCTCGCTGTCCGACATCACCACCGCGATCCAGAACGTGGCCACGTTCCGCGCCCAGAACGGCGCCGAACAGAGCCGCCTCGGCTTCGCCGGCGAACTGCTCACGGTCAACAAGGCCAACCTCGAGGCCGCCTCGAGTCGCATCACCGATGTCGACGTCGCGACGGAATCGACCCAGCTCGCCCGCTGGAACGTGCTGACCTCCGCGGGCACCTCGATGCTCTCGCAGGCCAACCAAAGCGCACAGTCCGCGCTCAAGCTGCTCCAGTAAAGAAGCGGCTTTTGACCCTCCCCACCGCGACCGGCCGGCGTAGTGACCCGGCCCCGCGGTCCAGATTTGCACGCGGTTGTCTGAATCTGCGGGGAAAGGGTGCCCGATTACTCCCACCCAATTTGCGCCCCCATGCGCAAGATCCTTTGCGGCAATTGCCGCAGACGGCGAGGCCTGCGCCGACTATCAAGGCCCGTGGCGACTACGGAGTGTCGCAGCAAGATCAAGGATAGACCATGTCAGTCGTGATTAATACCAACACCGCAGCCACCATGGCTGCGAACAACCTCGCCGCCTCCAACACCTCGTTGCAGAAGAGCATCAATCGGCTCTCCAGCGGCTCGAAGATCGTGAACCCGTCCGACGATGCCGGCGGTCTCGCGGTGTCGATGAAACTGTCCGCCGCGGCCACCCGCCAGGGTGCCGTGTCGAGCAACATCGGCAACGCGACGTCCTACCTGCAGACGCAGGACGGCGCCCTGAAGGTCTCGGCCAAAATCCTGGACCGGATGAGCGAACTCAAGACGCTCTACGCGGATCCGACGAAGAACAGCAGCGACCTCGCGAATTATGATTCCGAGTTCGCCGCTCTCTCCACGGAGCTCACGTCGATCGCCTCCGAGACGTTCAACGGCAAGACGCTGTTCGGTTCCACCGGCCTCTCGGTCAAGGTGACGGAAGATGGTGGCACGAGCGTCTCGCTCGCCGGCCGCGATCTCTCCAGCTCCTCGACCGGCGTCGGCGCCCTCACCGGCACCGGCACGGGCCTGACCTCGCTCAGCAGCGTCTCGCTGTCCGACATCACCACCGCGATTCAGAAT
>Ga0222421_100566_pt1 | contig 10400 bp, 13 predicted proteins | sample 3A1ome_2_FD_182473 | JGI IMG/M metagenome (GOLD analysis project Ga0222421, IMG submission 182473) | Enriched microbial communities from leaf-cutter ant dump, University of Wisconsin, Madison, United States - 3A150A (version 2) | ecosystem: Environmental > Terrestrial > Nest > Insects nest > Nest... | reverse complement strand
TCCGGCCGGACAACGGTTCGACGGCGGCCGAAGGATTCAAGACACGAGGAGCGACCTGAAATGCCGATCACCTGCTTCATCCGCTATCGGATCGACCCGTTCGGGAAGGAGGCCTTCGCGGAATATGCCCGCAACTGGGGCCAGGCGATCCCGCGCTGCGGCGCCGACCTGATCGGCTATTTCGCGCCGCACGAGGGTTCGGCCACGACCGCCTACGGCGTCTACAGCATCGACAGCCTCGCTGCCTACGAGGCCTACCGGGCACGGCTGGCCGACGACCCCGCCGGACGCGCCAACTACGCGTTCGCGCAGCGGGAGAAGTTCATCCTTGGCGAAGAGCGCATCTTCCTCAGGCTCGCCTCGGCGCCGCACGCGCCGACGGTACGGCCGTGAGGCCTACGCATTGCCGATCAGCACGCCGGCGGCGAACACCAGCGCGCCGCCCAGCACCACCTGGAAGGCGGCGCGCCAGAGCGGAGTCTCCATGTAGCGGTTCTGGATGAGGGCGATCGCCCACAATTCGAAGAAGACGACGAGCGCCGCGACGCCGGTGGCGGTCCAGAAATGCGGGATGAGATAGGGCAGGGCGTGGCCAAGCCCGCCCAGCGCCGTCATCGCGCCGACGGTCAGGCCCCGCTTCATCGGCGAGCCGCGCCCCGACAGCCGGCCGTCGTCGGAGGCCACCTCGGTGAAGCCCATCGAGATGCCCGCCCCGATCGAGGCGGCCAGGCCGACCAGCAGCGTCTGCCAGCTGTCGTGCGTGGCGAAGGCGGCGGCGAAGATCGGCGCCAGCGTCGATACCGATCCGTCCATCAGCCCGGCGAGGCCGGGCTGGACGTAGGTGAGGATGAACTGCCGGCGCTCCACCGCCCGCTCCTCCTCCTTCACGCCCTGCGGCGCGTGCTCCCGCTCGAGGCGGACGGCGAGCGATTCGTGGCCTTTCTCGGCTGCCGCCAGGTCGCCGAGGAGCTTGCGCGTGGAGGCGTCGGCGGTGCGCCTGGCCGCCTCCAGGTAGAACAGTTGCGCCTGCCGTTCCATCGCCTCGGCCTGCCTGCGCACGGCGTCGATGCCCAGCGGCCTGACCAGCCAGTCGGGCTTGCGCTGGTAGTAGCCGCGCACATGCTCGCGCCGGATCAACGGGATGCGCTCGCCGAAGCGGGCGCGATGCAGTTCGATCAGCGCGTTGCGGTGTCCGTCCTCCTCCGCGGCCATCGCCTCGAAGATCTCGGCCGAATGGGGGAAGTCCTCGCGCAGTCCATCCGCATAGGCGCGGTAGATGCGCCCGTCGTCCTCCTCGGAAGAAATCGCCAGCGCCAGGATTTCCTGCTCCGACAGCGAATCGAACGATCGGCGGCCGAAGCCGAACACGCGGGACAGCATCTTTTGTCACTCTAGTTTGGAATAATTCTAAATTAGAGACGCAGGCGTACGGCGTCAATCGCGGCCGGTCGAAAACAACGCGGCGGATGCGGCCGCGCCCTTCCTATCGGCTAACGTTCACCTATATATGGAGGCCATGGAAACCGGATGGTCCCGATGACGAAAAAAGCCGCCTTCGATCCCAGGCCCGTGCTCGACCTGGTCGCCTCGATCGAGGCCGATCTCCAGCGCCTCAAGGGTCTCCTCACCGAGCAGGCGGAGAAGTTCGATCCCGCCAACCCGCACAACAAGACTCCCGACGGCAAGCTGACCGACGAGGGCGTGGAGTGCTGCTATCGCCTGTTCGACGAGGGCAAGTCGCGCTACACGGTGGCGCAGCAGATGAAGATTTCCTTCGCCGCCGCCACGCACCGTTTCAACCAGTGGCGCAAGGTCGGCGGCGCCAGGCGCAAGCGCGCCCTGCTCGGCTGATCGCTTCGCCCTGGATCGCCGTGCATCCAATGGATGCAAGGCGGCGATCCGTCTCCTGTCCGGTGCCCGCTTTTCGGTCCGATGCCCCAGGCCTGCGCCGGAAGGTGCGGCGCGGCCTGCCCCGCATTGCCGCTCGTCAGTCGAGGAGCCGGCAGCGGCGGTCCCAGCGGTCGAAGCTCAGGATGATGCGGTCGCCGTCCCGCCAGCCGCGCACGTCGATGCTGCGCCGGCCGATGCGGTCGATGCGCGCGCGCCTGAGGCCCATGCGCTCGGCCTTGTCAAGCGCGCGGTCGGGCGAGCATTCGCGCCGGTCCGCATGGCGGTCGCGATCGCGATCACGGTCGCCGCGGCAGTCCTCGCGGCGCGGGTCGCAGTCGTCGCGCAGGCGCAGCTTGGGGCCGTCGGGACCTATCTTCAGTTCCAGGTCCTGGGCGTTGGCGGATGGCAGGCTGGTCAGTCCCAACCCGACGGCGAGCGTCGCGAGAGCGAGAATCCGAAGCATGGGATGTCCTCCTTTGCGGACATAAACGCTGCAAGGCGGGCCGGGTTCAAATCAGCTTTTTCGTACGGCCGAAACGGTCCGTTGAACGCCCGCCGCGCATGGAATCTTTTTACATCGTGTCTTTTTGTTGGTGCTTTTGCGCCCTTTTGGGAAATATGCGCCGACAGCCACCGGAACCCATATGCCATGACCGCCACGCCTCCCGGCATCGCCGACATCCACAGTGCCGCCGCCCGCCTTTCCGGCCTCGCCCTGCGCACGCCGCTGCTGGAATCGCCCGCGCTCAACGAACGCCTCGGCGGCCGCGTCCTGTTCAAGCCGGAAGTCCTGCAGCGCACCGGCTCCTTCAAGTTCCGCGGCGCCTACAACAAGATCGCGAGCCTCTCCGACGCCGAGCGCGGCCGCGGCGTCGTCGCCTTCTCCTCCGGCAACCATGCGCAGGGCGTCGCCGCGGCAGCGGCCATGTTCGGCGCCCGCGCCGTCATCGCCATGCCGGCCGACGCGCCGCGCGCCAAGACCGACAACGTCCGCCGCATGGGCGCCGTGATCGTCGCCTTCGACCGTTTCGGCGACGACCGCGCCGCGGTGGTGCGGCCCTGGATGGAGCGGGGCATGGTGCTGGTGCCGCCCTTCGACGATCCCTTCATCATCGCCGGCCAGGGCACGATCGGCCTGGAACTGGTGGAGCAGGCGAAGGCGCTGGATGCCGCGCTCGACGCGGTGGTCGTCCCCTGCGGCGGCGGCGGCCTGAGCAGCGGCATTTCGGTCGCCGTCAAGGACGTCTCGCCGGCGACCGAGATCTGGGCCGTCGAGCCCGAGCATTTCGACGACACGCGCCGCTCGCTGGAGCAGGGCAAGCAGGTGGCCAACCGCCCCGGCCATACTTCCATCTGCGATTCGCTGCTGACCGCCGAGCCGGGCGCCATCACCTTCGCCATCAACCGTACGGCGCTGGCCGGCGCCGTCGCGGTCACGGAGGATGCGGTGCGTCACGCCATGCGCGAGGCGATGGCGCATCTGAAGCTGGTGGTCGAGCCGGGCGGCGCCGTCGGCCTCGCCGCCGTCCTGTCGGGCGCCATCGACGTGCGCGGGCGCACCATCGCGGTCGTGCTGTCGGGCGGCAACGTCGATACCGATGCCTATGCCCGCATCATCGGTCAATCCTGACGACTGCCGGGCCTGACGACTGCCGGGCCTGACGACCGCCGGGAAAGTTTTCTCTCCGCTGTCCGCTTCCTCCGGGCCCGAACGGGAGACGCCTGTCCGGCGGGACTAGACATCCGTGAAGCTGGAACAGAAACCAGGGCAGCTGCGTTCCGACGAACGTGATCCCGCTGCCCTGGCTTGGATTTCCAGCCGCTCGGGTGCGACGCCGGGCGATTCCCTTCCGGCTGCGGGACACCCTAGCGGTTCTTGTGGCCCTGCTCGCCGGCCTTCACATGCTGCTCATGCGTGCCGTCGCGGCTGCTGTCGCCGCCTTGCTGTCTGCCGGCGCCGCCCTCGGCCTGCTGCTGGCGGTCGCGGTCGTCGTTCCTGTGGCTCTGCTGGCCGGCCTTGACGTGCTGTTCATGGGTGCCGCCTTGATTGGGCATGGGTCTTCTCCGTGTTGGGGGTTTCCGTTCCGAGGCGCCTTGTGCGCCTCGCGGGGACAACCCTCGGCCCCGGCAGCCGTTCCCTCACGTAATATAACGTGAACCGGGGCGTCCTGCTCAGTCCAGCGTGCGGCGGAAGCGCACCAGCGCGAAGGCGGAAAACAGCGCCACGAAGCCCAGCAGCCAGCCGATCTCGCCGGCCACCGCCGGCAGCTGGGCGCCCTTCAGCATGACGGCGCGGATGATGCGCAGGAAATGCGTCAGCGGGAATATCTCGCCGAACGCCTGCGCCCAGCCGGGCATGCCGCGATAGGGGAACATGAAGCCGGAGAGCAGGATCGACGGCAGGAAGAAGAAGAAGGTGAGCTGCATGGCCTGCATCTGCGTGCGCGACACGGTGGAAATGGTGTAGCCGAGCAGCACCAGCCCGAGCACGAATATGAGGATGGCGGAAAGCAGCAGCGGCAGGCCGCCGACGAAGGGCACGAAGAACAGAAGCTTGGCCGCGATCAGCACCACCACCACCTGCACGGCGCCGACGCCGGCATAGGGCAGCACCTTGCCCAGCATGATCTCGATCGGGCTCGCCGGCATGGCGAGCAGGTTCTCCATCGTGCCGCGTTCGGTCTCGCGCGTCAGCGCCATGGCCGTCATCATCACCATGGTCATCTGCAGGATGACGCCGAGCAGGCCGGGCACGATGTTGTATTGCGAGATGCCTTCGGGGTTGTAGAGCCGATGCACCACCACGTCGAGCTGGCCGGCGGCACTCGCCGCCGCCGTCTCGTCGATGCCCTTCGCCCGCGACAGCGCTTGGCCGGCGATGGTGCCGAGCGTCGAGATGGCGCCGCTGGCGACGGAGGGATCGGTGGCGTCGGCCTCGACGAGGATCTGCGGATGGTCGCCGCGCTCCACCCGGCGGCCGAAATCGGCCGGGATCGTCACCAGGAAGGAGACGTCGCCGCGCGCCAACAGGAGGTCGGCCTCGGCTTCCGTGCGGGCGATGTGGTCGAAGCGGTAGTAGCCGGTGTTCTCCAGCGCCGACACCATGGCGCGGCTATAGGCGTCGTTGCTCATCGCCAGGAGCGCTGCCGGCAGGCGCTTCGGGTCGTTGTTGATGGCGAAGCCGAACAGGATCAAGAGCATCAGCGGCACGCCCAGCATCATGGCGAAGGTGACGCGGTCGCGCCGCATCTGGATGAATTCCTTGATCAGCAGCGCGCCGAGCCGGGCAGGGGAGAAGACGGTGTTCATGTGTGCCGTTCTCCATCCGACTTGCCGGGGTAGCGCTCCGTCGCGCCCCTCTCCGGCCTGCCGGCCGTCTCTCCCGCAAGCGGGGACGGCAGCGGCTTCGGCCTTTTAGCCTTTTCTGCCACGCTTGGAATTGGCGTAAACGAAGCGGCCGTCTGATCTCCCCCCTTGCGGGGGAGACGGCCGGCAGGCCGGAGAGGGGCGCGACGGAGCGCTACCCCGGCAACGATCCCGCTCATCCCATATTGTCCTTCGACCCTGCCATGAACTGGATGAACACGTCCTCCAGGCTGGTTTCGCCGGGCGCCACCTTGATGTCGTATTGCTTCGCCACCGCCTCCAGCGTCGCCTTCAGCGCCTTGGCGTCGGAGCCGACGACATGCAGCGTCGCGCCGAACGGCGCCACCTGCTCGACGCCGGGCCTGTCCTTCAGCGCCTCGGCCGCCGCGTCGAGGCCCGGCCCGCTGACGACGAAGGTGGTCAGCCCGGCGTTCGTCACCACCTCGTCCACCGTGCCGGCGGCGAGCAGCCTGCCGTAGGAGATGTAGGAGATGCGGTGGCAGCGCTCGGCCTCGTCCATGTAGTGGGTGGAGACCAGCACGGTCAGCCCGCCATGGGCGAGCCGGTGGATCTCGTCCCAGAACTCCCGCCGCGCCTTGGGGTCGACGCCGGCGGTCGGCTCGTCGAGCAGCAGCAGCTTCGGCTTGTGCATGATGCAGGCTGCCAGCGCCAGCCGCTGCTTCCAGCCGCCCGACAGCGTGCCGGCGAGCTGGTCGCGGCGCGAGGTCAGGCCGAGGTCCTCCAGCGTCTCCGCCACGTGCCGCTCCGCCGGCTTCAACTGGTAGAGCCGGGCGACGAAGGCGAGGTTCTCCTCGATCGTCAGGTCCTCGTAGAAGGAGAAGCGCTGCGTCATGTAGCCGACCTCGCGCTTGATGGAGAGGCCTTGCCTGCGGATGTCGAAGCCGAGCACCGTGCCCTCGCCCTCGTCCGGCGTCAGCAGCCCGCACATCATGCGGATGGTGGTGGTCTTGCCCGAGCCGTTCGGCCCGAGGAAGCCGACGATCTCGCCTTCCTCCACCGTCATCGACACATGGTCGACGACGGTGCGGCCGCCGAAGCGCTTGGTGAGGTCGGTTACGGCGATGGCGGTCACGCGCCGTCTCCGGCGTGCGAGCGAACAGGGAGTGGGGAGTGGCGAATAGGGGAAAGCGCCTTTGACATTGCGATCCTCGATCCAATCATATTCGCTATTCGCTATTCGCTATTCGCTATTCGCTATTCGCTATTCGCTATTCGCTATTCGCTATTCGCTCGCCAGATCGACATCCACGATCTGCCCCGGCTGCAACGGCCCCGCATCCCTTTCGGGCCGCGCCTCGACCAGGTAGACCAGCTTCTGCCGGTTCTCGAGCGAGTAGATGACCGGCGGGGTGAATTCCGGGTCCGGCGAGACGTAAGAGACGCGCGCCTTCAGCCCCGGCCCGCAGCCGTCGCAGCGCACCGAAAGCTCCGAGCCGACCTTGACGGACGAGAAGGCGGCTTCCGGCACGTAGACGGTGAGCTTGACCGCGCCGTCGGGCAGCAGCGAGACGACCGGCGCGCTCGGCCCGGCCGTGTCGCCGGCATCGCGGATGACGTCGTTGACGCGGCCCGCGGCCGGCGCCGTAAGCCGCCGCTTGGAAAGCCGCCACCCGGCCTGGTCGAGCGCGGCCTGCGCCTGCTTGACCGCATTGTCGGCAGCCTTGATCGCCTCCGGCCGCGCCGGCAGCTTCGCGACGGCCAGGTTGGCCTCGCTCTGGCCGATCGCCGCCTGCGCGACCTCCACGGCTGTCGTCGCCTCGTCGAGCTGCGCCTGCGTGGCGATGCCGCGCCTGGCGAGGTCGCGGGTGCGGTCCAGCACGCGGCCGGCTTCGTCGGCCTGCGCCTTGGCGGAACGCACCGCCGCCTCCAGCACGGCGATCTCCTCCGGCCGCTTGCCGACCTTCAGGTCCGCGAGCTGCGCCTCGGCCTGTGCCAGCGCTGCCCCAGCCTGTGCCACGGCGATGCGCGCGTCGGCGTCCTCCAGCGTCGCCAGCGCCGTCCCCGCCGCCACCCGGTCGCCGCGCCGGACCGAGACCGCCTGTACCTGCGCCACCTCGATGGGGGCGAGAAGCACGTAGTCGCCCTCGACATAGCCGACGGCGAGCGGTGCCGCCGGCGCGCAGGCGCTGAAAAGCTGCGCGGCGAGCGGCAGCGAGCAGAGGAAACTCATGGCTTTTCGCTCCGTGCCGCCAGGATGGCGCAAAGGTTGTCGACGGCCACCGCCGCGACGTCGGCGGCCTCGGCCTCGCCGATGTCGCTCCAGCCCATGCGCCGCATCACCGGCTCGCGGCCGATGCGGAAATAGATCACCTGGCCGATCATGGTGAAGACAGTGAGCCGCGTGCGCTCGCTCTCGGCCGGCTCGCCGGTCGCCTGTTCCCACAGCACGCACAGCCGGCGGTGGGTGGGCGCGAACACGCCGTCGTAGATGCGGTCCAATGTCGGCGTCGGCTGCGACAGCTCGCGCAGGATGAACTGCACGATCTCGCCGGCCTCCGGCCGCGCCACCATGAAGGACACCATATGCCGCGTCGCATCGACCAGCTTGGCGCGCGCCTGCGGCGGCTTCAGGCGCTCGGGCAGGGCCTCCGCGCCGCCCGTCGCCTGGCTGGCGATCCCCTGGATGGTTTCGACGATATGGTCCGCGACGGCGGTTCGCAGCCCTTCCTTGCCGCCGAAATGGTAGGCGATGGAGCCGATGTTGGCCTTGGCGGCCGTGGCGATCTGGCGCGTCGAGGTGCCGTCGTAGCCCTGCTTCCCGAACAGCCGCAGCGCCGCGCGGATCAGCGCCATGCGCGTCATTTCGGACGGAGAGGACGGTGCGGGGGGCTGATCGCCGTCAAAGGAAGCGGACTTCATTCCCGCAATTTAATCAAACGAATGATTAATGTAAAGAGCCGGTCCGGCGCTCGTCGCCACCGGTTGATTTGCCGCCGCCGCCGCGCTTAAGTCGGCGCATGGCCAAGGAGATCGAACGCAAGTTCCTGGTGGCAAGCAGCGACTGGCGCCCGGCGGTGGAGGCCAGCGTCTCGATCGTGCAGTTCTACCTGGCGATCTCGGCCGAGCGCTCCATCCGCCTGCGCATCAGCGACGGCCGCAAGGCCAAGCTCACCCTGAAGTTCGGCTCCGACCTCGCCGAGCGCGACGAGTACGAATACGCCGTGCCGCTGGCCGAGGCGCGCGAGATGATGCAGTTCGCCGTCGGCGCCGTCATCCGCAAGGTCCGCCATCACGTCCGCCACCGCGGCCATCTCTACGAGATCGACGTCTTCAACGACACGCTGGAGGGGCTGGTGGTGGCCGAACTGGAAACGCCCGACCGCGTCGCGCCCGACATGCTGCCCGCCTGGCTCGGCCGCGAGGTCACCGGCGAGGTGCGCTATTCCAACGCCTCGCTCGCCCTCAACGGCTTTCCGGAACGTTCGTCGTGAGGCGGCGTCCAATTCATGCCGGCCTGCTTGAGGTGGCCGCATGCAAGGCGACGACATATGAAACATCGCGTCGAACGATCCGGCCGCAGACCCCCACCCCTGTCCCCTCCCCGCAAGGGGGAGGGAGACGCCGACACCGTCGTTTCGTCCAAAATTGGCGGCGTTGGCGCATCGTGGCACGACGGCAAAGTTCCCCTCCCCCTTGCGGGGAGGGGACAGGGGTGGGGGTCTGCTCGCTATCCGCTCGCTCCACGCCCGGAGCCGAACCATGACCGCGCCCGCCGACACGCTGCTCGACCGCATCGGCCGCTGGCTCGCCGGCCGCCTGCAGGAGGAATCCTCCGGCTACGAGCCCTACACGCCCTCCGACCCGGAAACCCTGCGCCGCGTGCTGCAGCCGGGCGACATCCTGCTGGTCGAGGGCAACCAGAAGATCTCGGCGGCGATCAAGTACCTCACCCAGTCCACCTGGTCGCATGCCGCCCTCTATGTCGGCGACGCCATGCCCGAGCCGGAGGACGGGTCGGAGCGGCCGCGCCTGGTCGAGGTGACGCTGGGCGAGGGCTGCGTCGCCGTACCGCTGTCGCGCTACCGCACCTACAACACCCGCATCTGCCGCGCGAGCGGGCTTTCGCCGGAGGACCGCGATGCGGTGGTCTCCTTCATGGTCGGCAGGATCGGCCTGCGCTACGACCTGAAGAACATCTTCGACATGCTGCGCTACTTCATGCCGACGCCGCCGGTGCCGGTGCGCTGGCGCCGCCGCATGCTCGCCTTCGGCTCCGGCGACCCGACCCGCGCCATCTGCTCCACGCTGATCGCCGAGGCCTATGGCCGCATCCGCTATCCCATCCTGCCGGAGATCACGCTGGCGCCCGGCCGCGCCTCGGCGCAGTCGCGCTATTCCAGGCAGGAGATCCTGCACATCCGCCACTATTCGCTCTACACGCCGCGCGATTTCGACCTGTCGCCCTATTTCCGCATCGTCAAGCCGACGCTGGAATACGGATTCGACTACCGCTCGCTGCTGTGGAGCGAGGAGGCGGCGCGCGACACGGCTGCGCCGGAACCGGCCGAACCCCCGCCGCCGGCGCCTTAGGGTGTGGACAATGGGAGGTTGAAAACGTTCACACGCCGGCCCCGGAATGGCGCAACCGAGGGTGGCCGATCGCACCTTAGCTGAACCTGACCGTCCACACGACCTAGGGCGCGCCCGGCCCGGCCAGTTGCACGCGGGCTTCGGCGACCGAGGCGGCGTAGCTCGCCAGCGGCCGCTTGACGCCGTGGGTGATCAGCATGCGCCGCGTCTGCGGCGTCGCGCCGGCGACGACGAAGCGCACGCCGGCGCGCCTGGCCTTCTTCGCCGCGCCCTCGATGACGTTGGCGGCGGTCGAGTCGAGGAACGGCACGGCCGAGCAGTCGAGGATGAAGTTCCTGCGCTGGTCGGCGATGCGGTCGAGCACGCTGGCCACCGTCGCCGCCGCGCCGAAGAAGAAGGCGCCGGAAATGCGGTAGACCACCGTGTCGGGGTCGGCGGCGCTGGCCGGGTCGTAGGCGGTGCGCTGGCCGTTGGCGTCGTCGGCGCGGTCGTCCACCAGCGGCGGCGCGTGCGCCTCCACCGCCACCGAGCGCGCCATGCGGCCGATGAACAGGAGAGCGCCGAGCGCGAAGCCGACGACGATGCCGGTCGTC
>Ga0222421_100564_pt1 | contig 10435 bp, 11 predicted proteins | sample 3A1ome_2_FD_182473 | JGI IMG/M metagenome (GOLD analysis project Ga0222421, IMG submission 182473) | Enriched microbial communities from leaf-cutter ant dump, University of Wisconsin, Madison, United States - 3A150A (version 2) | ecosystem: Environmental > Terrestrial > Nest > Insects nest > Nest... | reverse complement strand
TTGAGGTTCACCACGTAGGCGTTGTGGTGCTTGCCGTGGTGGTATTCCAGCGTTTCCTGGCTGTAGTACGGCGCCAGGGCGTCGATGGCGTAGGGCAGCGGGGGAAGGGTGTGTTCCATGGTGTTTCCTCGTGGTGGTTTGAAATTCTGGGAGAGTGCATGCCGGCATGGTGGAGCCGGCATGGCGCGAAACAGGCATTGTAGGAAGAACCCATGGCCCCTGCTGGGCGCGCGCCGGTAAAAACGCCCTTGTCCTACGGCCGCCTGGAAGCCCTCTTAAAGCAGGCGCGGCTGGGCCACCGTCAGGTCCACAGCGCCATCGGCCAGCGTGGCGCGTAGCGCGTCGCCCGGATGGGCCTGGCGCACGCTGGTCACGGCCTGGCCATCGGTGTCGGTCAGCAGCGCATAGCCGCGCTGCAGCACCAGGCGCGGGTCCAGCAGTTCCAGGCGCAGTGCGGCGCGGTCCAGCCGGTCGGCGTGCCGGGCCGCGCAGCGCTGCAGCTGTGCAGGCAAATCGGCCTCCAGCGCTTGCTGCGCATGCGCGAGCCGCTGCAATTTCAGGAGCATGCCATGCCGCATGCGCTGGGCCAGGCGCGCCAGTTGCATCTGCTGGCGCGCCACCAGCCCCGAGGGCCGGCCCAGCCGCGCCGCCGCCTGGTCCAGCCGCTGGTGGCGCGTGTCGATCTGGCGCTGCACGCCGTCGGCCAGCCGCCCGCCCAGCAGGCCCAGCGCGCCCAGCCACACCTCGCGCGGCTGGGCCACCAGCTCGGCTGCAGCCGTGGGCGTGGGCGCGCGCAGGTCGGCGCAGAAGTCGGCGATGGTGAAGTCCGTCTCATGCCCCACGCCGCTGACAAGCGGCACCGGGCTTTGCACGATGGTGCGGGCCAGTTGCTCGTCGTTGAAGGCCCAGAGGTCCTCGATGGAGCCGCCGCCGCGCACGAGCAGGATCACGTCGATAGGGGCCGAATCGGTCTCCAGCGCTTGTCCAGCCTGCGCAAGCAGATACATTTTTGATAGCGCTGCGATGAGGGACTGCGGCGCGGCCGCGCCCTGCACCTGTGCGGGCGCCAGCACCACGGGGATGTGCGGCACGCGGCGGCGCAGCGCCGTCACCACGTCGTGCAGGGCCGCCGCGCCCAGCGACGTGACCACGCCGATGCCGCGCGGCTGCAGGGGCAGCGGGCGCTTGCGGGCGGCGTCGAACAGGCCCTCAGCCTCCAGCCGGGCCTTCAAAAGCAGGAACTGTTCGAACAGCGCGCCCTGCCCCGCGCGCTGCATGCTTTCCACGATGAACTGCAGGTCGCCGCGCGCCTCGTACACGCCAAGGCGCCCGCGCAACTCCACCAATTCGCCATCGCGCGGCGAAAAGTCAAGCAGGCTGGCCGCGCGGCGGAACATGGCGCAGCGCAGCTGGCCGTGGGCGTCCTTGACCGAAAAGTAGCAATGCCCGCTGGATGCGCGCGAGAAGCCCGTGACCTCGCCGCGCACCGCGACAGGATTGAAGCGCGACTCCAGAGCATCAGCAATGGCGCGGCATAGCGCGCCAACTTCCCATACGCGCGGCGCCGCTGCGAGGTTCGGACGCTCAAACATCGGCGGCGATGGGCTTGCGGGCCGCGCTGAAGGGGCGAGTACTCCACAGAACCGGGGCAGCGGGCGCCCTGTGCGCACCGGCTGTCCGCATGGCCCGCAGAACACGCATGCACGTACAAGTTATTGATTTATATATATTTTTCACTGTGCAATTTTTCATCAATCTGTTGCATGCACGGCGGGATGCCGCTTTGCGGGGTGGCCGGGGCGGGTTTCCCACAAAGTTATCCACAGTTTTTGTGGGTGAGCGCGGGGCCGGATTTCGTCCACGTCAAGGTAACGGTTTGTGACGTGCTAGCGCGCCGATGGAACCTGCAAGCTGGGCCATAATCGCCGGCTGACCCATCTGCGCGGAGAGAGATTTGCTGTCCATCATACAAGCCGCAGGCTGGCCGATCTGGCCCCTGATCGCGTGTTCCGTCCTGGGACTGGCGCTGATTTTCGAACGCTTCATGGCCCTCAAGACGGCCCGCGTCGCCCCCCCCAAGCTGCTCGACGAGGCCATCACCGTCTCGTCCAAGGCCGTGCCCACGCCCGACGTGGTGAACCAGCTCGCGCAGAACTCCGCCCTGGGCGAGGTGCTGGCCAGCGGCCTGCGCACGCTCAACAGCAACCCCCAGTGCAGCGAGACCGACCTGCGCGCCGCCATGGAAGGCACCGGCCGCGCCGTGGCCCATCGGCTGGAGAAATACCTATCGGCCCTGGCCACCATCGCCTCGGCCGCGCCCTTGCTGGGCCTGCTGGGCACGGTGATCGGCATGATCGAGATCTTCGGCTCGCAGGCCGGCGGTGGCGGCGTGGGCCAGGCCATGGGCGGCGGCAACCCGGCGCAGCTTGCGCACGGCATCTCCATCGCGCTGTACAACACGGCCTTCGGCCTGATCGTGGCCATCCCCACACTGATCTTCTGGCGCTATTTCCGCGCCCGCGTCGATGCCTACCTGCTCACGCTCGAACTCGCGTCCGAAACCTTCGTGCGCCACATCCTGCGCCTGCGCAAAGTGAAATGAACTTCCGCCCCCGCACCCAGGAGGAACCGGAGATCAACCTGATCCCGTTCATCGACGTGCTGCTGGTGATCCTCATCTTTCTGATGCTGACCACCACCTACAGCAAGTTCACCGAACTGCAGCTCACCCTGCCCGTGGCCGACGCCGAGCAGCAGCGCGACCACCCCAAGGAAATCATCGTCTCCGTGGCCGCCGACGGGCGCTACGCCGTCAACAAGACCGGCGTGGACGGCAAGAGCGTGGAAGCCATCGCCCAGGCGCTGCGCGCCGCTGCAGGCCAGGGCAGCGTGGTGATCATCAGCGCCGACGCCATGTCGCCGCACCAGTCCGTGGTGTCGGTGATGGAGGCCGCGCGCCGCGTGGGCCTCACGCAGATCACCTTCGCCACGCAGTCGTCCGCAGGGGCGGCCCGCCGCTGAGCATGCTCCAGCGGGTCTGGCAAGGGCGCGGCCCCCTGGCCTGGGCTCTCCGGCCGCTGTCGCTGCTCTACGGCACACTGGCGGCGGCTCGGCGCGGGCTGTACCGCGTCGGCATCCTCCAATCCGAACATCCTGGCCGCCCCGTCATCGTGGTCGGCAACGTCATTGCAGGCGGCGCGGGCAAGACGCCCGTCACCATCGCCCTGGTGCAGCACCTGCGCGCACGGGGCCTGAACCCCGGCGTCATCTCGCGCGGCTACGGCCGCCGCACCACGGACTGCCGCCCGGTGCTGCCCGACAGCCCCGCCAGTGCCGTGGGCGACGAGCCCGCCCTCATCGCCCGCCATTGCCCCGGCACGCCGGTCTTCGTCGCGCGGCGCCGCCTGGACGCCGCCCGTGCTCTGCTGGCCGCGCACCCGCAAACCGATGTGATCGTGTGCGACGACGGCCTGCAGCACCTGGCCCTGCGGCGCGACGTGGAAATCTGCGTATTCAACGACCAGGGCGTGGGCAACGGCTGGCTGCTGCCCGCAGGCCCCTTGCGCGAGCCCTGGCCGCGCCGGGTGGATGCCGTGCTGCACAGCGGCGCCCTGCCCGCCCACACCACGGCGCCGGCGTTCGCTATACAGCGCACGCTTGCCCCCCATGCCCTCACGCACGATGGCCAGCAGGTGCCCCTGTCCAGCCTGCGCGGCACGCCCCTGCACGCCGTGGCGGCCATCGCCCGGCCCGGGGACTTCTTCGCCATGCTGCGCGCCCAGGGGCTGGAGCTGGCCGCTTGCGAGGCGCTGCCCGATCACTTCGATTTTGATATCTGGCAGCGCCCGCCAGATAAGCGCCAGAGGCTGATTTGTACCGAAAAAGACGCCGTGAAGCTCTGGTCCCGGCACCCGGACGCCTTGGCCGTGCCGCTGCAGACCCGCATCCCGCCCCCCTTCTTTGCGCTGCTGGACGAGCGGCTACCATCACCACCCCGCTGAGGAATGGACACCCGTCATGGACCCCAAACTGCTTGAACTGCTGGTCTGCCCCGTCACCAAGGGCCCGCTGACCTACGACCGCGAGGCGCAAGAACTCGTCTCGCGCAGCGCGCGCCTGGCTTACCCCGTGCGCGACGGCATCCCGGTGCTGCTGGAGAACGAGGCCCGCACGCTGAGCGACGAGGAGCTGGAATCGCCATGAGCGCCCCGCACCCTTTCACGGTGCTGATCCCGGCGCGCATGGCGTCGAGCCGCCTGCCGGACAAGCCCCTGGCCGACATCGCCGGCCTGCCCATGGTGGTGCGCGTGGCCCGGCGCGCCGCCCAGAGCGCCGCCGCCCGCGTGGTGGTGGCGGCGGACGACGCCCGCATCCTGCGGGCCTGCGCCGCGCACGGCGTCGAGGCGGTCGCCACCCGCGCCAACCACCCCAGCGGCAGCGACCGCCTGGCCGAAGCCTGCACGCAACTGGGCCTGGATGGCGATGACATCGTGGTCAACGTACAGGGCGACGAGCCGCTGATGGACCCCGCCCTCATCGACGCTGTGGCCGCCCTGCTCCCCGCCCGGCCCGAGGCCAGCATGGGCACCGCCGCCCACGCCATCGCCTCGCCTGCCGACTACGCCAACCCCAACGTGGTGAAGGTGGTGCTGGACTCGCGCGGCCTGGCGCACTACTTCAGCCGCGCCCCCATTCCCTTCGCGCGCGACCACGCGCCGGGCACGGCATGGTGGCGGGGCGGCAGCTTCACGCCACTGCGGCACGTGGGCATCTACAGCTACCGCGCGGGCTTCCTGCGCCAGTTCCCCGCCCTGGCGCCCGCGCCCACCGAGGCCATCGAGGCGCTGGAGCAGTTGCGCGCCCTGTGGCACGGCCACCGCATCGCCGTGCACCTGGCCGCCGAGGCACCCGGCCCAGGGGTCGATACGCCCGAGGATCTGGAGCGGGTTCGTTCCCTCTTCCTGTAAGCGGGGCCGAAGAGGCCCATGCTATCCTCGCCCGCAACGAGAGCGCCGCATCTCGGGCGCTGCCCCACCGTGCCCGTGCCAGCGGCGCCGCCGATTTCTAACCTTCGAGGACTTCCATGAGACTGATTCTGCTGGGCGCGCCGGGCGCCGGAAAGGGCACGCAAGCCACATTCATCTGCCAGAAGTACGGCATCCCGCAAATCTCCACCGGCGACATGCTGCGCGCCGCCGTGAAGGCCGGCACGCCTCTGGGCCTGCAGGCGGATGCCATCATGAAGTCGGGCGCCCTGGTCAGCGATGACCTCATCATCAATCTCGTCAAGGAACGCATCGCCCAGCCGGACTGCGCCAACGGCTTCCTGTTCGACGGCTTCCCCCGCACCATTCCGCAGGCGGACGCGATGAAGGCCGCGGGCGTCAAGCTCGACTACGTGCTGGAGATCGACGTGCCCTTCGACGCCATCATCGAACGCATGAGCGGCCGCCGCTCGCACCCCGCCAGCGGCCGCACCTACCACGTCAAGTTCAATCCGCCCAAGGTGGAAGGCAAGGACGACGTGACGGGCGAGGATCTGATCCAGCGCGAAGACGACAAGGAAGAGACCGTGAAGAAGCGCCTGCAGGTCTACAGCGACCAGACGCGCCCGCTGGTGGACTACTACAGCAACTGGGCCAAGGCCGAGCCCGACGCCGCCCCCAAGTACCGCGCCATCAGCGGCACGGGCAGCGTGGAAGAGATCACCGCGCGCGCACTGCAGGCGCTGGCGAGCTGAGCGCTTCCCTCACCCCAACAAAGGCGCCCTAGGGCGCCTTTGTTTTTTCAGCGCAGCCCCAGCCGCGCCAGCTTTTTGATGAGCCCCACGCGGGATACACCCAGCCTGCGCGCCGCCTCGGACTGGTTGCCGCCTGCGGCCTGCAGGGCCTCGCTCACCATCCGCCGCTCCAGTTCCGCCAGCGCGTGGTCGAGCAGGCCGCCCGCCGGTTCCTGCGGTTCAGCCGAAGGGGCCGTGGGCACCTCGCCCGCCGCCAGGGCCAGCAGCTCCGCATCCAGGTCGCGCTGTCCCGGCAGCAGCAGGGCGGTGGCGGATTCGACGATGGCCTTGAGTTCGCGCACATTGCCATGCCATTCGCGCCCCGCCAGCCAGGCCAGGGCGCCGGCCCCCAGCCCTGCGCCGCGCCGCTGGGCGAAGCGGGCGGCCAGTAGCGGCACATCGGCATGCCGCTCGGCCAGCGCCGGGGTGCGCAGCACCACGCCCTTCAGGCGGTAGTACAGGTCTTCGCGGAACTGCCCGGCCTGCACCATGGCTTCCAGGTCGCGGTGGGTCGCGGCTACCACGCGCACCTCGCTGCGCAGCGTGGCGCGGCCGCCCACGGGCATGTAGGTGCCCTCTTGCAGAAAGCGCAGCAGCTTGACCTGCATGGGCGGCGGCATTTCGCCCACCTCGTCCAGAAAGAGCGTGCCGCCGCGTGCCACTTCCACCAAGCCGGGCTGGTCGCGGTAGGCGCCGGTGAAGCTGCCTTTGACGTGGCCGAACAGTTCGCTTTCCAGCAGTTCGGCGGACAAGGCTCCGCAATGCACTGCCACGAAGGGGCCGGATGCGTTTGCGCCCTGGTCGTGCAGTGCGCGGGCCACCAGTTCCTTGCCGGTGCCGGTGGGGCCTAGCACCAGCACGTTGACCCGCGTGGGGGCCACGCGCCGCACCATGGCGCGCAGGGCGGCGATGGCGGGGGTTTGGCCTACCAAGCCCATGTCTTCGTGCGCCTGTTGCTGGCGCAGGTGCTGCACTTCAGCGTCCAGCCGGTGCTTGCGCAGGGCGCGGGTGACGACGAAGCGCAGCAGGTCGGGGTCGATGGGCTTGGGCAAAAAGTCCCAGGCACCGAGTTCTGCGGCGCGCAGGGCCAGTTCGTGTTCGGCGTGGCCTGTGAGGACTACGACGGGCACGCCTGCGAATTGGGGGATGAGGGCCAGGCCCTGTTCGGGGTCCATGCTGGGGGGCATGGCGAGGTCGAGCAGCACCAGTTCGGGCTGGCCTGCGGCGAAGGCGGCCAGGGCGGATTCGCCGTCGCCCGCCAGTTGCACCTCGTGCCCCAGGTTGCGCAGAAAGGCACCGCCCAGGCGCTGGAAGGCGGCTTCGTCATCGACCAGCAGGACGCGGCCTGGGGTTGTGCTTTCGTTGTTGTCGCTCATTGCGGTATTTCCAGGGTGAAGCAGGTGCGCCAGGGTGCCCGCTCGGTCAGCCGTGCCCGCCCGCCGTGGGCCTGGGCAATGCGGGCCACGATGGCGAGGCCCAGGCCCGTGCCGCCCTGGCTGCGGGAAGCAAAGGGTTCGAACAGTCGCTCGCGCAGGTCTTCGGGCACGCCGGGGCCGTTGTCGCAGACGTGCAGGCGCAGCCAGCCGTCCGCTTGTTCCACCGACAGCGTGCAGCCATCGGGGGCCACGTCGCGGGCGTTTTGCACCAGGTTGACCAGCGCTTGCTCCATGCGGCGTGGGTCGGCGTTGGCCCACAGCGCATCGGGCCAATGGGCGTCCAGGCGCAGGCCGGGTTCGCGGGCGGCCAGCCGGTCGGCCAGGGCGCGCAGGTCGAAGCGCTCGGGCTGGAGCTTCCAGGGCTTGGCGTAGTCCAGCAGGTCGCTCGCCAGGTGCGCTATGCGCGCCACCTGCACTCCCACCTCTGCGCGGGTGTCTTGCGGGGCCATGGCGACGGCCATGGAGATGATGTTGAGCGGGTTGCGGATGTCGTGCGCCACGCTGGCGGCCAGCGCGCCCAGCTCGGCCAGCCGGGCCTGCAACTGCCGTTCGCGCTCGCGGGCTGCCAGTTGCTGGGCCTGCTCGACGCGCAAGGCGGCATCGGCCAGCACCGAGCCGAACAGTTCCGCCACGTGGCGCTGGCCGGGCGGGGCGGCGTCCCAGTGCTCCCAGACGGGCACCCAGCCCTGGGCCTCGCGGCGCATGCGCAGGCTAGGGGCGCCGGGCGGGGCCTTGGCAAAGGTGTCATCCAGCCCGACCTGCACCGCCATACCCAGCCGCTGGCCCAGCAGGGCCGAGGCACGCTCGGCCAGCGCGGCAAAACTCTCGGCCTCGCCCAGCGACTGCCGCCACGCGGCCAAGTCCTGCGCGCTGACCTCGCCGCCCGGATAGACCAAGCGCTGCGCAAAGCGCCGCACCGGGCCGTTGAGCGCCAAGCCGCTGGCGGCCACGGCCAGGCCGCTCAACCAGCGCGACTCGAACGGCAGCAGCAGCGGCATCAGGCCCACAATGGCCGCGCCCAGCGCGAGCAGCAGCGTCCACACCAGCGCCCGCCCCGCCCAGGCGTTCGCCACGAACACGCCGTAGCGCAGGATGCCGTACACGAGGATCAGCGGGTACAGCGGCAGCGCAAGCAGCGGGAACGGATAAATAGGCCAGCCCAGCAGCGCGATGCCATAGCCGCTCAGGCACACCAGCCCCCACAGGCACGAGGCCGTGACGGCAGCGATCTGCGCCCGCGCTGGTGCCTGGGCACGGGCCAAGGCGCGCAGCAGCACCGTCACTCCGGCCACGCCCAAAATCACCCACGAGCCGCTGGTGACCCACGCCGTAGGCTCCGCCCAGGCCAGGCGGCCCACCACCGCGTGATCGACGAAATGCGCGGGCAGCGTGATCTGCGACACCAGCGTGGCCCCCAGGGCCAGCGCATACCCCGCCCGCACCCAGGCCGCGCCGCGTGCCGAGCGGCAGAACACCACGCAGAAGTGAAAAAACAGCGCCGAGGTCAGCGGCGCGGTGGCGAGCATGCGCAGCGCCCACACCTCGACGCCCGGGCCGAACCAGTTGGGCAGCTCGTTACCCATGATCCAGACCGCGATCCCCGCCAGAAAGGCCGCCAGCAGCCGCCCCCCAGCCACTTTGTCGGCCCAGGCCAGCAGCACGCCCGCCATGAGCAGCGTCTCGAAGAGGGAAAAGCCCATGGCGGCGCGCAGCAGCATGTGTTGTATACGTCGTTAACAGGTGATGGTGGGCGCACTGTAAACCATGGCGACAGGTTGCGCGCGCATCTCCAATGAAATCAACCACTTAGCAACGCTCCAGGGCTGGCCCGCTTCTCGCAATAAGAGAGGCATGAACACCCTGACCTGCCCCCTGAGCAACACCCCCGGCCTGGACATTGCCGCCCTGCTCGGCCCCGCCGCCTGGGCGCGGCTACCGCAAGCCGTGCAGCGCCGCTTCGGCAGCCACGCCGAGGCCGCCCGGTATGACGGCCACATGGACTTGCACTGCTCGCGCCTGGGCCGCGTGCTGGCTTGGCTGGCGTGGCCCCTGCGCGGCCCGCTGGTGCCGCACTGCCTGGCGGGCGTGCCCACCACGGTGACGGCCTGCCCTGACGGCCAAGGGGGAGTGGTCTGGTCGCGCCATATGGGCCGCCAGACCGTGCGCTCGACCAAGACCGCCCACCCCGGCGGCGGCGTGCTGGAGCGCACGGCGGGCGGGCTGGCGATGGCGCTGGATGTTTTCGAGGACGGCGGCGCGCTGGTCTTCCAGAGCCGCCACTACGCCTGGTGCTGGGGGCGGCTGTACCTGCGCATCCCCGCCTGCCTCAGCCCCGGCGTCTGCCGCGTGGAGCACCGCGACCTGGGCGCGGGCCTGTTCCGCTTCACCTTGACCATGCGCCACCCGCTGTGGGGCGAGACCTTCTGCCAAACCGGCGTTTTTTCTGACCCGAAGGAGTTTTGACATGTTGCTGATTGACGCCATCCTGATCTTCCAGGCCCTGCTCGGGGCCTTCGACAACCTGTGGCACCACGAATGGCAGGCCCGCCTGCCGCAGCAGCGCGGCGCACGGCGCGAGCTGGCCCTGCACGCCGCCCGCGAGGCGCTGTACGGCGCGCTCTTCCTGGGCCTGGGCTGGTGGGCCTGGCACGGCCTGCTGGCTTGCGTGGTGGCCGTGGTGCTGTGCGTGGAAGTGGTCATCACCCTGGCGGACTTTTTGGAAGAAGACCGCACCCGCCGCCTGCCCCCGTTCGAGCGCTGGCTGCACACGGTGCTGACCTTGAGCTACGGCCTCTTCCTGGGCACCTTCGGCCCGGTGCTGCTGGAGTGGTTCCAACAACCTACTGGGCTGGTGAGCGCCGAACGGGGCTGGGTCACTTGGCTGTTCACCGCCTTCGCGGCGGGCGTGTGGGCCTGGAGCCTGCGCAACGCGCTGGCCGTGCTCCGCCTGGGGCGCGAAACACCTGCCGCGCCCCCCACGCCGCCGCGTGGCGCGCAGGCCGTGCTGGTGACGGGCGGCACGGGCTTTGTGGGCCGGGCTTTGATCGCACAACTGCGGGCGCAGGGCCAGCGCGTGATCGTGCTGACGCGCGACGTGCTCCAGGCGCAATTGCAGTTCGACGACCCGCACGTCCGCTGCATCGACAGCCTGGACGCCATCGCCCCCGAGACGCGCATCACCGCCATCGTCCACCTCGCAGGTGCCCGCGTGCTGGGCCGC
>Ga0222421_100558_pt1 | contig 10486 bp, 8 predicted proteins | sample 3A1ome_2_FD_182473 | JGI IMG/M metagenome (GOLD analysis project Ga0222421, IMG submission 182473) | Enriched microbial communities from leaf-cutter ant dump, University of Wisconsin, Madison, United States - 3A150A (version 2) | ecosystem: Environmental > Terrestrial > Nest > Insects nest > Nest... | reverse complement strand
CATGCTCGGTCGGCACGGAAATGCCGAAGAGGCCGGAGCGGGAGAGAAGATCGAGGCGCGCTTCGGCCGTTTCCGCCGGGACCTCGCCCTCCCCGGGAAGGGTGAAGATGCCGCCGAGGGTGCCGGCGACCGTGACGGCCTCATCCTCCGTGGCGATGATCGCGGCGGTCCGCGCCGCTCGGTCCGGTGCGTATGAGAGAGTACCCATGTCGTCTCCTCCTTGCGGAATTCGTTTCCAGGGCGCACAGGCATTTTCGGAATAGAAAGATCATAGTCTATAGAGATTGTATAGATTGATTTTGGCCTTCTGTCGGCAAGGCCGCTTCGTGCGGATCGCCGCGAGGGTAACGGACAAGCCCCGAAAGGGTTGCAAACCGTCGTTTTCCAGTCGCCGCATATTATTCTAGTAAAAAGGTAGAATATTATCCGCGGCTGCGCTATTCTCCTCCCACCTGAGAGGAAAGGACAGCGCATGTTCTTCGAAAGGGTCGCAAGGCAAGATGTAACGCCAGCCGGCGCGCAGCCGGCCATGCGGATCGCCATCGTCGGGGCAGGGCCATCGGGCCTTGCCGTGGCAATCGCCCTGATGCGGCGCCTGCCGCAACCCTTCGAGGCCTGGATGATCGATGCCGGGGATGCGCCGGGCGCCTTCGCCGAAGGAGCAGGCGGGGCGGCGCTGACGGCCGAGCCCGCGCGCGACCTCTCCGTCCTGCCGGACCGGCCGGACGATTTCGCCCGCTGGCTGGGGGACGATCTCGTCGCGCGGGGCATTGCCCCGCTGCACGGCCCGCAGGACCTGCATGTGCCGCGCGCGCTCTTCCGCGCCTATCTCCTCAGCCGCTTTTCCGAGGCACTTGCGCTTCGCCGCGACGTGCGCATCCGCACCGTGCGCGATGCCGTGCGGCACATCGGGCCGGCGGCGGGCGGCGTGCATATCGGCTTCCAGGAGGGCGAAAGCGCGGTCTTCGACCACGTCTTCGTCGCGACGGGCTTTGGGCTCGCCCATCGCGAGACAACGTCGTGGCAGGAGGCGCGGGAGGTCGCCGCCCGGCTCTCGGCGATAGAAAGCCCGCCGCCGCTCACCCTCGTCGGCAACGGGCCGCGCCTTGCGGCCGTCCTGCTCGATCTCCGGGCGCGGGGTTTTGCCGGGGAAATCCGTGTCGCGGTCGCGCCCGGTGGGCTGCCGCATCCCCATGGCCGCGGCCCTGACGGCGCCGTCTTCGGCCAGCCGCCGGCCACGCGCTCGCTGAAGGATGCCTTTCGCTATATCCGGCGGGAGTGCAGCGATGCGGCGGCGCGGGAAGGCGGCCAGTGGCAGGCCGTCGTCGATGCGGCCTCCGCCCGTCTCGGCGTCGTCTGGCGCAACCTGCCGCCCGCCGCCCGCAACCGCTATCGCCGCCACCTTCTGCCGCTGCACCGGCACTTCTCCATCCGCATCGCCCGCGATGTCCATCGCCGCCTTGCCGCCGAGATCGAAACGGGCCGCACGGTCCTCGTGCCGCTCCGGCAAGGGCCGGTGAAGGACGAGAACACGGTCGACTGCCGCGAAATCCCGGCTGCCCGCGCGCTTGCCGGCATGCTCGGCTGCGACCCGGCCGCCCTCTTCGCCGACGAATGCGGCCATCTCCTCTCGGACGGTGCACCGCTTCCCGGCCTTTCGGCCATCGGCGCGGTCGCCTCGGGCCTGCGTCCGGGGCCTTTCACCTTCGCCGAGACGGTGCGGCAAGCCTATCGCGGCGTCCTCGCCCTGCCGTCGCGGCGGCCGACGCGGGCCTTCGGCGGATAGGCGATATTATCCACTTTCTCATGCTTCAGAGTTCTGGCATTGGCAAAGGTGGGACCGTGATGCCTCTGACGTTGATGGTCTTTTCGCCATGGACAAAAGAATCTATAGCGAAAAGGACCAGCTTCGGGCGAATGAGTTCCGGGTCTATCGTTTGCATAGTTGTCGCTAGCGACGAGCTTCTATCGTACTTTCAGCGCAAGTCCTTCGGCTTTTTGTTCATATTTTGTTCGAGTATTGTTCTTATTTCTCACCTCCTGTCTTATTTTGCTCCTAATGCGCTCAAAGGAAATTGACTTTCGTTCGTGCTTCTTCTAGTTTCTTCTTATGAACACGGATCTTGTCGAAATCGCCGAAGAGAAAATCGCCTTCTATGAAGGAGAAATTAGGCGCCTGAAGGTGTTTGTGGAGCTTGCTCACAGCCTCGCGCGGGAGCGCGTTATGCTCTCTCGCGCTGAGCCGGTTTCTGACGATAGCGAGGATGTGAAGCCTGAGCCTCCTGAGGCAGCGCATATCGGAGAGATGCCGCATTCTCTTACTCCATCCTCGACCGATATAATCTTGAAGGAGGCGGCTGACGTTCTGCGTCAAAAAGGAAAGCCGATGTCGGCATCTGAGATTTTTGACATAATTACTCGCAGGGGCGTCAGGATTGCTGGTAAGAGTCCCAAGGGGAATCTTACTGCGAAGTTTGCGCTAAAACGAGATACTTTCGTCTTGAATAAAGAGACGAAACAATGGTCGCTCGCGGAGTGGTCATAACTTAAAAGTATTGTCATTAAAGAGACAGAAGCCTTCCGCCAAGGGTTGGCGGAAGGCTTCAACTTCATAAGCGGAGCTGGCACTCTGCTTATAGTAAAATGATGGATTCTGTAGCGCCATCATTTCCATTTCCGCTGCTACGCGGGTAGACCCGGCGCTATTCGCCGCCGGGAAGGAGGTCGTGAGGATGCCTTGGTATCCTCTGGAGTGGCGCCATTTGCCTGGTTCCACTCCATTGCTCATAAGAGCATAACCATGTCGGGCGGCGAAAGTCGCCCGACATGTTTTTTCGTAGCATATGCTGTGCTTGTATTCAATGGAGGTGCCTCTGGATACGAGTCAGCCGACCTTCTCCATGATGGGCGGCACCTGGACCACGGTGGGCTCGGTCGCGCCGGAATCGATGATGGCGAAGACGGCTTGCAGCATGTTCGGCACGTCCTGGCGCACCATCTCGATATGGTCGCCCAGCATGGCGACGAAGGGGTCCCAGTCGAAGCAGCCGAGATGGGGCATGCGCTCGGCATAGTGGCCCGAATGGCGGATCCAGCGCATCACGCCTTCCAGCGAAATCGTGGAGTTGACGAACATGCCGCGCGGCAGGTCGTGCGTGCGCCCGGCAAGCTGTCGCATGGCCTGCTCGGCCTTTTCCGGCGCGTAGCCGCAGGGCAGCACCAGAGTCTCGTCGACGGGAATGCCGGCCTCCGCATGCGCATCGCGGAAGCCGCGCATGCGCTCCATCGTATTGTGGTCGGTGCCGCGGCCGCCGACGAAGAGGAGCGGCGCCTTCACGCCGTATTCCCGCTCGCAGTTGGCGAGCACCCGGCGCGTCAGTTCCAGTGCGCCGCCGTAGTTGTCGGAGATGACGGAGGGGGCGCGCGAGCCCGGCAGGTCGAGATTGACGGTGCGCACGCCGGAAGCCGCGCACAGGTCGACGATGCGGTCGGGATCGGTGGCGCCCGTCGCGATCAGGCAGTCGACCTGATAGGAGAGCATGGCGCGCGCCGCCTCCACCTCCAGCGCCGGGTCGCGCCGCGTGCAGGTGACGATGGGAAAGAGGCCGCGTTCGCGCGCCAGCGCCTCGAACTGCTCGACGATGGAGCCGAAATAGCGGTTGTCGTATTTCGGCACGATCATGCCGATGATCTTCGAGCGCTCGCGGCGCAGCACGCTCGCCTGCATGTTGAGCGCATAGCCCTGTTCCTCGGCGAGCTTCGTGATCCTCTCGGCGAGCTTGGCGCTGATGCGGCGCTTCTTCCAGTTGCCGTTGAGCACGGCGCTGACGGCGCTGGCGGAAGTGCCCGCAAGCTCTGCGAGGTCGTAGATGGTCGTCCGTTTCTGTGGGCTCGTCCGCTTCACATTTTCTCTCCGTTGTGCGCGCCACCTTGACATCAATGAAGATTGGTGGCAATTCTTGCTTCATCGATTGAGCAAAGATGCTTCATCGATGAAGTTGCCTGAACAGCAAGGCTGACCCAAGGGAGGAGTCAGACGGAGAACCGACGAACCGGACGTTGCGGCACCCCCCGCAGCGAACGATGATCCGCGCGTTTTTGCGTAGCGGAAGCGTCGGCCCCGTATCACCCCTGGAGGCCTGAGGTCGCTGGCGAACATCAACCGTGGAGGAACCCAATGAAGACGCTTACCTATCTGCTCGCATCGACCGGCCTCGTCCTGTCGCTCGGCAGCGCCGCTTTTGCCCAGGAAGACGCGACCGTCGCCTTCCTGATGCCCGACCAGGCCTCGACCCGCTACGAGCAGCACGACTATCCCGGCTTCAAGGCCGAGATGGAAAAGCTCTGCTCGGGCTGCACGGTCATCTACCAGAACGCCAATGCCGACGTCGCGCTCCAGCAGCAGCAGTTCAACTCGGTGATCGCGCAGGGCGCCAAGGTCATCGTGCTCGACCCGGTCGATTCCGCGGCGGCTGCCGCCCTCGTCGAGATCGCCCAGTCGCAGGACGTCAAGGTCATCGCCTATGACCGCCCGATCCCCGACAAGCCGGCCGACTACTACGTCTCCTTCGACAACCAGGGCATCGGCAAGGCCATCGCCCAGTCGCTGGTCGACCACCTGAAGGCCAAGGGCGTTGCGGACGGCGCGGGCGTGCTGGAAATCAACGGCTCGCCGACCGATGCGGCCGCCGGCCTCATCCGTGACGGTATCCACGAAGCCCTTTCCGCCTCGCCCTACAAGACGCTCGCCGAGTTCGACACGCCGGACTGGGCGCCGCCGAAGGCGCAGGAATGGACGGCCGGCCAGATCACCCGCTTCGGCGACGAGATCAAGGGCATCGTGGCGGCGAACGACGGCACGGGCGGCGGCGCCATCGCCGCGCTGAAGGCCGCCGGCGTCAAGGAGATGCCGCCGGTGACGGGCAACGACGCGACCATCGCCGCGCTCCAGCTCATCATCTCGGGCGACCAGTACAACACGATCTCCAAGCCCTCGGAAATCGTTGCCGCAGCCGCCGCGAACGCCGCCGTCAAGCTCCTCAAGGGCGAGAAGCCGGAAGCGACCCACACGCTCTACGACACGCCCTCGCAGCTCTTCGTCCCCGCCGTCGTGACGGCGGAGAACATCAAGGCCGAGATATTCGACAAGGGCATCAACAAGCCGGAAGAAGTCTGCACCGGCGAATATGCCGACGGTTGCCGCAAGCTCGGCATCATGCAGTAAGATCGCTTCCCGTGTCCGGCCGCTTCTGGCGGCCGGACGCTCCGATCCGTCGAAAAGGTCCACAGGCCATGACAGCCACGCAAGAGAATGCTCCCGCCAAGGGGGAAACGGTGCTGCGCCTTCGCGGCGTATCCAAGAATTTCGGGGCCGTGTCCGCGCTCACGGACATCGAGCTTGAGGTGAAGGCCGGCGAGGTCGTCGCGCTGGTCGGCGACAACGGTGCCGGCAAGTCGACGCTCGTCAAGGTGCTCGCCGGTGTGCACCAGCCGTCGGCCGGCACGATCGAGTTCTGCGGCCGGCAGGTCACGCTCGACAGCCCCGCCAAGGCGCTCGACCTCGGCATCGCCACCGTCTTCCAGGACCTTGCGCTCTGCGAGAACCTCGACGTCGTCGCCAATCTCTTCCTCGGCCACGAGCTTTCGCCCTGGGCGCTCGACGAGGTGGCGATGGAAGTGCGCGCCTGGACGCTGCTGCGCGAGCTTGCCGCGCGCATCCCCTCCGTGCGCGAGCCCATCGCCTCGCTCTCCGGCGGCCAGCGGCAGACCGTCGCCATCGCCCGCTCGCTGCTGCTCGATCCCAGGCTCATCATGCTCGACGAGCCGACCGCCGCGCTCGGCGTCGCCCAGACGGCCGAGGTGCTGAACCTCATCGAGCGCGTGCGCGACCGGGGCCTCGGCGTCATCATCATCAGCCACAACATGGAGGACGTGCGCGCCGTCGCCGACCGTATCGTCGTGCTCCGCCTCGGCAAGAACAACGGCGTCTTCACGCCGGATTCGTCCAACCAGGAACTCGTTTCCGCCATCACGGGCGCAACGGACAACTCCGTCTCGCGCCGGGCCGAGCGCAAGTCCGGCCACGCACAGGAAAGCCACGGGGGCGCAGCATGAGCCAGAATCCTTCCCAGCCGATGCTCGACCGCAGCGACGAGCGCGTGCGCCACGACGACAGCCTCGCCGCCATGGCGAAAGGTTTCATCGACCGCGTGCGCTCCGGCGACCTCGGCATGCTGCCGGTCGCCGTCGGCCTCGTCGTCATCTCCATCGTCTTCTCCGCGCTGAACCCTGTGTTCCTCGCGCCGAACAACCTCGTCAACCTGCTCTTCGACTGCGCCACGGTCGGCGTCATCTCGCTCGGCATCGTCTGCGTGCTCGTGCTCGGCGAGATCGACCTGTCGGTCGGCTCGATGAGCGGCCTTTCCTCGGCGATGGTGGGCGTGCTCTGGGTCAATATGGGCCTGCCGGTCGCCGTCGGCATTCTTGCGGCTCTCGTCGCCGGCGCCGCCGTCGGCCTGCTTTATGCCGCGCTCTACAACCGGCTCGGCATGCCGAGCTTCGTCGCCACGCTCGCCGGCCTCCTCGCGCTGCTCGGCCTCCAGCTCTACATCCTCGGCCCGACCGGCTCGATCAACCTGCCCTATGCCTCCGTGCTGGTGCGCTTCGGCCAGATCCTCATCATGCCGGACTGGCTGTCCTACGTGCTGGCGCTGCTGCCCGGCCTTGCCATGGTCGGCCGCGGGCTCAGGACGCGCAGCCAGCGGCTTGCCGCCAACCTCTCGGCCCAGCCGATGCGGGCGCTGATCCTCAAGGCCGTGGTGCTGACGGCCGTGCTGGAAGCGGCGATGTTCTATCTCAATCTCGGCCGCGGCCTTCCGTGGATGTTCGCCCTCTTCGTCGCGCTCGCCGTTCTCCTCAACTATGCGCTGACGCGTACGCAATGGGGCCGCTCCATGTTCGCCGTCGGCGGCAACAAGGAGGCTGCGCGCCGCTCGGGCATCAACGTGCGCCGCATCTATACCAGCGCCTTCGTGCTCTGCTCGACGCTGGCCGCGCTCGGCGGCGTGCTCTCGGCCGCGCGCCTTGCCTCCTCCAGCCAGCAGGCCGGCACGGGCGACGTCAACCTCAATGCCATCGCGGCGGCCGTCATCGGCGGCACCAGCCTCTTCGGCGGCCGCGGCAGCGCCTATTCGGCCCTCCTCGGCATCATCGTCATCCAGGCGATCTCGAACGGCCTGACGCTGCTGAACCTCTCGTCCTCGCTGCGCTACATGATCACCGGCGGCGTCCTTGCCATCGCGGTCATCGTCGACTCGCTCGCCCGCCGCTCGCGCGTCAGCCACGGCCGCGCCTAAGAATATCGAATGGAGTTTCAATCATGACCGATCTCATGAAGGGCAAGATCGCCGCCATCACGGGGGCCGCCTCCGGCATCGGCCTCGAATGCGCTAAGACGCTTCTCGCCGAGGGCGCGAAGGTGGTGCTCGTCGACCGGGCGAAGGACAGGCTGGAGCAGCTTTGCAAGGAGCTCGGCCCGAATGCCCTGCCGCTCGTCGTCGATCTCCTGAACCCGTCCGACGTCTCGGGCATGCTGCCGCGCATCCTCGATATCGCCGGCGGGCTCGACGTCTTCCACGCCAATGCCGGCGCCTATATCGGCGGGCCGGTGGCCGAGGGCGACCCGGACGCCTGGGACCGCATGCTGAATCTCAACATCAACGCGGCCTTCCGCTCGGTCCATGCGGTGCTGCCCTACATGATCGAGAAGAAGACGGGCGACATCCTCTTCACCTCGTCCATCGCCGGCGTGGTGCCCGTCGTCTGGGAGCCGATCTACACGGCCTCGAAATTCGCCGTGCAGGCGTTCGTCCATTCGACGCGGCGGCAGGTGGCACAGCATGGCGTGCGCGTCGGTGCGGTGCTGCCGGGCCCGGTGGTGACGGCGCTTCTCGACGACTGGCCGAAGGAGAAGATGGACGAGGCGCTCGCCAACGGCAGCCTGATGCAGCCGAAGGAAGTGGCCGACGCCGTGCTCTTCATGCTGACGCGGCCGCGCAACGTGACGATCCGCGACCTCGTGATCCTGCCCAACAGCGTCGATCTCTGAAACCGGGCGGGCGGCTTCCTGCCGCCTTCCGCAACATTCCTGACTTGCAGGCGGTAGAACCATGAGCAACACCTCCTCCGCACGCCCGGCGGGCGGCGAACGCTACCTCGTCGGCGTCGACGTCGGCACAGGCAGCGCACGGGCCGGCCTCTTCGATCTTTCCGGCCGCATGCTGGCCTCGGGAAAGCGCGACATCTCGCTGTTCCGCGAGCCGGGCGCGATGGTCGAACAGTCGAGCACGGAAATCTGGGCTGCCGTCTGCGCCTCGGTGCGCGAGGCTGTCGCGAAAGCGGGCGTTGCGCCGGAAGCCGTCGCCGGTATCGGCTTCGACGCCACCTGCTCGCTGGTCGTTCTCGGCGATGGCGGGGCGCCGTTGCCGGTCGGCCCATCGGAAGATCCCGCGCGCGACATCATCGTGTGGATGGACCACCGCGCGGTGAACGAGGTCGAGCGCATCAACGCGACGAACCATGACGTGCTGCGCTATGTCGGCGGGCGCATCTCGCCGGAAATGGAGACGCCGAAGCTGCTCTGGCTCAGGGAGAACAGGCCCGCGGTGTTCGATGCCGCCTGGCAGTTCTTCGACCTTGCGGATTTCCTCACCTGGCGGGCGACGGGCGACCTTGCCCGCTCCACCTGCACCGTCACCTGCAAATGGACCTATCTCGCCCACGAGAAGCGCTGGGATCCGAGCTATTTCCATGCCATCGGCCTCGGCGTGCTGGCGGACGAAGATTTCGCGCGCATCGGCCAGCGCGTCGTCGAGCCGGGCACGCCGCTCGGCGCCGGCCTGACGGCGCCGGCGGCGGGCGAGCTCGGCCTTGTGGCCGGCACGCCGGTCGGCGCGGGCATGATCGACGCCCATGCCGGCGGCATCGGCACCGTCGGCGTCGACGGGCCGGCGGAAAGCAATCTCGGCTATGTCTTCGGCACCTCCTCCTGCACCATGACCTCGACCCACGCACCGGTCTTCGTGCCGGGCGTCTGGGGGCCCTATTTCTCGGCCATGGTGCCGGGCCTCTGGCTCAACGAGGGCGGCCAGTCGGCGGCCGGGGCGGCGATCGAGCAGCTTCTTTCCTTCCACCCGGCAGCCGCGGAAGCGGCGGCGCAGGCGAAGGCGCGCGGCCTTTCCCTGCCGGTCTTCCTCGCGGAACTGGCGGCCGGGCGGGCGGGAACGCTCTCGGACGTGGCGAGGCTTGCGGACGGGCTGCATGTCGTGCCGGAGTTCCTCGGCAACCGGGCGCCCTTTGCCGATCCCCATGCGCGCGCGGCCATCGTCGGCCTCGGCATGGAGCGCGACATCGACAACCTCGTCTCGCTCTACATCGCCGGCCTTTGCGGCATCGGCTACGGCCTCCGGCAGATCATCGACGCACAGGCGGCGGCCGGCGCGCCGGTGGAGAAGATCGTCATCAGCGGCGGTGCCGGCCAGCTCGATCTCGTCCGCCAGCTCCTCGCCGACGCCACCGGCAAGCCGCTGCTTTCGACCCGCTCGGAGGAGCCGGTGCTGCTCGGCGCGGCGATCCTCGGCAGCGTCGCGGGCGGCGCCTTCGAGGATGTACGCTCCGCCATGGCCGCGCTCTCGGCGACCGACCGCATCTACCGGCCGGCCGAGGCAGCGGCCCTGCATGCCCGGCGCTATGATGCCTTCAAGCGGCTGCAGCAATTGGCGCGCGACATCCGCTAGGCGCCGACAAGCAGCGCCACGGGTTCCGTACCGAGGATGTCCGCAAGCGGCATTTCCGGGTGGAGCGGGTAAGTGCGGCCGTCGAGGACGGACCGGACATCGCGGCCTGCGAAGCCCGCCGGGAGCTGGAGAACAACATCCTCCAGCGCGCCTGCGGAAAGATGCAGGCCCTCCGGGGCGATGCGGCCGAAGGTGAGGCGCGGGACGACGGTGATCGCGAAAGCCTCCGGTGCGGCGCGCAGGAAGGCGAGCGCCCCGCGGTTTCCATCCGAAATCTCCAGCGGAATGTAAGCGCCGGCGAACGGATTGCCGCCCGCCCGGTTCCGTTCGGCGAGCACGGCCGCGACCAGCCATTGCTTGTAGTCGGCGAAGGTCGCGCGGGACGGCCGGGGCTTTTGCGGGACGGCCAGGACGGCGGGGTCGAGCGGCCGGCGGTTGTCCGGGTCGACGAGGGAGAAATCGCCGCGCTCGCTGCCCTGATAGATGTCGGGGATGCCGGGCGCGGTCAGCTTGATCAGGGTCTGCGCCAGCGAATTCATCAGGCCGGCATCGATGAAGGGTCGCAGCGTTTCGGTGAAATCCGCGCAGAAATCCGTGTCGCCGAGCAGGTCTTCGACGAAATCGATGACCTTCTGCTCATAGCCGGTATCCGGCAGGACCCAGTTCGAGGCCGTCTTTGCCTCGCGCAACGC
>Ga0222421_100551_pt1 | contig 10638 bp, 7 predicted proteins | sample 3A1ome_2_FD_182473 | JGI IMG/M metagenome (GOLD analysis project Ga0222421, IMG submission 182473) | Enriched microbial communities from leaf-cutter ant dump, University of Wisconsin, Madison, United States - 3A150A (version 2) | ecosystem: Environmental > Terrestrial > Nest > Insects nest > Nest... | reverse complement strand
GCACCTTCGACTGGGGCATCCGCGACGCCGACGGCTACTTCTTCATCCTGGGCCGCACCGACGACGTGATCAACGTGGCCGGCCACCGTCTGGGCACGCGCGAGATCGAGGAGAGCATCGCCGCCCACCCCGGCATCGCCGAGGTGGCCGTGGTCGGCGTGGCCGACAACCTCAAGGGCCAGGTCGCCATGGCCTTCGCAGTGGTGCGCGACGCGGCCAGCATCGCCGACGACGCGGCGCGCCTGAAGCTCGAAGGCGAGGTGATGAAGCAGGTGGACGGCCATCTCGGCGCCGTGGCCCGGCCGTCGCGCGTGTTCTTCGTGACGGTGCTGCCCAAGACGCGCAGCGGCAAGCTGCTGCGCCGCGCCCTGCAGGCCGTGGCCGAGCGGCGCGACCCGGGGGACCTGACCACCATGGAAGACCCGGCGGCGCTGCAGCAGGTCAAGGACCTGGTCGGCTGATCCAACGCCAGCCGCTGCGGTTCCTGTCGCGGTCAGAGATGGTCAAGCCTCAGCGGCAGGGGCTCGCCCAGCCAGATGGCATGCACGGTGTGCGCGGCGACTTCGTCCGCCAGCAAGGGGTGAATCAATACGGGCCTGCCACGCCGGCAGTTTTCCATCACCTCCCTGACTTCCTGCGAAAACTCCTCGCCGTACTCCAACTGGAACATCGGCAGGGGCAGGGGCCCCGCCGCCCTCAGGAGCAGCGGGCCTACGCGCACGGACTCCGGCAACTGCGAAATCATCTGTTCGCGGATCCAGCTTGCCGTCTGCTGATCGGACGGCGCAAAGAACAGATGGGCATGAAAGTTCATCGATGATCAGCAGCAGAAGCTCAGGCGGGCAACAGTCCCATGAAGGCGGGTGCAGCCATGGTGGGGGTGAACTGGATGATCTGGTAGCTGGCGACTCCGTGGACATGAAACGGATCCTGGGCCAGGACGGCCTCCAGTTCCTCGCGCGTTCCGGCCTTGGCCAGGATGACGCCGCCCTCCCTCGGCTCCTTGCGGCCCGACAACAAGAAAACGCCAGCCGTGTAGTGGCGCTGAAGGTATTCCCGGTGCGCGTGCAGATGCTGATCGACTTCATCGATCGGTGCTGTGTAGGTGAGCAGAACCACGAACATTCTCGAATCCTCTTGCCGACGCGATGCCCAGGCATGCTGCCGAAATACTATGAAATTAATAGCTGCCAGCGATTACCCCATAAGCGCTGCATGCGAATTTTACTATCATGGCCTTGCGCAGGACGGCGCTGTGATGTCCACGAGCGCTTGCTGAACAAAATGAAGGATGGGGTGCGCCGCGCGTCGGCGGCCACGGCTATGCTCGGCGGCTAGTTCATTCCTTTTTGCCGAACCGCCATGCGCCTTGCCGTTGAAAACCTCGAAGCCTCCAAGATCCGTGAAGTCGCCAACGCCGGCATGGGCCGGGCCGACGTGCTGGCCTTCTGGTTCGGCGAGAGCGACGAGGTCACGCCCGAGCCCGTGCGCCGGGCGGCCATCGCCTCCATCGAACGCGGCGAGACCTTCTACGCCCACAACCTGGGCCTGCCCGAACTGCGCGCAGCCATTGCGGCCTACGCCAGCGCGCTGCACGGCCCTGTCGATGCCGGGCGCATCGCCGTCACCTCGGGTGGGGTCAATGCCCTGATGATCGCCATGCAAACGCTGCTGGACGCGGGCGACGAGGCGGTAGCCGTTACGCCCGTGTGGCCCAACCTCACGGCCCAGCCGGCGGTGCTGGGCGCGCGGGTGCGCTGCGTGCCGCTGCGGGCAGAGCAGGGCGCCTGGACGCTGGACCTGCAGGCGCTGCTGGATGCCATCACGCCCGCCACGCGCCTGCTGATCGTGAACGCGCCGAACAACCCCACGGGCTGGACGCTCACGCGGGAAGAGCAGCAGGCCATCCTTGCGCATTGCCGCCGCACGGGCACCTGGATCCTGTCCGACGAGGTGTACGAGCGCCTGTACTACGAGGCCGACGCCAGCCCGGCGCCGGGCCGCCCCAAGGCGGGCGCCCCCCTCAGGGGGGAGGGGCTGAGCCCCTCGGGGGGAGCCGAGTTCAGCTGCGCGCCGAGCTTCCTGGACATCGCCGCGCCGGATGACCGGCTCATCGTGGCGCAGAGCTTTTCCAAGAGCTTCCTGATGACGGGCTGGCGCCTGGGCTGGCTGGTGCTGCCGCCCGCGCTGGTGGACGGCGTGGGCAAGCTCATCGAATTCAACACCTCCTGCGCCAGCGTGTTCACCCAGCGCGCGGGCCTGGCGGCGCTGGAGCATGCGGCCGAGATCACGCCGCCGCTGGTCGCGCACCTGCGCCGCTGCCGCGACACGCTGCTGCCCCAGCTGGCCGCGCTGCCGCAGGTGGAGGTGGCCAGCCCGCGCGGCGGCATGTACGCCTTCTTCCGGCTGCATGGATTTGGCGATTCGCTGGACGTGGCGCGGCGGCTGGTGGCCGAGGCGGGCCTGGGCCTCGCGCCGGGCAACGCCTTCGCGCCCGAGGCGCAGGGCTGGCTGCGTTGGTGCTTCGCTTCCCGGGACGCTGCGCGGCTGGAGGCCGGTGTGCAGCGCCTGCGCGATTGGCTATCGAAACAATAGCTGTCGGCGCTTGCTGGATAAGCGCTGGAGGCCGATTTGGCTTGAAGACTAAGCCGGCCGCTGCCGCTGCCAGCCCACGGGCGGCCGCCACTGCGCCGTCCAGCCGATGAAGTCCGCCAGCGGCATGGGCCGCGCGATGCAGTAGCCCTGCGCCTGGGCGCAGCCCAGCTGCAGCAGCATCTGGCCCTGCTCGACCGTCTCCACGCCCTCGGCGATCACGCGGTAGCCGAAGGAGCGGGCCAGGCCGATCACGCCCTGCACGATGGCCAGATCGCCAGGGTCGCCCATCATGCCGTGCACGAAGCTCTGGTCGATCTTGAGCGTGTCCATGGGCAGGCGGCGCAGGTAGGTGAGCGACGAGTAGCCGGTGCCGAAGTCGTCCAGCGACACCGTCACGCCCAGCGTGCGCAGCGCGGTCAGCGCCTGCGTGACGGCGGCCAGGTCGTAGAGCGCGGCGCTTTCGGTGATCTCGATCTCCACCAGGTGGCCGGGCACCGTGGGGTGGCGTGCCAGGCACTGGGCCATCCAGTCCGCGAATTGGGGGTGCTGCAGGTGCTGGGCGGCGATGTTCACGCTCAGCGGCATGGGCATGTGCCGGGCCTGCAGCTGTTCCAGGATGGCCAGGGCCGTCTCGACCACCCATTCGCCGAAGCTGATCTCCAGCTCCGTGCCTTCCAGCAGCGGCAGGAACTCGCCCGGCGGCACCAGGCCGCGCTGCGGGTGCTGCCAGCGGGCCAGCGCCTCGGCGCCCACCACGGCGCCGCTGCGCATGTCCACCTTGGGCTGCAGGTAGAGCGTGAACTGGGCGTCCGCCAGCGCGTCGCGCAGGTGGCGGCCCTGTTCGCGCAGCTGCTGCAGCGCGCGCTCCTGGGCCGAGTCGAACTGGTGGAAGCGGTTGCGCCCGGCCTGCTTGGCGGCGTACATGGCCTGGTCGGCATGGCGCAGCAGGGTGTCGGCGTCGGCGTCGTCCTGGGGGAACACGGTGTAGCCGATGCTGGCCGTGACCACCACGCGCTCGGCGTCGAGCGTGTAGGGGGCCGAGACGCTTTCCATCACGCGGTGCAGCATGCCCTCGCAGTCGTCCACCGAGGCCAGTTCGGGTATGAGGATCACGAATTCGTCGCCCCCCAGGCGGGCCACGCAGTCCAGCGGGCGCAGCGCGCGCGTGAGGCGGCCGGCCACCACCACCAGCAGCCGGTCGCCGGCGCCGTGGCCCAGGCGGTCGTTCACGGGCTTGAAGCCGTCGAGGTCCAGGTAGGCCACGCCCAGCTGCGTGCCGCCCTGTCGTGCCTGGGCCATGCAGTCCTGCAGCTTGCGGGCCAGCAGCACGCGGTTGGGCAGGCCGGTGAGCGCGTCGAAGAGCGCCAGCCGCTGCAGCAGCACCTCCTGCTCGCGCTGGGGCGTCACGTCGATGGCCACGCCCAGCATGCGCTCGGGGCGGCCCTGGGCATCGAAGCCGACGATCTTGCCCAGGTTGCGCACCCAGCGCACGGCGTCGCCGGCCTGGTTCACGCGCCAGGTGGCGTCAAACGGCGTGCCGGGGTGCTCGGTGTGGCGCGCCAGCTCGGCGGTGATGCGGTCGATGTCGTCTGAGGCCATGCCGCTGGTCCACTGGGCCACGGCCCGCGGGTCGTCCTCGGACGGGATGCCGCGCATCGCGCGCCAGCGGCCGTCGCCCGAGACGACTCCGGTCTGCAGGTTCCAGTCCCACAGGCCCAGCGACGCGGCGGAGATGGTTAGCGAGAGCAACTCCTCGCGCTCGCGCACCTGTTCCTCGGTGCGCTTGCGGTCGGTGATGTCGTGCACCGAGAACAGCCAGCACGGCTCGCCGTCGAATTCGGTGGAGCGCATGGACTGCAGCACGGTGCGCGGCGGGCCATCGCGTACGTTCAGCGTCACTTCGTAGCTGTTGAGCTGGCCGGTGCGTGCCACCGCTTCCATGAGGCGCTGGCGGTCTTCGGCGGTGAAGATGCCCAGCTCGATGGCCGTGCGGCCGATGGCCTGCTCGCGCGGAATGCCCAGCATTTCCACCCAGGCGGGGTTGATGTCCACGTAGCGCCCGTCGGCGCGGCTCGACAGGCCCATTGGGTAGGGCATGAGCTGGAAGATGCGCGAGAAGCGCTCCTCGGACTGGCGCAGGCGCTGCTCGGCGCGCTTGGCCTCGTCGATGTCCTGGATCACGCCGCGCAGCCGCGTGACGCGGCCGTTCTCGACCACGGGCTCGCCGCGCGCGCGCACCCAGACGAGGCGGCCGTCGGCGTGCTGCACCTCCATCTCGATGCTCCACTCGGTGCGCTCGTGGATGCTCTGGCGCAGCCTCGCGCGCAGGGCCTCGCGGTAGGGCGGCGCCACCATGCGGTTGACGTAGTCCATGGGCAGGGGCGTGCCCGGAACCATGCCGTGGATGTCGAAGCACACGTCCGTCCAGTAGGCGAAGCCCTTGCCCAGCTCGTCCTCCCACGCGCCCAGCCGTGCCAGCCGGCCGGCCTGCTGCAGCAGGCTGTTGAGGGCACGCAGCTCGTCGCTGGTGCGTTGGGCTTCGGTCATGTCGTGGAAAACGAAAACAAAACAGTTCTCGCCATCCACAAGCACGGAGCGTGCCGACATCAGCCCCGGGATGCGCACGCCCCGGCTCAGGCTCTGCGCCATGAGCGGCAGGCGGTCCACCTTGCCCTCGCGGCGGAAGGTCTCCACCAGGCGCGCGCGCTCCTGCTCGCTGGCCCAGATCTTCAGCTCGGTGGAGGTGCGGCCGACCACTTGCTCGTGCGTCACGCCCAGCACCTCGCAGAATGCGGGATTCACGTCGATGTAGCGGCCGTCCGAGATGCGCGAGATGCCGGCCGGGTCGGGCAGCGTCTGGTAGAAGGTGGTGTACTTGGCTTCGGACGAGCGCAGCGCGTCCTCGGCCTCGCGGTGGGCGGTGATGTCCACGTCCATGCCGATCAGGGCCGTGGGCCGGCCCTCGGCGTTGCGCCGCGACACGGTGCCCCGCGACATCAGCCAGCGCCAGCGACCCGACAGGTCCATCACGCGGAACTCGGCCTCGTAGGCCTCCTCCAGGCCGTCCATGGCGCGCGCCAGCTTGGCGGCGTTGCGCTCCGCGTCCAGCGGGTGGCGGCGCGCGTACCAGCGCTGCCAGATGTCGGGCGCGCCGGCATCGGCGCTGGTCAGGCCGAAGGCTTCGTAGAAGCTGCCGGCAAAGCGGAACTCGCGGTGAACCACGTCCCATTCCCAGCGCCCGCCGCCCAGCGAGTCGAGGGCCAGGCGCAGCTGCTGCTCGCGCTCCTCCAGCGTGTGGTTCGCGGTCTCCAGCGCCAGCACCGACAGCGCCTTGCCCGCCAGCAACTGCCGCCCCGCGCCCAGAATCAGGATGCCCACGCCGTGGTACCAGGGCAGCAGCTGCCGCCACCCGGCCGCCGAGTCCGGCACCAGCGCGGCGCCGCCGGCCACCAGGCACAGCGCGACCACCGGGGGCAGGGTGAGGGCCATGCCCGTCATGCCCACCCACGGGTTGGCGCCCGGGCGCAGGTCCACACGGCGCCACAGCGCGCCCAGCGCGCCCGCGCCCGCCAGGACCAGCACGGCGGCCCAGCCGGCCGAGCTGTCGAGCCACAGCACCGCCACCATGGCCACGGCTGCCGTGACCACCGACGCCAGCACCCCGAAATACAGCCCCATGAACGCCGTGGCCGTGGGGTAGGCCGCCACGCCCAGCTCGGGCGCGTTCAGGCGTAGCACCACCAGCACCAGCGCCGACACCACGCCGCCCGCCAGCCCGGCCGCGAGCTGCGTGCGCCGCGAAGGGTGCAGGATCTCGCCCGGCTGCAGATGCGCCAGCACGAGGACGATGAGGATCAGCAGGCCGCCGGCCAGCAGAGCGTTATGGGCCATGGAGCACGGCCTGGCGCCCGGAGGGGCCGTTCACCGGCCCAGGAAAATGAAAGCCGGGCCGCCGCGCCATTGCAGCGGCGCACGCAGATGGACGGAAACCCGGCGCAAGAACCATGCGCCGAGTTTAGGCGCGTTCGGCGGGGGCGGCGCTCGCGCGTCCTGTCCTGATAAGCCCGGTTGACAACACCGTGCCGCACACGATCACCAGGGCGCAGCCCATCATCCACAGCGTGATGCGCTCGCCCAGGAACAGCGCGCCGTACAGCACCGCGAACACGGGCGCGATGAAGGTCACGGCCAGCGCGCGGCTGGGCCCGGCGCTGGCGATGAGGCGGAAGTACAGGATGTAGGCGATGCCGGTGCACAGCACGGCGATGGCCGCGATGGCGCCCCAGGCGCGCGGCCCGGGCAGTTGGGCCGGCCAGAACCACAGCGTGGGCAGTGCCAGGCCCAGCGCCGCCCCGAGCTGGCTGCCCGTGGCGGTGGCCAGCGGCGGGATGCCTGCCAGGTGGCGCCGCGCGAAGCTGGCCGACAGCCCGTAGAAGCACGAGGCCAGCAGGCAGGCGCCGATGGCCCATTCGGCACTGTCGGTCTTGAACCCCGTGCCCGCTGGCGCGCGCCAGGCCAGCAGGGCCACGCCCGCGAAGCCCAGGGCCAGTCCCACCCAGCGCAAGCGGCTGATGCGGTCGCCCAGCCACAACCAGGCGATCAGCGCGCCGAACAACGGCACCGTGGCGTTGAGGATGGACGACAGCCCGGTAGCGATGTGCAGCACCGCCCAGGAGAACAGCGCGAACGGGATGGCCGAGTTGATGAGGCCCGCGAACATGATGGGCCGCCAGTGCCGGCGGAACGCCGGCCAGTGGCCCTGGCGCAGCATGATGGGCCAAAGGAACACCGTGGCCAGCGCCACGCGCAGCCCGGCCGTGGGCAGCGGGCCGAATTCAGAGGCGCCCAGCCGCATGAAGAGGAAGGATGCGCCCCACAGGGCCGCCAGCAGGATGAATTCGCCGATCCAAGGCGGGAGGGAGCGGGTGCCGGTGCTGCTCATGCATGTCCTTCGTTGCGTCGGGGTGTCAGGATAGCCGTCGTGCTTTCCAGGGCGAGCAGGGCGGTCTTGCGGTCCAGCCCGCCAGCGTAGCCGGTCAGGCTGCCGTCTGCGCCGAGCACGCGGTGGCAGGGCACCACCACGCTCAGCGGGTTGCGCCCCACGGCCGCGCCCACGGCCCGCACGGCCAGGGGGCGGCCCAGCTGCCGGCTCAGCGTGCCATAGCTCGTGGTGGCGCCGCGGGCGATGGCCAGCAGCGCCCGCCATACGTCCTGCTGGAACGGCGTGCCGCCCGACAGGTCCAGCGGCAGGTCGAACCCCGCGCGCTCGCCGCGCAGGTACTGCTGCAGCTGGCGGGCGGCTTCTTGCAGCAGGGGGTGGCCGGGCGCGTCGGCCCAGGCGCCGGGGCCGTGGAGCCGCAGGGTGGGCTCGTGGCGCTGGCCCTCGAACCAGACGCCGGCCAGCCCGGCGGGCGATGCCGCGAGGCGGGCGGGCCCGAGCGCGGTGGTGGTGCGGATCTGCACCGTGTGGGGATGGAATTGCATGGCAGGTGGATGAGAGTTCAAGTGTCAAAAAGGCCTCTGGCGCTTGCTGTTCAAGCGCAGGCAGCTATGTTCTTGGTAGTCCTCGCCGTCACATGGCCCAGGCCCGCAGCACCGCATAGCTGCGCCAGGGCCGCCAGGCCTGCGAGGCCTCGGCGGCGGCGCGGGCCGGGTTCTTCTGGCCCTGCACGCCCAGCGCCTTGTGCAGCGCCACGTCGCCGGCCGGGAAGGCATCGGGCCAGCGCAGCACGCGCATGGCGATGTACTGCGCTGTCCAGTCGCCGATGCCGGGCAGCTGGCACAGGGCGGCGGTGGTCTTGTCGACGTCGGCGCCCGCATGCAGAGCCAGCGTGCCGCCGTCCACCGCGCGCGCCAGCGCCACGATGGCGGCCTGCCGCTGGCGCACGATGCCCATCTGACCCAGCGTCTCGCCGTCGGCGGCGGCCAGCACGGCGGGGGTGGGGAACAGGCGGTTCAGCTCGGCGGGCCAGGGGGTGGCGATGGGTTCGCCCAGCCTTTCCACCAGCCGCTGGCCCAGCGTGCGCGCGGCGGCCACGGTGATCTGCTGGCCCAGCACGGCGCGCACGGCCAGCTCGAAGCCGTCGAACGCGCCGGGCACGCGCAGGCCGTCGCCCGCCGGGAAGTGCGGGTGCAGCACGGCATTGATGGCGGCGGGGTCGGCGTCCAGGTCCAGCATGGCGCGCACGCGGCGGATCACGAGCGGCAGCACCGGGTACAGGCTGTCGCTGGTCTGCAGCAGCACCTGGTGGCGGGCGGTGTCGAAGCGGGCGCCCAGCCAGCCCGTGGTTTCCTGCGGCAGGCCGGTGCACGCGGTGGACAGGCGCACCGTGCGGCGCAGCGTGGCCTCCTGCGGCAGCACCCATTCCACGCCGTGGAAGCCGCGCCGCTCGAAGAACGCCAGCAGCGCCGCCACGTCGAACGGCGGGCGCCAGGCCAGGCGCAGGGTGCCGCCGCGCTCCCCGGTGGCGCTGCCCTGGCGGCGCAGCTGGGTAGGGTTGAGCCCGTAGTGCCCCGTGAACGCCGCGTTGAAGCGCCGCACGCTGGCGAAGCCGCTGGCCAGCGCCACCTGCGTGACGGGCATGGCCGTGTCGGTCAGCAGCTGCTTGGCCGTCAGCAGCCGCCGCGTCTGCAGGTACTGCAGGGGCGAAACGCCCAGGGCGCCCTCGAAGATGCGGCGCAGGTGCCGGTCGCTCACGCCCAGGCGCTCGGCCAGTTGGGCCACGGTGGCGCCGGCCGGGGCCCAGGTGTCGGGCGCGTCGAGCAGGCGCACGGCCTGCTGCACCAGGATGCCGCTCGCGTCCTGCACCGACCAGGCCAGCGCCTGCGGCGCCAGCTCGGGCCGGCAGCGCAGGCAGGGACGAAAGCCGGCGCTCTCGGCCTGGGCGGCGAGCGCGAAGAAGCGGCAGTTCTCGCGCCGGGGCGTGCGCACGGCGCAGACGGGGCGGCAGTAGATGCCGGTGGAGGTCACGCCGGTGAAAAAATGCCCATCGAAGCGCGCGTCCCGCGCCATCAGGGCCAGGTAGCGGCCTTCGTCGAGGGATGCGTTGGAAGGCGTGGTCATGGCGGCGATCATAGGCGGCCGGGGCGCGCGCACTGGCCGTTTTCGGACATATGCCCCAGGGCCGGAAACAAGCGGCGCCTACAATGCACCGGACTTGTCAACCCACCTTGCGAAAGGGCCTCCCCGCGTGCAACCCACCCCCGCCATCTTCAAAGCCTACGACATCCGCGGCATCGTGCCGTCCACCCTCGATGAAGACGTGGCCCGGGGCCTGGGCCGGGCCTTCGGCACCGCCGCCCGCGCCGAAGGGCAGGCCACGGTGGCCGTGGGACGGGACGGGCGGCTGTCCGGCCCGGCGCTGTCGGCGGCGCTGATCCAAGGGCTGGTGGAGGCAGGCATCGAGGTCATTGATGTGGGCATGGTCACCACGCCGATCCTGTACTTCGCGGCCAGCACGCTGTGCGCCAGCGGCATCCAGGTCACGGGCAGCCACAACCCGAAGGACTACAACGGCTTCAAGATGGTGCTGAACGGCCGCGCCATCTACGGCGAGGAGATCCAGGGCCTGCGCCGCACCATGGAGCAGGAAAGCTGGCAACTGCAGCCGGGCGGCTCGGTCCGCAGCGTGGACGTGCTGCCGGCCTACACCGGGCGCATCGTGGGCGACGTGAAGCTGGCGCGGCCCATGAAGATCGTGGTGGACTGCGGCAACGGCATCGCCGGCGCATCGGCCCCCGCCATCTTCCGCGCGCTGGGCTGCGAGGTGACGGAACTCTATTCCGAGGTGGACGGCAACTTCCCCAACCACCATCCCGACCCGAGCAAGCCCGAGAACCTGCGCGACCTGATCGCTGCCTTGCAAACGGGCGACGCCGAGCTGGGCCTGGCCTTCGACGGCGACGGCGACCGGCTGGGCATCGTCACCAAGGACGGCCAGAACATCTTTCCCGACCGCCAGATGATGCTGTTCGCCCAGGACGTGCTGGTGCGCGTGCCGGGCGGCGAGATCGTCTTCGACGTGAAGTGCACCCAGCGCCTGG
>Ga0222421_100550_pt1 | contig 10651 bp, 8 predicted proteins | sample 3A1ome_2_FD_182473 | JGI IMG/M metagenome (GOLD analysis project Ga0222421, IMG submission 182473) | Enriched microbial communities from leaf-cutter ant dump, University of Wisconsin, Madison, United States - 3A150A (version 2) | ecosystem: Environmental > Terrestrial > Nest > Insects nest > Nest... | reverse complement strand
TCTCGATCGCGCGCCGCGTCCCGGCTTCATCCGGCTCGTCGCGACCGGGCCGCCGCTCCCGATGGCCGCTGGAGAACCCCACCGTACTCCTCGGCCGGATCGCCGAGGGTCGCGCTTTGCCCCTTGCCGGAAACATCCATAGGAGCGAAGGAGACTTTGGCGCCGGGCCTTGCGAGTTGGCCGGTCACCGTTCCAGGGCTTTCGACCGGGTCGCGCCCGCCATCCTGCCGCATGCCGGCGGCGATGTCGGCTCTGGCAGAATCGAATCTGTCCGTCGCCTGTGGACATCGCCGTTCTAATCGCCCAATCTTGGCCGCGGGAACAACAAGCGCCGCGAAGACGGCGCCGGCATTCGAGTGCGCATGACCAAGGGATGGACATTGTACGATCCACGGCTCGCGTGGATTCTGGTTGCGCCGGTCCTGCTGCTGCTGATCTTTTTCCTGCTGCTGCCGATCGCCGTGATGGCGGTCTATACCTTCTTCACCTTCGTCACCGCCGGCGTCGAGCAGAGCACGCTGACCTTCGCGAACTGGCACGAGTTCCTCACCGACAGCTACTATCATGGCTTCCTGCTGAAGACGTTGAGGGTCGGCGCGACGACCGCCGTCATCTGCGGCGTGCTCGGCTACTTCCCCGCCTATTTCATCTGGGCGACGACCTTCAGGCACAAGTGGCTGCTGTTGCTTCTTCTGATCGTGCCGTTCTGGATCTCCTTCACCATCCGCACCTTCTCCTGGATCAACATCCTGGGCGAGCAGGGTGTCATCAACGTGGCGCTCATCAAGCTCGGCCTCATCCACGAGCCGCTGCCGATGCTCTACACCGAGGGCGCGGTCATCATGGGGCTGCTGCACTTCCTTCTGCCCTACATGATCCTCAACGTCTATGTCAGCCTCGAAAGCATCGACCGCACGCTGATCGCCGCCGCACGCTCCATGGGCTGCACCAGCGCGCAGGCCTTCCGCGAGGTGACGCTGCCGCTGTCGTTGCCCGGCCTCGCCGCCGGCCTTCTGCTCTGCTTCGTGCTGGCGGCCGGCTCCTACGTGACGCCGCAACTGCTCGGCTCCGGCCGCGACGCGCTGTTCGGCAACCTCATCTACGACACCATCATGGGCCAGTTGAACTGGCCGATGGGCGCCACGCTCTCCATCGTGCTGTTCGTCGTGCTCGGCTTCTTCGCCGCCGTCTACACCCGCTACATGGGCATGTCGCAGATCGTGAAGGGGCTGGGCGGATGACGGCGCAGCAGGGCGACAGGGAAGGCAGATGGGCCTGGCGACTGACCGGCTTCATCACCGTCTGCATCTACGTCTTCATGTTCGCGCCCATCGTCGCCACGATCATCCTGTCGTTCAATTCCTCGATGTTCGGCGGCTTCCCGATGACCGGCTTTTCCCTGCAATGGTACGGCAAGCTGATGGCCAACGAACAGGTGCTCGCCGCCTTCCGCACCTCGTTGTGGATCGCGCTGGTCACCGCCGCCGTCACTACCGCCGTCGGGCTGGTGACGGCGTTCGCGCTGGTCCGCTTCGAGTTTCCCGGCAAGCAGGCGCTGTCGACGCTGGTGATCCTGCCCGCGCTGGTGCCCGAAACCATCCTCGGTGTCGGCCTTTTGGTGTTGATCAAGGCGGTCGACCAGCCGCGCACGCTGCTCATCCTGGTGCTCGGCCACATCCTGCTGGCCGTTCCCTATGTCGTGCTCATCGTCCAGGCGCGCATGGTCGGCGTGCGGCGCGTCTATGAGGAGGCCGCGCTTTCGCTGGGCGCCTCGCGCCTGTCCTCCTTCCGCGAGATCACGCTGCCGCTGCTCGTCCCGGCCGTCGTCGCCGGCGCGCTGCTCGCTTTCACCATCTCCTTCGACAACACCTCGGCCAGCCTGTTCTGGCGCCCGGCCGGCGTCGAGACGATGCCGACCCAGATCCTGTCGATGTTGAAGATCTCGATCAGCCCGGAGATCAATGCGCTGGGCACCGTGATGATCGTGGTGACCGTCGGCATTCCGCTGATCGGCGGCCTGATCCTGCAAAGCCTCACCCGATTGAAAAGACGCGGCCAACCAAAGGAGCAAGCACAATGAAACTGTCCAACACCAGGCGGCTGGAAAGGCTGCACGAGCGCTACATGGACGGCGGCCTCAGCCGGCGGACATTCCTTGGCCTGACGGCGGCGGCGGCGGCCAGCGCCGGCCTGTCGATGCCCTGGATGGGGCGAGCGCTCGCGGCGGTCACGGAAGTCCGCTTCGACGGCTGGGGCGGCACCGTGCAGGACGCCATCGACAAGTACGCCTTCCAGCCCTACACGGCCAAGACCGGCATCAAGGTGGTGCAGGGCACGTTCGGCGACGAGAACGAGATCATCACCAAGGTCAAGACCGCCAAGCCGGGCGACTTCCAGGTCGTCCATTCGTCGGGCGTCAACTACTACATCAAATACGTGAACGCCGGCATGACCTCGGAGATCAACGAAGCCAACATTCCCAACATGGCGAATGTTCTCCAGCCGATGATCGAGCCGTTCCGCAAGCTGACGCCGAAGCTTTCGGCCGTGCCCTACGACTACGGCACCACCGGCCTTGCCTACAACACCACCGTGATCTCGCCGGAAGAGGCGAAGGAGAAGGGCGCGGGCCTGCTGCTCGACAAGAAATATGCCGGCAAGATCGGCGGCTACGCCGACATGACGACGCGCGTCTGGTACGCGGCGCTCGCCACCGGCCAGGACCCCAACGCCATCAAGGACATGGACGCCATCTGGGCCAAGGTGCGCGAGACCCGCGACCTCGCCAAGAAGTTCTGGAGCTCGGGCGCCGAGCTGATGGACCTGCTTTCCAAGGGCGAGATCGTGGTGACCGACGCCTGGTCGGGCCGCGTCGCCGCCCTGCAGGACCAGGGCCATCCGATCGGCTACCTCGATCCGGCCGGCTCCTACGCCTGGATGGAGGACATGCTGATCCTGAAAGGCTCGCCGATGGCCGAATGCGAGGAGCTGATCAACTTCATGCTTGATCCGGCGACCTCCATCGCCGTCGCCGAAGGCCAGAGCTATCCGCCGTCGCTGGACCCGACCAAGGTCAAGCTGACCGAGAAGATCGAGAAGCTCCCGGCCTTCGACCCGACCGGCTCGATGAAGGCGCTGACCTTCGCCGACCCGCAATACTGGGCGGACAACGAGGACGCCTGGACCAAGCAGTGGGACCGCATCGCGAAGGGCGCCTGAGCGCATGGCAACCGCCCAGCAATCGCCCCGGCCGGCCTCGGCCGGGGTCATGTCCCAGGCCGTGGGCGGGGATCGCCCGGCGGTCGAGTTCCGCGACATCGACATCGCCTACGGCAAGTTCGTCGCGGTGCGCGATTTCTCGCTGTCGATCGCCAAGGGCAGCTTCGTCACGCTGCTCGGCCCCTCCGGCTGCGGCAAGACGACGATCCTGCGCTCCATCGCCGGGCTGGTCGACATAACGAGCGGCCAGATTTCCATCGGCGGGCGCCGCGTCGACGACGTGCCGATCTACAAGCGCAACATCGGCCTCGTCTTCCAGAGCTATGCGCTGTTCCCGCACAAGAACGTCTTCGACAACGTCGCCTTCGGCCTGAAGTACCGCAACGTGCCCAAGGCCGAGATCGCGCGCAAGGTGGGACAGGCGCTCGAGATGGTGCGGCTGCCGGGCAGCGAGAGGAAATTGCCCTCGCAGCTTTCGGGCGGCCAGCAGCAGCGCATCGCACTCGCCCGCGCCATCGTCTTCGAGCCGGAGGTGCTTTTGCTGGACGAGCCGCTTTCGGCGCTCGATGCCAACATGCGCGAGGAGATGCGCGTCGAGATCAAGAAGATCCAGAAGGCGACCGGCATCACGGCGATCTTCGTCACCCACGACCAGGAAGAAGCGCTGTCGATGTCCGACCGGATCGTCGTCATGAATGCCGGCTCGATGGAGCAGATCGGCACGCCGCAGGAAGTCTACGAGACGCCGGCCAGCGCCTTCGTCGCCGACTTCCTCGGCAAGGCGAACATGCTGCCCGGCACCGTCGCGGCCGTCGACGGCCTGAGAGCCAAGGTCGCGCTGGCGGCGGGGCAATCGGTCGAGGTTGTCTCGCCCCGGCCGCTGCCGCAGGGCGGTGCCGTGACGGTCGTGGTGCGGCCGCAGAAACTGTCGGTCGGCCCGACAGCCGTGGCCAACCGGCTGTCCGGCCGCGTCGTCTCCACCTCCTATCTCGGCGGCAGCGCCATCTACGAGGTCGACCTCGGCGGCAGGACCGTGGTGCGCGCCAACACGCCACTGGCCGGGCCGCCGGCGCGCGAAGGCGAAGCCGTCGAGATCGGCTTCGATCCCGCCGGCTGCGTGCTGTTGGACGAGAGCGGCCGGCGCATTTCCTGAGGGCCGGACGCAGCCTGATTTTGACCATGGCGCACCCCCACCCCTGCCCCCTCCCCACACGGAGGAGGGGACGCTGTCGCCGTCGTGTCATGCAAAATTGCCGGCATTGGCGTGGCGCCAACGCGAAATCCCTCTCCTCCGTGTGGGGAGGGGGCAGGGGTGGGGGGTGCGGCCTCACGGCTGCGTCAGTCGAAATCGTAGACCGTCTCGGCGCTGACCATTCCGCGGCAGCAATAGGCCACCGGGCCGGACATGACTGCCATGGCACCGCGGATTTCGATGTCCAGCGGCCCGGCCGGCAGGTACACCGTGAAACGCTCGCTGTCGGTGAGGCCCCTGCGGCGAGCGGCAAAGGCAGCGACACAGGCGCCGGTGCCGCAGGCCTGCGTGGCGATGCCCGGCCGCTCCCACACCGCAAGCCGGATCGTTGCCGTATCGACGAGTTCGGCCACGCCGACATTGACGCCTTCCGGGAACAACGGGTCGTCGTGGATGGGCGCGGCGTCCCGCGCCAGATCGACGGCGGCGAGATCGTCGACGAAGAAGACCGCGTGTGGGTTGCCGATCCACAGCCCCATGCCGTGCCGCAGCGGCCCGCTTCCGACCGGCAGGTCGGCCAGGTCGACGTCGCGCGAAAGCGGAAAGTCCCGCCAGTTCCAGCCGATGGGGCCAAGCTCGACGCTGACCTCCATGGCGCCGGTGCGGCGGCATTTCAGCATGCCGCCCTTCGTCTCGAGGATGAGCGCGTCCGCGCCGGTTTCCTCCATCAGCAGGTGGGCGACGCAGCGCGTGGCGTTGCCGCAGGCCGAGACCTCGCGACCGTCGATGTTGAAGATGCGCATGGCGGCCGGGGCGCCGGCAGCGCTCCCGCCCGACGACGGCGGTTCGATGGTCAGCACCTGGTCGCCGCCGACGCCGACCTGCGGATCGCAGATCCTGACGATGTCGGCGCGCGTGAAGGCGCGGCGGTCCTGGCGTCTGTCGAAGATGACGAAATGGTTGCGCAGCCCGTGCATCTTGACGAACGGCCGCTCGGCCCAGGCGCCCGCCTCGTGCACGACATCGTTTTTACCGTCCATCGCGACGAGCCCGTGATCCCACCAGCCGCATTTGCCGCGCGTATCGGCCGCCGCAGGACCGGCGGCCGAACGCGTCATCGAGCACGGATCGCATAATTTCTGTCAGCAATCCATGCCCCAGCCGGCACGCATGCCGGGGGGGGGGGATGACGGGAAACGCGCGGCCGCGGCGGCTCAGCTATCCAGCCAGACGTTCTCCAGGTCCATCTCGAAGGTCTGGTGGACGCCGTAGTTCTTCACCTTCTTGCTCATATGGCTGAAGAGTTTCTGCCAGTACGGCTGGATGATGACGCCCGAATCCTGCAGGATCGTCTCCAGGTCCTTCATCACCTCCTTGCGCTTCGCCACGTCGTTGATCGACAGCGCCTCCTTCAGCTTGGCGTCGAACTCGGGATTGGAATAGCCGGACTCGTTCCAGGCCTCGCCGGTGCGGTAGCCCAGCGCCAGCACCTGGACGCCGAGCGGGCGCATGTACCAGATGGTCATCGAATACGGATATTTCGTCCAGTCGTTCCAGAAGGTCGAGCCTGGCAGCACCGTGCGCTTCACCTTGATGCCGGCCTCGCGCAGTTGCGCCGCGATCGCATCGCCGGTGTTCTTCTGCCAGTCGTCCTCGATGGTGATCAGTTCGTGCTCGAAGTCGGCCTGGCCGGCATCGGCCATCAGCTTCTTGGCGCCCGCCGCGTCGCGCTCCTTCTTCGGCAGCGGATAGTACTCGGGATGGATCGGGCTGACGTGATGGTTCTCGCCCACCGTGCCACGGCCGTTGTAGCCGAGCTGGAGCACGACGTTGTTGTCCACCGCCATCTGCAAGGCATTGCGCACGCGCTGGTCGTCGTAGGGCTTGTTGGTGACGTTGGTGCGCGCCACCAGCGTCGTTGCGGTGGCGACCTCGGACTTGACCAGGTCCATCTTGTCGAGGATGTCGATGAAGTCGGCAGGCGTTTCGAGGTTCAAATCGATCTCGCCCGAATCGAAGGCGCTGACCGTCGCCGAGAAATCGGTGCCGTAGTCGATGAAGTCGACGCCGTCGAGCGGCGCCTCGCCGCCCCACCATTTGCCGTTCTCGCGCCGCTTCACCACCGCCTTCTGGCCGACGTCGTAGGAGACCAGCTCGAACGGGCCGGTGCCGATCGGCTTCGCGACCGGATCGGTGCCGTCGGCGTCGAAACTGCGGTGCACCACCAGGGCCGGATAATCGGTGAAGTTGGGAATGAGGGAAATGTCCGGCTCGGTGAGCTTGAGCCTGACCGTATGGTCGTCGACCTTGGTGATCGCCCCGTCCTTCGCCTTGCCGGTCTTGTCGTCGATCAAGCCGCCGACGCGGGCGGCCATGGAATTGCCCGCCACGGCTTTCTCGCACCAGCGGGCGAGATTGTGGACGACATCGTCGGCCGTGAAGGCGTCGCCGTTGTTCCAGGTCACGTCCTTGCGCACATGCAGGACATATTCTGTGGCGTCGTCGTTGACGTCCCAGCTTTCCAGCAGCACCGGCTCGAAGGTGAACTCGCGGGTATAGCGGACCAGCGGTTCGAGCCAGGTGCGCGAGACGTTGGCCAGTTCGACCCAGTCGTAGGTGCGCGGATCCTTCTGCGCCTTGACCGGCATGGCGACGCGCAGCGTGCCGCCCTTCCTCGCCTCCTCGGCACGGGCAGGCCCGGGAAGGGCGACGCCGATCATGCCGTAGGCGAGGGCCGTCGAGGCGCCGAATACGCTCGCCAGCGCCAAGAACTCGCGCCTGTCCACACGGCCTTCGCGGGCATCCCTCGCCATCTGCTCGATGACCGCCGGCACCCGGTCGCCGTTGTTCTTGTAGAACGCCATTTTCTTTCCTCCCTGTCTTGTTGGCGAAAACGGCCGCCCGAGGGGCGGCCGCTGTTCAGTTGACGGTTTCCGGCAGCGCCTCCCCGCGCCGCGCGATGAAATCCCGCAGGCCTTCGGCGATGCCGTCGTCCAGCCTCGGCTCCTCGTAGTCGGCGAGCATGTTGCGTGCCTTCTCCCGGCCGCGCGTATCGTGGTCCTTCGCGCCCTCCGCCTTCCACTGCTCGTAGGAATTGAAGTCCATCAGCGTCGGCATGAAGAAGGCCGACTCGAAATGCTCCAGCGTGTGCTGCGTGCCGAGGAAATGGCCCTGCGGCCCCACCTCGCGGATCGCCGCCATCGCCTCCTTGAAATCGTCGAACGGCACGCCGCCGGCATATTTGTACCAGCCGACCAACTGTTCGCAGTCGGTGGCGAATTTGGAGTATCCGCAGGTGAGGCCGGCCTCAAGCCAGCCGGCGGCATGCCAGATGTAGTTGGCGCCGGAAAGGATCGCGGCGTGCATCAGCATGTTCGCCTCGTATCCGGCCTGCGCGTCGTTCAGCTTCGAGCCGACATGGAAGCCGGACGTGCGCCATGGCAGCCGGTATTTCCGCGCCAGCGCGCCCATCAGGTACATCATCTGCGCGGCCTCCGGCGTGCCGCCCATCGGCGCGCCGGTCTTCATGTCCACCGTCACCATGAACTGGCCGTAGAGCTGCGGCGAGCCGGGACGCAGCAATTGCGTGAAGGCGACGCCCGCCAGCGCCTCCGCATTGACCTGCGCCACCGCGCCGACGGAAGAGGCCGCGGTGGAAGCGCCGCACAGCGCGAAGGGCGCCAAGATCAGCGGCTGGTTATGGCGCGCATAGACCTTCATCGCGTCCAGCATGGTGGCGTCCCACACCAGCGGCGAATTGCAGTTGGTGATCGACACCAGCACCGGATTGTCGCGCACGAAATCCTCGCCGAACACGATGCTGGCCATCGCCATCGTGTCCTCGGCGCGGTCCTTCGAGGTGACGATGCCCATGAACGGCTTGTCGGAATGTTTCAGCGCCGAATGGATGATGTGGAGGTGGCGCTTCGGCACCGCGATTTCCATCGGCTCGCAGACGATCGAACTCGACGAGTGCAGGGCGGGCGCCATATAGGCGAGCTTGTGGAAGTTCTGCAGGTCCTCCAGCGTGCCGTAGCGCCGGTTGTTGTCGAGGTCGCGCACATAGGGGGCGCCGTACATCGGCACGAAGATCGAGTTTCGGCCGCCCACCTTGACGGTCCGCTCGGGGTTGCGCGCGTGCAGCGTGAATTCCGGCGGCACCTTGGAGACGAGATCCGTCAGGAGGGCTCGGTCGAGATGCACCCGCGTGCCGGACACGTCGGCGCCGGCCGCTTTCCACAGCGCGATCGCCTCGTCGTCGCGGAACTCGCAGCCCACCTCCTCGAGGATGGCGAGCGATTCCTGATGGATCAGCTCGACCGCTTCGTCGGGAACGATCTCGTAGGCGGGTATCTTGCGCACCAGCGTCGGGAAGGAGGCGACCGGCGCGCCGCGCATGGCCCTGCGCCCCACCCTGCCGCCGCCGCGGCGGTGCGGGGCCGGCGCTTCCTGGGTTGCGACTGTGTCAATCGTGCTCATGCAGGCTCTCCCCGGGGCGGGACGCACGCGCAACGATCAATCCGGATGCGTCTTGCCTTGGTCCCTAGGAGAACGCCTGCGAACCGGTTGTTCAAGCGAAATAGGAAGCCGGCTCGCTTGAGCTGAACTCAACGATCCGAGGGAGAGCAGCCAGTCCCGCAGCAGCACCGCCTGGGGGCTCAGCGGCCGCCGCGCGCTCCATGTCACGAAGTAGGACTGCGGCGCCGCGATCACGGCATCCGTCACCCGCACGAGGTTGCCGGCCTCGATCAGCGGCGCGACGAGGCTCTCCCAGCCCAGCGCCACCCCCTGTCCGCTGCGCGCCGCCTGCAGCGCGATCACGTAGCTGTTGAAGCGCCGCACGTTGACGCGCCGATCCGGATGGCCGATTTCGCGCAGGAATTCCGCCCAGGTGGTCCAGGTCCAGTCGATGCCTTCGACGGACAAAAGCTGCAGTTGCGCCAGGTCCGCCACCGTTTTCACCGGATAGGCCTTGGCGAAGGCGGGGCTGGCGACGGGAAAGATGCGGTCGTCGTAGAGCTTGGCCGACAATTCGTCCGGCCATTCGCCGTCGCCGTAGCGCAGCCGCAGTTCCACGTCCGGGCGGTCGAGGCCGTGCGGATGGTCGGAGATGACATGATCGACGACGATGTCGTGATGCCTGTTCCAGAAAGCGCCCATGCGCGGCATCAGCCAGAGCTGCGCCATCGCCATGGTGCTGCCGATGGTCGCGACAGCCTGTCCCCCCAGCGATTTTATCTGGCGGAATGTCGTGGACATCCGCTCGAAGCCTTCGCGCAGCGCCGTCGCCATCGCCTCCCCTTCCCGGGTGAGTTCGACGGCACGGTGCCGGCGCAGGAACAGCGGGACGCCGAGTTCGGCCTCCAGCATCCGCACCTGCTTCGAGATCGCGCCGGTCGTGACGTTCAACTCGTCGGCGGCCTTGGTCAGGCTCAGGTGCCGCGCCGCGGCCTCGAAGGCGACAAGCGCGTTGAGCGAAGGCAGGCTGTAGTATCGACGGACCATGACGCTACGATTCACACATATCGGCCATTAAATCACGTCTCCCGAAGGCGGGCACCGGTTTCGGCACAGGGACATGCGTGAAACAAAGGCCCTGAGGCACGCTAAGCGAACCTGAGGGGTCGCGGCACGCTTCGGGGCGCCGGAACATCTTCGAGGGGAAGCGTCTCTCGCGCCGAAGGCGCCGGCCTACGCTTGAACCAGCTTCGCCGCCGCCGCTTCCACCAGGGTCCCGATTGGCAGTGTGGCATCCAGCGTCATCGCCGCCTCGTCCGGCGCCGGTTCCTCCAGTATGGCGAACTGGCTGCCGACCAGGCTGGCCGGCATGAAGTGGCCCCGGCGCGCCGCAACGCGCGCCGCCGCCGTTTCCGGATCGGTCCTGAGATAGAGAAAGACGATATCCGGGCGGAAGCCGCGCAACTGGTCGCGATAGCTCCGCTTCAGCGCTGAGCAGGTGGCGACCACGCTGCTTCCCGCGCCGGCTTCGCGCGCGACGGCGCGGCCGATCGCCGCCAGCCAGTCGGCGCGCAACGCGTCGGTCAGCGGCTCCCCGCGCGCCATGCGCGCGACGTTCCCGGGCGAGTGGAGGTCGTCGCCCTCGATGAAGGCTGCGCCCAGTCGGGTAGCCAGGCCGCTGCCCACGGCTGTCTTGCCGCTGCCGGTGACGCCCATGACGATGACCACCGGGCCGCGCGCATGGATCGGCAGGTGCGGTTCGGGCCGCTGCTTCCCGTCGTC
>Ga0222421_100549_pt1 | contig 10658 bp, 8 predicted proteins | sample 3A1ome_2_FD_182473 | JGI IMG/M metagenome (GOLD analysis project Ga0222421, IMG submission 182473) | Enriched microbial communities from leaf-cutter ant dump, University of Wisconsin, Madison, United States - 3A150A (version 2) | ecosystem: Environmental > Terrestrial > Nest > Insects nest > Nest... | reverse complement strand
CGTGGGCATGGTGTGGTGATAACTGGCTTTGGCAGCGGTCGAGGCCACCGTCTGTGCCATGGATGGTACGGTCAATTGGGCCAATCGGGAAGAAGGCCGGGTTGTGCGCACGGGTACCGGCGAAGCGGCCGGCGCCGCAGGGGCCGGCGCGGGGGCCGCGGCCTTGGGTGCCGCTGCAGCCGCTTTGGGCGCCGCGGCCGCCTTGGCAGGGGCCTTGGGTGCCGCAGCAGCCTTGGGGGCTGCGGCGCGCTTGGCCGCTGCGGGGGTGGCTGCCTTGGCGGTCCCCTTGGTTTTGCTGGTGTCGGCTTTCACTTCCTGGTCTCCTCGCTGTACGGGCGGGCCCCGGCTGTCTTGGCAGGACGGGGCGGGTGGCAAGCCTTCCGGGGTTTTACCGGGGCGCGATTGTATCGACCTGGGCTGACGTAAACGGTTTCGTTGCAGATACAACACAAACCGGGGGCACGGCTTCAGGCCAGACTCTGCTCCAGCCCCTGCAGGAAGATGTCCTTGGGCAGGTCGATGCCGATGAACACCATCTTGCTGGTGCGGGGCTCGCCTTCGGCCCACTGGGGGCCGAGGTCGCTGCCCATGAGCTGGTGCACGCCCTGGAAGATCACCTTGCGATCGGTGCCCTTCATATTAAGCACGCCCTTGTAGCGCAGCATGCGCGGTCCATAAATGTTGACAATCGCCCCCAGGAAGTCCTCGAGCTTGGCCGGGTCGAACGGGCGCTCGGAACGGTAGACGAAGCTCTTCACATCGTCGTCGTGGTGATGGTGGTGGCCGTGTTCATGGCCGTGCTGGTGCGACGGGTGGCTGCAGTGCTCGCCGTGCGCGTGGTCATGATCGTGGTGGTGATGGTGGTCATGGCCATGCCCGTCCTCCTCCTTGAGGAAGTCCGGGTCGATGTCGAGCTTGGCGTTGAGGTTGAAGCCGCGCAGGTCCAGCACTTCCTTGAGCGGCACCTCGCCGAAATGCACGGCCTTGATGGGGGCGCGCGGGTTCATGTGCTTCAGGCGGTGGATCAGCGCCTCGGTCTCGTCCTGGGAGACCAGGTCCGTCTTGGACAGGAAGATCTGGTCCGCGAAGCCCACCTGGCGGCGCGCCTCCTGGCGGTCGTTGAGCTGCTGGGGCGCATGCTTGGCGTCCACCAGGGTGATGATGGAGTCGATGAGGTAGGTTTCGGCGATCTCCTCGTCCATGAAGAAGGTCTGCGCCACCGGGCCGGGGTCGGCCACGCCGGTGGTCTCGATCACGATGCGGTCGAACTCCAGCAGGTTCTTGCGGCGCTTGGCGGCCAGCAGCTGCAGCGTCTCGCGCAGGTCCTCGCGGATGGTGCAGCAGATGCAGCCGTTGCTCATCTGCACGATCTGCTCCTTGGACTCGGTCACGAGGATGTCGTTGTCGATGTTCTCCTCGCCGAATTCGTTCTCGATCACGGCGATCTTCTGGCCATGGGCCTCGGTGAGCAGGCGCTTGAGCAGGGTCGTCTTGCCCGAGCCCAGGAAGCCGGTGAGGATGGTGACGGGGATGAGGGACATGGTGAAGCAGCGCCTTGTGGATGTGCAAGGCGCAAGAGTTTAGCGGTGTGGGGGCGGCACTGCAGCGCTGCGGTTACTACGCATTTGATAGCTGCTCGCGCTTGCCAGATAAGCGCTGGAGGCCAAAAACATCATGATTTGCGCATCACCACCAGCCCCTTGAGGTACTCGCCTTCCGGAAACTCCAGCGTCATCGGATGGTCCGGCGCCCCGCCCAGGCGCTCCAGGATGTAGCCGTCCACACCCGCGTCCGCCCCGGCGGAGGCCACGATCTTGTGGAACAGGTCCGCGCTGATGCCGCCCGAGCATGAGAAGGTGAGCAGCACCCCGCCCGGCTCCAGCAGCTGCAGCGCCAGGCGGTTGATGTCCTTGTAGGCCCGCGCCGCGCGCTCCGCATGGGACGCCGTCGGGGCGAACTTGGGCGGGTCGAGCACGATGGCGTCGAAGCGCCGGCCTTCCTGCAGGAACTGGCGCAGCGAGGCGTTCACGTCCGCGTCCATGAAGCTGGCGCGGTTCGGGTCGAAGCCGTTGATCGCCACGTGCGAGCGCGCGCGCTCCAGCGCGGGGCCGGAGGAGTCGATGGAAGTCACGTGCTCCGCCCCGCCCGCCAGCGCCGCCACCGTGAAGCCGCCCGTGTAGCAATAGCAGTTGAGCACGCGCTGCAGGCCCAGGCGCCGCGCGTACTGGGCGAAGCGCTGGCGGCTGTCGCGCTGGTCGAGGTAGAAGCCGGTCTTGTGGCCCTCGGCGATGTTGAGCGTGAGGCGCCAGGCGTGCTCGCGGATGCTCAGTTCCATCTCGCCCTCGCCACGCAGCCAGCCCGTGGCAGGCTCCAGGCCTTCGAGCGCGCGCACACTGGCGTCCGAGCGCTCGTAGAGCCTGGCCAGGCCCGTCTCGCGCAGCAGCGCGTCGGCGAGCACGCCCTTCCAGCGCTCGGTGCCGGCGCTGGTGAACTGGGCCACCAGCGTGTCGCCGTAGCGGTCCACGATCAGGCCCGGCAGGCCGTCGGACTCGCCGTGCACCAGCCGCACGCCGTCGCTTTGCACGTCGAAACGGGCCCTGGCGATGATGGAGCGCGCGCAAGCAGCTATGAAAAACGGAGCATCAATGCGCTGCGCCTCGTCGAAGCTCCACACCCGCGCGCGGATGCGCGAGCTGGGGCTGTACGCCGCCCAGGCCAGGAACCGGCCCTCGTGCGACTCCACGCGCACGGTCTCGCCGCTGTCGCCGCCGCCCTTGGCGATGGCCGAGTCGAAGATCCAGGGGTGGCGGCGCAGGAGCGATCGCTCCTTGCCAGGTTTGAGGCGCAGGGTTTTCATGCCTGCATTGTCAGGGCCTCACGCCTCCTCGCGCCGGTCCACCAGCGACGCCATGGACGCCAAATTCAAATCGCCCACCAGCACGCCGGCGAACTGCCCGTCGTCCCCATGCACAGGCACGGAAATGGTCAGGCAGAAGTCCTCCGAGGCCGAAGACAGGTAGATCGCGGACACGTAGGGCCGGCCGCTGCGCTGCACCTCCGCGAAATAGGGCTGCTGCGCGCGCTCCGTGCCCGCCCCGCCCGCGCGGATGCGGCCGTACATCACCGGGTTGATCCAGTTGGGATAGCGCTGGCGGCCCTCGCCATCCAGCTCGAACAGCATCTCGAAGAACGGGTAGGCCTTGAACACGTGGTCCAGCGCATGCGGGTCGCGGCTGCGGGGCTGGCCCAGCAGGTGGTAGAGCATGGCCAGGGCGTGCTCCTCCCATTCGCGCGCCTGGGGGTTCACCTCCTGCAGGTGGATGGCCGGCGGCTCGGCCTCCACCACCACCACGCTGCCCCACTGGGCCTTGCCCACCTTCTTGAGATAGGCCGCGCGCTCGGCGGCGGCGGTGCTGTCGGTGAGCTGCCCGGTGCTGCCGTTGACGCAGGCCACGGAGATGCTGGCGATGGGGTGCCGGCTGCCGTCCTCGGTGGTGAAGTAGCCGCGCGCCACGTCGGCCGGGTCGTACAAATGGCTGGCCAGCGCGGTGAACTGCGCGATCACGCGCTGCAGCTGCTCCAGCAGCAGGGGCTCCTCGCGGTCCAGCAGCAGGATGAAGTCGTCGCCGCCGATGTGGCCCAGCAGCCGGTCGGCGCGGCTCACGAACACGTGGCGCAGGATCTCGGCCAGCGTGCGGATCATCGCGTCGCCCCGGATGAAGCCGTAGCGGTCGTTGAAGGACTTGAAGTGGTCCAGGTCGATGTAGACCAGGTTGAGCTGGCCGTGGCGGCGGCCGATGCGCATCTCGATGGCCTGGCGCAGCGACGGCCCCGTGGGCAGCTGCGACAGCGGGTGCACGCTGGCGCCGTGCTCCTGGCGCGAGAGGATGTGCGCCAGCAGCATCATCGGCTCCACCACGCCCAGGAACTCGCCCTCCTCGCCCACCACGGTCCAGTGGTCCGCGCCGCCGCGGTCCAGGTAGAGCGAGCGCGCCAGCACCGCCAGCGAGATGTCGTGCGGCAGGATGCGCCGCAGCGGCTCGCAGGCCGCCGCCAGCGAGCGCATGCCGCGCGAGAGCGCGCGGCCGCGCGGCACGGAGCCGATGGGCCGGTTGCCGTCGGTCACCACGGCCCAGGGCAGGGCCGGCGTGTTTCGGAAGTAGCCGCGCACCTCGTCGATGGGCGTGTCGATCTCGAACGCCACGCCGGGGTCGATCACGTCGGTGATCTTGAAGCGCTCGTTGCGCTGCACGCGCCAGGCATCGTCGGTCTCGGGCAGCGCCACGGCCGGCCACAGCGGCTCGGGCGCGGGCCGCGCGAACAGGTAGCCCTGCGCCAGGCGGATGCCCAGCCCCTGGCAGAAGGCCAGGTCCTCGGGGCGCTCCAGCCCCTCGGCGATCACGGTGGCGCCCAGCCGGTCGGCCATGGAGACGATGGCTTCGAGCAGCACGGAGCGCACGCGGCTGCCCTGGGCCTCGTGCACCAGGGTGCGGTCGATCTTGATGAAATCCGCGCGCACCATGGCCAGGGTCGAGATGCTGTTGAAGCCCGCGCCCATGTCGTCGAGCGCGATGCGCAGGCCCTGGGCGCGCAGCGCGTCGCAGCGCTCGGCCAGCCGGGCGGCATCCACGCGCTCGCTCTCCACCACCTCGATCACCAGGTCGCGCCGGTCCAGCCCGCGCTCGCGCGTCCAGCCCACCAGTTGCGAGAGCCAGTCCTCGTGCAGCAGCGTGGAGGGCATCACGTTGAGGAACAGCGGCACGCCCGGGGCGATCAGCCGGGCCTTGAGGTCCAGGGCGCAGTGCTGGGCCTGCAGGTCCAGCTCGTCCTGGCGGCCCAGGCGCCGCGCGAGGCTGAAGGCCTCCTCGCCCGAGAGCACCCGCAGGTCCGGCGCCCGCAGGCGGCACAGGGCCTCGTGGGCGAATACCTGGCCGTTGTTGGCGATGTCCACGATGGGCTGGAAATGGATCTCCAGCCGCTCGCCCAGCCCCTGCAGCATCCACGGGTAGCGCAGGCTGGCCAGCAGGGCGTTGAACGGCACGGCCGCCTCCAGCAGGAAGGTCGAGGAGCTGAGGAACACCGTGGCGTTCGCGTCCGGGTTGTACAGCGGCACCGCCAGCGTGCTCCCCAGGATCTGCGGGTCGGTGGACTGCTCCAGCAGGGACAGCAGGCCGTCCAGCCCATCCGGGGGAATGTTCACGAAATGCCAGACCTTGGGCGCCACGCGGGACGCGCCCAGCCGCTCCCAGGCGGGCGGCAGATAGTGGCCTTCGTACTTCAGCAGCAGCTCCATTGCATCCCCTCGGGTCCGTGGTCTGCTGTGCACATAGCAAATAGCAGGCCGCAGCGGGGGCACCGCCTTGGTGCGTGCCGCAACCTTACGGCCTACTTGCCGGATTTGTCGCGCCGCGCACGCGGGTGCGCCGCGTCGTAGACCTTGGCCAGGTGCTGGAAGTCCAGGCGCGTATAGACCTGGGTGGTGGTGATGTTGGCGTGGCCCAGCAGCTCCTGCACGGCGCGCAGGTCGCCGCTGCTTTGCAGCAAATGGCTGGCGAACGAGTGGCGCAGCATGTGCGGGTGCACCGGCGTGGTCAGCCCGGCCTGCTGGCTGCGCTGGCGCAGGCGTAGCCAGATCGACTGCGGCGTCAGCCGCGCGCCGCGCTGGCCCACGAACAGCGCGGTGTCGAGCCGCGCCGCGCCTTCGCCGCCGAAGGGCGTGGCGCGCACGGCCAGCCAGGCCTGCAGCGCCTCGGCGGCGGCGCGGCCCACGGGCACGCTGCGGCGCTTGCTGCCCTTGCCGAACACATGGGCCTCGCCGGCCTGCAGGTCCACCCAGCCCCGGCCCAGGCGCTGCGTGTCGGCGCCCGGGACGGCGTCCAGCCCCGCCAGCTCGCCCACGCGCAGGCCGCAACCGTACAGCAGCTCGACCATGGCGGCGTCGCGCGCCTCCAGCCAGGGGTCGGCGCCGGTGTTGTCGAACTCGGCCAGGCGCACCGCGTCGTCCACGGGCAGGGCCTTGGGCAGGGGCTTGGGCGCCTTGGGCGCGCGCACGTCCTGCACGGGGTTGTGCGGGATCAGGCCCTGGCGCCCCGCCCAGGTGAAGAAGCCGCGCCAGCCCGAGAGGATGAGCGCGATGCCGCGCCCGCTGCGGCCCGCACCGTGCATCTGCGCCACGAAGCGGCGGATGTGCGCGGTCTGCAGCTGCAGCAGCGGCACGCCGATGCCCGCCGCCAGCTGCACGAGCTTTTCCAGGTCCAGCGTGTAGAGCGTAAGGGTGCGCTCGGCCAGGCGCTTTTCGACGCGCACGTGCGTGAGGTAGCCCTGCACGTGCGGGTCGGCGGGCGCTTCAGCCATTGCGCTGCAGCCTTAGAACCAGCGCATAGCGCATGCAACTGGCGCGGCCCAGGCCAGCGGACGCCGCGCAAGGGCCGCCCCGCAGCGCTGGCGTCGTCCCCCTGCCCGCAGCGCGCTGCGCTGCGAGAGCGGGGGGAAGCGGCGCAGCCGCTCAGGGGGGTGTTTCATTGCAAGCGCAGCAAGGCTGCGCTTGCAAGTTCTGCCATGCGGGCCAGGAAGTCGGTGCCCATGGTGGCGTCGAAGCGCAGCGGGTCGGGCGAGCCCAGCACCAGCAGGCCGAAGGCCGGCGTGGCGCTGTCGATGGCGCCCGCGCGCAGCGGCAGCAGGGCCAGCGATTGGGCGGGCTCGCCGCCCTCGCCTTCCACCTGCTGCGCCAGCCAGCCCGCGGGCTCAAAGCCCAGGTTGGGGCCGCAGAAGGGCATGGTGAGTGACGAGGCGAAGGCGCGCGCATCGTCGCTCGCGCCCTGGGTGAAGTCGGCGTCGATGTAGGGGCCGGCCACGTCCCACACGCGCACGGCGGCCAGCGGCACGTCGAACAGGGTGCGCACGCCGTCCACCACGGCCAGAGGCAGGTCGAACGGGTCCTTGACCTGCAGCAGCGCACTCGTCCACTGGTGCACCTTGTGGGCGATGGCGGCGTTCTCGGTGCTGTTGCGCACCATCTCCATGATGCGCTGCTCCAGGCCCTTGATCTTCTCGCGCAGCATCTCGGCCTGGCGCTCCTGCAGGCTCACGGCGCGCGCGCCGTGGGGGCTGGTGATCTGCACGCTGGCCAGCACCTCGGCGTGGCGCTCGAAGAAGCCCGGCGTGTTGGTCAGGAACTCGGCGATGTCGTCTTCGGTGATCGGTGGGATGGAAGAGGAGGAGGTCATAGGGCTTCGGGGATGTCGATCTGGCCTTCGAACACGGTGGTGGCGGGGCCGGTCATGAAAACGGAATCGGCCGCCTGGCCGCTCCAGGCAATGGTGAGGCGCCCGCCCCGGGTCTCGACCTCCACCGTGGAATCGAGCAGGCCCAGGCGGATGCCCGAGGCCACGGCCGCGCAGGCGCCGGTGCCGCAGGCCAGCGTCTCGCCCACGCCGCGCTCGAACACGCGCAGGCGCACGTGGCCGCGGTCCACGATCTGCAGGTAGCCCGCGTTCACGCGCTCGGGAAAGCGCGCGTGGCTCTCGATGAGCGGGCCGGTCCGCGCCACGGGAGCGGTGTCCACATCCTGAACCAGCTGCACCGCGTGCGGGTTGCCCATGGACGCCACCGCTACCAAAACAGGAGCTGCCTGCGCTTGTCTAGCAAGCGCCAGAGGCCATTTCTGCCCTGAACCCTGCGGCACGGGTGCGAGGCCGGCAGCATCGAACGGCACCTTGGCGGGATCGAACTCGGGGCGGCCCATGTCCACGGTGACGCGGCCGTCGGGCGTGAGGCGCGGGGCGATGACGCCGCTCATCGTCTGCACGCGCAGGATGTCCTTGTCCGTGAGGCCCTTGTCGCGCACGAAGCGCGCGAAGCAGCGCGCGCCGTTGCCGCACTGCTGCACCTCGCCGCCGTCGGCGTTATGGATCACGTATTCGAAGTCGATGCCCTCCCCCGGGGAAGGCCGCACCGTGAGGATCTGGTCCGCGCCCACGCCGAAATGGCGGTCGGCCAGGAAGCGGTACTGAGCGGCGGAGAGCCCCAGGCTGCCCTGGGTTTCGTCGAGCACGACGAAGTCGTTGCCCGCGCCCTGCATCTTGGTGAAGCGAATCTTCATGGGCCGGATTATCCACAGCCTGCACGGGGTCCGCCTTCGGATTAGGCTTGCGCTTTTTCCCTGAGGACAAGGATTTCCATGGCCGATCTCAGCACCTTTCCCATCACCCGCAAGTGGCCCGCGCGCCACCCCGACCGCATCCAGCTCTACTCCCTGCCCACGCCCAACGGCGTGAAGGTGTCCATCGCGCTGGAGGAACTGGGCCTGCCCTACGAGCCGCACCTGGTGAGTTTCGAGGCCAACGACCAGCTCTCGCCCGAGTTCCTCTCGCTCAACCCCAACAACAAGATCCCGGCCATCCTGGACCCGAACGGGCCCGACGGGAAGCCGCTGGCGCTGTTCGAGTCCGGCGCCATCCTGGTGTACTTGGCCGGCAAGGCGGGCCGGCTGCTGCCGCACGACACCGCCGGGCGCTACGAGACCCTGCAGTGGGTGATGTGGCAGATGGGCGGCCTGGGCCCCATGTTCGGCCAGCTCGGCTTCTTCCACAAGTTCGCGGGTAAGGACTACGAGGACAAGCGCCCGCGCGACCGCTACGTGGCCGAGTCGAAACGCCTGCTCAAGGTGCTGGACCAGCGTCTGGCCGGCCGCCGCTGGGTGATGGGCGATGCGTACACGATCGCCGACATCGCCATCCTGCCCTGGGTGCGCAACCTCGTGGGCTTCTACGGCGCGGGCGAGCTGGTGGAGTTCGGCCAGTTCAAGGAGGTGCAGCGCGTGCTGGACGCCTTCGTGGCGCGGCCGGCCGTCGCCAAGGGCCTGAACATCCCCGCCCGGGGCTGAGCAAGCAAGCCCCCCTGCCTCAGCCCAGGCGCTGCTGCAGGAAGTCCAAGAAGCACGCGATGCGCGCGGCCAGCTGCGTGTTGCGGTAGTACACGGCGCTGACGGGCTGGCGCACGTCCGCCGTGTCCCGGGCCAGCACCTGCACCAGGTCGCCGCGTTCGCGGTCGGCGGCGGTCATGAAGTCCGACAGGCAGACGATGCCCGCGCCCTGCAGCGCGAGCTGGCGCAGCGTCTCGCCGCTGGACGCAGTGATGGCGGGCGCGACCGGCCACTCGTCCCCGTGCGCGCCGCGCAGCGGCCAGCGGTTGAGCGACTCGGGCTGGGTGAAGCCCAGCAGCGTGTGCCGCGCCAGATCCTGCACCGTGCGGGGCCGCCCCTGGGCGCGCAGGTAGTCGGGGCTGGCCAGCACGCGGATGCGGCTGGTGCACAGCGGCCGCGCGTGCAGCGTGGAGTCGCGCAGGTGGCCGATGCGGATGGCCACGTCGGTGCGGCGCTCCAGCAGGTCGATGTTGAGCTCGTCCGTGTCCAGCTCCAGCGCGATCTGGGGGTAGGCGCTGCGGAACGCCGGCACCAGCGGCACCACGGCGTGCAGCATGAAGGGCGTGGCGGCGTTCACGCGCAGGCGGCCCGCGGGCTGGCGGCGGCGCGCGGCCATGTGCTCCTCGGCGTCCTCGATGGAGGCGAGGATGGCGCGCGTGCGCAGCAGGAAGGCGTGGCCCTCCTCCGTCAGCTCGGTGCGCCGGGTGGTGCGGCGCAGCAGCGTGGTGTTGAGCTTCTTCTCCAGCCGCGCGAGCGCCCGGCTGATGCCCGAGACGGTCTGGCCCAGGTGGTCGGCGGCGGCGGTGATGGAGCCGCCGTCCACCACGGCGGCGAAGGCCTGCAGTTCTTCCAGCGTGGTCTTCATGGCGCCCCTTTATTGTTGACTCCGATTCAAGAATGAATGGAGCGTAACGGTATTTTTCTGCAAGGCTTGAACGCCCACACTCCGGCCCATCGCCAAAGGAGTGTTTTCCATGCCCATTGCCCTGCTCGCGCTGACGCTCAGCGCTTTCGCCATCGGCACGACGGAGTTCGTGATCGTCGGCCTGCTGCCCACCGTGGCGGCGGATCTCGCCATCAATCTGCCCTCGGCGGGCCTGCTGGTCAGCCTCTACGCCCTGGGCGTCGCCGTGGGCGCGCCCGTGCTCACGGCCCTCACCGGCAAGGTGCCGCGCAAGGCACTGCTGCTGTCGCTGATGGCGCTGTTCACCGCCGGCAACCTGCTGGCCTGGCAGGCGCCCGGCTACGGCACGCTGGTGGCCGCGCGCATCCTCACCGGGCTGGCGCACGGCGTGTTCTTCTCCATCGGCTCGACCATCGCCACAGGGCTGGTGCCGCGCGAGAAGGCCGCGAGCGCCATCGCCATCATGTTCACCGGCCTCACGGTGGCGCTGGTCACGGGCGTGCCGCTGGGCACCTTCATCGGCCAGCACTTCGGCTGGCGCGCCACCTTCCTGGCCGTGGCGGCGCTGGGCGTGGCGGCCTTCGCGGGCAGCGCGGCGTTCATCCCGCGCGGCATCGCCCATACGCCGCCGGCCTCGCTGCGGGCGCAGGCGCGGGTGCTGGCCGAGCCGCGCCTGCTGCTGGTGTACGTCACCACGGCCATCGGCTACGGCGGCACGTTCATCCCGTTCACCTTCCTCGCGCCCATCCTCACCGACGTGGCCGGCTTCAGCGCGGGCGCCGTGGGCTGGGTGATGCTGGTGTACGGCGTCTCGGTGGCCGCGGGCAACCT
>Ga0222421_100539_pt1 | contig 10771 bp, 14 predicted proteins | sample 3A1ome_2_FD_182473 | JGI IMG/M metagenome (GOLD analysis project Ga0222421, IMG submission 182473) | Enriched microbial communities from leaf-cutter ant dump, University of Wisconsin, Madison, United States - 3A150A (version 2) | ecosystem: Environmental > Terrestrial > Nest > Insects nest > Nest... | reverse complement strand
CTCCGCGGTCCGCGTCAAGAACCGCTGCTCCATGAGCGGCCGTCCGCGCGCCTACATCCGCAAGTTCGGCGTCTCGCGTATCCAGTTCCGCGAACTCGCCCTCGCCGGCAAGATCCCCGGCGTGACCAAGTCCTCCTGGTAAAACCCTTTGGCCCACGGGGGTCGGATATGACCCGCGCGGCCGCTGCTCCAACCAACATCCACCATGACTGATCCGATCAGTGATTTCCTGACCCGCCTTCGCAATGCGTCGAAGGCCCAGCTCGCCGAGACCTCCTCGCCGCACTCGACGCTCCGCGCCGCGATCGCCGCGATCCTCAAGGCCGAAGGCTATATCGCGGACTACCGCGACGCTACCGACGAAAAGGGCCACAAGACCCTCGTCGTCGTCCTCAAATACGTCGACGGCGCCCCCGCCATCACCGGTCTCACCCGCGTCTCCTCGCCGGGCCGCCGCCTCTACTACCGCTACACCGAGATCCCTCGCGTGTTGAACGGTCTCGGCATCAGCATCGTCTCGACCTCGAAGGGCCTGCTGAAGGACGCCGACTGCCGCCGCCAGAAGGCCGGTGGCGAACTGATCTGCAACGTCTGGTAAGGAACAAGCACCATGAGCCGCATCGGCAAACAACCCGTTTCCATCCCTGACAAGGTCAAGGTCTCCGTGAACAACGGCACCGTCCTCGTCGAGGGTCCCAAGGGCAAAGTCCAGAAGACGTTCTCGCCCGTCGTCAAAGTCACCGTCGGAGACAAGAAGGTCACCTTCGCTCCCGTCGACGACACCCGTTTCGCCGACGCGATGTTCGGCACCGCGCGCTCCATCGTGGCCGGCATGGTCAAGGGCGTCACGGAGGGCTATGTCAAGGAGCTCGAAATTCAGGGCGTCGGATTCAAGGCCAACCTGAAGGGCAAGCAGCTCGATCTCGCGCTCGGCTACTCGCACCCGATCCTGATGGACATCCCCGAAGGCATCAAGGTCACCGTCACCGACCAGACCAAGCTCAAGGTCGAGGGCGCGGACAAGCAGCTCGTCGGCGCCGTCACCGCGGAAATCCGCGCCTACTACCCGCCCGAGCCTTACAAGGGCAAGGGTGTCCGTATCGTTGGCGAGCGCGTTCGCCGCAAGGAAGGCAAGACCGTCGCCTAAGCGCGGTCGCCTTCATCCTCCTAACCCTTCTCTCCGGGAATCCTCCCATGAGCACTTCTTCCAAAGCCACTCTCCTCCAGAAACGTCGCTGGAGAATCCGCAAGAAAGTCAAAGGCACCGCCGCCCGCCCGCGTCTCGCCGTCCGCTTCACCGCGAAGCACGTCTACGCCCAGGCCATCGACGACGACGCCGGCAAGACCCTCGTCTTCCTCGGCAGCCTCGATCCCGAGCTTCGCCAGCAGAAGCTCAAGGCCAACATCGCCAGCGCCAAGACGCTCGGCGCCGCCTTCGCCCTCAAGGCCAAGGCCGCCGGCATCGCCTCCGTCGTTTTCGACCGCAGCGGCGCCCCGTATCACGGCAAAGTCAAAACGTTCGCCGAAGCCGCGCGTGAAGGCGGGCTCCAATTCTAAAAAGTCCATGAGCACCGAACCCACTTCCGTTCCCGAGAGCGTCACGCCCGCCTCCGCCCCCGTTTCCGCACCTGCCGCTCCCGCGCCTGAGCGCGAGCAGCGCGCCCCTCGTGGCCAGGGCGGTTTCCGCGGCCAGGGCGGCAATCGTGGCCCGGGCGGCAATCGCGGCCCCCGTCGCGACAACCGCGATCGCCCCCAGGAGGGCGACGGTCCCCAGATGATCGAGAAGGTCGTCTTCATCAATCGCTGCGCCAAGGTCGTCAAGGGCGGCCGCCGCTTCAGCTTCGCCGCTCTCGCCGTCGTCGGCGACGGCAAGGGCAAGCTCGGCATCGGTTACGGCAAGGCCAACGAGGTCCCCGACGCCATCAAGAAGAGCACCGCCCATGCGCACAAGCACATGGTCAACGTCAAGCTCAAGGGCGACACGATCCCGCACGACGTCTTCGGCGAATACGATGGCGGCAAGGTCCTCCTCAAGCCCGCGTCCCCCGGCACCGGCCTGATCGCCGGCGGCGGCGTCCGCGCGGTCCTCGAGGCGGCCGGCGTCAAGAACGTGCTCACGAAGTCGATGGGTTCCAACAACCACATCGCCGTCGTGCACGCCACGCTCAACGGTCTCCTGCAGCTGCGCCTTTCGGAGGACATCACGTCCCTCCGCACCAAAGCCGGCAACGCCTGATCGACGTCACTTCATTCAATCCGAGTCCCGCCCCGCGCATCCGCAGGGTGGGGCGCCCCATCGAGGAACTCCCATGAAACTTCACGAACTCAAGAACGTTAAAGGCGCGGTTCACCGCAAGAAGCGCGTCGGCTGCGGCGAAGGCAGCGGCCACGGCAAGACTTCCGGCTCCGGCGGCAAGGGCCAGAAGGGCCGCTCCGGCGGTTCCATCCGCCCGGGCTTCGAAGGCGGCCAGATGCCCCTTTACCGCAAGCTCCCGCACCGCGGTTTCAACCAGTTCAACTTCCGCACCGAGATCGCGGTGGTGAACGTCGGCGATCTCGCGTCGCTCGATGCCGCCATCACCGAGGTCACCGCCGAGGTGCTCGCCAGCCACGGCCTCATCCGCAAGGACGAGAAGGCCGTCAAGATCCTCGGCGACGGCGAGATCGCCCGCGCGCTCAAGGTCACGGCCGCGAAATTCTCGGAGTCGGCCAAGGCCAAGATCGAGAAGGCCGGCGGCCAGGCTGTCGTCGCCTGATGAGATTGCCGATTGCCAATTGCCGAAAGGCCATTGGGATCGGTTGTTGGCGAGCGGCCGCATCGGGCGGCCCTCGCCATTCGGCACTCTAAACTCCCCTCAATGTTCTCCGCCTTCACGAATTCCCTGAAGATTCCCGAGCTTCGTTCCCGGATCTTCTACACGCTGGCGCTGTTGTTCGTTGCACGCGTGGGTGCGCATATCCCGCTGCCCGGCATCGATCCGCATCCGCTGCAGAACTTCTTCGCCGATCAGACGGCGACCGGCGGTCTCGGCGGTGCCGTGGCCGGCCTGTATAACATGTTCACCGGCGGCGCGCTCGTGAAGGGCGCCGTCTGCGCGCTGGGCATCATGCCCTACATCAGCGCCTCGATCATTTTCCAGCTGATGACCGCGGTCGTGCCCGCGCTCAGCCGCCTGCAGCAGGAAGGCGACGTCGGCCGCCAGAAGCTCACGCAATACACGCGCTACGCGACCGTATTGATCTGCTTGATTCAGGGCACGCTGCTCATCCTCGCCCTCGAGAATCCCGGCCGCCTGTTCCCGGGCTACGATCTCGGCACCTACGGCTCGATCGTCATCGTCAGCAAATTCAGCTTCCTCGTCACCTCCGTCATCTTCATGACGGCCGGCACGCTCCTCCTGATGTGGCTCGGCGAGCAGATCACCCAGCGCGGCATCGGCAACGGCGTCTCGCTCCTGATCACCGTCGGCATTCTCGCCGACATCCCGGGCGCCGCGGCGCAGACCTATCAGCTGTTCTTCAAGCCCGTCGGCACTGGTCCGAATCTCGGCGTTCCGCAGGCCGTGATCATGGTCGCGCTCTTCGTCGTCGTCGTCATGGGCATCATCATGGTGGTGCAGGGCCAGCGCAAGATCCCGGTCCAATACGCCAAGCGCGTCGTGGGCAACAAGGTCATGGGCGGCCAGAGCTCCTTCCTCCCGCTCAAGGTCAACTACTCGGGCGTCATGCCCGTCATCTTCGCGAGCGCCATCCTTCTCTTCCCGCAGCAGATCTTCTCCCAGATCGGCGCGGCCTTTAACATCAAGTTCCTCGTCGAGTTCTCGCAGAATCTGCTGCGTGGTCACTGGACCTACTATGCGATCTACACGGTGCTGATCCTGTTCTTCAGCTACTTCTGGGTGTCGGTCATGTTCAAGCCGATCCAGATCGCCGACGACCTGAAGAAATACGGCGGCTACATCCCGGGCGTCCGCCCCGGCGCGCCGACGGCCCAGTTCCTCGACTTCATCATGACGCGCCTCACCCTCGCGGGCGCGATCTTCCTCACGATCATCGCCGTCATGCCCGACGTGCTCCTCTTCGAGCTCAACGTCCCGCAGCGCATCGCGATCTTCTTCGGCGGCACCGGCATGCTGATCACCGTCGGCGTCGTCCTCGACACCATGCGGCAGATCGAGACGTTCCTGCTCCAGCGCCACTACGACGGCTTCCTCAAGAAGGGCCGTATCCGCGCCCGTAGTGCGTCGCCCGCCGGCATGTCCGGCGAGGCGCTCAGCTCGGACGCCCTCGTGAAGCTCGCGGTGCCGGTCCTCGGCATCTTCCTTGTCGGCATCGTCTCCTGGGCGATCCAGAAATTCGCACTTTAGTTCTTTACTCCGGTCGCGATGGCCGCCATCACCGACCTCTTCGCTCGGTCCGGCCCTCCGGCCAGAGCCAAGCTCCTACTCCTCGGTTCAACCGGTTTTTCAATGGAAAATCTGCTGGATCAGGCCCGTTCTTTGAATCTTGAGCACGTCTCTCCCGCCCGACTGAAGGGCCCGGAGATTTCGCGCCGCCGCGGTTCGCCCGCGACGGAGGAAGCCGCCACGCTCGCCCTGCTGCGACGCTGGTTCTTCGCGCGCAAACCTGATGCGGGATTTCTCCTCACCGAGTTCCCGGCTACGCTGCTCCAAGCAAAAGTGTTCGACGAATGGCTCGATGCCCGCGATGAGGCGCTCAGCGCCGTGATTGCCGCGGGCCCCGGCTCCAGCGGGTCCGTCGCCGAACATTATCGCACGCTCGGCCTCCTCATCGAGGCCGGCGACCTCGCCGCATGACGATCCCCATCAAAAACAAGGAGGGCATCGCCCGGATGCGCGAGGCGTGTGCCATCGCCGCGACGGTGCTTGACCAGCTCAAGCCGCTCGTCCGGCCCGGCATCACGACGCAAGACTTGGAAGAAGCCGGCCGCGATTGGATCGCCCGGCTCGGAGCCCGCAGCGCCTGTTACGGCTACCAGCACGGTTCGCGCCGTTACCCGGCCCACACCTGCATCTCGGTCAACGACGAGGTTGTTCACGGCATCCCATCGTTCCGCCGCGTCCTGCGCGACGGCGACATCGTCTCCCTCGACATCGTTGTCTGGTATAACGGATACGTCGGCGACAACGCCTGCACGGTTCCCGTCGGCACGATCTCGCCCGAGCTCGCGAAACTCTTGGACGTCACCCGCGAGGCCCTCGATCTCGGCATCCGCCAGGCGATCGTCGGCCAGCGCATCGGCGACGTCTCCGCCGCCATCCAGCGCCACGTCGAGTCGCACGGTTTCAGCGTCGTCCGCGACATGGTCGGCCACGGCGTCGGAGTCGCGATGCACGAAGCGCCCGAAATTCCGAATTTCGGCCGCAAGGGCACCGGCGACAAGATCAAGCCGGGCATGACCCTCGCGATCGAGCCGATGGTCAACCTCGGCGGCTACAAGACGAAGATCCTCGGCGATGGCTGGACCTGCGTCACCGCCGACGGCTCGCCCGCCGCTCACTTCGAACACACGGTGCTCACGAGCGAGCACGGTCCCGAAATCCTCACCTTGCCCCGTTCGCCCGCCGCTCCCGTTTCCTGAATTTTTCCACTCCTTTTCAACACTAACTCTCAACTCAAACCATCATGCCTCGTCTCCTCGGTGTAGAAATCCCCGCGAAGAAAAAAGTCGCGTATTCCCTCCGTTATATCAACGGCATCGGTCCCACCCGTGCCGACCTGCTCATCAAGGAAGCCGGTCTGAATCCCGACCTGCGCGCGCAGGATCTCACGGAGGAGCAGCTCAACAAGATCCTCCACCTGATCGCCGAGCACAAGTGGGTCCTCGAGGGCGACCTTCGCCGCGAGATCGCCGCCAATCTGAAGCGCCTCCAGGCGATCAACTGCTACCGTGGCGTCCGCCACCGTCGCGGTCTCCCGGTTCGCGGTCAGCGCACCAGCACCAACGCCCGCACCCGCAAGGGCCCGCGCAAGACCGTCGGCGTCACGAAAGCCAAAGAAGCCTAATCCCTATCCGTCATGGCCGAAGAAAAGTCCGCTCCCAAGAAAGAGAAACCCGCGAAAGCCGCCGCCGCTCCCGCTGCGGAAGGCGCTGCGCCCGCCCCGGCCGAGAAGAAGGCCAAGGCTCCCAAGGCTGCTGCTGACGGTGCCGCTCCCGCGGCCGCCGCGGCTCCCGCCGCCCCCGAGAAGCCCGTCGAGCTCATCGGCGGTGTCGCCAAGCAGCCCACGGCCGAAGACCTCCTCAAGGAGGAGCTCGGCGTCATCAAGGTGCGCAAGGCCAAGGGCTCCAAGAACGTCACCTCCGGCGTCGCCAACGTCCTCGCGTCCTTCAACAACACGATCGTCTCGATCACCGACCAGAAGGGTCAGGTCATCGCCTGGTCCAGCGCCGGCAAGTGCAACTTCCGCGGTTCGCGCAAGTCCACCGCCTACGCCGCCCAGGTCGTCGCGCAGGACGCCGCCCGCAACGCCATGTCGCACGGCCTGAAGGATGTCGTCATCCGCATCTCCGGTCCCGGCCTCGGCCGCGACTCCGCCGTCCGCGCCCTCCAGGCCATCGGCCTCGAGATCACCTCGATCGTCGATGTGACCCCGATCCCGCACAACGGCTGCCGCCCGCGCAAGCGCCGTCGCGTTTGATCCCTGCGGTCCCATCCTTCCAATCATCTAAAAATCAGGTTCCATCATGGCTCGTTACACCGGACCCACCACCCGCATCAGCCGCCGCTTCGGCCAGCACCTTCTCGGCTCGGGCAAGGCCCTCGAACGCCGCAATTATCCTCCCGGCCAGCACGGCCCCAAGCTCCGTCGCAAGGTCTCCGAATACGCCGTCGGTCTCAACGAGAAGCAGAAGCTCCGTTACATCTACGGCCTGCTCGAGCGCCAGTTCCGCCGCGTCTTCGAGATCGCCAAGAAGGAGCGCGGCGTCACCGGCGAGCGCTTCCTCCAGCTTCTCGAGACCCGCCTCGACAGTGTCGTCTATCTCCTCGGTCTCGCCAAGAGCCGCGCCGCCGCCCGCCAGTTCGTCAACCACGGTCACATCCGCGTCAACGGCCACAAGGTCGACGTCGCGAGCTACAACGTCCTCCCGGGCGATGAGATCGAGGTCAAGAACTCGCCCGCGTCGCGTCAGTTCGCCACGCGCAATCTCGAGGAAAACCGCATTCGCAACGTCCCCGGCTGGCTCACGCTCAACGCCGAGGCTTTCAAGGCCATCGTCAACCGTCTCCCGACGCGCGACGAGATGGAGCAGGGCGTCAACGAGCAGCTGATCGTCGAGTTTTACTCGCGCTTCTAAGCTCGCGTCCTCTCTTTCTCTCTCTCAAATATCAACTTCCGCCACTCACCGCCATGCCCAAACGTCTCGGAAAGTTCGAACTGCCGTCCAAGCTCACGAAGGTCGAGGAAGGCGCCACGCCGACCTACGCCAAATTCATCGCCGAGCCCTTCGAGGCCGGTTACGGACACACGGTCGGCAATTCCCTGCGCCGCGTGCTGCTGAGCTCGATCGAGGGTGCCGCGATTTCGTCGATCAAGATCGACGGCGTGAACCACGAATTCCAATCGATCGACGGCGTGGTCGAGGATGTCACCGACATCGTCCTCAACCTGAAGAAAATCCTGATTGTCTCGACCAAGCGCGAGCCGATCACGCTTTCCATCAAGGCCAACAAGGCCGGCGCCGTCACGGCTGCCGACATCCAGGCCGACGCCAACATCACCATCATCAATCCCGAGCAGGTCATCTGCACGCTCGACGCGAAGAAATCCTTCGACGCCGAGATCGAGATCAAGACCGGCCGCGGCTACTATCCCGGCGAGGCCAACAAGAAGGAGGATCAGGCCATCGGCGTCATCCCGATCGATTCGCTCTTCTCGCCCATCCGCCTCGTGAAGTATGCCGTCGAGGCCACCCGCGTCGGCCAGATCACCGACTACGACAAGCTCGTCCTCGAGGTCTGGACCGATGGCCGTATCACGCCCGATGATGCGCTCAAGCAGGCCGCTTCGATCCTCAAGCATCACCTCGACGTCTTCGACCGCGTCTCCGAGGAGCAATACGAATTCGAAAACCAGCAGTCCGAGGTCAGCGAGGAGCAGAACAAGCTCCGCAAGCTCCTCAACATGTCGGTCAACGAGATCGAGCTCTCCGTCCGCGCCGCCAACTGCCTCAACAACGCCAACATCACGACCGTCGGCGAACTGGCGATGAAGACCGAGCAGGAAATGCTCAAGTATCGCAACTTCGGCAAGAAGTCCCTCAACGAAATCAAGGAGAAGCTCGAGGCCCTCGGCCTTTCGCTCGGCATGAAGTTCGACGAGCGCCTCCTCGACTCCAAGAAGGAAGCCTGAGCCTTCGGCGAAGTAGCGAGTCGTGGGCAGCGAGTAGCGAGCATTCGTGCTCGCGTTCGCCGCCGGTTCTACTCGCTACCCGCCGCTACTCACTACTCGCTACTACTTTCGGTTCTCGCGCCGTCCGCTGCCGCTCCACGCTGCGACCGGATTGCCGATCGGGAACCGCCTGAAACCAAACCACAATGCGTCACAATAAACACCACGCCTCCCTCGGCGTCACCGTCGAGCATCGCCGCGCGATGCTCTCCAACCTCGCCGCCTCGCTCATCGAGCACGGCCGCATCAAGACCACCCTGACGAAGGCCAAGGCCCTCCGTCCCTTCATCGAGAAGGTCATCACCAAGGCCAAGCAGGCCGCGGCCAAGACCGACAGGAAGGACGCGATCCATCTCCGCCGTCTCGCGCTCTCCGATGTCCGCAACGAGGATGCCGTCACCAAGCTGTTCAACGAAACCTACAAGGAATTCGCAAACCGCGCCGGCGGCTACACCCGCATCTACAAGCTCGGCGCCCAGCGCCTCGGCGATGCCGCCGAGATGGCGCTGATCGAGTTCGTGAAGGCCGACGACCAGGGCTACAAGAAGTCCAAGGGCAAGAAGGCCGCGAAGAAGTCCAAGGCGCCGAAAGCCGCCAAGGCCGAAGCCGCCGCGACCCCCGAAACCGCTCCCGCCGCCGAGGCTCCCAAGGCCGAAGGCGAAGCGAAGAGCTGAGGATTCTCCTCCCTGTTTTCCCTCGAGCGCCGGACTTCGCGTCCGGCGCTTTTTTATTGTCGCGTGACGAGCGGCTCGGGCGCGGCTTGAGCATTGCCCGGCGCACCGGCGCGCGCACAGTGATCGGCCATGTCCGATCTCACCACCGCCGTCGTGATCTACTGCGTGCTCGTCGCCGCGGTCTTTGTGGTCGTGTGGCTCTGGTATGACCGGCGCGATCACCGCAGCTTCGAGCGCGAACGCCGCAAGACGACGTTTCACTGCATCCGCTGCAACCACCTCTACTCCGGCCCGACGGGCGCCGAGGTCTGCGTCTGTCCGCGCTGCGGCCACGAGAACATGCGCCTGAAATTTTGAACCGTCTCCGCTCCGCCGGTTACGCCGCGGCGTCCGGCTGAGGCGGTGGGGGCGGCGGCAGCACGGGCGGAATCGACGCGGCCGGCGTCAGGCGAACAGCCGGCTGCGGTTGAACCGCCACAACGCGACCGCCATCACGGCGGCCGTGATGCCCGCGAGGATACCGAGGATCGGCAGCAGCTGCGCGAGACTGTCGCCGGCCCAGAGCACCTGCGCGAAGCCTTCCATCGCCCAGTAGACGAGCGTGAGCCTGGCGAAATGCTGCATGATCTCGGGCATGAAGCTGACCGGGAACCATGCGCCGCCGCAGGCGCTCATCGTGAGGACGAGAAACGTGGCGAGACCGCTGGCCGCCTGCGGTGTGCGCGCGATCGCCGCGATCAGCATGCCGAAGCCCGTGCACGCGGCGGCCGCGGCCGTGCAGACGATCACCAGGTTCAGCAGATGACCGAAGACATCGATGCCGTAGAGCAGATGACCCGCATAGAAAAGCGTCGAGAGCTGCACCAGCCCGAGCAGCACGCCGTAGAGGAAACGGCTCCAGAGCAGCTGTGAACGGCGGATAGGCGCGGACAGCAGCCGCTGGAAAAGGCCGGCGTTTTCCTCGTCGAAAAACGATGCCGCGGAATTGCTGAGCGCAAACAGCAGAAACATGATCGCCCAGCCGCCGACGATCCGCGTCGCCTCGGGACTTTTCACGTCTTTCCCGACGACCTGCTCGGTGTCGATCTGGACGATCTTCGAGAAATAATCGGGCGGCGCGGCGGGTTTGGCCGTCGCGCTTTCGTTGGTCGCCGCGGCTGCGGCGCCGGCGGAGGCGTCCGCGGCGGCCGGCGCCGCGTCGAGCCGGCGCAGGGCGGGATCGGCGGATTTCGGCACCACGCTGCCGGCGGCGAGATCGCGCTGGATGGCATCCTTGTCGCCGCCGAAGGCGCCGGAGATCGCGGAGGCGATGGCGCCGTTGAATCGGTCGAGACGCTCGGCGCCGAGGTGTTTCTTCGCGCGCGCCTGGAGCGACTGGCCGAGCAATTCGGGCGCGTTCGAAAAGATGGTCTTCTGCAGCAGGCCGGCGACGGTCTGGCTTTCGATTTCGTTGCGCGGATCGGAGTAGATTTTCAGGTGCAGACCGATGCGGTCGTCGCGGACGAGGTCGGCCGGGATCACCAGCGCGAAACGGAATTCGCGATTGTGGATCATCGGCCGCAGGTCCGACTCGGCGAGCGGGCGCGCGGTGCCGTCGGGCGCGGTGCGGCGCGTGATGACGCGGAAGGACGATTCGGCCTCGAGTGCGGCGACGAGTTTCGCGGCGGCGGGACTGTCGCTGACGT
>Ga0222421_100538_pt1 | contig 10787 bp, 14 predicted proteins | sample 3A1ome_2_FD_182473 | JGI IMG/M metagenome (GOLD analysis project Ga0222421, IMG submission 182473) | Enriched microbial communities from leaf-cutter ant dump, University of Wisconsin, Madison, United States - 3A150A (version 2) | ecosystem: Environmental > Terrestrial > Nest > Insects nest > Nest... | reverse complement strand
CAACCAACATCCAAAACACAAATGCCTCCGATCAAACCGGAGGCATCTTGATGACCCCACGTTAAGGGGTCCCGTTTGGACGAAAATCACCCCTCAAACAGGGTCCTCATTCCACGAAAAATCACACCATGCGTATCATGCGGGAGGAAGACAAGAACACGCGCCCGAAGTTGCGGCCCGAGGACCTGCCGACCTTCTACAAACCGTTCAAGCCGGTGGCCGTAGACTTCTCCAGGGTCTCCGATCACTGGAAGCGCACCCAGGCAGAGTTCAAGAAGAAAGGCCCGAGGTGGGCGTCCCCGCTCTACGCGAAGGCCCTGGCCAAGGACAAGACACGCGCTCCCCAGTTCAACCATAAGGCCGCCCTGCTCCTCACCGATCGGGGCATGTCAGGGCCAGCCATCGCGAAAGCGCTAGGTATCTCGCTGAGGTCCGTCCGCTCCCACCATGCGCAGCCATGCGCGGCCCTGGACGTCGAGCGGCGGGAGATCGCTTGGCGGGACCGGGTGCAGCACCATGAGGTAACCAAGCGGGGCCGCGCTCCGTTCCTGCCCGAGGTCTGTCTGACCGAGTATGAGATTGTCACAGACCCGAAATTGGTTGCGTGGCTGGGCAGTGAGCCGTTCAGGCAGCTACGGACACGCGAGAAGGTCCGCCTTTACATGGCCGATGGCATCCTGTCTCACCGCCAGATGGCGAAACTGATAGGCGTCACGAGGCAGGCCGTTGGTCTTCACGTCAGGAACCTTCAGGGAGAGATTGTTCAAATTTGAATTATAAGCATGCTTATCAATGGTGCAACTGTGGCGTAGAAGCCTTTTCAGACAGCGCCATTAGTGATGCAATATCAGATACTTGGCGAGCGTAGGGGGAGGCAAGTTTCCTATATAAGGCTTCCCCCTCAAGGCTTCGCCTATCGGGTCTCCAATTAGGTTGACCTTCAGCATGACCTCTTTCAGAGGCTTCCCTGAAGCTGCTGACTAATGTGCGGGAACCGGTGTTCTGCACTCCGTAATCCATCATAAGAAATCCCCTAGAAATTCCCCTGTAACAGGGAATACCTAGGTCAACCCTTATATGGACTGTTGCTGGTCGCTTCGCTCCGAAGACATGGAGGGAGGTCTCCCTAGTGCATCTGCACCTTCAATACACCCTCAATCCCCTTTCATGGTCGGTCTTCGGGAACCCCTGTTCCAGGGTTCACCCCGAAGGTCACATGAAGTCAACCACCCGGAAGGATCACGAATGAATGTCTGAAATTACCCACATGGCGGCAAGCCCTAGAAGCTTTGACAGGCCGCTATGGGACCACGAGCGACAAGACGATGAATACCCTCAGCACGACATCCTGGGTCTTCTCAGCGAGCAACCCAAAGCTGCCGGAAAGACTGAGCGTCAGCGGACTGCCCAAGAGAAGGCCGAAGTAGAGGAGCTACGCAAGCGCAGCGCAGACAACGAAGCGCGTCAACGTCGAGGCGACCGGCAAGACTGGCGCGTCCACATCAAGCCACCTCTCGGCAGCCCCTACCGGCTGGTCGATGAATGGACCCTGACCAAGAAACAGAAGGAAACCCGAACACTTTCCATCAAGAAGGCGATTGCCAAGCGCGAGAAGCGGGAGCCGGTCACGGTTCCGGCCTATCAACGAGGCGAACGGCGCGCGGTCCACGCCAAGCTGGTCGAGCAAGATCAGCGCCGCCGCGCCAAGAGCGAGGCCCTGACCGTGTATGGCCCCTACGACATCATGTCGGGGTGGGAGACGCGAGCATGGGAGGTCGAGCTACAGCGCGCCGTCGATTGGTTCATGGACACCTTTGGCGGCCCTGAGCATCCCGAGGAAAGACGCTGGCGGGAATGGCGAGAAGGCTTCAAGCCGTTCTATGACGCTGGCCTCTCGGGCATACCGGGCTGGGAGTGGGAGGTCCCCGAGCGGGAGGACCAAGATTTCTACCAGCGCCACGCATGGTCATCACCACGGATACAGTTGCCCGGGTGCGGTCAATGATCCTGAGAACCGACGCCAATGGCTTCCGTGGTCCCGCCGACTGGATCGACCGGGAGACGGCGGACTTGGTCAGGGCGCTGTTCATGTCTCAGAACTGGAGCAGCACTGCCGACCTCGACCGCCTTTGGTCCGTCAATCGGGAGGCGCTGAAAGCCGAGCGACTGTCCTCTGACTTCCTGGCAATCGCTGATCAGGTCTTTGACCTGTACGGCTTCCCTGCACTGGCCCCCTCGACACGCGCCAGGACCATCTCCGAGCGCAGCATGACCGAGCCTCAGGCGCATGGTGGAGCGCGTCCGACCACCGGAGGCCACCCTACTACCCCCGAGGGCCCAACCCGTCTCTGCCATGCCCCGCAAGCCGACAGGCTGAGGACAGCCCCGGAGACCGACGGCGCACCCTTGGACCCGAATAGGGAATTTGGGTTCCAGCCCCGCAAATAACCAGAAGGACCAATGAAACGAACAGCCCTGCGTGAGGAGGCGGCGGACTATTCGCGCGTCGTCGTCACGCTCAACCCCAAATGGCGCGTCATCGAATGCAAGGACCGTCTCCAGTGGATCATCCAGAAGCGATCCGGGGAGAGGCACGGCACGGCGCGTTATTGCGGCAGAAGCTACGTCAGGCGCCGAGATGCCCTGATCCGGCTCTGCCGTACCTATGCGGGCGAGATTACCCAGTCCGCCCTCCACACCCTCAGTCACCTCCCAGCCATCCTCTAAGAAAGGCCCACAATCCCCATGACCACCGAAACCCTCATTTCCGGCAGCACCTACAGTGACGCCGATCCGGCAGCCGAGGCAGCAGCCAAGGCGGCAGCAGAAGCACGAGTAACGGCCGACCCGAGCATTGACGACATGCCCGCCGATTGGCCGGCCCCACCCCAGCACTCCACCCTCATTGACGGCGTCGTCGTCGATGCGGACGTCCAGTAATCACGACAACAGGAAGGACCACGCACATGACAGCATTCGACGGCAAGAGCGGCCTCGTCACCTCCAGCAACGCCAGCGACTACCACCGGAACACTGGCCCCTCACCCGAGCAGTTACGCGAGGAGGCGAACCGCAAGGAGTACGAGGCGGCGAAGGCCGAACACGAGCGTAAGGAAGCAGCGCTACGTGCCCATGTCGAGGAACGTATGCCCTATGCGCTCCGCGCCAACCAGCAGTACCAAGCCGCCCTGGCGAACGGTGGCAACCGGGGTACTGGACAGGCCATGACCGAAGGCGAGAAGGCCCAGGCAGCGGCGGCAAAGCCGATCACTGGCGTTCCTGCCGTGGTGGTCGACAGGCTTAACCTGAAGCTGGGCGGCGTGGAGTTGTCCCCGGCTGAGGCCAAGGCTTGGCTGGCGGACGGTTCCGTGTCACAGGCCCAGTACAACGCGGCCCTGAACACCGCCCTGGTCAAGAACGGCTACGGCATCTACGCCGCCCCGTCTTTTTAAACGCCTCGGAGGCCAAGAGTGACGACGGGGCTTCGGCCCCCGAGTTGCCTGCCGAGGACGAACAGGAAGACGACGACAAGGAACTCACCGACGACGAGAAGGCCGAGAAGCAATTCAATGAAATGGTCGGCGCGGCTGACAAGAGCATTGACCGCTTCAACGCCGAGGCACCTTCCGAGGTGAGAGACGCGGCCATCGCCGAGTTCATCGAGACGGGAAATCTCAACCCCGAGACTGCCCAGGTGAACGAGGTCGAAACGGCAATGGTGCATGCCGCCTTCGAAGCACATGCCGAGCGGAACGTCTTCAAGCCGTTGGGTCTCACCCAGGACCAATACAACAGCTACGTGAGCGCGGAGGACGCGGTGACCCTCAGGCAAGCCCTGGTGGCCGGCGATTGGGGAACCCTCCATCGCCATGCCCAGGCCGTCGCCGCACACATCGCAGAGAACGGCGACAGCAACCACGGCCTCTACTGAGGCACCCGCAAGCCGACAGGCTGAGGACAGCCTTACCACCTTCCCCGACAGGAACGCATGATTACCGACCGGAGCCGACGAGCGGCAACGGCGGCAACCCGTGCCCCAAGCTAGCGTCCCTGTCGGGGCTTTCCATCCCCCTAACCCATCAAAGGACTTTCACCACCACATGACCACGAACGGACGCATACAGGTCAACGACCTCCAGAACACCCCCACGCTTCGCCCTGCGCCCATCCAGTCGGACACCTACGCCGCCCCCGCACGAGCCCCCCAGGACAACAATCTCGCGCGCTTGGCGGACGCCCTAGGCTCCTTCTCGTCTACCATCGGCAACCTCGGGCTGACCCTAGCGGCCGGCCAGAAGAAGTCCCCGGAGGACAAGAAGCGGGAAGCGTGGATGGCCGAGCGGAAGTGGAACGGCATGACCCAGGCCGACATCCGCAAGCACATCGACGAGGGTGGCCTTCCGGTCGAGGCCGACGTGGGCGCTCAGGCAGCCGCTCGGAACATCACCGGGTCAGCCTATGGTGCTGAGATCGGGGACGGCATTCGCCAGCACCTGATGACGGACTTCGACTGGGACCACGATGACCCGAACAAGTTCATCGTCGAGCAGTACGCCAACGTCCCCAAGGAGTATCTCGACGATCCGAACTTCGGGGCTGCCGTCCTGCGCTCCCAGCAGGCCACCGTCAGTTGGGCCTTGGACTACGCCCAGAAGCGCAAGTCGGCCCAGTTCACCGAGGACAAGAAGAACGCTGCCTTTGTCGGCCTGACCGGCCTGACGGATAAGTGGATCACCGAGGGCAAGTCTCCCGAGGAGGTCGCCCAGCTCCAGCTCAAGGCATACTCCGACTACGGCAAGGACGGCGTCCTGGGGGTCAACTACGACGACCTCGACACGGAACGCCTGAACATCGCCCGCAGGATCGCCCCAGAGCATCCTGAGGTGGCCGCTGCGATCCTCGGGGCTGTGCGTAAGGGTCGGAACGGGCAGGACCTGAGCCTGTCCGCGCAGGATGCTGTGAAGGACGAAGTCTTCAACATCAACCGGACGATTGCCAAGGCGAAATTCCGTGCTGGATATACCAAGCGCCTGGAGGAGGTCTCCACGACCAATCGGCAACTGTTCAATGAGGGACGTGGTAGCTACATTCAGGATTACGATTACACGGACGAGAACGGCACCAAGCACGTTCTCAGCGCAGAGCGGCAGCGCCAGCAGTTCGCAAAGGACTACATACGCGAGAGCCGGGGAATAACTGCCAAGACGAAGCGCGAAAGTGTCGCTGAGACCGACGCGCGGGAACTCCAAATGTTCTCCAGCAATGGGATGGAACACCCAATCTTCCAAGGTGCCATCAACGGCTTGGCTAAGGATGTCACCCCCGCCGCCCTAGCTGATCCGGCCCGGAGGGATCAACTCATTAGCCGCATCTGGGCTGCCCGGGTGGTCCGCGAACAGACGCCCAACGCCTACTCTGCCTATGGCAGCGAGGCCGACCGGCAGATGGCGGACGACTTCTGGGCGATGAAGCAGGGCCACCGTGCCGATGGCACCACGTGGTCTGACGATGACGCCCTCAGGGCTGCCATGCAGCTTAACGCCCCAGGTGGCAAAGCGGGCATCCCGAAGGTTGACTTCAAGACGTTGGACAAGAAGCTGGACAAGCTGGGCGCGACGAAGTGGTTTGGGACGGTCGGCATGAAGCCGAACTTTCAACCCCTGATCCGCAACGACCTGTACAACCAGATCAACCGATACATCGGGGTCGGCATGACCGTGGACGACGCCACCAAGACCGCTGTCAACGAGATGCAGGCCAACACCCACGTCTATCGGGGAACCCTCCTCCACTTCGACGGGATGCACGTCCCGAATGATGTGGATAAGGCCCTCGACCACTACGTGGATGGCTTCATTAAACAGAACGGTGACGTGCTGGAAGCCCAGGGATTGGACGCCAGCGACATCACAGTCCAGGCCATCGGGTCCCGCAGCCTGTTCCGGCTGGTCGACAGCACCGGGGTCCCTGTCCATGACAAGGAGGGACACTCCAGCTACTTCAGCCTCGATCAGGTGCGCCAGTGGCTGGGTGATGAGCAGAAGCGCCACGATGCTGCCACGCTCAAGCAGGCCACGTTCGACGCCTCAGTCGCCGCCAAGGGCCTCGTCCAGACCACCGGGGAAGACGGCAAGGAACTCTGGTTCAACCCGAAGACCCGGCAGGTGTTCAAGCCTGTCTACAATGGCAAGAGCGAGACGGCAGCCCCGGCGTGGAAACCCACCGGGGAACGCTACAACAAGGCCCTCACCGGCCCTGTGGGGCGTGGCGTCAACAGCGCCGTGAACAGCCTGGACGCTGACATCGAGAAAGCCGACCAGGGCCGAGCCGAGGTCCAGCAGCAGACGTTGAAGGACTTCAAGAAGGTTGGCCAATCAATCTGGGACTGGCTGCCCAGTGTCGAGGTCGGTCCGATCAACCCGGCAGGGGCGATCAACAAGTAACCGGCAAGGCCCCTGGGGTTATCCCTGGGGGTCTTCGTCCACCGTGGCCCAAGTCTTATGCCAGAGACAACGGCGTAGCTGATGCCGGTCTGCCAATTTCCCCTCCAGAGAGAGGAAGCACGGCGGCAGAAACCCCAATCGAAACAACGCAAAACCATTCCCCTCCCGGGATGGTCCCGCAAATGCGATAGTTGCACTAAAGGGATGATTGCAGGTGTGCAACGATCTACTTGATTTTGTTTATCTTCTGACGTTGACGACCGCCCGCAAATCACACCATCACTTGCCCTGGACGGTGCACCTAGCACTGCCCAGGACCGGGTTGCCGTTTGCCTGTGACGGTTCCCGGTCCTCCTCCACAGGCCACAGGCACCAACGCCCTCTGCGGGGCAAGAAAGAGAAGAGCAGTGCAACAGGACTTGATAATCGTGAAAGAGCAGGCCGTCGCCACCGTGGCAGCAACCGCCGTTCCGCCGCCCCCGGTCAACTACGCCACCCTTGAGGCCGACGTGGCGGTGTGGACCAAGGAATACCTCCAGTACATAAGCGAGCGGCTTGGCGAGGAGGCAGGCAGGGACATACAGGCGGACCTCACGGCAAACCCTTGGCTAGGGCTGCTTTGGTATGTTCAGGGCCGCCTGAGGGACGACGAGGAGACCGCCCAGTGAGGCCCGATCTAGAAGCCTACGGGGACATCATGGCGGCATGGCGCGCCGACTATGTGGAACGCCTTCGGGAGAAGCTGGGCGATGAACCTGCCGACGCTGCCGAGGTGGAACTGAGGGCTGACCGGAGGGTGGTTGTACGGCGGCGTAGGGTCGGCCTAGGGCATCACCTCACGCACCCCTAATGAACGTTTTGTGTGGGTTCTTTCGTTCTACCCTTGAAGAACAGCAGCGTCGCCGGCGGCAGCATGGAAAGGTTCGGCACGCCCTCGATGACCAGGTTGGCGCCGATCCATTCCGGCCGGATCTCGCTAAGCCCCATGCGCTCGGCCACCACCGCCATCTCGTCCGCAGCGACGATCGAAAGCTGCCGCTCGTTGCGTATCTCTGTGCCGCGCGGATACCACGGCTCGCGTCCGCCCGACCGCCGCGTCAGTCCGCAATGGAAATCGTCCTCGATACCGTCGAAGCCAACGACAAGGCGATCGACCGCCCGCGTTTGGAAATGCTCGGACGGCGCGCGGAGAACGCCGGTCGCGCGAGCCGCCAGCTTCCGGCCCGAAACGATCTCGGGCGACGCGGCCGCCTGCGGCGGAAAATCAAGCTCAAGCATGAACAGCCTCCATCGCCGCACCCTGCCCCGGCTCTTTCGTCCGGTCCAGTCAAAAGCCCTGATGGACCCATCATCGGCGCAGCCGCTTCACGACGTTCTTACCGCCGCAGCCGAACCTTGATCGCATCGGCGCTTGCATTGCATGCCGGAACGCTCGGATCATACATGCCATGACCATAAGTTCCGCCATCGCCGCTCTCTGGCTCGCCTGGATGATCACCTGGGCGCCTGCCGCCTTCTGGTCGGACCGTCCGGTCAGGCGCGCCGGCTTTCGCGAGGAAGCCTCCTCGCGCGCCATGCTTGCCGCGGGCGCCGCCCTGCTTTTCATTCCCGCCCACGGCTATTCGGGCAGGCTGCGCCTCTGGCTGCCGCCGCTGCCGCTTGCCTGGACATGCGTCGTCCTGGTCGCGGCCGGCATCGCCATCGCCTGGTGGGCGCGCCTCCACCTCGGCCGGCTCTGGTCGGGCACGGTCACCGCGAAGGCGAACCACAGGGTCGTCGACACCGGCCCTTATGCTCTTGTGCGGCATCCGATCTATTCGGGCCTTCTTCTGTCGATCTATGCGACGATGATCGCCAAGGGGACGATCTGGGGTGTTGCCGGCGCGGCGCTGCTCACCGTCGGCGTCGTCACCAAGGCGCGCCTGGAGGAGCGATTCCTGCGCTCCGAACTCGGGGATGCCTACGACCGCTACACAAGCCGCGTTCCAATGCTCCTGCCCGTCGCGCCCGTCTAGCGAGAGCAGGCTAAGCCTCACATCATCCGCAACACCGCCGCGCCGATCGAATAGCCGGCGCCGAAGGCGCAGATGAGCCCGTGGTCGCCGGGCTTGAGGTCGGCGTGGTTCTCCTTCAGCGCGATCACCGCGCCGGCGCCCGCCGTGTTGCCCAGCCGGTCCAGCACCAGCGGCGCCTTGTCCTGGTCGGCCTCGTAGCCGAGCACCAGCTTCATGATCATGGCGTTCATGCGCGCGTTGGCCTGATGCAGCCAGTAGCGCCGCACGTCCTCCGTCGTCAGCCCGTTATCGCCGAGGAACTCGCTGATGAAGCGGGTGGCGGCCTGGATGACTTCCTTGAACACCTTGTTGCCGACCTGGGTGATCATGTTGCCTTCCATCCTGATGACGGAGGTGTCGTCCTGGCCGGCACGCAGCAGGTAGCCGAAATTGGTGCGGATGTTGTTGGAGAACTGCGTCCAGCTTCGCGTGTCCAGCACCTCGAAGCGGCCGGGCCGCACCACGCCGTCCTCCATGCGCTCCACCACCAGCGCCACCGAGGCGTCGCCGAAGATGAAATGCGTCTGCCGGTCGCGGAAGTTGAGATGGCCGGTGATGAGTTCGGGCGTCACCACCAGCACGCGGCGCTGCGCGCCCGAGCGCACCATGTTGAAGGCGACGTGCAGCGCGGCGGCGGCCGACGAGCAGCCGAGGTTCATGTCGAAGGCCGCACCCTCGGCGCCGATCGCGTTCTGGATCTCGATCGCCACCGCCGGATAAGGCCGCTGGTGATGCGAGCACGACATGATGACCATGTCGATGTCGGCGCCCGTCACCCCGGCATCCGCGATCGCCTTCTTGGCCGAGGCGACGCCGAACTCCGCCATCACCGACAGCGCATTGTCCGGGCGCGGCGCGATGCGCGGCGTCATGCGGGCGGGGTCGAGGATGCCGTCCAGCGTGTGGACGTGGCGACGCCGGATTCCCGAGGCATGGACGATGAAATCGCTGGCCGACTTCGCCAGCGGCGGCTCGCCGCGCCCGGCGCGGCCGGGGTTCTCGGCATCCACCCAGGCATTGAAGCTTTCGACCAGTTCGTCGTTGCCGATCGAGGCCTCGGGAATTTCCACGCCCATGCCGCTGATGATGACTCGAACCATCGTCACCTTTTCCCGTGCGCGGCGAGAGCGCGCCGCGATGCGCCGCGTCCGTGCGGCGCAGCAAATGTGTCGCGCCAGCGCTTTACGTCAGTTTCCGCGGGCAGGCCAGTCCTTCCCCGCGCCCGGCCGAACAAACCTTCGTGCCGTCCGCCGGCGCGGATGCCCATCGCGGCCACGCCGGCCGGTGCCGAAAGGCGCCGCGCCTCAGCGCACCGCCACCATGAACAGGCGCGGAAATTTCAGCAGCACCTTGCCGTCCGCCGCAGGCGCATAGGCTTTCGCGATCCTTTTCGTGTAGCGGTCGAGAAAGAGCGTGCGCTCCTCCTCGTTGAGCGGATCGAGAAACGGCCGCAAGCCGGTCGCCTTGACCCATTCCACGATCGCCGCCGCATCGGCAAGCGGATGGTAGTAATGCGTGTGCCACAGATCGACGCGCGCCGAGAGCGGCGTGAGCAGGTCGTAATAGGACGAAACCGGCGGCAGCGGCGCCCGCGCCGCGTCCTTCAGCACCTCGGCGAACGGCTCTTCCGCCGCCACCTCGCGCATGAGCCGATGCGACGGCTCGGATATGTTGTCCGGCATCTGCACCGCCAGCGCCCCGCCGGGCGACAAAAACCCCATCAGCCGCCGAAACACCTCCTGATGAAGCGGCAACCATTGGAACACCGCGTTGGCGAAGATGACGTCGACCGGCTCCGCCGGCGTCCAGCGCTCGGCGTCGGCCAGCTCGAAGGCAACGCCCGGCAGGCGCGTCCTCGCCTTCTCGATCATGTCGGGAGAGGTGTCGAAGCCGCTGACCTGCGCCTGCGGCCACCGCGCGACCAGCAATTCGGTCGAATTGCCCGGCCCGCAGCCGATGTCGACCACGCGTTTGGGATTGGCCACCGGCACCGCCGCCAGAAGATCGCGCGCCGGGCGCGTGCGCTCGTCCTCGAATTTAAGATAGAGGGAAGCGGACCAGTCGGCTTTCATGGGAACCTCGTCAGGAGTGCCGCCCCTCCATGCCACCGCGCGGACCGGAAGGCCAGAGGGTGAGAAGCGGTCCACATAGCGGACGAAAAGCCAATTGGAGACCTCGAATTACCTCGCGTTTTCGGCCGGGATTTGATTCGATTGCCATGCTGATTTGCATGGAGGCGGAGGATGCGGGGACAGGCCGGTTTCTGGGACGTTGACGAGCGTTATGCGCG
>Ga0222421_100537_pt1 | contig 10795 bp, 6 predicted proteins | sample 3A1ome_2_FD_182473 | JGI IMG/M metagenome (GOLD analysis project Ga0222421, IMG submission 182473) | Enriched microbial communities from leaf-cutter ant dump, University of Wisconsin, Madison, United States - 3A150A (version 2) | ecosystem: Environmental > Terrestrial > Nest > Insects nest > Nest... | reverse complement strand
CTCTTGCCTAAGCCCCCGTCAGGTCGTTCATCAGCCCGGCCGCCACCGACAGGCGCGAGACGGTGAGGTCGCCGCCTTCGGTCAGCGCCTGCAGCCGCTCGCGGATGCGCGCCACCCGCTCGCCGCCCGCTTCCAGCCAGGCGGCGACTGGATCGGCGGCCGCGCCGTGCGCCGTCAGCGCCGCCACCGCGATGCCGCGCCGCGCGGAGCCGATGGTGTCGGCGGCACGCGCCAGCGCAAGCTGATCGTAGTAGTCGGACGCCGCAATCGAGCCGACCGCCTCCTCGATGCGCGGGATGCGGAAGGCCTCGCCGGCGGCGAAGAAGGCCCTGGCCGCCGCCAGCATGTCGGCGCCGGCAAGCCGCGCGGCGGCGGCGAGGTCGGGGATCAGCGCCGCCGGTTCGCACAGCGCCAGCCGCTCGGCCAGTTTCTCGGGCGTGCCTGCGGCCGTCAGTTCCAGGCGGCGTTCCTCGACGCGGTCGCGCGAATAGGCCGGCAGCAGCGCGGCAAGCTTCGGCTCCAGCGCCTTGCGGGCCTCCTGGAGAGCGGCGATGCTTTCCGAAAGCGGGGCGGTGCCGGTCTCGTTCTTCAGGTACCAGCCGCCGGTGACGAAGATGAGCCGGCTCACCGTCTGGTAGAGGTCGAGCTGCATCTGGCCGTCGATCCTGTTGTCGAGCGCGTCGATCTCGCGGTAGAGCGCCGGCAGGCCGAAGCCGTCGCGGATGACGGCGAAGGTCCGCACCACGTCGGCGGCGCTGCGGCCGGTCGATTCCATCAGGCGGTTGACGAAGGACGGCCCGCCGCGGTTGACGAGGTCGTTGGCGACGACGCGGGCGATGATCTCGCGCCGCAGCCGGTGGCCGTGGATTTCGGCGGAATATTTCTTCGCCATGCGTTCGGGGAAATAGCTCATCAGGTCGCGGTCGAAATGCGGATCGTCCGGCACGTCGGAGGCGACGATGTCGGAGAACAGCACGATCTTGGCGTAGGCCAGCAGCACACCGAGTTCGGCGCGGGTGAGCGGCTCGCCGCGCGCCTCGCGCTCGGCCAGCACTGCGGCCGAGGGCAGGTTCTCCACGGCGCGGTCGAGCAGGCCGCGCGTCTCGAGCGCCGCCATGAAGCGGCCCTGATGGGCGATATCGGCCAGCCCGCGCTTGCGCGCCAAGGACAGGGCCAGCGTCTGCTCGTAGTTGTTGGCAAGCACCAGGGCGCTCACCTCGTCGGTCATCTCCGCCAGCAGCCTGTTGCGGGCCGGGCGGGCGAGCGATCCCTTGCGCATGGCCGCCGCCAGCGCGATCTTGATGTTGACCTCGACGTCCGAGCAGTTGACGCCGCCGGAATTGTCGATGGCGTCGGAGTTGTTGCGGCCGCCCTTAAGGCCGAATTCGATGCGGCCGCGCTGGGTGACACCGAGATTGGCGCCCTCGCCGATGACGCTGGCCCGGACGTCGGCGGCGTTGACGCGGATGGCGTCGTTGGCGCGGTCGCCGGCGTCCTGATTGGTTTCGGCGGTCGCCTTCACATAGGTGCCGATGCCGCCGAACCACAGAAGGTCGACGGGCGCCTTGAGGATGGCGTTCATGATCTCGGCCGGCGTCGCCGCGGTCTTGGCGAAGCCGATGGCGCTTGCGGCCTGCGGCGTCAGCGTCACCGACTTCTGCGCCCGCGACACGACCATGCCGCCGGCGGAGAGTTTCGTCTTGTCGTAGTCCTGCCAAGAGGAGCGCGGCAGCGCGAACAGGCGCTTGCGCTCGGCCATGGAGGCCGCCGGATCGGGATTGGGGTCGATGAAGATGTCGCGATGGTCGAAGGCGGCGATCAGCCTCGTCTGATCGGACAGCATCATGCCGTTGCCGAATACGTCGCCCGACATGTCGCCGACGCCGACGGTGGTGAACGGCGTCGTCTGGATGTCGCGGTTCATCTCGCGGAAGTGGCGCTTGACGGCTTCCCAGGCGCCCTTGGCGGTGATGCCCATCTTCTTGTGGTCGTAGCCGGCCGAACCGCCCGAGGCGAAGGCATCGTCCAGCCAGAAGCCGTGCTTTTCCGAGATCGCATTGGCGGTGTCGGAGAAGGTCGCCGTGCCCTTGTCGGCGGCGACGACGAAGTAGGGATCGTCGGGATCGCGCCGCACCACGCCCTCGGGCGGGACGACGCCCTCGAGACCGATGTTGTCGGTGATCGACAAAAGGCTGGAGACGAAGTTGACGTAGGCGGCGCGGCCGGCCTCGAACACGGCGTCGCGGCTGCCGCCGGCGGGAAGCGTCTTGGGATAGAAGCCGCCCTTGGCGCCGACCGGCACGATCACCGCGTTCTTGACCTGCTGGGCCTTGACCAGGCCGAGCACCTCGGTGCGGTAGTCCTGCGCCCGGTCCGACCAGCGCAGGCCGCCGCGCGCCACCGGGCCGAAGCGCAGGTGCACGCCCTCGACCTCGGCGCCGTAGACGAAGATCTCGCGCCACGGCCTGGGCTCGGGCAGTCCCTCGACGGCGCGCGAATCGAGCTTGATCGCCAGCGACTGGCCGCGCTCGCGCTTGCCGTCGACGAAATGGTTTGTCCTGAGCGAGGCCTCGATCAGGTTCAAGTAGCGGCGGATGATGGTGTCGTCGTCGATGTTGGGTACGTCTTCCAGCGCATCCTTGATCTTGGCCTTCAGGTGCCTGGCCGTCACCGCGCCCTCGCCTTCGGCGTCCGGCCCCAGCCGGGCGACGAACAGGGCGTGGAGGCCGCGGGCGATGTCGGGATAGCGGTTGAGCGCGGCGGCGATGAAATCCTGGCTCTGCGGGATGCCGGCCTGCTGCAGGTAGCGGCCGTAGGCGCGCAGCACCTGAATCTCACCGGACCACAGGCCGGCGGTCTGGGCCAGGCCGTTGTAGCCGTCGTTGTCGACCTCGCCGCGCCAGACGGCGAGGAAGGCGTCCTCGAACAGCGCCCCGCCGTCGGCGAGGTCTATGCGCGTGCCGTAGGCGTTCTCCAGTTCCATGTCGTGGACGAAAACCGTGTCCGTTCCGCCTTCGCCCACCTCGAAGGTGCGTTCCGAGATGACGCGGAAGCCTATGTTCTCCAGCACCGGCACGCGTCGCGACAGCGCCACCGGGGCGCCATGGTGATAGATCTTGAGCGAGGCCTGGGAAGGCGACTGACCGGCGTCGCGGTAGTAGTCGATGGCGATCGGGTTGGCGGCGCTGATCTTGGCGATGCGGCCGGCATCCACCAGCGCGGTGGCGGCGCTGAAGGAGTCCCGGTAGCTTTCCGGCAGGCGGGACGCGACGGCGCGGAGGGCGGGATCGAGGCTGCCGGCCTCGGCCGCTTCCGTCAGCGCGTCGTCCCAGGTGCGCACGATGTCGCGGATCGCCGCCTCGATCGTGGCCTGCTCGACCTTCGGCGTCCTGCCGCCGGAGCGGCCGATGATGAAGTGGACGCGCGCCAGCCCGCCTTCGGGGAAGGCCGGGTAGTAGGCCGACAGGCGGCCCTGGAAGACGGTTTTGAGGTAGGCGCCGATCTTCTCGCGCACGACGGAATCGTAACGGTCGCGCGGCACGAAGACGAGCACGGAGACGAAGCGGTCGAACTGGTCGGCGCGCACCAGGGCGCGCACGCGCGGCCGCTCCGACAGCGCCAGGATCGCCTCGGCGTGCTTGCGCAGGATCGGCACCGGAACCTGGAACAGCTCGTCGCGCGGATAGCTTTCCAGCACGTTGATGAGCGCCTTGCCGGAGTGGTCGTGCGGGTTGAAGCCGGACTTTGCGATGATCGTCTCGGCCTTCATGCGCAGGTACGGAATCTTCATCACCGAGCGCGTGTAGGCGGTCGAGGTGAACAGGCCGACGATGCGCAACTCGCCCGACAGCGTGCCCTTGGCCGTGTAGGTCTTGACGCCGATGTAGTCGAGATAGATGCGCCGGTGGACGACCGACTTGGCGTTGGCCTTGGTGACGATGAGCGGCTCCGGCCCATGCAGGAAGGCGCGGATCTCCGGCGTCGTCGTCACCGCCTCGGTGCCGCGCCGGAGGATCAGCACGTTGGGATCGGTGAGGATGCCGAGGCCGGGCTTGTCGGCGCGCTCCAGCTCGCCGCTCTTCTCGCCGCCGCTGTATTTGAACTCGCGCATGCCGAGGAAGGTGAAGTTGTCGTCGCGCAACCATTCGAGGAAGGCGATGGCTTCGGCTACGCTCTTCCGGTCGAGCGGGACCGGCGCGTAGCGGAACTCGGAGATCGCCTGGTCGAGCCGGGCGAGCATCGGCTTCCAGTCGGCGACGGCGGCGCGCACCTGCGCCAGCGTCGTCTTCAGGCGGTCGGCCAGGGCGGCAGCCTGCCCGGCGCCGAGGCGCGGAACATGCACATGAACCACGCTCAGCCGATCGAGTGCGCCGTCCTCCCTGGCGTGCCCGCCATCGCCGACGACCTCTTCGACGCCGGACTTGCCGTGCCGCACCAGCACCACCGGATGCGTGACCAGCGCCGGCTCGCCGGCCGCTTCCGTGATCTCGCCGAGGATCGAATCGAACAGGAACGGCATGTTGTCGTTGACGACGGTGATGACGGTCATCGGCCGGCCCTGCCGCGAGATGCCGGCGTCCGCGTCGATGGCGACCACGCTCTCGCCCTTCCTGTGGCGGGCGACGGCCCGTCCGGCGAGATCGGCGGCCTTCTTCAGGTCGGCCGCGTCATAGGCAGCGACGTCTTCGGCCGGTGCGCGGCCGAGCAGATGTTCGGCAAGCCCGCCCTGTCCGTCGCCGGTCCTCGCGGTCGCTTTTGCTGCCCCAGCGGTTTTCTTCGGCTTGGCTGCGGATTTCAGGCTGGCCATGACGCAAAATCCCTCCCGTCACGATGCTTCTGCTGCATCGTAGCCAGATGCTCCGGAATTTGCGACCGTGGTTTGACAGCGGTTCGAGAAAAATAACGATTCAAGCCCGGCCGCCGGCGGCGGCGACGCAGAAGGAGACAGGAGATGGCCGAAAAGATCACCGCGCTCGACCTGCCGGTGGCGGAGTTGAGCGACTCGACCAGGGCCTATTTCGCCAAATGCGAGGAAAAGCTCGGGCTGGTGCCGAACGTGCTGCTCGCCTATGCCTTCGACGAGAAGAAGCTGCGCGCCTTCACCGATACGTACAACGACCTGATGCTGGGCGAATCGGGTCTTTCCAAGCTTGAGCGCGAGATGATCGCGGTCGCCGTCTCCTCCATCAACCATTGCTATTACTGCCTGACCGCGCATGGCGCGGCGGTGCGCCAGCTTTCGGGCGATCCGGCCTTCGGCGAGATGATGGCGATGAACTGGCGCGCCGCCGACCTTTCGGCACGCCAGCGGGCGATGCTGGACTTCGCTGTCAAGCTGACCGAAGAGCCGGACAGGATGGTGGAGGAGGACCGGCAGGCCCTGCGCGATTCCGGTTTCTCGAACCGCGACATATGGGATATCGCCGCCACCGCCGCCTTCTTCAACATGTCGAACCGGCTGGCCGCGGCGATCGACATGCGGCCGAACGATGAATATCACGGGATGGCGAGGTAGGGCTCAGTACCCGGCTTCCTTCTGATGCCGGAACGCAAATATGAAGACGGAGCCTTCTTCCGCTACGAACCGATAGAGCGCGGCATAGCCGGAATCTCCGAACGGAATGAGCAGTTCGCGCAGCTCCGGTTCGTCCGGTTCCTGGCGCCGATTTCGGAATGGGTTTCAAGCAGCGAGAAATGCCGGTCGATGGCTTCGGCGGCGCGCTTGGCAGCAAGGATTCTTGCTGGCCAGGAATCGGTGGCATCGCTCAAGCCCTGCACCGGCGCCGGCCATCACGACTACTCGTGGCACGCAGGAATTTCCGTTTCCTCGCCAGTGCCCCGGCCGCGCAACCAGTCGCGTACTTCCTGTCCCGTCAGATGCAGACCCGTTTCCCGGTAGGCGGGCCAGGAGTCCTGCGCCTCGGCGCGAAGGCTTGCGCGAGCCTCCTCGCGATCGACGTACTGCTCGATCGCCTCTCGCATGATCCAATGCGGCGAACGGCGACGACTCTCGGCCAAGCGCTGTACCCGGCTCTTCAATTCGTCATCGATCTTGACGGAGACGGCCGTTGTTATTTCCAAGTATTACCTATCCATAATAATAGGCATTCTTCCTTGACAGGCAAGGAAGGTCAGCTCCGCGCCGCGATCGCCACGGCGGCAGCGCCCATGGTGCCGGCGCTGATGCGGTTGGCGATCCTCATCGCCCGTTCGCTCCTGAGCAGCCTGCGCGCCTGCGCCGCCGCCAGCACCCAGGTGAGGTCGATGGCGACCAGGACGGCGGCCATGGTCGCGGTCAGTTCCAGCCAGCCGACGACGGTGACCGAGGCGAGGTCGATGATGGTGGGCAAAAGCGCCAGGTAGAACATCATGATCTTCGGATTGCCGAGCGTGACCGCCATGCCGGCCAGGAACAACCGTGCCGGCGAATCCTCCTTCGGCAGTTCGCCCGTCCTGGCCTCGACCGGCGCCGTCCACATCTTCCAGGCGAGCCAGGCGAGATAGGCGACGCCGATCCACTTCACGACGACGAAGGCGAGGTGGAAGGTCTGCGCCACCACCGCCAGGCCGAAGACGGCGAAGGACAGCCAGATGGCCTCGCCGATCCACATGGCGAGCAGGAAGGGAAAGACGTCGCGGAAGCCCTTCGAGATGACGCGCGCGACGAGCGCGGCGATGGAGGGGCCGGGAGAACCGGCCGCGACGAGCAGCGCGCCGGCGAAGATGAGGAGGGAGGCGAGGGTCATGCGGCGATGTTACGCCGGGTCCTTCGACCGGCGCAAGATGGCCTCATGCCGTCGGGAGCGCCGTCGGAGCGGATGTCAGACCGTCGCCGCCTCGATCGGCTCGGCCAGCTTCGGCCTGGCGCGGGAGGCGAGAAGGCAGCCGCCGATGATGAGGGCGGCGCCGGTCAGGGTGGTCCAGGTCACCGGCTCCTGGAAGAAGATCCAGCCGAGGACGATCGCCCAGACGAAGGCGGAGTATTCGGTCGGGATGAGGTATTGCGCCTCCGCGCGCGCATAGGCCCAGCTCATCATGGCGTGCCCGGCGAGCGCCAGCGCCGTCACCCCCGCCAGCGGCAGCCATTGCGCCTGCGGCAGGGCGATGCCGAGCCAGGGCGAGGCGAGGCCGAGTGTCACGCCGACGACGAGGTTCTGGATGAAGACGATCTCCAGCGGCTTCGCCACCAGTGCCTGCCGGCGCGCCAGGATCAGGTTGTAGGCGTAAAGCACGGCCGAGACGATGATGGCGGCCATGCCCAGGAGGGCGTCGGCTGCGTAGCCGGCGTGGCTGAACTTGCCGAGCATGATGACGACCACGCCGGCCATGCCGACAAGCGAGGCCCATACTGCGGCGCGACCGATCCTTTCGCCGAGCAGCAGCGCCGCCAGGAACAGCGCCGCCAGCGGCGCGATGAAGGAGAGCGCGATCGCCTCGGCCAGCGGCAGGCGCCCGAGGCCGAAGAAGAAGGTCAGCGCCACGAAGGAGACGACCACACCGCGCAGCACATGGAGCCGCAGCGCGCCGGCGCCCGGCCATGGCGACGCGGTCGCGGCCCAGACCGTTCCGGCGGTGGCCGTGGCGAAGACGGAACGCCACAGGAGCGTGTTGTAGGCGCCGATCACGACGACGAGGCCCTTCACCGCGGCGTCCATCGCCGACAGCAGGAAGATGCCCAGCGTGCAGACCAGGATGGCCAGCAGCGGCGATGTCGCGGTCTTGAGGTGGGTCACGGCTTCTGCCCTGCTGAACGACAGCAGCGGCTAGAGCGGATTTCCCCGCGCGCCAAGGATGCAGGGGGAGCAAATCCGAGGGCCAGACGCCATGCGGACGCGACTTTCGCCGGACCGGCCCCGGCCTTGCGCGAACCGGATCGGCGGCTTGCGCCGGCAGCCGAAGAACTTGGCGCTACGAAACCAGGTCCTTAAGCGGCGCCGGCGATCTTCTGCTTCTCGAAGCGCTTGCGCTCGTTCGGGTCGAGATAGAGTTTTCTCAACCGGATCGACTTCGGCGTCACCTCGACCAGCTCGTCGTCCTGGATCCAGGCCAGCGCCCGCTCCAGCGTCATGCGCACGGGCGGGGTGAGCTTGACGGCCTCGTCTTTGCCGGCGGCGCGGATGTTGGTGAGCTGCTTGCCCTTGAGCACGTTCACCTCCAGGTCGTTGTCCCTGGAATGGATGCCGATGATCATGCCCTGATAGACCTTCACGCCCGGGTCGATGACCATCGGGCCACGGTCCTCCAGGTTCCACAGCGCGTAGGCCACCGCCTCGCCCTGCATGTTGGAGATCAGTACGCCGTTGACGCGGCCGGGCAGCTCGCCCTTGTAGGGCTCGTAGGCATGGAACAGGCGGTTCATCACCGCCGTGCCGCGCGTGTCGGTCAGAAGCTCCGACTGGTAGCCGATCAGGCCGCGCGTCGGCGCGTGGAAGACGAGGCGCTGACGGTCGCCGCCGGAGGGCCGAAGCTCGACCATCTCGGCCTTGCGCTCGCTCATCTTCTGCACGACGACGCCGGCGTGCTCCTCGTCGACGTCGATGACGACCTCCTCGACCGGCTCCAGAAGCTGGCCGGCATCGTCCTTCTTCATCACCACGCGCGGGCGCGAGACGGCCAGCTCGAAACCTTCGCGGCGCATCGTCTCGATCAGCACGGCAAGCTGCAGCTCGCCGCGGCCCGACACGTAGAAGGAATCCTTGTCGGCCGATTCCTCGATCTTCAGGGCGACATTGCCCTCGGCCTCCTTGAGCAGGCGGTCGCGGATGACGCGGCTGGTCACCTTGTCGCCTTCCGTGCCGGCGAGCGGCGAATCGTTGACGAGGAAGGACATGGTCACCGTCGGCGGGTCGATCGGCTGGGCGGCGAGCGGCTCGGTCACGGAAGGATCGCAGAAGGTGTCGGCGACGGTGCCTTTCTGGAGCCCGGCGATGGCGACGATGTCGCCGGCCTGAGCCTCATCGATCGGCTGGCGCTCGAGGCCGCGGAAGGCGAGGATCTTCGAGACGCGGCCGGTCTCCAGCAGCGTGCCGTCATGGTGCAGCACCTTGACCGCCTGGTTGGGCTTCAGCGAACCGCTCTCGATGCGGCCGGTGATGATGCGGCCAAGGAAGGGGTTGGCCTCCAGGATGGTGCCGATCATGCGGAAGGGGCCGGGATGGACGGTCGGCGCCGGCACGTGCTTCAGCACCAGGTCGAACAGCGGCGAAAGGCCCTGGTCCTTCGGTCCTTCGGGGTTCTCCGACACCCAGCCGTCGCGGCCGGAGCCGTAGAGAATGGGGAAATCGAGCTGCTCGTCGGTGGCGTCGAGGGCGGCGAACAGGTCGAACACCTCGTTGACCACCTCGATGTGGCGGGCGTCGGGCCGGTCGATCTTGTTGATGACGACGATGGGGCGCAGGCCCACCTTCAGCGCCTTGCCGACGACGAACTTGGTCTGCGGCATCGGCCCCTCGGCGGCGTCGACCAGCACGATGGCGGAATCCACCATGGACAGGATGCGCTCCACCTCGCCGCCGAAGTCGGCGTGGCCGGGTGTGTCGACGATGTTGATGCGCGTGCCCTTCCAGTCGACCGAGGTCGCCTTGGCGAGGATGGTGATGCCGCGTTCCTTTTCGAGGTCGTTGGAATCCATGGCGCGCTCGGCGACGCGCTGGTTCTCGCGGAAGGCGCCGGACTGTCTCAGAAGCTGGTCGACCAGCGTGGTCTTGCCATGGTCGACATGCGCGATGATCGCGATGTTGCGGATATCCATTGTCGTCTCTCGGAAGCGTTCGGGCGGCCGGCCCAAATATCGTTCCCACAGGGGGACCCGGCAAGGTCGCAGGAACGGATCGAAGCACCGCCAATTTTCGGTTGCGCGGCTCATACAGGTTTTTTCGCAATTGCGAAAGAGGACTCGGTATCCCAAATAGCGGTCACCAATTGTTAAGCGGTTGGTGCGAAGCTTTCGTTAACCAATTCCGGAACCGCGGATTGGCGGAGGCGTTGAGGGGACTATGAGACGCAGGACCGATTCCGTCGTGACAGGCCGGCTGCTTTCGCCCGGCGTCGTGCTGGGCGCGCTTGCGCTCTTGCTGGCCGGGGGCGCCGCCCATTCGGCCGCCACGCGCGCCGACGCCCCGAAGATCGGCACCGCGACGGTGGCCGAGACGATGTTTCCCGACGCGCCGGATGGCGTCGACGCCATGGTGACCGGGCCGGTGAGCGCCTCCTTCAAGCAGCGCCAGGCCGACGCCGGCTGCGACAAGGCCGCCTGGCCGAACATCCCGGCGGCCTGCTATCCGGATTGACCGCAGCCGCGCCTCTCATCCCGCCGCGCCTGGATCTTCGCCCGGTCTGGCCTTTCTTAAAGGGCGGACCGGTGGTCCGAGGTCGGCGGGTCGTCGTGCCTGCTTAAAGTGAAAACTGGCGCGGCTTTCTCGTGGAGGTGATGATGCCGATCTTCCTTCTCTCCGTTTACGGAGAGAAGATGCCCGAAGGGTCGGATGGGGGGCAGCGCATACCGTTCCGGAGTGAGCGCTGCCCCTCGGTGTCCTGCGAGCGTTCATCGCTCGAAAAGCCAAGCAATTGACTTTTCGTCTGCTTCGCAGAACACTTTTCATCTCTCCGCAAACTGGACGAGAGAGGCGGCTTCGGCGGTTTCGTCACCAATCCCGACGCCGGGGATTCGAACCAAATAACGGAAGGATGTACCCTCGGTACCCCTCTACCGTCCGTTGTGCAGACCAGTCCTCACTCCACCAAAGGGAGGGAAGAAGCCCTCATCGAACCCGTCCTCAATGCCGGAAATGACGCA
>Ga0222421_100532_pt1 | contig 10902 bp, 16 predicted proteins | sample 3A1ome_2_FD_182473 | JGI IMG/M metagenome (GOLD analysis project Ga0222421, IMG submission 182473) | Enriched microbial communities from leaf-cutter ant dump, University of Wisconsin, Madison, United States - 3A150A (version 2) | ecosystem: Environmental > Terrestrial > Nest > Insects nest > Nest... | reverse complement strand
CTTTCTGCCGCCTTCCGATTGCGCACCCTGCCGCGCCACTCGACGGATTCGCACCGGCTGGACCATGGGAAGTTAAACTTTGGATACGAAGCGCCCGGGCTGGAGCGACGCCGCGGGTCGCGTCTGCACGCGAGTGGATTTGCTGAACTCCGACTGCGGTGCGCCTTGGCGCCTCCGCTCCGAAAGACGCCAACATCACGACACGCGAAAACATCGCGGCGAACTACGCAGGGAAGGTCAATTCCGGCCTTGCCCGCTTGATGCATCTCGGCGCTGCACCGTGCCGCGCGCTGCCGCCGGAGCATGCCAGCTCGCGCTGGCGTGCGACCGGAAGGAGGAGAGACGGGGTCAACGCGCTGGCGCCGGTGCGGCGGAGGAGTGGGGCACGCGAGTCCTGGGTGACCGACCGAATCCTGAGTCGCGCTGGTTGCATATGAGAAAGCGTGTGCTGACTGCGCCTCGATCAAGCCTGCCGCACGGTTGAAATTAATCTTGTCTCTGAGGAGCGCTCCAGCATGTTCATCGATCCTCCCGCCAAAAATCGCATGTAGAGCCTAGCTCCGTGCGGTTTATCGCCCGGCCCTCACCGGCCGGGCGTTTTTTTCGCCCAATCCTCCGCAGTGCGAGAGAATCTGCTTGAGTTCCGTGTCCGACCCGCGACGTTCGCCCTTCCATTTTTCGTTTCAGCGTGTCACCGGCTCCGGCTGTGATGCACTTTTCCTTCTCGTATCGAGGCCCCGGTCTCGCTCTTCGAGCCTGTCTTCTACTTTCTGCCAAAAAGTTCTTGCCGAGCTTTTCGGCGTTGGTAGCTTTTTCCTCTTTTCTCCAATTTCTACTCTCTAACTCGTATGCCGACCATCAACCAACTCGTGCGCAAAGGCCGCCGGAAGGTGCGCACCAAGTCGAAATCCCCGGCTTTGGCCGGCAACCCGTTCCGCCGCGGCGTGTGCGTGCAGGTCATGACCCGCACCCCGAAGAAGCCGAACTCCGCCATCCGCAAAGTCGCGAAGGTGCGTCTCACGAACGGCAGTGAAGTCATTTCCTACATCCCTGACGAGGGACACAATCTTCAGGAGCACTCGATCGTGCTCGTGCGCGGTGGTCGCGTGAAGGATCTTCCCGGCGTTCGTTACCATATCGTCCGCGGCACGCTCGACGCCACCGGCGTCGAAAAACGCCGTCGTTCCCGCTCCAAATACGGCGTCAAGCGCCCGAAGGCCGCCAAGTAATCCCTTTTTAATCCAAGGATTTCGTCATGTCTCGTCGCCACAGAGCCGATAAACGCCAGACCATCCCGGACGCTCGCTACAAGAGCCCGCTCGTTGCCCATCTCGTGAATGTCATCATGAAGAGCGGCAAGAAGAACCTCGCCCAGCGCATCGTCTATGGTGCCTTCGAGAAGGTTTCTGAGAAGCTCGAAAAGGGCGATCCCGTGGATCTGCTGCTCGGTGCGCTCGAGAATGCCCGTCCCCGCCTCGAGGTGAAGAGCCGCCGCGTCGGTGGCGCCACCTATCAGGTTCCGATCGAAATTTCCTTCGAACGCCAGGAGAGCCTCGCGCTCCGCTGGATCGTCGACGCCGCCGGCGGCCGCAAGGGCATGCCGATGAAGGATGCCCTGGCTGCCGAGATCATCGACGCCTACAACAACACGGGCAACGTCGTGAAGAAGAAGGAAGACACCCATAAGATGGCCCAGGCCAATCGCGCCTTCGCCCACCTGCGCTGGTAACCAGTCCAGCCCCTGACCATGTCCGCCTCCGCCGCACCCGCCATTACTGTCGTCACCGACAAGGCCAAGATTTCCCCCGTCAACTCGAAGGACCGTCCCTTCCCGCTCGAGTGGACGCGTAACATCGGCATCGCCGCGCACATCGATGCCGGCAAGACGACCACGACCGAGCGAATCCTTTTCTACTCCGGCGCCGTCCACAAGATGGGCGAAGTCCACGAGGGCACCACGGTGACCGACTGGATGGAGCAGGAGCGCGAGCGCGGCATCACGATCACGGCTGCAGCCATTTCGTGCGCGTGGAACGCCTCCTGGGGTCCCTGGAAGGGGATCAAGCAGCGCATCAACATCATCGATACTCCCGGACACGTGGACTTCACGGCCGAGGTCGAGCGCTCCCTGCGCGTGCTCGACGGCGCCGTGGCCGTGTTCTGCGCCGTGGCCGGCGTGCAGCCCCAGTCCGAGACCGTCTGGCGCCAGGCCAACAAATACAAGGTTCCGCGCGTCGCGTTCATCAACAAGATGGACCGCACCGGCGCCGACTTCTACCGCGCGGTCTCCGAGATGCGCGAGAAGCTCAAGGCCAACGCCCATCCGATTTTCCTGCCCATCGGCAAGGAGGAGAATTTCTCCGGCCTCGTCGATCTCGTCCAGAATGTCGCCTACATGTTCGACGACGTCACCCCGGGTGACGAACTCGGCATGAAGCCCGTCACGGTTCCCGTGCCGGCGGACATGCTGGAGCAGACCAAGGAATACCGCGACAAGCTGATCGAGGCCGTCTGCGATTTCGACGATGTGATTGCCGAAAAATATCTCGGCGGCGAAGAGATCTCCGTGACCGAGCTGATGCTCGGCGTGCGCAAGGCGACCATCTCGCTTCAGTTCACGGGCGTCATCCCCGGCTCCGCGTTCAAGAAGAAGGGCGTGCAGCGCCTCCTCGATTGCGTGGTCAACTATCTCCCGAGCCCGATCGACGTCCCGCCCATGCAGGGTCAGGACAGCGACGGCAAGACGGTCGAGGCCGTCGTCGACGACAAGGCGAAGCTCGCCGGTCTCGCGTTCAAGCTCTGGAACGATCCGTTTGTCGGCCGTCTCGTTTTCTACCGGGTCTACACCGGCGTGCTGCCGAAGGGCATGGCGCTCTACAATCCCCGCACCCGCCGCAGCGAGCGCGTTTCCCGCCTCGTGCTGATGCGCGCGATCGACCGCGAGGAAATCGAAATCGCCTATTCGGGCGACATCTGCGCCCTCGTCGGCATCAAGGATGTCATCACCGGCGACACGCTGTGCGATGAGGATTTCGACATCCGTCTCGAGCCGCCGTCCTTCCCCGAGCCCGTCATCTCGATGTCGATCGAGCCGAACTCGAAGGCCGACCAGGAAAAGATGGGCACCGCCCTCCAGCGCCTCGTGGCGGAGGATCCGACCCTTCGTGTCTCCACCGACCCGGACAGCGGCCAGACGATTCTCTCGGGCATGGGCGAGCTCCACCTCGACATCATCCGCGACCGCATGAAGCGCGAGTTCAAGGTCGAGGCGACCTCGGGCAAGCCGCAGATCGCCTATCGCGAAACCGTGACCAAGGCGGCCGACGGCGAAGGCAAGTTCATCCGCCAGTCGGGCGGCAAGGGCCAATACGGTCACGTCTGCATCCGCCTCGAGCCGGCCGAAAAGGGCAAGGGCATCGAGGTCATCGACGAGACCGTCGGCGGCTCCATCCCGAAGGAATTCATCAAGCCCGCGATCGCCGGCATCAAGGAAGGCAGCAACAACGGTGTCGTCGCCGGCCATCCGGTGGTCGATGTCATCGTGCGCATCGTCGACGGTTCCTTCCACGAGGTCGACTCGTCGGAGCTCGCGTTCAAGATGGCCGGCATCTTCGCCTTCAAGGAGGCGATGAAGAAGGCCAACCCGATCCTGCTCGAGCCGATCATGGGCGTCGAGGTCACCACTCCCGAGGAGTATCAGGGCGATCTCATCGGCGACATCAACCGTCGCCGCGGCACCATCCAAGGCATGGAGAACAAGGGTGGCGCGTGCGTCATCACCGCTTCCGTGCCGCTCGAGATGCTCTTCGGCTACGTGACGGACATCCGTTCCTTGTCGAAGGGCCGGGCCAGCGCCGGCATCACGCCTTCCCACTTCGAGCAGGTGCCCAACTCCCTCCTCGCGAAAATCGTCGAGTCTTCCACGAAGGCTCCGGCCCGCACCTAACCCTCGTTCTTTGCCTCCCATGAAAGGTCAACGCATTCGCATCAAACTTCAGGGCTTCGACTATCGAGTCATCGATCAGTCCGCCCTCGAGATCGTCGAAACCGCCAAGCGCTCCGGCGCCCGCGTTTCCGGCCCGATCCCGCTGCCCACCCGCGTCGAGAAGCTCTCGGTCAACCGCTCGCCGCACGTCGACAAGAAGTCGATGGAGCAGTTCGAGTCGCGGACCCACAAGCGACTGATCGACATCATCGAGCCCACCGCCCAGACGGTCGACGAGCTGAAGAAGCTCAACCTCCCCTCGGGCGTGGACATCACCATCAACGTTTAATTCACCCAGCTTTCAGTCTCTACAGTTAGCAGCTGTCTGTGTGCCGTCCGCGGCACCGCCAGACCTCTCGCTAAAGTAGGTCTCAAACGGAACCTCCACCTACCGCTTAGCCCATGATCTCATCGCTCCTCGGTAAAAAACTCGGGATGACGCAGGTCTACGACGCCCAAAACGTCCTAGTGCCCGTCACCGTGGTCGAAGCCGGCCCCTGCTCGGTCGTGCAAGTCAAGACCACCGAAAACGATGGCTATAACGCCGTCCAGATCGGCTTCTCCACCAAGAAGTCGAAAAACTCCAGCGCCGCCGAGCTGGCCCATGCCAAGAAGGCCGGCCTCGAAAACGCTCCCCGCGTCCTCAGCGAAGTCCGCCTGGACACCGCGCCCACGCTCAAGGTTGGCGACGTCGTGAACGTCACCACTTTCGCCGAAGGCCAGCTCGTCGATGTCATCGGCATCACGAAGGGCAAGGGCTTCCAGGGCGTCGTCCGTCGTTTCCGTGTCGCCGGCGGTCCCGCCTCGCACGGTTCGATGTTCCACCGCCGCATCGGTTCGATCGGCATGCGCCAGACTCCCGGTCGCGCCTGGAAAAACCAGGCGATGCCCGGTCACATGGGCCAGGAAAAGCGCACCGTGCAGAACCTGCGCGTCGTGAAGATCCTGCCCGAAAAGAACCTCATCCTGGTCAAGGGTGCCATCCCCGGCGCCAATGGCGACGACGTGATCGTCCGCTCCGCGATCAAGGGCCAGCCCAAGAAAGCCTAACCCGGAGACCCACCGACATGAAACTCACCGTTTTTAGCTCCGACGGCAAAACCAGCAGCGAAAAGGATTTCGCCGGTCTGCCGACCTTCGAAGGCGACAAGGGCCTCCAGGCCGTGAAGGAAGTGATCGTCGCGATCAACGCCAACAACCGCCAGGGCACGCACTCCACGAAGACCCGTGGCGAGGTCCGTGGCGGCGGCAAGAAGCCGTGGCGCCAGAAGGGCACCGGTCGTGCCCGCGCCGGCTCCATCCGCTCGCCCCTGTGGGTCGGCGGCGGCGTCGTCTTCGGCCCGAAGCCCCGCGATTACTCGAAGAAGATCAACGCCAAGGTGAAGGCCCTCGCCTTCAGCCGCGCGCTCTTCGATCGCGCCACCGCCGGCGAGATCGCCGTCATCGAGCAGTTCGCCCCGGCCCAGACGAAGACGAAAGTCGTCGACGCCGTCGTGAAGCTCATCGCCCCCAAGGGCAAAGTCCTGCTCGTCGACGCCCCGTTCACCGTCGAGGCCGTCCGCGCCGCGCGGAACATCGAGCGCGTCTCCCTCCAGGAGGCCGCCAAGCTCAACACCCTCGATCTCGCCCAATACAGCAAGATCATCGTCAGCACCAAGGCGCTCGAGGCTATCATCGCCCGCGTCAACGGAGGAAAGAACTAATGCAAGCCGACAAGGTTCTCAAACTCGTCCGCCTCTCGGAAAAGTCGAACAAGCAGTCGTCCGAGCTGGGCCAATACACCTTCGAGGTGTTCAAGGACGCCAACAAGCATCAGATCGCGGAAGCCGTCGAGCAGACCTTCAAGGTCACCGTCCGCCGCGTGAACACGCTGACCTACCGCGGCAAGAACAAGAAGAGCCGCACCGGCCGCCCGAGCGTCGGCTCCGACTACAAGAAGGCGATCGTCACCCTCAAGGCTGGCGACAAGATCGAGCTCGTCTAAGGCGCGCCCGACCAATCCGGAGAAAATCCACATGGCTATTCACTCATTTCGTCCGCTCACGCCGTCCGGCCGCTTCACCTCGCTCAACAAGATCGAGGGTCTGACCAAGAAGCGTCCGGAGCGTGCGCTCACCGAGTCGAAGAACAAGACCGGTGGCCGCAACGTCTACGGCCGCGTCACCTCCCGCCATCGCGGCGGCGGTCACAAGCAGCTTTACCGCATCGTCGACTTCAAGCGCGACATCCTCGACCTGCCCGCCAAGGTGCAGGCGATCGAGTATGATCCGAACCGCTCCGCGAACCTGGCGCTCGTCGCCTACGCGAACGGCGAGAAGCGCTACATCATCGCACCCAAGGGCCTCGAGGTCGGCGCCACGATCGTCGCCTCCAACAAGGCCACGACGAACGATTTCAACGTCGGCAACAACTTCCCGCTGGAAATCATCCCGCCCTCGACGCGCCTCCACTGCGTCGAGCTGCTCCCCGGTCGCGGCGCCCAGATCGCCCGCGGCGCCGGCACGAGCCTCGAGCTGGTCGCCGTCGAAAACGGCCGCGCCACGCTAAAGATGCCTTCCGGCGAGCTCCGCTACGTCAACCCGAAGTGCCGCGCCACGATCGGCGAGGTCGGCAACGGCGACCACAATCAGCAGTCCCTCGGCAAGGCCGGCCGCAAGCGCTGGCTCGGCATCCGCCCGACCGTCCGCGGTATGGCGATGAACCCGGTCGATCACCCGAACGGTGGCGGCCAGGGCAAATCCAAGGGTGGTGGCGGCCGCCAGCAGCTCGTCTCCCCGTGGGGCCAGCTCGCGAAGGGCTTCCCGACGCGCCGTCGTTCGAAGCTCTCGAACGCCCAGATCATCGTCCACCACAACGGCCGCAAGCCGCGCGGTCAGAAGTAACCCCAGCGCTTTCGCACCATGGCACGTTCCATCAAAAAAGGCTTCTTCGTCGACTACCACCTGCTCGAGAAGATCGAGAAGGCCAACAAGGCCGGCAGCAAGAAGCCCATCCAGACCTGGTCCCGCCGCTCGACGATCACGCCCGACTTCATCGGGCACACGTTCAGCGTGCACAACGGCAAGGCGTTCATCGCCGTCTACGTCACCGAGAACATGGTCGGGCACAAGCTCGGCGAGTTCGCCCTCACGCGCATCTTCAAGGCGCACGGCGGCATGACCCGCAAGGAAATCTAACGTTCCGTCCGGCCGGGCGCTTCCGCGGTTTTCCGCGCTGCACCGGCCGTCCTTTTTTCTCCCTCTTATCATCATCAGCAAAAGGGTAGGGCCCTCGCGCCACTATCGCCGACGTCAACTCGGAATCCTCACCACCACCATGGAAGTCCAAGCCCTCACCCGCTACGCGCGCATGTCACCCAAGAAGGTGCGCGAAGTCGCCCGCACGATCCAAGGCCGCAAGGCCGCGGACGCCGTCGATTATTTGACGCTCATCCCGCGCAAGTCCGCGCGCCTGATCGCCAAGACGCTCAAGAGCGCCATCGCCAACGCCGAGAACAACAACAATCTCTCGGCCGATTCGCTCACCGTGAAGAGCGCGATCATCGAAAACGGCCCCGTCCTGAAGCGCTTCAAGGCCGCCGCCCGCGGTTCCGCCGCGCCCCGCCGCAAGAAGATGTCGCACATCAAGATCGTCCTCTCCGACGGCAACTCGAACTAATCTACCACCATGGGCCAAAAGACCAATCCCACCGGCTTCCGCCTCGCCGTCCGCCGCAACTGGCAGTCCCGCTGGTATGCCAACAAGAAGGAGTTCCCCAAGCTGCTCCTCGAGGACCAGATCATCCGTGAGAAGCTCATGGAGAAGCTGAAGCAGGCCTCCGTGCCGCGCATCTTCATCGAGCGCGCCTCGAACCGCGTCCGCGTCAAGATTTACACCGCCCGTCCCGGCATCGTCATCGGCCGCAAGGGCCAGGAGATCGACAAGATCAAGGACGAGCTCGCGAAGCTCACCGGCAAGGAGATCCTCCTCGACATCCAGGAGGTCAAGAAGCCCGAGATCGAGGCGCAGCTCGTCGCCGAGAACGTCGCCCTCCAGCTCGAGCGCCGCATCGCTTTCCGCCGCGCCATGAAGAAGGCCGTCGAGATGGCCATGACGCTCGGCGCCGAGGGCATCCGCATCCAGTGCTCCGGCCGCCTCGGCGGCGCGGACATCGCCCGCCGCGAATGGCAGCGCAAGGGTCGCGTGCCGCTGCACACCCTCCGCGAGAACATCGACTACGGATTCTCCGAGGCGTTGACCGTCTACGGCAAGATCGGCGTCAAGTGCTGGATCTGCAAAAAAGAGTCCGACAACAACTGATCCGGTCCCCGGATAAACCTTTTCATAGGAGACTTCTCCCATGGCTCTCGCTCCCGCCCGCACTAAATACCGCAAGTCGATGAAAGGCTCCCGCGCTGGCAATGCCAAGCGCGGCAACACGCTCGCCTTCGGCGAATTTGGCCTGCAGTCGCTCACCCGCGGCCCCATGACCGGCCAGCAGATCGAAGCGGCCCGTGTCACCATCTCGCGCCACCTGAAGCGCAAGGGCAAACTCTGGATCCGCGTTTTCCCGCACAAGCCGATCACCAAGAAGCCCGCCGAAGTCCGCATGGGCCAGGGCAAGGGCCCGGTCGAATACTACGTCGCCGTCATCAAGCCCGGCGCCGTCCTCTTCGAGCTCGCCGGCGTGCCCCTCACCGTCGCCAAGGAGGCCTTCCGCCTCGCCGACGCCAAGCTGCCGTTCCACTGCCGCTTCATCGCGCGCGACGGCACCGCCGCCTAACCTTTAAAAACGCCCCGTCATGACTTCGAAAGAAATCCGCGAACTCGCTCCCGCCGAGCTGCCCGTCAAGATCCGCGAGACCCGCGAGAAACTGCTCCAGCTCCGCCTGCGCAAGCAGACCGGTCAGGTCGAGAAGACCCACGAGATCCGCTCGCTCCGCAAGGACATCGCGCGCCTCGAGACCGCCCTCACCGCTTCCAAGAAAAGCAAAGCCGTCGCCGCCTGAGCGCACGCCCAACCTGTAAACCGCCATGTCCTCCTCCGCTCCCGGCCAGCGCGCCTCGCGCAAAACCCAAATCGGCTTCGTCAGCAGCCGTTCCGGCGACAAGTCCGTCAAGGTCACCGTCGCCTACAAGACGCCGCACCCGCTTTACCACAAGGTCGTCAACCGCCAGACCGTCCTCCACGTCCATGACGAGAAGAACGAGACCAAGGTCGGCGACAAGGTCGAGATCATGGAGACCCGCCCGCTCAGCCGCCTGAAGCGCTGGCGCGTCGTCTCCATCCTCCAGAAGGCCGTCACGACCGATGCCGTCGCCATCACCGAGGCCGACGTCGCCGCCCAGGTGCCGACGAAGACCGTCGCCGCTCCCGCCACGCCCGCTCCGCAGGCCTGAACCGTAACCCACCAACTCACCCAGGAGGCCCGCCATGATTCAACTGCGCTCCATTCTCGACGTCGCCGACAACACCGGCGCCCGCAAGGCCGCGATGATCTCCCGCAAGGGGCAGAACACCGACACGGCCGCGGTCGGCGACATCGTCACCGTCCACATCAAGCAAAGCTCCACCGAAGCCACCGTGAAGAAAGGCGAGGTCCACAAGGCCGTCGTCGTCCGCACGAAGAAGCCCGTCCGCCGCGCCGACGGCAGCTACCTGCGCTTCGACAGCAACGCGATCGTCATCATCGACGCGACCAACAATCCCAAGGGCACCCGCATCTTCGGGCCCGTCGCCCGCGAACTGCGCGCGAAGAACTTCATGAAGATCATCTCGCTCGCCCCGGAGGTCCTCTAACATGGCCCAGAAATTCCACGTCAAACGCGGCGACCAGGTCGTCGTCATCGCCGGCTCCCACAAGGGCAAGTCCGGCAAGGTCCTCGAGGTTCTCGCCGCGAAGTCCCGCGCCCGCGTCGAGGGCGTGGCGATGATCAAGCGCCACCTCAAGAAATCGCAGGAGCATCCGCAGGGCACCATCGCCGAGCGCGAGGGCTCCGTGCACATCTCGAACCTCATGCTCCAGTCGGTCTTCGACGCGAGCAAGCGCAAGAAGGCTCCCGCCGTCACGGCCTGAGTTTTCGCGAATGCGCGCTTGCCAAACCGGCGGCGCGCCTGCGTTACTGAGACTTTTCCACTTATAACATCACTCTCCTTGCCGCCGGGTCGGTAATCCGGTGGCCCTGATCATGAGCTACGTCCCCTCTCTCAAGAAACTCTACATCGAGCAGGTCACCCCTGAACTCGTGAAGAGCCGCGGCTACAAGAACAAGCACCAGGTTCCGAAGCTGGTTAAGATCAACATCAACACCGGCATCGACTCCGACGCCGACAAGAACCTGATCGCCGACGTCCAGCGCGATCTCGGTCTGATCGCCGGCCAGAAGCCCGTGCTCGCCAAGTCGCGCAAGGCCATCGCCAATTTCAAGCTCCGTCAGGGCCAGGTCGTGGGCTGCCACGTCACCCTCCGCGGCAACGCGATGTGGGAATTCCTTTACCGCCTCGTCTCCGTCGCCCTCCCGACGATCCGCGACTTCCGCGGCGTGCCGCCGAAGCTCGACGGCCAGGGCAACTACAATCTCGGCATCACCGACTTCACGATCTTCCCGGAAATCACCGTGGAAAACGTCAAGAAGCAGATGGGCCTCGACATCACCATCGTCACCACCGCGAAGAGCGACGAGGAGGGCCGCGAGCTCCTGAAGCTGCTCGGCATGCCGTTCCGCCGCGTCGAGGTCGCGCCCAAGGCCGCGTCCGCCGCCTAATTCAACCACTTTCGCCATGCCGAAGACCTCCGCCATCGAGCGCAACAAGAAGCGCAAGACCCTCGTCGCCAAGTTCGCCGCCAAGCGCGCCGAGCTGAAGGCCATCCTCGCCAATCCTGCGACCACCGACGAAGAATTCTTCGCCGCGCAGAAGAAGCTCCAGAAGCTCCCGA
>Ga0222421_100531_pt1 | contig 10938 bp, 11 predicted proteins | sample 3A1ome_2_FD_182473 | JGI IMG/M metagenome (GOLD analysis project Ga0222421, IMG submission 182473) | Enriched microbial communities from leaf-cutter ant dump, University of Wisconsin, Madison, United States - 3A150A (version 2) | ecosystem: Environmental > Terrestrial > Nest > Insects nest > Nest... | reverse complement strand
AGCGCGCGCGTGACCGGCACCTCGTAGACGGCGAGCCGCTGCAGCCCGGATTTCGGCAGGTAGGCGCGGCCGGGATCGCCGATCAGGATTTCGGCGCCGCGCGCACGGAGCGCGGAAAACCACGGCAGCAGGCGCTCCGCGAAGGGTTTCTCGTAGAAGACATCGCCAGCCAGAACGACGTCCCAGCCATCGTCGGTGCCGATCAGGTCGGCATGCGTGAAGCCTATGGTTGCCGCATTGGCGACCGCATTCAGGCGGATCGCCGCCTTGCAGAAGGGATCGGTGTCGGCGGCGATGACTTCGGCTGCCCGCGCCTTCGCCGCCGCGACGGCGACCAGCCCGGAGCCGGAGGCGAAATCGAGCACGGTCCTGCCCGACACCGCCTCGGGATGATCCAGAACGTAGCGCGCCAAGCCCTGTCCGCCGGCCCAGGCGAAGGCCCAGAAGGGCGGCGGCAGGCCGATCCCGGCCAGCTCCTCCTCGGTCCGGTGCCACAGGTCGTGCGCTTCGTCGGCGAGATGCAGGCGGATTTCCGGCACATGCGGCGGCGCCATTAGCGCCGTGTTGGCGAGGATGAAGCGCTCCGCCGCCGCCGGCGTCAGCCTCACGGCGCCGGATCGAGGCCGGCCATGCGGCACACTTCCTGCCACTCCGCCGGCGTGACCGGCTGCACGGAAAGCCGGCCGAGGCGCACCAGCGCCATCTCCTTGAGCTTCGGATTGGCCTTTATCTGTTCCAGCGTCGGCGGGTTTGGCACGTCGCGCACGGCGTGAATGTCGACGCATTCCCAGCGCGGATCGTCGGTCGTGGTGTCGTGATGGGCAAGCGCGCAGACCTCGGCGATGCCGACGATGTCCAGCCCCTGGTTGGAGTGGTAGAAGAAGCCGAGGTCGCCGACCTGCATGGCCTTCATGTTGTTGCGCGCGGCATAGTTGCGCACGCCGTCCCATTGCGTGCCCTTGCCGCCGAGCTTCTTCAGGTCGTCGAAGGAGAACTTGAATGGCTCGGACTTGAACAGCCAGTAGTTCATGCGGTTCCCCTTATGCGCCGGCCGGCTTGTTGAAGCCCCAGTTCCATTGCCGGACTTCGACGCTGTCGAACAGGCCGGCCCTGGCGTAAGGGTCGGCGGCGGCAATCGCCTCGGCGCCGGCGCGATCCGGCGCCTCCACCACGACCAGACTGCCGTCGGGCTTGCCGTCGGCGTCGAGGAAGGGGCCGGCGAAGGCGAGCTTCTTCTCGGCGTTCAGGCCTTCCAGGAAGGCGAGATGGTCCGGCCGCGCGTCCATGCGAACCTGAAGCGCGCCCGGCCTGTCCTTGCAGATGAATGCGAACAGCATGTCTTTCCCCTAGTCCTCCGGTTTCAGCGGCCGGCTCATCAGCGCGGCGACGGCGTCGTTGATGCCGACGGCGCCGTCCAGGATGGCGGCGACGGCGGCGATGATCGGCGCATCGATCGCCTGCTCGGCAGTGATGCGGGCGGCGATCGCGGCGGTCGGCACGCCTTCGGCCAGCGGCCGGCCGGTCAACGCCTCGCCGCGTCCCAGCGCCAGCCCGTAGGCGAAGTTGCGCGACTGCGCCGACGAACAGCTCAAAAGCAGGTCGCCGAGGCCGGACAGGCCCATCAGCGTTTCCGGCCGGGCGCCGAAGGCGGCGCCGATGCGGCGCAGCTCGGCGAAGCCGCGCGTCACCATGGCGGCCTGCGCGCTGGCGCCGAGTCCGGCGCCGGCGACGGCGCCGGCGGCGATGGCGAAGACGTTCTTCAGCGCGCCGCCGATCTCGACGCCGGTCAGGTCGCCGCTGGAATAGCAGCGCAGGTTGAGCGCCGAGAAGCGCTGTGCCAGGCCGGCCGCCAGTTCCTCTTGCCCGGCCGCGACGACGACGGCTGTGGGCAGGCCGCGCGCCACGTCGGCGGCGAAGCTCGGCCCGGACAGCGCCGCCACCGGGTTGCCCGGCAGGATCTCGGCGACGATGGAGGAAAGCAGGGCGCCGGTGTCACGCTCGATGCCCTTGGCGCACAGCACCAGCGGGGCGCCGGCCCGCATGTGCGGCTTTGCTGTGGTCAGCGCCGCCCGCAGCGACTGCGCCGGCACCACCACCAGCACGCAATCGGCGTCGGCGAGGGCGGCGGCGATATCGGTGGTGGCGGCGATGCCGTGCTCGATCGGGATGCCGGGCAGGTAGCGCTGGTTCTCGCCGCGCCCGATCGCCTCGACGGTTTCGACGTCGCGCGCCCACAGGCTGACGGCATGGCCGGCGCGCAGCATGGCCAGCGCCAGCGCCGTGCCCCAGGCGCCGCCGCCCAGGACGGCGACGCGAAAACCGTCGTCGCTCATGCCTTCGCTCCCCGTCTGCCGGAGCCGACGACCGGGGCCGAGACGCCGTCCAGCGGCCAGCGCGAGCGCGGAACGAAGGCGAAGGCGTCGTCTGTATCGGCAAGGCCGGCGCGCAGCCGCTCGATGCCGGCCCAGGCGATCATGGCGGCGTTGTCGGTGCACAATTTCAGAGGCGGTGCTATGAAGCGGAAGCCGGCTTCACGGCACAGCGCCTCCAGCACCGCCTTGATCGTGCGGTTGGCGGCGACGCCGCCGGCAACGACGAGCGCCGGCGCCTTGATGTCCGGGAACTCGGCCCGAAAGCGCTCCAGCGCGCGGCGCACGCGGTCTTGCAGCGCATCGGCGACGGCCGCCTGGAAGGAGGCGCAGATGTCGGCGACGTCCCTGTCCGTCAGCGGCGCGATGGCGCCTGCCGCCTGCCGCACGGCGGTCTTCAGGCCGGAGAAGGAGAAATCCGGCTGCGCCGCGCCCTTCATCGGCCGGGGGAAGGCGAAGCGGGCGGCGTCGCCCTTTTCTGCCGCCTTCTCGACGTTGGGACCGCCCGGATAGGGCAGGCCGAGCATCTTGGCGGTCTTGTCGAAGGCCTCGCCGAGCGCGTCGTCGATGGTGGTCGCCCAGCGCTGGTAATCGCCGACGCCGGCCACCCGCACGATCTGCGTGTGGCCGCCGGAGACGAGCAGCAGAAGGTAGGGAAAGTCCAGCCCGTCGGTGAGGCGTGCGGTCAGCGCATGGCCTTCGAGGTGGTTGATGGCGAGCAACGGCTTGCCGGCAGCGGCGGCGATGGCCTTGGCCGTCATCAGTCCGACGATCAGACCGCCGATCAGGCCGGGGCCGGCGGTGGCGGCGACGGCATCGATCTCGGCAAGGTCCGTCCCGGCATCGGCAAGGGCGGCCTCAACGATGCCGTCCAGCGCCTCGACATGGGCGCGCGCGGCGATCTCCGGCACGACGCCGCCGAAGGCCGCGTGCTCGGCGATCTGAGACAAAACGACGTTCGACAGGATTTCCGGCGCGCGGCCGCCGTCGAGCGCGACAACGGAGGCCGCCGTCTCGTCGCAACTCGTCTCGATGCCCAGCACCCGGATCAATTCGCCGCTGCCCTCGATGATTGCCCGGCAGCACATTCCACTCTAGGAAAGGCCGGAGCCAGTGGGGGTTACCATGGACCGCGAGCCATGCAAACTGTCTTGAAGATCGGAACGCGCGGCAGCCTGCTGGCGCTGGCGCAGGCCGAAGAGACGCGGGCGCGGCTGATGGCGGCGCACGGGCTTGTCGAGGACGCCTTCGAGATCGTGCCGATCACCACCAGCGGCGACCGCATCCAGGACCGGGCGCTTGCGGATGCCGGCGGCAAGGGCCTGTTCACAAAGGAGATCGAGGAAGCGCTGCTCGACGGCCGCATCGACATCGCCGTCCATTCCTCCAAGGACATGCCGACGGTGCTGCCGCACGGGCTGGAGCTGGCCACCTTCCTGCCGCGCGAGGACGCCCGCGACGCCTTCATCGGCAAGGCCGCGGCGCGCATCGCCGACCTGCCGCTCGGGGCCAGAGTCGGCTCGTCGTCGCTCAGGCGCCAGGCGCTGATCCGCCGCATGCGGCCCGATCTCGACGTGGTGCTGTTCCGCGGCAACGTGCAGACTCGGCTGCGCAGACTGGACGAAGGCGTGGCCGACGGCACCATCCTGGCGCTGGCGGGGTTGAAGCGGCTCGGGCTGGCGCATATCGCGACCGACGTCATGGCGCTGGATGCCTTTCCTCCGGCGCCGGGGCAGGGCGCCATCGGTATCGAAAGCCGCATCGGCGATACCCGCATCGCCGGCCTGCTCGCCGCCATCCACGACCTGCCGACCGGCCAGGCGCTGGCCTGCGAACGCGCCTTCCTCGCCGCCCTCGACGGCTCCTGCCGCACGCCGATCGCCGGCCATGCGACGGTGACGGCCGGCGTGCTGGCCTTTTCCGGCCTGATCGTCATGCCCGACGGCAGCGAGGAACACGCCGTCGCCGCCACCGGCCCGGCGGCTGCCGCAGCCCTCATCGGCGCGCAAGCGGGAGCCGCGGTGCGGGCCAAGGCCGGTTCCGCCTTCTTCGAGGGCTGGGCCTGACATGCGCCGCGTCCTGGTGACGCGGCCCGAACCGGGCGCGGCGCACACCGCCGGACGACTTCGGCAACTGGGCTTCGAGCCGCTCGTCCTGCCGCTTTCGGAGACGAAGCCGTCGGTCGTGGACATGGCGACGGTGCCGGAAGGTGCAGCGGCGGTCGCGGTGACCAGCGCCAGCGCCGTCCGCCATGCGCCGTCCGGCCTGATCGAAAGATTGGCGCTGCTGCCTTGCCATGCCGTGGGCGAGCGGACGGCAGCGGCGGCGCGGATCGCCGGCTTTCGCACCGTGGAGGCCGGGCCCGGCGATGCGACGGCGCTGGCGGACGGGATCGCCCCTGTGCTGGCCGGCACGGCGCTTGTGTATCTGTGCGGGCACGAGCGTTTTCCCGCCTTCGAGGAACGCCTGACGGCGGCCGGCGTTCAGGTGTGGAGCGTCGAAACCTATGACACGGTCGCCCTCGATCCGCCCGACGAAGCCGTGCATGCGTTGCTCGGCGGAGCGCGCGCCGATGCCCTGCTGCTTTATTCCGCGAAGGCGGCACAGGCGGCAGGCCGTCTGTACCGCCGCGCCGACCTGGCGCCGTGGCTGGCGGATGCGGCCGTACTTTCCCTTTCCCGGCGCATCGCTGCGGTCTTCGCGGCGGCCTGCCCCGGTCACAGGGGCACGATGCAGGTCGCGCCGCGCCCGGACGAGGACGCGCTGCTGGCCTTGCTGCGGCCCGGAAGCTGAGCCGGCGCCATCACGCCGCCCCTTTTCACCGTTTGGTGGTGTGCTATTGCCTTGTGAGCCATTCCCGCCGCATGGCGGCCGAGACGAAAGCGGAGCCGAAGCATGGTCAAGACGCCGAAAGTGCGACATTCCAGGCCGCATCGCCAGCCGGTGACCATCGAACTCGGCGCCGATGACGTGTCGCGCACGACCGGCGAATCGCCGAAGCCGGAGACGGCGGCCGAACATGTCAGGCAGGCGTCGCCCGAGCCGGCAGCCGACACCGCGGTTTCCGAAGCGCCCGACCCGACCAGTGCGCCCGGCACCGAAGAATTTGCTTCGACACCGAAAGAGACGCCGCGCCGTGCCTTCGACTACGGTTTCGATGAGCAGCCGGCCGCCGATGGCGACGCCAAGGTGCGGCGGCCTGCCGACCAAGCCCGCCCTGTGGATGCCGGCGGCCGGAACGGCGCGGGTGCGGAAGCGCCGATGCCGCAAGCGGAGGCGCGCGGCGGGCAGGGGATGGGCGGCCGCATCGCTGCCGGCGTCGTCGGCGGCATCGTTGCGCTGGTCGGTGCCGGCGCGCTGCAGTATGCCGGACTGTTCGGCGCGCCGGGCAGCGGCGGCGACGCCGATCTCGGCGGCCAGATCGCCGACCTGAGGGGCGAGGTCGCCGCCCTGAAGAACGGTGGCGACAACGGTGCCGGCACCCGCATCGACGGCCTGTCGGCGGCGCTGGACCAGGTCAAGGCCGACGTCGTGTCGCTCAAGGCCGCAGTGGATGCCGGGCAGGGCGGCGACGGGGCGGGATTGACGGAACTGTCCGGCAAGGTCGCGGAGATCGAGAAGGCGGTGGCGGCACTCGGCGAGAACGGCGACGCCCAGCCGACGGACCTCGGCCCGGTCAACGAAAGGCTGGCCGCGCTGGAGGCGCAATTGAAATCCGTCGGCGATGCCACCGACGCGCAGGAAAGCCGGCTTGCGGCGCTGGAGCAGTCGGTGTCCCAGCTTTCGGCCCGGGTGGACGCGCAGGCGTCGCAGCCGAAGATCGCGCTCGCCATTGCGGCCGCGGCGCTGAAATCGGCCTTGGAGCGCGGTGTGCCCTTCAGCGCCGAGCTCGACACCTTCGCGGCGATAACGCCCGACGCGCCGCAGATCGGGGCGCTGCGCGCGTATGCCGAGAAGGGGGTGCCGGCGCGCGCGACGATTGCCGCCGGGATGGACGATGCTGCCAACCGGATGGTCGCGGCCGCGGCGCCGAGCGACCCTGATGCCGGCTTCCTCCAGCGGCTGCTGACGAGTGCCGAATCGCTGGTCAAGGTCAGGCCGATCGGCGTGGTGGAAGGCACGGGCGTGCCGGAAACGGTGGCGCGCATGGAAGTGGCGGTGAAGCAGGGCGACTACGCCAAGGCGCTGGCCGAATACGATACCTTGCCGGAGGCGGCCAAGGCGGCCGGCGCCGATTTCGCCGCCGACCTCAAGGCGCGGCTGGATGCCGAGGCGCAGCTCGACGCGCTGATCTCCGGCGCGATGAAGGCGTAGGGCCTCAGCCATGATCCGTATCCTGTTCTTTCTCGCCGTCGTCTTCGCGCTCGGGCTCGGCTTTTCCTGGCTGGCCGACCGGCCGGGCGACATGGTCGTCACCTTCGACGGCTATCAGTACCAGGTCAGCCTGATGGTGGCGGCGGTCGCCGTCGTGGCGGTCGTCGCGGCGGTGATGATCGTCTGGTGGCTGCTGAAGTCGCTGTGGACGAGCCCCTACACCATCTCGCGCTATTTCCGCGTGCGGCGGCGCGACCGCGGCTACCAGGCGCTGTCGACGGGCATGATCGCCGCCGGCGCGGGCGACGCGGCGCTGGCGCGCCGGAAGGCGAAGGAAGCGGCGAAGCTCATCCGTTCGGACCAGGAGCCGCTGATCAACCTGCTCGATGCGCAGGCCTCTCTGCTCGAGGGCGACCACGAGGGTGCCCGCGAAAAGTTCGAGGCGATGCTGGACGACCCGGAGATGCGGCTGCTCGGCCTGCGCGGCCTCTACCTGGAAGCTGAGCGGCTGGGCGACCGTAACGCTGCGCGCCACTATGCCGGGCGCGCCGCCGCAGCCGCGCCGCAGCTCGGCTGGGCCGCCGATTCGACCATCGAGGAGCTTGTCCAGCGCGGCGACTGGGACGCCGCGCTGAAGATCGTCGAGGCGCAGAAATCGACCCGGCAGATCGAGCCCGCCGTCGCCAACCGGCGCCGCGCCGTGCTTTTGACGGCCAAGGCCGAAGCGCTGTTCGACATCGACTTCAACGCCGCGAAGGCGGCCGCGCTGGAAGCCGACCGGCTGGCGCCCGGATTCGCGCCGGCGGCCGTCATCGCTGCGAAGGCGCTGTTCCGGCAAAACGACGTGCGCAAGGGCTCGAAGGTGCTGGAAGCGGCGTGGCGGGTCGAGCCGCATCCGGAGATCGCGGACCTCTACACCCATGCGCGCTCCGGCGATGCCGTCAACGACCGGCTGGCGCGGGCGCGCAAGCTCCAGGAGATGAAGAAGAACAACGCCGAATCCTCGCTCGCGGTGGCGCGCGCCGCGCTCGACGCGCAGGACTTCGCTACCGCCCGCCACGAGGCGGAGGCGGCGATCCGCATGGACCGGCGCGAGGGCGCCTATCTTCTGCTCGCCGACATAGAAGAGGCCGAGACGGGCGACCAGGGCAAGGTGCGCCAGCTTCTCGGCAAGGCTGTCAGGGCGCCGCGCGATCCCGCCTGGGTCGCCGACGGCGTGGTCTCGGAGCGCTGGGCACCCGTGTCTCCGGTGACGGGCCGGCTCGACGCCTTCGAATGGCGCGCGCCGGCGGAGCGCCTGGGCAGCCTGATCGAGGCCGAGGAGCGCGAGGAGGCATCCAGGCCAGCGTTGTCGGCGCCGGCCGGAACCGACGAAGCGGCCGGCGATCGCCCGGCAGAGATCGTCGTCGAAAAGCCGGCGGCGGAAGCCGCGGAGCCGATCAGGGCGGCGAGCAATGCGGCGGTGGCCGCCGTTGCGGTTGCGCCGGATGCTCCCGCGGACAGGCACGGGGACCAGGCGCGGGCGCCGGACGATCCCGGCGTCGAGTCCGACGAGGAGGAAAAGGCTCCGCGCCGCTTCCGTTTGTTTTGATTTTCCTGCAACCCTTGCGCTAGCTACAGTTCATCTCGCTTGCCTTCGACCTAAACGGGAACGATCCATGTTCGAACGCGTACTGTCTTTCCTGAAGGATCTGCCGGGAGGCGGTGCCGGCTCCCGCGCGGCGGACGACGAGGCCCGCATCGCCGCCGCAGCACTCCTCTACCACGTCATGAATGCGGACGGGGTGCGCCAGGACGTCGAATGGGAGCGGTTCAAGCAGATCCTGGCCGAAACCTATGCCATCGGCGGCGAGGAACTCGACCGGCTGGCCCGCGCCGGCGAGCGCGCCGAGAACGAGGCGATCGACCTCTACGCCTTCACCAGCGTCCTGAAGCGGCATCTCGACGCCGACGCCCGCAGGGCCTTCGTCGGCCTCATGTGGGAAATGGTCTATGCCGACGGCGAACTGCACGAGCTGGAAGACAACGTCGTGTGGCGCATCGCCGAGCTGATCGGCGTGGAGCGCCGCGACCGCGTCGAGGCGCGGCAGCGGGCGGCGGCCCGCATGCCCGGCGCAAAAGGCGCCGCCAGCGACGAATAGGCCTCCCCGTCTTCCATGCCAGCCATGTCTCCCGCCGTCCGGCCCAAGATCCTGATCGTGCTGCACCAGGAAAGTTCCAGCCCCGGACGGGTCGGCCAGATGCTGTTGGCGGACGGCTTCGACCTCGACATCCGCCGCCCGCCGCTCGGCGACGTCCTGCCCGAGACGCTGGAAGGCCATGCCGGCGCCGTCGTCTTCGGCGGGCCGATGAGCGCCAACGACGGTGACGAATTCGTCAAGCGCGAGACGGACTGGCTGGCGGTGCCGCTGAAGGAGAACCGGCCCTTCCTCGGCATCTGCCTCGGCGCGCAGATACTGGCGAACCACCTGGGCGGCAAAGTCGAGGGGCACGGCGAGGGGCTGGTCGAGATCGGCTGGTATCCGATCGAGGCGACCGAAACGGGCCGCGCCCTGATGCGCTGGCCCGAGATGGTCTACCAGTTCCACCGCGAGGGATTTTCCTTGCCCAGGGACGCGACGCTGCTCGCCACCGCCGAAACCTATCCCAACCAGGCGTTCCGCTATGGCGAGAACGCCTGGGGCATCCAGTTCCATGCCGAACTGACGCGCATGATGATGCAGCGCTGGGTGGTGCGTGCCGCGCACCGCTTCGAACTGCCCGGCGCGCAGCCGGGCCGCGACCATCTCGGCGGCCGGCTGATCTGGGACATGCACCTGAAGCGCTGGCTGGGCGAGATGCTGACGATGGTGTTCGGCAAGCCGGAACGCTAGCCGGGGCCAGACGGGTCAGACCCGGCCGTCGAGACGGCGGATCCTGCGCAATTGCGGGAAAAGAACGGCCCACAGCCCGGCTACGGCAACCGCCCCGACGCCGCCGATCACCACGGCCGGAACGGTGCCGATCAGCGCCGCCATCGTGCCGGCGCGGAATTCGCCGACCTCGTTGGAAGCGCCGACGAAGACCTGGTTGACGGCGTTGACGCGGCCGCGCACATGGTCGGGCGTCCACAGCTGGATCAGCGTCTCGCGCACATAGACGCTGATCATGTCGGTGGCGCCGAGCAGGGCGAGCGCGGCGATCGACAGCCAGGTCGCGGTGGAGAGGCCGAACAGCACGGTGAAGGCGCCGAAGAAGCCGACGAAAGCCAGCATGACGATGCCGGCATGATCTCGGATCGGATGGCCGGCCAGCCACACGGCCACGCAGATGGCGCCGATGCCGGGGGCGGAGCGCAGCAGGCCGAGGCCCCAAGGGCCGAGGTCGAGGATGTCGCGGGCATAGACGGGCAGCAGCGCCGAGGCGCCCGACAGCAGCACGGCGAACAGGTCGAGCGAAATGGCGCCCAGCACCACCTTCTCGCTCCAGATGTAGCGGAAGCCGGCAAACAGCATCTCCAGCGCGGGGCCTTCCATGCGGCTGCGCTGCGTGGGTTTCGGAATGGCGAAGATGAGCAGCGTGGCGGCGGCCATGAGCGCGGCGGCCGTGCCGTACGCCGCGGTTTCCGACAGGCCGTAGAGCAGGCCGCCGGCGACCGGGCCGACGATGGTGGCCATCTGCCAGGCCGACGAATTCCACGCCACCGCATTGGCGAAATCCTCAGCCGGCACAAGGTTGGCGACGAGCGAGGACGAGGCCGGGCCGAAGAAGGCACGCGCCAGGCCGAAGGCAGCCAGGACCGCGAAGATCGGCAGCGGGCCGGCATGGTTGCCGCCGAGCGCCAGCGCCAGCAGCGCCAGCGAGCACAGCATTTCCAGCGCAGATGCGATGCCCATCACCAGGCGGCGGCCGACGCGGTCGGACACCGCGCCGGTCACCAGCACCAGCAGCAGCGAGGGCAGGAACTGGACGATGCCGACGATGCCGAGGTCGAAGGGATCGCGCGTGAGGTCGTAAATCTGCCAGCCGACGGCGACCGACACGATCTGGGTGGCGAAGGTGGTGAGGAAGCGCGCCGCCCAATAGGCCAGGAAGGGCCGGTGGCGGAAGGCGGCGAACCGGGCGGCTGGCGTCGTCTCGGATGCTGGCGTCATGGAAAGCGAATGGCCCCGTTGCGATCGGCGACGGTCGGCGGGGCACTTCCACGGCGGGCGCTGGTCCGACCGACGCCGCCTTTAGCGCAATTCTCGGCGTCATGCGCGGAAAAAATGGGCCG
>Ga0222421_100530_pt1 | contig 10945 bp, 8 predicted proteins | sample 3A1ome_2_FD_182473 | JGI IMG/M metagenome (GOLD analysis project Ga0222421, IMG submission 182473) | Enriched microbial communities from leaf-cutter ant dump, University of Wisconsin, Madison, United States - 3A150A (version 2) | ecosystem: Environmental > Terrestrial > Nest > Insects nest > Nest... | reverse complement strand
GCAGGTGGAGCCCACGGGCTCGTTGAGGAAAAGGATCGGCTGGGAGGTATTGATGGCGCCGAGACGGTGATGGTCGATGATCTCGGTGATGATGACCTCCTCGGCGCCGGGCACGGCCTGGCTCATCTCGTTGTGGTCGACGAGCGCGAGCCGCGTGCCCGGCTGCCGGAGGATGTCGGTCTTGGTGAGGATGCCCTGGAGCGAGCCGTCGTCGCCGACGACGAGCATGGCGTGCGGGGAGGACGGGGTGAATTTCCGGCGGACGTCGGCGATGCGGGTGTCGGCGTTGATCGTGGCGACGCTGGTTTCGATCACGCGCTCGAGGGTGGAGGCGGTGCGGACGATCCAGGACGTCGTGGCGGAGTCGTGCGGGCTGACGATGAGGCTGGTGCCGCTGGCCTTGGCGAGGGCGAGGATGGCGGGCTCGATCTCGTAGTTGCCGGTGACGATCACGGCGCGGACGCCGGTCTCGATGGCGCGCTGCTGGATGTCGACGCGGTCGCCGACGATGATGAGCGACTGGCCGGCGGGGATGTTGTCGCGGACGGAAATGCTCCAGAACGAGCTGATGTCCATCGTGCCGAGCCGCACGAACAGCTCCTCGACGCGATCCTCGCCGACGAGGTGCAGGGCGCGGCCGCGGAGCGTGCGGGTGATGTTGGCGAGGGAGGTCTTCACCACCCGCAGCTGGCGCGGCTCGCTGAGCCGCGGGATGAAGACGCTGCCGAGGGCGGAGAGGGAGACGGTGCCGACGACGTTGCGCCGCGAGGAGACGACGGGCAGGACGCGGAAGTCGTGCTGGTCGAAGATTTCGAGCGCCTCGGCGCAGGTGGAGCTCTCGGTGAGCGAGAACACGTTCGAGATCATGAGATCGCGGACGCGCGGGCTGACGTCGGTCAGGTAGAGCGGCAGCGGCTGGCCGAAGCGCCGCAGGATCGTGTCGATGCGGGCGTTGGAGTTGCCGCAGCGGGCGGCGATGTAGCCGCGTTCGCCGCGCGCTTCCTTGAAGGCGGCGTAGGCGATCGCGGAACAGATGGCGTCGGCATCGGGGTTGCGGTGGCCGACGACGTAAGTGGTGCTCGGGGTGGGCGCTGTGGTGGCAGGCGTCATTTGGGTGTGGGCGGACAGCCTGACAACCGGACGGTGCCGGGGAAAGGGGGAAATCGAAACCCGGCCGCGATCGGCCGCGGCCGGAGCCTCGGCATCGCGTCGCGCGGAGACGGAAAACGTGGCGCACTCAGTCCGAACCCTGCCGTTGGGCGGTCAACAATCTCCACAACGGAACGCCGCGCTCCGAAAGGTGGAACCCGTCCTCCGGACGGGTTGGTTTTTGGGGGGCGCACGCCAATAGCGAAACCGGTTCGGAAAACCGGTTTCACCCAATCAACCGCCCGATCCCGGCTCAGTCCGAACTCTGCGCCGCCGTGCCGTCGACCGAGCCGATGATCGAACCGCTGGCGGGCGGCGTGCCGTAGAGACGCGCGGGGCCGGCCGCACGGTTGGGGACGGCCTGGCGGATGTCGGAGACGCGGGCGCCGGTGCCCGCGTTGGACACGAAAAGGTCGGTCGTGTGGGGATGGAAGGCGACGTTGCCGCCGAGGTAGGCGACGAAGCCGCCGACGTCCTTGTAGACGCCGCTGGTCGCATCCCAGGCGCCGGAAGGCTGCAATCCGCGCGTGTAGGCGATGGGCGTCGCGGCGGGATCGCCCATCCGCAGGCCGCCGACGAATTCCCAGGCGAGGACGGAGCCGGCGAAGCCGGCGTCGAGGGTCCGGCGGGTGGAGTCGGCCGGGCTGACGATGGCGTCGGGCACGGTGCCGGAAAAGAGCGGGTCGTTCTTCGCGTAATAGAACGCCGGGTCGGTGAGGATATGGTTCTTCGCGAGGATGCCCGGCCAGCGGTAGACGGCGCTCGTGCCGGTGATCGTGGCCGCCAGCGCCTGCGGATCGGGCAGCCGGTCGTTATTGTCGCCGGCGTAGATCATCGCGGCCTTGGCGATCTCGCGGAGATTGTTCGCATCGACGGCGCGCTGGGCCTTCTCGCGCACGGCGCCGATGGTGGGGATGAAGATCGCCGCGAGGATGCCGATGATGGCGATGACCGTCAGCAACTCGATCAACGTAAAGCCCGCGCGGGCGGGGCGTCGGCTGGAGGGGCGCATGGTGCCGGATGGGTTGGCAAAACGTTTTCGTTAATCCCCGCCGGCGACAAGCCGAAAGGCGGAAAATCGCGGGCGCGGGACTGGACAAAGCTTTTCGGGCCACCCTAGATTCCGCCGGATGACGATCTATCTCGACGGCCGGTTCGTGGACGAAAGCGAGGCGAAGATTTCCGTGTTCGATCACGGGCTGCTGTATGGCGACGGCGTGTTCGAGGGCATCCGGCTTTACGGTGGCAACGTGTTCCGGCTGGAGGAGCATCTGGAGCGGCTCGAATACTCGGCCAAGGCCATCATGCTGACGATGCCGCTCACCCGGCGGGAGCTGGCCGAGGCGACCTGCGAAACCTGCCGCCGGAACGGCCTGACCGATGCGTATATCCGCCTCGTCGTCACGCGCGGCGTGGGCGATCTCGGACTCGCGCCCTGGCTGTGCGCGAAGCCGTCGCTCTTCATCATCGCCAGCAAGATCGCCCTCTATCCGCAGGAACACTACGACAACGGCCTCGCGATCGTCACCGTCCCGACCCGCCGCATCAATCCCGCGGCGCTGCCCTCGACGGTCAAGTCGTTGAACTATCTCAACAACATCCTCGGCAAGATCGAGGCGAAGCAGTTCGGCGCCCTCGAAGGGATCATGTTGAACGACCAAGGCTACATCGCCGAATGCACGGCGGACAATCTCTTCATCGTGCACAAGGGCGAGATCCTGACGCCCGCGGCCTCGCAGGGCGCGCTCAAGGGCATCACGCGCGGCACGATCGTCGACGCCGCGCAGGCGCTCGGCGTGCCGTTCCGCGAGGCCGACCTGACGCGCTACGACGTGTGGTGCGCCGACGAGTGTTTCCTCACGGGCACGGGTGCCGAGGTCGTGCCCGTGGTGAAGCTCGACGGCCGCGAGATCGGCACGGGCAAACCGGGCCCGGTCACGCAGCGCATCCTGGCGGATTTCCGGCGCCGTGTCCTGACGGAGGGCACGCGGATTTGAGCCGCGCCGCCCACGTCCGCGCGCGGCGCGCACCGCGTCAGGTTAGCGCATCCGACTCCTGGAGCCGGGACGCTTCGTCGCGTTTGCGATCGATCGCGCGCGGCACTTGCCAGCAGCCGGGTCCGTGGCATGTTTGCTGCAAAGTTTGATCCGCTCCTTTTCCCTCCATGGCCAACCCGCTCAAATGCGACCTTTGCTCCAAGCCCGCGACCGTGCATCTGACGCAGATCGTCAATAACAAGGTCCACAAGGTCGACCTTTGCGAGGAGTGTGCGCAGGCGAAGGGCGTGACGGATCCCAGCGGCTTCTCGCTCGCGGACCTGTTGCTCAAGGCTTCGCTCAATCCCGAGCCCGCGGCCGCCTCCGGCCTGCGCTGCGAGTCGTGCGGTTTCACCCAGAACGATTTCAAGAAGCACGGCCGCTTCGGCTGCCCGGCGTGCTACGAGACGTTCATCGGCATCGTCGAACCCATGCTCGACGGCATGCACAAGGGCACCGTCCACACCGGCAAGGTGCCGCAACGCGCCCTCACGCGCAAAAACCTCAGCGACCGCCTCTCCAAGCTCGAGCTCGACCTGACCGCCGCGATCAAGTCGGAACGCTACGAGGACGCCGCCCGCTGCCGCGATGAAATCAACCAGGTCAAGCAAAGCATCTCCCATGCGCCGTCGCGCTGATCCCATGACGATCGCTTCGCTCATCGACACCCCTTCGGAGCTGACCGATTCCGCCAGCAGCAAGACCGCCATCGTCCTCATGACGCGGATCCGCCTCGCGCGGAACCTGGCGTCGACGCCGTTCCCCGGCTGGGCGAAGCCCGCGCAGCGCGCGGAGGTGTTCGAGCGCTGCCGCGACGCCGTGGCCGCCACCGCGCCCATGAAGCGCAACCTCGCGATCGGCGTGCAGGAGTTGTCCGAGCTGGAGAAACAGATCCTCGTCGAGCGGCACCTCATCAGCCGCGAGCTCAGCGGCTCGCGCGCCGGCTCCGGTTTCGTGATCAACCGCGACCAGACGTTCTCGGTCATGATCAATGAGGAGGACCACCTCCGCATCCAGGTCCTCCGCGCCGGCTTCCAGCTGCGCAAGGCGTGGAACGCGATCAACGACCTCGACAGCGCGCTCGAGGAGAAGCTCGACTACGCCTTTTCGCCTTCGCTCGGCTACCTGACCGCGTGCCCGACCAATCTCGGCACCGCCATGCGCGCCTCGGCGATGATGCACCTGCCCGCGCTCGTGATCTCGAGCCAGATGGAAAAGGTCGTCCGCGCCGTGAATCAGCTCGGCATGGTCGTCCGCGGCCTGTTCGGCGAGGGTTCCGACGCCAGCGGCAGCATCTTCCAGATCTCGAACCAGACGACGCTCGGCGAGAGCGAGGAGGACATCCTCAAGCGGCTCGGCAGCGTGCTCAACTCCATCGTCGAGCACGAGCTCAACGCCCGCCAGAAGCTCCTCGAGGCCGACGCCGGCAAGCTCTTCGACAAGATCGGCCGCGCCTACGGCATCCTCCAGAACAGCCATCTCCTCAGCTCCGGCGAGGCGATGAACCTGCTCTCGCTCGTCCGGCTCGGCATCGACCTCACGCTCTTCCCCGAGGAGAGCCGCTCGATCGTCGACCGTCTCTTCATCGAAACCCAGCCCGGCCATCTCCAGCACGCCCAGAAGGGCGAGTTCGAGGCGGGCCAGCGCGATCTCCTGCGGGCCGGCCGGCTCCGGGCGGAATTTGCCAATTTCGCCCGGCCGAATTTCACTTTGCCCGCCGGCGGGTCGAATTAACCCTTTATAAAACACATCCATGTCCCAAGAACCCATGAATAACTTCACGCCGCGGGCGCAGCAGGTGCTGGCCCTGGCCCGCAAGGAGGCCGATCGCTTCCACCACAACTACGTGGGCACGGAGCACATCCTTCTCGGGCTGATCAAGCTCGGGCAGGGCGTCGCGGTGAGCGTGTTGCAGAAGATGGGGCTCGATCTCGAGACGGTCCGCAATGCGGTCGAAAAGCAGGTCGGCACCGGTCAGGAGACGAAGACGCAGGGCAGCATCCCCTACACGCCGCGCGTCAAGAAGGTCCTCGCCCTCGCGGGCAAGGAGGCGAAGACGCTGAACCATTCCTACGTCGGCACCGAGCACATCCTGCTCGGCCTGCTGCGCGAGGGCGAGGGCGTCGCCGCGCGCGTCCTGAAGTCGCTCGACATCGACATCGAGCGCACGCGCAACGAAATCCTCCGCGAGCTCGATCCGCAGTTCTCCAGCAGCCAGAGCGGCGACACGCCCGGCGAGGAGGCCACCGCCGGCACGCCGCAGCGCGGCGCCCAGCCCGAGGACAAGAAGGAGGTCAAGACGCCCGCGTTGAAGGCCTTCGGCCGCGACCTCACCGAACTCGCCCGCAAGGGCGAGATGGACCCCGTCGTCGGCCGCAAGAACGAGATCCGCCGCGTCATCCAGATCCTCTGCCGCCGCACGAAGAACAATCCCGTCCTCATCGGCGAGGCCGGCGTCGGCAAGACCGCCATCGTCGAGGGCCTCGCGCAGGAGATCGCCGCGGGCAACGTCCCCGAGATCCTCTTCGAGAAACGCGTCATCACGCTCGACCTCGCCCTCATGGTCGCGGGCACGAAATACCGCGGCCAGTTCGAGGAGCGCATCAAGGCCGTGATGGACGAGATCAAGCGCGCCAAGAACATCATCCTCTTCATCGACGAGCTGCACACGATCGTGGGCGCCGGCGCGGCCGAGGGCGCGATGGATGCGTCCAACATCTTCAAGCCCGCCCTTTCCCGCGGCGAGCTGCAGTGCGTCGGCGCGACCACGCTCACCGAATACCGCAAGTATATCGAGAAGGACTCCGCGCTCGACCGCCGCTTCCAGTCCGTGAAGGTCGAGGCGCCGTCGGTCGACGACACGATCCTCATCCTCAAGGGCATCCGCGGCAAATACGAAGATCACCACAAGGCGATCTTCACCGACAAGTCCATCGAGGCCGCCGCGAAGCTGTCGGATCGTTACATCACGGGCCGTTTCCTGCCCGACAAGGCCATCGACGTCATGGACGAGGCCGGCTCGCGCGCCCGCATCGGCGCCCTCACGCGTCCGCCCGACATCGAGGCGTTGACGAAGGAGATCGAATCCGTCTGCACCGCGAAGGAAAAGGCCATCAGCGAACAGCATTTCGAGGAAGCCGCCCGTTTCCGCGACCAGGAGAAACAGCTCCGCGCGAAGCAGGAGCAGGTCACCGCGGACTGGAAGAAATCCCGCGACGAGAAACGCATCACCATCGACGAGGACCTCATGATGCAGGTCGTCGCCGACTGGACCGGCATCCCGCTCAACCGCATGGAAAAGAAGGAGAGCGAGAAACTCCTGTCCATGGAGGGCGAGCTCCAGAAGGCCGTCATCGGCCAGGATCCCGCGTGCAGCGCCATCGCCCGCGCGCTCCGCCGTTCGCGCGCCGATCTCAAGGATCCGCGCCGCCCGATCGGCTCGTTCATGTTCGTCGGCCCGACCGGCGTCGGCAAGACCATGCTCGCGAAGCAGCTCGCCGCGCAGATGTTCGGCAACCAGGACGCGATCATCCAGATCGACATGTCCGAATACATGGAGAAGTTCGCCGTCTCCCGCCTCGTCGGCTCGCCTCCGGGCTACGTCGGCTACGACGAGGGAGGCCAGCTTACGGAGGCCGTGCGGCGCAAGCCCTACGCGGTCGTCCTCTTCGACGAGGTCGAGAAGGCGCACCCGGACGTCATCCAGATTCTCCTGCAGATCCTGGAGGACGGACGCCTCACGGATTCGCTCGGCCGCACGGTCGATTTCCGCAACACGATCATCATCATGACCAGCAACGTCGGCGCGCAGCTCCTGCAGCGCCAGACGTCGATGGGCTTCGCCGCCGCGACGCAGAATTTCAGCGACGCGGAAAAAATGCGCGAGAAGGTGCTCGAAGAGGCCAAGCGCGTCTTCAAGCCGGAGTTTCTCAACCGCATCAGCGAGATCGTCTTCTTCCGGCCGCTCGACAAGAACGACTTGGTCAAGATCGTCGACCTCGAGACCGCGGCCTTCGCGAAGCGGCTCACCGAGCGCAAGATCACCCTCGAGTTCACGCCCGAGGCGAAGGCGCTGCTCATCGAGAAGGGCTACGACGAGAAATACGGCGCGCGTCCGCTGCGCCGCGCCGTCGAGCATTATCTCGAGGACCCGCTGGCCGAGGCGCTGCTCCGCGGCGACGTCAAGGACGGCGAGCCCTGCGTTGTCGGCCGCGATGGCGACAAACTGATCTTCAAGCAAAAGACACCCACCGCCGACAGCGGCGTGGCGCCATAAAAGACGACCAACCGTCGCCACCAGAAACCCCGCCCCCCGAGAACAATGGGAGCGGGGTTTTCTTTTGTCCGGTTTATCGGCGCCGCACCGCCCGAAGACGGAACGGAGCGGGGGTTGAATCGCGCGCCCAAATCGATCCGCCGCGCGCTGTCGGTGACCGTGTTGTCAAAGCGGCACGTTCACAAACGCGATCCGAACGATCAGCACCTTTGCAAAATCGAAGGGCCAGCGGCGCAGTTCTCGGTTTCCGCAACGTTTCCGCTCGCGCTTCTTTTTGCCGCGTCCGCCTCCCGCCTCCACCCACCTCCTCGATTTCCCGTCGCTGCCCATCACGATCGCGCGCCAGAAGAACGCTATGCGCCATCCTGCGTCCAATAAGAAACTCCACTCACGGCAAAAACCGCCCACGGCAGTCCCCCTGACGCGCATGACGTCCGCTCTGCCCACGAAAACCCATTCGCGAAAACAAGCCCGTCCGCGGCAAGAACCTCAATCAACCGCGCTCCCCAATCCCCGCCGCACGCCTCACCCATATGGCGTCTCGCTTTCCCGATATCGCCCCTCCTAAAGCGTCATTTAATAAATGACGCTTTAGGAGGGGCGAAAGCCACTTTTCATTACCAAGCCTCTTTTTGTAACTCACACCGAAGGCCGGCGGCGGTGCTGATTCTTTCATAACGCGCGAGGTTTGTCTCGCTCGCCGAGCGTGTGCGCGGAGACGTGTTCGGGCGAAGGGAGAGCGGGGCGGGAGCAGAAGGCGTCATCGAAGGCTGGAGGTGCGTGCGCCGATGGTGCGGGGTGGCGCAGTGGGCGGCGATTCTTCGCTTCGCTCCGGCGCGGAGTTGGCTTAACTGGATCGCGATGCGCCTCGGCTTTCTTTCGCCGTTCCTCGAGCGCGCGGTGGCGTTGCGCTCCGGCGCGAAGCGGGCTGCCGCCGGCGTCCGTGCGGGCGCGATCGGTTTCATCGTTCTGGCCGCGGTCCGGCTGGCGGCGGCCGCGCCGTTGCCGGACGACGAGGCGTTGAAACCGCCGGCGCCCGCGCGGCTCGCGGCGATCCTGCAGGCGGCGCAGCGCGATGGCTGGGACCGGCAGGCGGAGCAGCTGCAGGCGACGGCGCGGCGCGCCTACGAACGCGGCAAATACCCCGCGGCCGCGGCGTGGTTCGACGTTTACCGTTGGGCGAAACTGCTCGGCGAGGACGAGGCGGTTTTCGTGCCGCGCTGGATTCTCGCGGTGCAGGCAGCGCGGGTGGCCCACGCCAACATGGCGACGCGTTACGAGGCGCGCAGCCGTCCGCTGGGCCAGGCGCTGTCGCCGGAACTGCAGGCGTGGCTGCTGGCGCATCCGGACTTCTCGCGGGAATTCTTCGCCGTGCTCCAACCGGTCGATTTCGTGCCGGCGGTCTTCCGGACGCTCGACGAACTGCATCGCGCCGATCCGGCGCGCTTCGGCACCTACGCCGCGCTCGCGCTCGCGATCGCCGTGGTCCACGACGTGCCGCCGCCGCCCGCGTGGCCGCATCCGCAGGTCAGCGCATCCGCTTTTCCAGGACGCTGGCCCGCGCCGCTGGCGGCGTTCGCGTGGTGGACGCGCCAGGACCGGCTCGGCCGCACGTATCAACGCCTGGCGTCGCTCGGCGCCGCCGAGCTGAAGTTCGTCGTCGACGCCGCGGCGTCGTTCGACGACCTGGAGTGGACGCAGCAGGTCGCGAACTATCCGCTGAACCGGCTCGAGCGCGCCTACACGATGATCCGCTACCGGCCGGATCGCGCGAACCGGGCCGGCGCCGTCTGGACCGACACGGACTACTCGCTGCCGCGGATTCTCGGACAGGGCGGCATCTGCGTGGACCAGGCGTATTTCGCGGCGCAGGTGGGCAAGGCGCGCGGCGTGCCCACGCTGCTCTTTCGCGGCGCGGGCAACGACGGTCTGCACGCGTGGTTCGGCTTCCTCGACGGCGCCCAGCACTGGCAGCTCGATGCCGGCCGCTACGCCGAGCAGCGTTTCGTGACCGGCTACGCGCTCGATCCGCAGACGTGGAGCGTGATCTCCGATCACGAGCTGCGGTTTCTGTCGGAACGGTTTCGCACCCGGGACAATTTCCGCCGCTCGCAGATCCACGCGGATTTCGCGGCCGATTATCTCGCATCCGGCGACGCGGCCGCGGCCGTGCGGGCCGCGCGCCAGGCCGTGGGGTTCGAGCCGCGCAACCGCGCCGCGTGGGAAGTCCTGCTTGCAGCCGGCGCCGCGACGGATCGCGACCCGAAGCAGGGCGAGGCGACGCTCCGCGAGGCGGCGCTGGCGTTCCAACGTTATCCCGATCTCGAGCTGCTCTACTCGCGCCGGCTCTGCGAACGGCTGCGCGCACGTGGCGAGGGGAGCGCCGCCGATTACGAGGAGCGGCGGCTCGCGCGGAAGTATCAGGGCGAGCGCACCGACCTCAGCGTGCAGCAGGCGCGGGAAATCCTCCTGCGCAGCGTGGCCACGCAGCCGCTGGCGAATCAGATCGGCACCTACAATTCGCTTCTCGACAACTTCGGTCGGCGCGCCGGCTTCGCCTTCTACGAGCAGGTCGTGGCGGTCTTCGTCGGCCATCTGCGCGAGGGCGGCCACCGCTCCGAGGCGCGGCACGCGGCCGAGCGGGCGCGCGGCGTGCTCGCGATCGAGCCGGGCGGGCAGCTCGATCAGGAACTGACCCGGACGATCAAGGAACTGGGCCGGTAGCCGGGAGCGCTCAGTCGCGCGGGGCGTCCGGCTCGACGAGGATCCGGCCGGCGGCGGCGAGGCTCAGCGTCACTGTCTGGCGGCTGGCGTTTTTCAACGTGACGAGTCCCGCGGTGAGGTTGCGCTCGGTGACGCGCAGGAGCGCGCCGGGCCGGAGTCCGCTCTCCTCGGCGAAGTGCAGGAACTCCACCGTCTGCTCCGTCACGCGCACGATGCGGACGGGCTGGGCGACGCCGCAGGTGCCGAGGGTCGCGTAGACCTGCGAGCTGAGCTTGCCCTGGGGATTGGGAATCGGATCGCCGTGCGGATCGACGGTGGGATGCCCGAGCAGGGCGTCGAGCCGGTCGAGCACCGGATCCGAAATCGCATGCTCGAGCTGCTCGGCCTCGGCGTGCACGTCCGACCAGTCCATTTTCAGGACATCGACGAGAAACGTCTCCACAAGCCGGTGCTTGCGCAGGACGGAGAGCGCGAGCCGCCGGCCGGCGGCGGTGAGGCGCACGCCCTGCCGCGGCTGATGCTCGACGAGACCCTCGTCCGCCAGCGCCTTCACCATCGTGGTCGCGGTGCCGGGCACGACGGCGAGCGCGGACGCCAGCGCGCCCATCGGCACGAGGCCGTCGGTCTCCTCCGCGAGGAGCAGGATGTGCTTGAGATAGTTCTCGACGGCGATCGTGGCCATGCGGACGCGATAGCGGCTGGAAGTTTTGAGGCAACCAAGGATTTATTTTGACTATTCAAAATCAGTCTTTTTCGTCGC
>Ga0222421_100529_pt1 | contig 10948 bp, 6 predicted proteins | sample 3A1ome_2_FD_182473 | JGI IMG/M metagenome (GOLD analysis project Ga0222421, IMG submission 182473) | Enriched microbial communities from leaf-cutter ant dump, University of Wisconsin, Madison, United States - 3A150A (version 2) | ecosystem: Environmental > Terrestrial > Nest > Insects nest > Nest... | reverse complement strand
CACTGCGGGTACCGGCCACTTCTACACCACGACCAAGAACAAGAAGACGATGCCCGAGAAGATGCTGATCATGAAATTTGATCCCAAGGCTCGCAAGCACGTTGAATACAAGGAAATGAAGCTGAAGTAATTCGGCTTCTCTCCTGCAAAAAAAGCCGCCCGGCAAATGCCCGGCGGCTTTTTCTTTGGCCTACGGCCGGCCTCCTACCGCTGCGCTGGCGTGGCCAGCATCTCCTCCACCATCGCAGGAGTGACATAGTGCGGGCCGTCGAACACATGGACCGGTGCCTTCCGGTACCACGCCAGTTGCCCCATCAGTTCGTCGGCCGTGGCGCTGCGCAAGCCCTGGCCCACGGAGCGGAAAGCTTCGGCAATCAGCCGCACGCGCGTTTCACCCAAGGACTGCTGCAAAGCCTCCAGGTACTGCATCGCAACAGCCGGCGTCCGGGTGTGCAACCCCACGCCGTCCTGGAAGAACACGCCCACATCGGAGGGCAGCCAGCCACGCAGCCACGCCACGAGGGCCTGGGGGCCCACGTTGCTGTTGTCGTAGACGCTGATCCACAGCGGCCGTGGAAGCACGGCAAGCCCTGCGCCCAGACGTGGTGCATCCGTCCAACTGGGATCGGCCTCCACCGGGAAGTACCAGGCTGCCGGCCGCAACGGCAGGGCCGAGCGCGTGAGCGCCAGTGAGTCCGCGATCAACGATTCGACGTCACGGCGCGCCCGGGGCTCATCCACGTCCGTAGCGAGCCCGAGAATGATTTCCCGCGCCCAGGGTTCACGCACCAGCCGCTCCCATTGCGCCGAAGTCTGCAGGACGGTCCCGTCAGCCTGTCGTGCCGTGAACCATTGCACCAGCAATTCCCGCGCGCCCAGGCGGTGCCAGGATCCATACGGGTCCATGGTGGCAGCGTCCGGCTGCCAGACCACGCCCTGGATCCAGCCGGCATTTGCGGCGCTGAGCGGCTGATTCGCGCAGGCACTGAGTCCGCCCAGGGACGCAGCCAGCAGAGAGCGCCGGCGCAGAACGAAGTCCTTCATGGGCACCACACTCAATGGTTCCAGTTCAGGCGCAGCACCCAGCCACTGTTGCGCGGATCGCCGTGAATCGGTTTGCGGTACTGCACCACCAGGTCGAGCCACGATCGCCCCGCGTTGTAGGCATCGTCGCGCAACCAGCGGCGCAACCCAATGCCCAGCCCGGCACTGGCCGACCAGGGCGTCGCATAGACATTGTTGCGGTCCACGGCAAGCACCCCATAGCTCCACAGCGTCCAGTCGCCGCCGGAGCGCGCAGCCAGCCGCCATTGGGGGCCATGGCGCAGTTCGGACGTGAAATAGCTTTCCTCCGAACGCAGGTAGCGTCCAGCCTCCGCATATCCGTCAGTGGTCATCCATCGGTGCTCGGCAACCGGCCCCAGCATCTGGTGCGTGGCCGAATAGGCCATGCGCACCAGCCAATCGTCACGGGTCCCCACTCCGGCCTTGAACAAGCGCTCGCCAGCCAGGACCAGATTGTGTTCAGCCAAGGGTTTGGCCCGCAGGCCGACAATGGGTTGCAGCGAAGCCCAGCCGGTGCGCTCTCCGGCAGCGGAGTACAGATTTCCCGTGCCACGCACATACAGATCAGCGTGGGTACCGTAGCCCCGCCAGGACTCTGGCCGCCAGAACCACTCGGCCGCCATTTGCACGCTGCGACCCGTGCTTGCCGATGCTCCCGGCAGGCTGGCCCCGCCGCCGCTGGCAAACACTCCCGCCGAAGCCCCCCAGGCGCGCTCCAACGCACCCACGGCCACCCGGAAATCCTGCAGCTTCTGCGGTTCCAGTGCCAGCTTTCCCGCTTGCTGCGCGGCGATGACGCGCCGGAAGCGGGAAGCTGCCACGCGCGAGTCGCCCACCCGCTCCGCGGCATAGCCGGCATCCTGCAACTGCGTGTCGGTAAGAGTCCCCGCGTCATCGGCCGCCGCATAGGCTTGCGCTTCGCGGCCATAGTCTTCGGCGACATGGGCGAGGGTTGCCATCTCCACATCCGACAAGCGCCACAGCGCTGGGTCCATGGCGGACAGCCCTTGCTGCGCGGCCTGCCGTGCCGCATCGACCTGTCCCACAGCCAGCAGGGCCGTGACTTGCCATTGCCTGTAGCCGATATGCCCCGGCTGCCACTGCACCAGCAGATCGGTCGCGGCGCGAATGCTTTCCCAGCGGCCCGCCGCCGTGCCGGCATAGACCGCATCGGCCACCGCCCGCAGGGGGCTGAAGTCGTAGCTGGCATCGCATTGCATGGAGCCATCGGCTGCAGGCGCGCAATGCAGGCGCGGAGGTGGCGGGCGCACCTGCAGCACGGCCAGGGAGGCTGCATCGCCCGAATTCGACACCAGGGCCTGGGCCAGCAGTTCCCGTTCCCTGGCACCCTCCGGGTCCTGGCCACGCAGTCCTTGAATCTGGCGCAAAGCCGCAGGTCCGTCGCCAGCGGCCAGGGCCAGATCGGCGGCGAGCCGTGCCGCATCGGGCTCTGCCTGCCGAGGCTGCAGTATCTCGGCATTCCGCTCTGTGTAAGCCTGCGCCAGCAGCAGCGCGGATTGCTGCGGATGTTTTTGCAATGCGTCCCGGACTGCTTCGCGCGCAGGCTCCATCGCTCCCTGCGCGAGCAGGGTATCCACGCGCAATACATGCCATTCCAATGGGTCGGGATCCCATTCCAGGGCCCGCTCCATCCGCTGGGCCGCCCCGGCCATGTCACCTCGTGCGAAGGCGTCATAGGCCTCCTGCGCCACGGGCAGGGCCAGGGAGCGCGCTACATACCTGCGTTGCGCCTGAAACTGCGCGTCCTGCGGCTGCAAGCGCAAAGCCTCATCCCACGCCGCCAGCGACGCCTGCAAGCGCCCCTGTGCCTGCAGGCTGCGGGCACGCTGGATCACCTGGGCCAACGGGTCGTTCTGCACCGCCTGGCGGGCCTGTTCGGCGTCCAATGCCTTGCGGGCCGTGTCCACCAGCGATCTCAGTCGAGGCAGGTCCGGGCGCAATTGCGCGGCCCGTTCCGCCTCGCGCACTGCGCGCTTGAAATCCTTGCGTGCGAACGCACGGTACGCCTGGTCGGCATGGCGCCATGCTTCTCCCGTCAATTCGGCCTGGGCCAGTACGGGTCCATGCGCGAGCGCCGCCAACAGCATCCCGGCCGCCCAATACCTCCAAGATCGGCTATTTGCGAGGGCTTTCATGCAGCGGCTCCCGCCATGGCAACAGCCTCCTGGTCACGCAGCGCCAGCCCGCGCACCAAGGCTTCACGCGACAATACGCCACAGCGCACCAGGTATTCGCCGATCAACCCATCGGCATCGGAGCGGTACCCTGCCAGCGCTTCCTCGAAATCCTGGCGGGTAATCAGGCCATGCTCCACCAGAAGATCTCCCAGCAGCGGAACCCGTTCCATCGGGCCCTGGTCTGCAATCCCCCGGAGCATCCGCAAACCCTGGGCGATCTCGCTTTCGCGGGCAATGGACTGCTTGACGGTGGCGTAGCCAAGCGCCTGAAGCTGCGCCAACGCCTGGCTGCCCAACGGCGCGGCAACAGCCAGATGAACTGTTTCGGGCAGCCCATCGGCCACCGGCAGCGCGCGCAGCCGAATACTCTGGTCCACCGGGAAACGCCCCACCAGAGGCTTCCAATCGACGGCAGCCAGATCGATCCTAGGCAGGTCTGCCTGGTACGCCAAGGCCTCGGCGAGGGTTTCCTCGTCCAGCCAGCCCTTGTGCACGAGGATGCGGCCCAGCGGCACACCCTTGCTTGCGCCCTGGAGGGCCAGCGCTTCGTCCAATTGGCGGGTTTCTATGGCCTGCCACTTCATCAGCAGATCCCCCAGGCGGTGCCGCTGCAGGCTCAACTGGTCCGTGGACGGAAAATCGTGCATGGTCTTGTCCCACACCAGGGGCTGCCCCCGCAGCTTGTTCAGCAGGAACAATCGCCATGCACGTGCCGCCGCCGCCGCGTTGACCACATTGCCCACGACCATGCGCGGAATCGACAGCAGCGCATGCTCCCATCCATAAATGCGCCCCACGAAATAGGCGCGCTGCACCACACGCAGCAGCAAGGCCACGGCATTCAGACCGATGACCACGCCAAGCCAGCCGTCCAAAGCCAGGATGGGCGGCAGATAGACACTCCACCATCCCGCCACGCTCAGCAGCCACAGCAGCATGTAGTTGGCAAAGATCAGGTAGGCCGCGATAGAGACGAATGAGGTGATCAAGCCCTTGCGGTCGCGGAACAGCAGGTACTTCACAGCCAGGGAGCCCGCCCAGCCGACCTGCTGCCAGCCCTGCAGGCCAATGCCCAGGGTCCAGCGCGCCTTTTGCCGATAGGCCGTGCGAAAGGTGTTGGGAAAGAATTCACGCACTCCGAGCGGCATCGTCAGCGTGAGCTTCTTGGTACCTGCCAGGCCAAACCAGTGCCGGCGCTGAATCTCGTACTCGACGGGGAACTTGCCGAATATCTGCTTCATTCCCATGCGCGCCAGGCGCGTGCCCACGTCATAGTCCTCGGTGAGGGTGTCCGTGTTGAAAGGCTGGTTGTGCGTTTCCTGCGTCAATGCCTGCACGGCCCTCCAAGAGAAACAGGTTCCCACGCCGGCGGAAGGAACCATGCCGGATATGCTCTCGCGCACCACCAGGTCCTTGGCATGCCATTCGGCAAATTCATCCATATAGGTACCCGCTATCCATTCGAACCAGCCGCGCTCCAGCGACGTGACCGGCAACTGGACGAAGTCGATGCGCGGCAGTAGGTAGTTGTAGTACTTGAGTTCCAGAGGATGCAGTACGTCCTCGCTGTCGTGTAGCACCACGCCCGCAAACTCGATGCCCCGCTTCTGGCTGGTGGCCATGATGGCCTGGATGATCCAGTTGAGGCAGTCCGCCTTGCAAGTGGGACCGTCGTGCGGAACCTCCACGCGCACGAGTTGCTTGTAGCGGCGACGCATGCGCCGATGGTCCGGCTGTCGTTGGGGTAGGTGCCCACGAACACCATGAAATTGCGGTATTCCAGCGTAGCCACCATGTTCTCGATCATGGACGCGATGACGTCGTACTCCTGCCATGCGGGCACCATGATGGCAATGGGCTGCTCGGGGCGGGCCCGCAGCTGCTCGGCGGTGAGCGGCTTGTAGCGGGGCTGCACCCGCAGCTTGCGCCATGCCGCGCGCACCCAGAACCATACGTCGATGAAAAGATCATCGATGCTGGACAACAGCACGATGACGGCCACGATGGCCGTGGCCAACTCCAGTTGCCGATGGTATGCAGCCAGCCCGCCCGTCCACGACAACGCTTCCATCGGTCAGTCCGATCCAGAACGGTCCACGAAGGGCTCCACCGGCCGGCCGCACAGTGCCGCCACGATGCGTTCGCTCGCCCGGCCATCGCCATAAGGATTGGTGCAGCGCGCCATGCGCTGGTATTCGCCTTCATCGTCCAGCAGCAGGGCGACCTGGGATCGGATGGTCTCGGCGTGCGTGCCGACGAGGCGCACCGTGCCCGCACGCACGGCCTCCGGCCGCTCGGTCACATCGCGCATCACCAGCACCGGCTTGCCCAGCGACGGCGCTTCTTCCTGCACCCCCCCCGGAATCCGTGAGCACCACGGATGCACGCTGCATCAGGCGCACGAAGCCCAAGTAGTCCTGGGGCGCGATCAGGTGAATGCGCGGCACGCCGCCCAGCATGCGCTCCACCGGCACCCGCACCTGGGGGTTCAGGTGCACCGGATAGACCACCTCGGCGTCCGCATGCCGGGCAATGGCGAGCAGGGCCTCGCAGATGCCCTCCAACCCTTTTCCGAAATTCTCGCGGCGATGGCTTGTGACCAGCACCATCCGCGCGTCCGGAGCCAGCCGGGGCAGCCGCCCGTCGATCTGCTCGCGCAACGCCGGGTGCCGGTCCAGCTGGTCCGCCACCACCTGCAAGGCATCGATCACGGTGTTGCCGGTCACGTGGATCTGGCCTGAGAGGCGTTCGGCCAACAAGTTGTCCCGGGCCTGCTCGGTAGGGGCGAACAGGTGGTCGCCAATCACATCCACCATGCGGCGGTTGAACTCCTCGGGCCAGGGCTCGGCGAGGGAGCCGGTGCGCAGCCCCGCTTCCACATGTCCCACTGGAATCTTGCGATGGAACGCGGCTAGGGCGGCCGCCATGGCCGTACTGGTGTCGCCGTGCACCAGCACCCGCTGCGGGCGCACGTGGTCCAGCACGGGGTCGAGCCGCTCCAGGATGCGGGCGCTCAGGCCGTTGAGCGTCTGCCCCTCGACCATGACGTCCAGGTCATGGTCCGCCCTGATATCGAACAATGTGAGCACCTGTTCCAGCATGAACCGATGCTGGCCCGTGGTGCAGACAATGGACTCCACCCCTTTGGTATGGGAGAGGGCCCGCAGCACGGGCGCCATCTTGATGGCCTCTGGCCGCGTGCCGATGATGGAAACGATCTTCATTGTGTTCTTATTGCGCCTCGGGCCGCACCCAGCCTGCGCCTGGCTTCACCTTGGGATGCGCACGGACAACCGGATGTGTCCCAGCCACATCCGAGCGCATCCTGAGCGTATTCAGGCGCGGGCGGCGCGCAGGCTGATGGAGAAGTCGCGCAGCGCGGCAATGCCGCTTTCCTCCGCACGCCGGCACCAGGCCTGCAGGTCGGCCGTGAGCTGCTCGCGCGAGTGCGAGGTGTTGAGCCACAGTTGGCGCAGCTCCTCGCGCATGGTCACCATCTTGTCGAGCGCCGGGTGGGCTGCTCGCACCTGGGTCAGTTGGGGCAAGGCCACGGCGGGCACCTTTTCCACGTCGCGGTGCAGCCAGCGCTTGGCGGCCTGGAGCACCGACACATCGGCCTTGCGCGCCTTGAGGGCGGCGATCTCGTCCTTGCAGGCCTTGCGGATGCCGCGCGCATAGCCGGCCATGACCTCGTAGCGGTTGGCGATCAGCGCCTCCAGCGTCTTCTCATCGGCCACGGGCTTGACCTCGCCCAACTGCAGCTTGGGTGGCACCTTCTTGACGGTGGCCCAGCCGATCTTCTGCATGAGGCTGATGTAGACCCAGCCGATGTCGAATTCGTATTTCTTGACCGAGAACTTGGCCGAGGTCGGGTAGGTGTGGTGGTTGTTGTGCAGTTCCTCACCGCCGATCACCAAGCCCCACGGCACGAGGTTGGTGGAGGCATCGGTGGCCTCGAAGTTGCGGTAGCCCCAGAAGTGGCCCACGCCGTTGACCACGCCCGCAGCCCAGAACGGAATCCACAGCATCTGCACAGCCCACACGGCGGCACCGATGGCGCCGAACAGCGCCAGGTCCAGGATCAGCATCAGGCCCACGCCCTGCCAGCCGAAGCGGGTATAGACGTTGCGTTCCATCCAGTCGTCGGGGGTGCCGTGGCCGAACTTCTTGATCGTCTCGGGGTTGGCGGCCTCGGCGCGGTACAGCTCGGCACCGCGCCACATCACGGTGTCCAACCCGCGCGTCTGGGGGCTGTGGGGATCGTCCTCGGTCTCGCACTTGGCGTGGTGCTTGCGGTGGATGGCCACCCATTCCTTGGTGACCATGCCCGTGCCGATCCACAGCCAGAAGCGGAAGAAATGCGAGGGGATGGCATGCAGGTCCAGCGCCCGGTGGGCCTGGGCGCGGTGCAGGAAGATCGTGACCGCCGCGATGGTGATGTGGGTCGTCGCCAGGGTGTACAGAATGATCTGCCACCAGGCCAGGTTCCACAGCCCATGGCCCAGCCAGTCAATGGCGGCATTCAGCACAGCCCAATCGGGTAACAACATATTCAAGAAGCCTTACTTGCTACGACAACAAAGGAGATCCTGCCCGCCAGCGGAACAGGTGTCCGATTTTAGAGGGGCACTCTCCCGGGGAGCGAGAGGTATCCCCAGTATTTACGCTAGTTAACGTAATTTAGGGTGGTAACTCAGCCCTTTTTCGTCCAGATCGCGGCGAAAAACCCATCGGTCTGGTGCAGATGGGGCCACAGGCGCAAATAACCATGGCCCGATGCGCCGCCGCTGCACAGGCTCTGGGCACCTTCCACCTTGAGCTGCTGCAGCACGTCCCCCGCATCCAGCGGCACGAAGTCGGGGTGCGCCGCGCCAAAGGCCTCGGCGATGGCCTCGTTCTCCTGCGGCAGGATGCTGCAGGTGGCGTACACGAGGCGTCCGCCCGGCTTGAGCAGGCGGGCGGCGCTCTCCAGGATGGCCGCCTGCTTGGCGGTCAGCTCCTCCACGGCCTTGGCCGACTGGCGCCACTTGAGGTCCGGGTTGCGCCGCAAAGTACCCAGGCCGGAGCACGGCGCATCGACCAGCACGCGGTCGATCTTGCTCGCCAGGCGCTTGATGCGCTCGTCGCGCTCGTGCGCGATGGCGGCGGGGTGCACGTTCGACAGGCCCGAGCGCGCCAGCCGGGGCTTGAGGGCTTCGAGCCGGTGGGCCGACACGTCGAACGCATACAGGCGCCCGGTGCTGCGCATGGCCGCGCCGGTGGCCAGCGTCTTGCCGCCGGCGCCCGCGCAGAAGTCCACCACCATTTCGCCGCGCTTGGCGTCGAGCAGCAGGGCCAGCAGCTGGGAGCCTTCGTCCTGCACCTCGATGGCGCCGCGCGTGAAGGCGGGGAGCTTGGTCAGCGCAGGCTTGCCCTCGATGCGCAGGCCCCAGGGCGAATACGGTGTAACTACGGATTTGATAGCTGCTTGCGCAAGCTCCTTTTGGGTTTCAGCCCGTTTTTCCTTCAAGGCGTTGACACGCAGGTCCAGCGGCGCGCTCTGCGCCAAGCTATCCACGAGGGGCCAGAAACCATCGCCTAGCTGGTCCTTGAGCGGCTGCACCAGCCATTCGGGCAGGTTGTGGCGGTGGCGCTCCAGCAGGTCGGCGGGCTGGACGGCGTCGCACTGGTCCAGCCAATGCTTTTCCTGCTCGGTCAGCGCGCTCTTGAGGAAGTCACGCGGGCCATGGAAGCCCAGGATGGCCAGGCGGCGTTCCTTGGGGCCGGAGCCCGAGGGTGCGAAGTGGTCGAACAGCAGCTTCTTGCGCAGCACGGTGTAGACGGTTTCGGCCAGCGTGGCGCGCTCGCGGGGCCCCAGGCCCCGGTGGTCGCGGAAGTAGCGCGACACCACCGCGTCGGCGGGGTGTTCGAAGGTGAGGGTGAGCCGGACGAGTTCAGCGCAGGCGTCGAGAAGGGCTTTGGGATGCATGCCCTGATTGTCCCATCGTGGGCTCCGTCAGCGGCTGAAGACCGGATCGAACGCGTAGCGCTGGATTTCCTTGAGGCTCGGCGACCCGCCCGCCCACAGCGCGAGCGCCGGGCCCGGCAGGCTGAGGTTGCGCTCCAGGCTGCGGCACAGGTGGTAGCGGCTTTCGTCGTCCATGCCCGGCAGGTCCACAAACACCAGGTAGGCCCGGCGCTGCGGGTGTTCGCGCAGGTTCTTGCGCACCAGCCAGCAGCGGGCCACGGGGGCGCAGCGGGCCAGCTCCGCCTGCAGCTCGGCCAGCTCGAAGGCGCTGAGGTCGTGCCGGGTGACCTGGCTGAAGAACGGCGTGCCCGAGAGCTCTTCCCAGGCGCGCTCCTCGGACTCCTGCGCGCGCTCCAGCCGCTTGCGCCACTGCTTGAAGGCGGCCGCATCGTGCTCCAGCCCCAAGCGCGGGGTTTCCAGCTCGGCCAGCGCGGTGCGGGCGGCCCAGTAGCGGTCGCTGCTGCCGGCTTCCCACAGCCGGTGCAGCAGCATGAGCTTGCCGTCGCGGTCGTCCTCGGGCAGGCAGGGCACCAGCCCGCGCAGGGCGGCGGGGTATTCGGCGCTGCGCTCCAGCGCGGTCTCGTACAGGCGGCGCACGTCGGCACGCGGGTCCAGGTGGCGCTGCAAGCGTGCCAGCTCCACCAGTTCGGCCGCGCTGGCCTGGGCCATGGATGCGGCCAGGGCCTCGGCACGGGCGCGCACCCGGCCCAGCCAGGCGTGGTGCTGCTTCCATTCCGTGGCGTTGTCGCGGCACCATTGCTTGTCGAAGTGCGCCACCCAGCGCTTGGCTTCGGGGCCCAGCAGGGCCAGGGCGTTGCCGCGCGACCAGTCGGGCAGCGTGGGCGCGGCGTCCAGCGCCTCGATGCGGTCGCGAAGGCCCGGGTGGGTGTCGTCCACGCTGCTCAGGCGCTTGAGCGCCTGGCGCAGCGCATCGTTGGCGAAGGCCGCGTCGGGCGGCTCGGCCAGGCGGCGGCGCATGCTGCGGTAAGGCCCCACCGGCAGCGGATTGCCCGCGGCGGCGCACCAGTGGTTGCCCCAGAACTCGGCCTGCAGCCAGGCGCCGCGGATCTCGATCTCGGCCAGCGCCGCGGCGGCCACCTCGCGGCCCAGCAGGCGGCCCGCGATGCGGTCGGCCTCGTATTCGTCCTGGCGGGCCAGCGCGAAGGTCTTGGCGCAAAAGCGCGGGAAGTACCAGCGCATGAAGGCCTGCGTGGCGGCGGCCACCGGGCCTTCGTCGTCGGCCAGGCTGTGGTTCAGGCGCATCCACGACAGGCGGGTGCGGTAGATCCAGGCGGCGAACCGGCCATGGTCGCCGCGCAGGTGGCCGTATTCATGGGCCAGCACGGCCAGGAAGCGCGGCCGGTCCAGCGCCATGAGCAGCGGCAGGCCGATGGTCAGGTGGTTCACCGCACCGCCGAGCAGGCCCCAGCGCGGCACCTGCTGGATGCTGGCGTTGAACTCGTCGTTCAGCCAGACCTTGTGGATGGGCGGCCCCTTGATCTTGCGGCGGATGCGCTCCAGCGCCTCGAAGAGCTCGGGTGCCTCCAGCGCGGTGATCTCCACGCCCTCGGGCGCCTCCAGCCGCACCCACAGGGCGCGCAGGCTCGTCCACAGCAGCCCCACCGCCGCGATCAGCAGCCACACCATCCAGAATCGGAAGCGCCCCTGCAGCAGCTGC
>Ga0222421_100528_pt1 | contig 10977 bp, 8 predicted proteins | sample 3A1ome_2_FD_182473 | JGI IMG/M metagenome (GOLD analysis project Ga0222421, IMG submission 182473) | Enriched microbial communities from leaf-cutter ant dump, University of Wisconsin, Madison, United States - 3A150A (version 2) | ecosystem: Environmental > Terrestrial > Nest > Insects nest > Nest... | reverse complement strand
GGCGCGCCCGACGAACTCTCGTTCTACGTCAGCGAAAGTTACTGGAGCGGCCGCGCCGGCAGCACCGTCCGCCGCTACACGCTGCGGCTCGACGGCTTCGTGTCGCTCCGCGCGCCGCTCGCCGGCGGCGAACTCGTGACGAAGCCGCTCCGGTTCTCCGGCCGGCGGCTCGCGCTGAACCTGTCGACGTCGGCCGCCGGCAGCGTGCAGGTCGAACTGCAGGACGAAGCCGGAAAACCGCTGCCCGGGTTCGCGCTCGCGGACTGCGCGCCGGTGTTCGGCGACGCCCTCGAACGCACGGTCGCGTGGACCGGCGGCGATCCCGGCGCGCTGGCGGGACGGACGGTGCGCCTGCGCTTCGTGCTGAAGGACGCGGATGTCTACGCCTTTCAATTTATCCCGTGAAACCGCCCCCGCGTCCGGGCGGTTCCGGGGCAACGCTTGGTTTGTGTTGGTCCGTGTAGCGCAAGCTCCGGCGCATCCCTTCCCATCGCACGTCATGGGCCGCCCGGGCGACCGGGCGATGACGGACGGAAGGGGTGCGCCGCGAGCGGGCGCGCGCCGCTTTTTTCATGAACGCTCTTTTGCCTTTGTCCGCCGTTCGTCTTGGCGCCGCCGCACCCGGTGCAGCCGGTCCTGTGGCCCGGGAGGAACACGGACGCTGGTTCGCCGGCTGGACCGCGCCCGATGGAATCCGGGTCTGGTCGACATCGCGCCTGGACGCGGGCGAATGGTTGCCGCCGACGCCGGATTCCGTCCGTAACGAAACACAAGATACGCCCGGCGCCGCGCCGGTGCTGCCCGCCGGCGTCCTGGCCCGGGTGGAACACGCGGGCGGAGCACTGGTGCTGCGGGCCGGCCGGCGCGTGCCCGGCGTGCCGCCGCGGTTTCCCGGCGCGGGACTGGTGCTCGCCCGCGAGGAAACCGGCGGGAGATGCGACCTCGCCTGCACCACCGACGATCCCGAGGCGGAGATTCTCGGCGCGGCGCTGGCTGTGCACGGGGACCGCGTGCTGGCGGTGTATCTCGCGGCGGACGGACGCGGCGGGGTCGAGTGCCGGGCCGCGCGGTTCTGCCTGACGGCGGCGGAGCCCATTGAGGACTCCTGGCGGCGGCTGCCGGACTTCCCCCTCGCGCCGGGAGTTGCGGGCGTGCTGGCGGGTCGGCACGATGGCGTGTTGATCGCTGCGGGCGGAGCCAACTTTCCCGGCCGGCCGCCGTGGGAAGGCGGCGTCAAGAAGACCTACGACGACATCTTCGTGCTGCCGCCCGGAGCGTCCGCGTGGCGGCCGGCGGGCCGCCTGCCGGCGCCGCGCGCGTATGCGGCGGTGGTGTCGGTCCCGGAAGGCCTGCTCGTGCTCGGCGGCGAGAATGCCGACGGCGTGTGCGGCGATTCGCTCTGGCTGCGCTGGACCGGCGGAGACGTCGCCGTGACGCCGGCGCCGGCGCTGCCGCGGCCGGTGTCGAGTCCCGTCGCGGCGGTGCTCGACGGCCGGGTGTATGTGGCGGGCGGTTACACGGCCGGCCCGCCGCGCGCGGGCACGGCGGGCTTCTTCTGCCTCGATCTGGCGGATCCCGCCGCGGGCTGGCGGACCTTGCCGGCATGGCCGGGGCCGCCGCGCGCGCAGGGCGTGATGGCGGCGCTCGCCGGCGCGATCTACCTGCTCAGCGGACTCGAACTGCGCGCCGGTGCCGACGGCTCGCCGCAGGCCGTCTATCTGACCGATGCCCATCGTTACCGGCCGGCCGGCGGATGGGAGCGGCTGCCGGATCTGCCGTGGTCGGCCATCGCGGCGCCGTCGCCGGCGCCGGTCGCCCTCGCGCCCGCCGGGGTGTTCGTGCTCGGTGGCGTCGACGGACGCCAGGCGGGGAGACTGCCGCGCGCCACGCGCGTGCCGGAAGACATCCTGTTTTTCGACGTGGCCCGCCACGCATGGCGGCTGTGGCCGCAGCCCTGGCCGGAGCCGGTGGTGACGACTCCGGCGGTGCCGGGCGACGAGGGCTGGATCTTCGTTTCCGGCGAGACGATGGCCGGGCAGCGCACGCCGGCGGTGCTGGTGTGGCGACCCGCGGCCCGCGTTTCGTGACGCGATGCCGGTTGCTGCCCGCCCGCGGCCGGCTCGGTTAATCCCAGGTGAAGACGATGCCGAGCCAGCCGGCGCTGCCGGCGAGCACCATCGCGTAGATCTCCGGTGCGCGTTCGGCCGGCACGACATGCGTCAGCAGGTGATCCAGCCGCAGCTGGCCGGCGGCCATCAGCTGCAGGCAGGTCTGGCGGTTGCGCGCGCGCGTCCAGCGCCAGTAGACGTGCGGCTGGTTGAGCCCGGCCTCGTAGGTGCCCGTGACCACGAGCTCCCTGCGCAGCAGTTCCTCCTTGAGGCGGATGGTCGCGGTGCCCGGCGGGCTGCCGGTGAGCACGACGGTGCCGCGGTCGGCGGCGCATTCCATCGCGGTCTGCAGGATGCCGGCGGCGCCCGCGCAGTGGAAGACGGCCTCGGCGCCCGCGCCACCGGTGAAGTCCTTCACGCGCTGCACGACGTTTTCCCGCGCGGCGTTGATCGTGTGGGTGGCGCCGCTTTGCCGGGCGAGGGCGAGGCGTTCGTCGTCCAGGTCGATGGCGATCAGCGGATGCGCGCCGGAGATCCGCGCGAACTGCAGCGCGAGTTGTCCCACGAGGCCCAGGCCGAAAAACGCGACGGACTGGCCGATCTGGAGCTGGGCGCGGCGCACGCCGTGCAGCGCGACATCGCCCAGCGAAACGAAACCCGCGACCTCGTCCGCGACGCCGTCGGGCACGCGGTCGATGGCGGCGGTCGGCGTGACATCGACAAGCGAATACGCGGCGTGGCCGGACGCGGTGACCACGCGGTCGCCGACGGCGAAATCGGCGACGCCGGGACCGACGGCGGCGATCCGCCCGACGGCCATGTAGCCGATGTTGGCCCGCGCGGGACCGTCGGGCAGGCCGTAGGCTTGCGGCCCGAAGCGCAGGAAATTGGTCTCGCTGCCGGCGCTGACCTGCGTGCGGGTGTGGCGCACCAGAATCTGCCCGGCCTGCGGGGCGGGCGGCTCGAACGACTCGAGTTCGACGCGCGGCGGCGACGAGGAAAACATCAGGCGTTGGGCGGACGGCATGGGAAGGATATGCAGGTTCAGGAGCGGTCGGGCGGAGGCACCAGAGCCCGGCGACAGGCGGCGAGATCGTCGCCGGGCAGACCGACGGGCGGCACATGGAAACCGGCGGATCCCGCACTTTCCGCGGCCGAAAGGATGGAAACGAACCGGCCGGTGCGGGCGGATTCCTCGGTGGCCTCGACGAGCCGCGCGGTGCGGACGGCGTCGGCCAGCGTGGTCGGTGGCGTGCCGCGGCCCTGCAGCGCGGCGAAGAACTGCCGGAAAAACGCCTCGCCGCCGGCGCCGCCGTAGGAGGTGGACGCGGGCCAGTCGAATATCTCCTCGCGCACGGGAGACTGGCCGGGCGCGGGCGGGCGCTCGATGTGCAGGCGCGGGTTGAGGTCGGGCCAGACGACACGACCGTGGCGGCCGTTGAACGCGAGATAGGAGTCGTAGCCGGCGAGGTTGACGTAACCCGCGCCGCTGTAGGCGAGCGTGTAGCCGGCGTGGAACGTGCCGACGGCGCCCGAGCGGAACCGCAGCGCCAGCGCGACGGTGTCATCGACGTCGATCGCCTCGCCCGAACGCGTGGCGAGCAACGCGCCGACACCGGCGATTTCGTCACCGGTGACATGATACATGAGGTCCAGGCAGTGGCAGCCCAGCCACGGCAGGATGCCGCCGCCGGCCTGGCGGCGCCGGAACAACCACGAGTCCGGCTGGCGGAATTTCACCTGGGTCGTGAGGAACCGGCATTCGACGGAAAACAGCGGGCCGAGCGCGCCGGACCGGGCGAGTTCGCGCGCGGCGGCCGCGCACGGATGCGCGCGCCGCGCGTAGAGCACGCTGGCAGTCAGACCCGCGCGCGCGGCGGCCTGCTGCAGGGAGACGATCTCCGCGGACGAGAGGCCGACGGGTTTCTCGGCGAGCAGGTGGCGGCCCGCGGCGAGGACCCGGTGGGCGAGGGCGGCGGCCCGGTCGTTGCGCACGCAGACGATCGCGAAGGCGAGGTCGGGCTGCGCGAGCACGGCGTCGAGGTCGGAAGTGGTCTGGACGACCTTGCGGCTGGCCGGCAGCGCAGGTGCGGCGACGACGGCCGGATTCTCGTCCCACAGACACACACCGGTGATTTCCGAGAGGTTGTCCAGCGTGGTCAGCAGGATCGCCGCGTGCGGATGCGTGAGGCCGAGGAGCGCGGCTTTCATGGGACGGATCAGACGGCTTCGAGTTCGTCGAACAGCGCGGGATCGTCGAGCGCGAGGGCGGCGAACGCCTGGTCGAGGTGTGCGGGCGCGCGGCCGCCGATGAGGACGGAGGCGATGCCGGGCCGGTGCAGCGCCCACGCGAGCGCGAGGTGCGGCATCGGGTGGCCGGTGCGCGCGGCGACGGCGGCGAGGTGCGCCAGCCGCCGCTCGGACTCGGGGTGAAAGTAGACGTTCTGGTGGCCTGGGGAGACGTCGAAACGGGAGCCCGGCTGGACGCCGTGGCGATGCTTGCCGGTGAGAAATCCGCCGCCGAGCGGACTGTAGGTGACGATCGCGACCTCGTGTGCGGCGCAGAGCGCGAGAAGCGGGGCGTCGACGTCGCGGACGGCGAGATTGTGGTTGTTCTGCAGGGCGCGAAACGGGGCGAGGCCGAGCTCCCGCTGGAGCGCGAGTGCGGTGCGGAGCTGGTCGGTGGTGAAGTTGCTCGCGCCGAGGGCGCGCACGCGGCCGGCGCGCACGAGCCGGTCGAGCGCGCCCAGGGTCGCGGGCGTGCTGACCGCGGAATCCCATTTGTGCAGGTAAAGCAGGTCGATCGTCTCCACGCCGAGGCGGCCGGCGCTGGCGGCGACGGCCGCCTCGATCACCTCCGGGGTGAACGGCGGATAGATCTTGGTGGCGACCGTGAGCGTGCCGGGCGCGGGCCGGCGCGAGGCGAGCCAGGCGCCGACGATCCGCTCGGAGACGCCGGCGGAGTAGGTGGCTGCGGTATCGAAAAGCGTGATGCCGCGCGCGCGCGCGTGGTCCATCAGGGCGAAGGCCGCGGGTTCGTCGATTTCGCGGCCGAAGGTCGAGCCGCCGAGGCAGAGCGGGCTGAGGGCGGGGGCGGTGGGGTGGAGCAGTGACGCGGGCATGGCGGGTTCAGTGGGCGGTGTAGCCGCCGTCGACGGGGAGGTTGACGCCGGTGACGTAGCGGGCGGCGTCGCTGAGGAGGAAGATGACGGGCCCGCCGAGGTCGCGATCGTCGGCCATGCGGCGGAGAAACGTGGCCTTGGCATAACGCTCAACGAAGGTCGGATGCTGGCCGCTGAAGAAGCCGCCGGGCGAGAGGCAGTTCACGCGGACGCCGCAGGGGCCGTAGTGCGCGGCGAAGAAGCGCGTGAGATTCACCATGCCGGCCTTGTGAAAAAAATAGTCGGGGATCGCGTGCATGCCGAGGCCATCATAGAGCGCGTAGTCAGGGCCGACCATGCCCTGGATCGAGCCGATGTTGACGATGCTGCCGGAGCCGCGCGCGGCCATGGCGTCGCCGAATGCCCGGGTGAGCGCGAACAGGCCGGTGGCGTTGGTCTTCATCGACGCCTCCCAGTCGGCGAGCGGGGCGTCGGCGCTTTTCATCGGGCGGGCGACGGCGTTGTTGACGAGGCCGTCGAGGCGGCCGAATTCGGCGAGCACGCCGTCGCGCAGCCGGAGGATCGAGGCCTCGTCGGCCTGGTCGAGGGCGCGCGCGTGCACGATGCGGCCGAGGGCGCGCTCCTCGGCGGCGACGCGCTCGAGGGCGTCGACCTGGCGCGAGGCGAGGATGAGCGTGGCGCCGGCGGCGGCGAGCTGCGCGGCGAGGCCGCGGCCGTAAAGGCCGGCGCCGCCGGTGAGGAGGACGATCTGGCCGGCGAGGTCGATGCCGGCGGGCGGGGTGTTCATGGCGAAACGGGCCGGTTTTCCCGCCACGACTGCAGCGCGGCGAGGTTGAAACGGAGCGTCCGGAGTCCCTCCTCCAGCGTGCAGAGCGGCGTGGGCCGGCCGGCGCAGCCGTCGAGGAAGGCGTTGGCCTGGGCGACGAACAGCTGGTCGCGGTCCGTCACGGGCGCGGCGTGCCAGGTCCAGTCGGCCGCGCCGCGGGCGAGCGTGCCCCAGCGCTGGGCGTGGAGCTCGACGCGCACGGAGCCGGTCGCGGCGTGGAAATCCCAGCGCGTCTCGTTCGGCGCCTGGAACTGGTTGAGGGCGTAGCTGGCGAGCGCGTCGCCGTGGCGGGCGCTGACGTTGACGGTGTCCTCGACCGTGACGCCCTCGAGCGCCTGGTGGGCGGCGTCGCAGTAGACCTGGGTGGCCGGGCCGACGACCCACTCGACGGCGTTGGCCTGGTGGGTGAGGGCGTCCTGGATCGCGCCGCCGCCCTGGGCGCGGTCTCGGTAGTAAATTTCCCGATACGCCGGGCGGAAGAGCGGGAAATGCTGGCCGGTGTTGACGGCGACATGCCGGACGGGGCCGAAGGCGCCGGCGCGGAGGAAGTCCCGCGCGGCCTGGAGGGCGGGCACGAAATGCAGCACGTAGGCCACGGCGGCGAACCGCTCCGCGCGGTCGCGGGCGGCGAAGAGGGCGGCGGTGCCGGCGAGGTCGAGCGAGAGCGGTTTCTCGATCAGCGCGTGGCAGCCGGCGTCGAGGCAGCGGGTGGCGATCGCGACGTGCGACGGGGCGGGCGTGGCGATGACGACGCCGGTGAGCGCGGGGTCCTGCAGGGCGGCGGTCCAGTCGGCGGCGGTCGCCACGCCGTAGCGCGCGGCCATGGCTGCGCGGATCGCGGGGCGGTTGTCGCAGGCGACGACGCCGGCGCGGCCGGTGGCGAGGAACGTGCGCACGTGGCGCTCGCCGATGGAGCCGCAGCCGATGACGAGGATGAGCGGAGGGGTGGACATGGGACGGAAAACTCAGGCGGCCGGCGCGGCGGCCGGGGCCGGGCGGATCAGGTGGAGCACGCCGGCGCAGAGCAGCAGGATGAGGACGGAGGCGTTGAAGATGACGGTGACGGGGATCTGCGCGTCGCGCAGGGCGCCGCCGAGGTAGATGGTGATGCCGCCGATGAAGCAGGAAAAGAGGTTGAGGATGCCGTAACCGGTGGCCCGATACCGCGCGTCGGCGATCAGGCAGAGGATCGGCATCATGTTGGCGTTGATGAAGGCGACGCCGAACGACCAGAGCATGAAGCCCGCGATGGCCGCCCAGAAGACGCCGGTGTTTGCGCCGAGCAGGATGCTCGGCGCCGCGAGGCCGAGGCCGAAGATGGTCACGTAGATGCGTCCGCGCGGATGGCGGCGGCTCGCGTAGTCGGACCAGAATCCGCCGACGAGCAGGCCGAGCCAGGTCGCGGGTTGGAGGTAGCCGGTGGCGGAGAGCCCGGCGGTGCCCTGGCTGAGGTGGAAACGCTCGCCGAGCAGCGTGGGCAGCCAGCCGAGCACGGCCCAGCCGGAGGTGGCGACGAGGCCCCAGAAGACGAGGGCGAGACGGTAGGACTTGGCGGCGAAGAGGCTCGTGACCGCCTCGCCGAATTTCACCCGCGGCGCCACCGCGGCCCCGACGGCGACCGGCGCGTCGCGCAGCGCCAGGACGAGCACGAGGCTGTAGCCGAGGCCGATGCCCCCGAAGAGCGAGAAGGCATACGTCCAGTCGTGGCGCTCGGCCAGCACGCCGCCCAGGCCGCCGAGCCCCTGGCCGACGGAGATGCCGATCATGTGGAGCCCGGTGGCCAGCGAGCGCGTGGGCCCGCGGTGGTAGTCGGCGATGAGCGCGAGCGCCGCCGGCAGATAGCACGCTTCGCTGAGACCCATCAGCACGCGGGTGGCGAGCAGCTCGTGGAACGTCGTGGCGTGCGCGGTGAGCCAGGTGACGGCGGACCAGAGGAAAAGACTGCCGACGATCACCCGGGTGCGGCTGACGCGATCGGCCAGAAAACCGCCGACCGGACTCATGAACGCGTAAACCCAGAGGAAGACCGAGGTGAGCAGGCCGAATTGCGCATCCGTCATCGGAATCGCCGCGACGAGCGAAGGCCGCATCGTGGTCAGCATGACCCGGTCGATGTAGTTGAGGCTGGCGACGACGGCGAGCAGGGCGACGATCAGCCAGGCGCGGAGGGTCGGCGGCAACGGCGGAGCCGCGGAGACGGACGGCTCAACGCTCATGGGAAAAACGCGTTGGCGGGCAGGCGTCGGTGGTCCCGGCCGGAGCCGCATGACTCCGCCGACGACTCTCCGCGCCGCGCCGGGCGGCCGAATCCGGAATCTTCGTTTTCCGCATCGGGAAAGGCCGGGAGGCGCCCTCCCATGGGCTCGCGAGTGTGGTCATGCGGTGGGTGGGAGCACGAAACGAACCCGGAGCCGGAGAAGGAACCTCAATTCCCTGGCCAGGTTTTCTGACCAGTGGACGGACGGTGCGGCGCCGGCTGGCGGCTGGCTTGGCGATTTGGCCGGGAAACGCCGGGCCTGCTCCCGCCGGTTCCGTCACAAACTCCTCGTGCTTGCGGCCCGGGTCCATAGGGATGGGAGCGGCCAATCGGGTGCGCGCGGGATCCTTCGCGCCGCTTCCGTGCCGGCCATCCCCTTCCGCGGGCGCCGCCCGCTCTTCTCGCTTCTCCACCGTTTCACCATGTCCACGCCGGCCGCCAGTCGTTCGGAAATGATCCTCGGAGTCGCCGCGTCGTCGGGCATCGCCCGCGGCGAGGCCGTGATCTGCCGGGGCGACGAGGCGCTGGCGGTGCCGCGGCATGCGCTCGCGGATGCCGACCTGGCGAAGGAGTTGGAGCGCTTCGAAGCCGCCATCCACGGGGCCGAGGCGCAGCTGCGGGCGCTGGAGGCCGAGGTCCGGGCGAAATCGGGTGCGGCGGACGCCGCGATCTTCGAGGCGCAGGTCCAGATGTTGCACGATCCGATGCTGCGCAAGGAAGTCGCCGGCCGCTGCCTGCGCGGAAAGATCAACATCGAGGCCGCGGTGAGCGACGCCGCGGAGAAGCTGATCGCGGCGTTCCAGGCGATCGACGATCCGGTGTTTCGCGAGCGTGCGGCGGATTTGCGGGACGTCTCCCGGCGCCTGCTCAACCGGCTGCTCGACCGCGACGACCTCGGCGTGCACGAGCTGCCGCCCGGCAGCATCGTGGTGGCGTGCGAACTGTTGCCCTCGCTCGCGGCCAGCCTCGGCGAGAAACGCGTCCGCGCGCTGGTGGCCGAGCGCGGCGGCACCACCGCGCACGCCGTGATCCTCGCGCGCTCGCTCGGCATCCCGGCGGTGATCCATGTCGACGGCGCCACGACGAGGATCAAGGCGGGCGACGCACTGATCGTCGACGGCACCTCGGGCCGGGTGTTTGTCCATCCGTCGGCCGCCATCAGCCGCGAATACCAGCGGCTCGAAGCGGCGCTCGCGGCGCGCAAGCAGGCGCTGCAGGAACTGGTCGACGTGCCCGCGGTGACGCGCGATGGCGCGACGATCGCGTTGAGCGCGAACGTCGGCAAAGTCGCCGACGCCGCGGCCGCCGCGGCATTCCACGCGGACGGCATCGGGCTTTATCGCACCGAATTCGCCTTCCTCGTGCACCCGGCCTTCCCGACCGAGGAGCAGCAATTCCAGATCTATCGCTCGGCCGCGGCCCAGATGGACGGGCGCGAGGTGGTCCTGCGCGTGCTGGATCTCGGCAGCGACAAGCTGCTGCCGTATTTTCCGCTGCCGGCCGAGGCCAACCCCTCGCTCGGCCGCCGCGGCACCCGGCTGCTGCTCGGGCATCCCGAGATCCTCCGCACGCAGCTGCGGGCGATCCTGCGCCTGAGTGCGACGCATCGGGTGTCGCTGCTGTTTCCCATGATCGGCGGGCTCGACGAATTCCTCGCGGCGCAGCAGGCGGTGGAGAGCGCGAAGGCGGAACTGCGGGCGGAGCACCAGCCCTTCAGCGAAGCCATCCGCGTCGGGGCGATGATCGAGACGCCGTCGGCGGCGATCACCGCGCGGGCGATCGCGCGCCGGGCGGACTTCCTCAGCGTGGGCACGAACGATCTCGTGCAGTATCTGCTCACGACCGACCGCACGAGCAGCGAGATGGCGGGCTATTACGAACCGCTCCATCCGGCGGTGCTCCAGGTGTTGAAACTCGTGGTCGAGGCCGCGGCGGCCGAGGGCAAACCCGTCTCCCTCTGCGGCGAGATCGCCGGCAATCCCGCCTACACGGAGCTGCTGCTCGGGCTGGGCGTCACCGCGTTGAGCGTGGAGCCGGGCGAACTTCTCGAGATCAAGCGCGTCGTGCGCTCGCTCAACCTCGCCGCGGCCCGGGAGCTGGCGGCGCGGGCGCTTGCCTCCGGCACGATCGCGGAGATCAAGCAGCTCGTGACGGGCGCGCGCGGCTGAGCCGTTCCGGCGGGGCGACATCGGGCGGGAAACGAATCCGCGGTCCCGCCCGGGTCGATCAACCGGCGAACGCCACCGCGGGCGTGCCGGGCGTCTCCACGTCCACCTGAAAGACCCAGCCGGCGGACGGCTCGGCGCGACGCTGCTGCTCGGTCAGATCGATCGCGGCGCTCGTGATGAACAACCGGTCGAGCCTCGGCCCGCCCAGGGCGCAATTCGTGATCTGCGACGCGGGCAGGCGGATCGTGTCCAGCAACCGCGCCGCGACCGGGTCCCAGTGCGTGACGCAGCCTTCGCCCCAGTGTGCGATCCAGAGATGGCCGGCCGCGTCGATCGTGCAGCCGTCGGGCACGCCGGGCCGCGCGCGCAGGTCGAGCGCGACGCGCGGCCGGCCGATCGCGCCGGAGTCGAGGTCGTAGTCGAAGGCCTGGACGACCTGCGTGGGCGAATCGATGTAGTAGAGCGTGCGTCCGTCCGGCGCCCAGGCGAGGCCGTT
>Ga0222421_100524_pt1 | contig 11017 bp, 7 predicted proteins | sample 3A1ome_2_FD_182473 | JGI IMG/M metagenome (GOLD analysis project Ga0222421, IMG submission 182473) | Enriched microbial communities from leaf-cutter ant dump, University of Wisconsin, Madison, United States - 3A150A (version 2) | ecosystem: Environmental > Terrestrial > Nest > Insects nest > Nest... | reverse complement strand
GCCTGCTCGAATCCCTGGGCGAAACCGAGCTGCCGCCGCCGTTGCTGCCGGTGAACTACCGGCTGACTTGAGTCAGAATTTCTTGCGCGCCGTGACGAGGAAGCCTTGCACTGGCTCGTGGTTCTCGTAGCGCAGCACCATGTCCTCGGCATCCACGGTCTCGAAACCCGCCTTGCGGCACAGCGCCAGCATGTGGCTGCGCTTGTGGGCGTAACGGCCGTTGGCCTGCAGCACCAGGTCGGGGCCGTCCTCGGGAGCGGTCTCGCACGAGAAGACCAGCTCGCCAAGGCCCTTGAGGATACGGTGGGCATTGGGAATGGCTTCGGTCAGGTCCCCGATGTAGATGAACACGTCCAGCGCGGTCATCACGTCGTAGAGATCGCCCGGCGTCTCGCTCAGCGCGTCCAGCAGGTTCACCGTGTGGAAGCGGTCGTACACGTTGTGGCGCGCGGCCTGCTCGATCATCTTGGTGGACACGTCTACGCCGATGAGGAAGCCATCCAGACGCCCCAGGCACACGCCCAGCAGGCCTGTGCCGCAGCCCAGGTCCAGCAGGTTGAGCTTCTTGTCGGGGAAGCGCGCCAGGATTTTGTCGGCCACGATCTTGGGCAGCTGATAGCGCAAGCCGCGCACTGTATGCAGGTCGTACACCTCGGCCATGCCGTCGAACAGGCTGCGGTTCAGTTCCACGGGCTGGTGGGCCGGCGTAGTGCCATGGGCCAGCGCGTCATAGTAGGCATAGACCGCATCGCCCGGCGCCAGCTCCAGCAGCGCTGTGGTATCGGCAATGGCCTGCGCGGGCTGGCCGGCGGCCAGCAGCGTCTGCACGCGGCCCAGCAGGGCTTGCGCGTCCTTCGCGTCCTGGGCTATCAGGCCGTTCCACACGTCCAGGGCCTCGGCATGCTGGCCCAGGCTTTCAAGGTCGTGCGCCAGCAGGCGGCGCAACTGCACGTCGCCCGGCACCAGTTCCAGGCCGCGGCGCAGGTGGCGCACGGCCATCTCGCTGTGGCCCGCGCGGTGGGCAATGTCCACCACGCCGGCCAGCACCAGCAGGTTCTTGGGCTCCAGTTTGGCCACCTTCTCGGCCGTCTCCACGGCCTCGCGGAACTGGTTCTGGCGCGCCAGCAGCAAAGCCAGTTCCAGCAGGCCGGGGCCCCAGTCGGGGGCCATGGCCACGCATTTGCGCAGGGCCTCGAATGCGCCCTTCACGTTGCCGGATTTCTCGGCCATCAAGCCCGCCAGCATGAAGATGCGGGCGTCGCCCGGCGACTTCTTCTGGGCCTGGTTCAGGGTTTCGGCGGCCTGCTTGAGCTCACCCTTGGCGATCTGGGTGCGGGCGGTTTCGAGGTGCTTGCGGATAGGATCGGCTTGGAGGGCGGTAGTGCTCATGGAAGGACGATGCGGGCGAGTCCGCTATGAAAGCGGAAGTCTCTGCAATAGAAGGGCCGGCCTGCAGGGCCGGCAAGATAACCGATGATTATCCTGCATTTGCCACGCTTGCCCGTTACGGCAGTGCGTCGCCATCGGCGGAGCTCAAGCGTGGCAGATGCAGTGTGAAACGAGTGCCCTGGCCAGGGAGAGAGTCCACGGTGATGTCGCCATCGTGCAGGCGCGCCACCCGCCGGGCGACCCACAGTCCCAACCCAAAGCCGCGCGTCTCGTCCGAACGGTTGCCGCGCTCGAACTGCTCAAAAATGCGCTGCAAAGCTTCGGGCGCCAGCCCCGCTCCGGCGTCGGCCACGCTCACCTCCAGCGAACCCTGCGGGGTCAGGCTTGCAGTGACGGAGATCTCGCCAGCGGGCGCATATTTGACGGCGTTGTCCACGAGGTTGGACAGCGCGATGCGTACCAGCGTTGGATCGCAGGTCCACAGCTTGGGGGCGTTGCCCATGTGCAGCGCGAGGCGATGCCGGGGCGACCAGTGCACCAACTGGGCGGCTTCCTGCAGGACCTCTGCCGTTTGCACCGGCGCCAGTTGCAGCTGAAAGCCCGTGCCCTCAAGCCGCTCGCTTACAAGGCAGTTCTCCACCAGCGTCGTCAGCCGCCGGCATGCACGCCGTATCTGGGCTGCTCGCGCCATCTGGCCCTGAGCGTCATCGGTCGGAAAGGAAAGCTGCTCCGTTGCCGCACTGTCGATCACCGTCAGCGGAGTACGGAATTCATGGCTCACCATGTTGAAGAATTGCCGCTGGTCCTGCCGCATGGCTCGCTCGCTGTGCAATGCAGCCTGAAGAGCGTTCTGCGTGTGCAGCAGCTCCGCCGTGCGTTGGCGGACCCGGTCGTCCAGGTCATGCTCTGACTGGGCCAGCGATGCCACCAATTGGGCCTGCCGGGTCATGGAGTCCTGGAACCTCCGTACCAGATCGACGCCCAGCGCCACCGCGGTCAGGATGAACAGCAGCAGGGCCTCGACCTGCCAGAGGAACTCGATCTCCACCGAAGCGGGCGCCAGCCCCGTGTATGCGGTCGCGATGTGCAGGCCCAGCAGGCTGTGTAGCGTGTAAGGCACCGCCATCAGCACCCCCACGACAGACCACCCGTGGCGCCAGAGGCTGCACCATGCGACCACGGCGCACAGCGTGGTCCCTGCCCAGGGTATGAAAACAATCGGGCCTGCCCATTCGGTGAAAAGCCCCAGGGGGATGCTGGCCATGGCCAGCAGCGGAATCCACATCAGCACCAGCAAGGCGCGGTCGATGCGGCGCCAGGGTGTACCGCGTGTGAGCAGTTCCCGTCCCTGCCAGACAAAGGCAGCAGGAAGGATGAACACCCCAAAGCACACCCATAGATCGCTCCACCGGCCCCAGGACTCCGGCAGCCAAAGCAACCCATATCCGCCCACGTTGATGCCGTGCACCAAACCCACCACGGCCAGCACCGCCATGGCAATCAGCCTGCGCGTGCGCAAGGCCATCGCGGCCCCGCCAATCAGCAAGGCCAATAGCAGGAGAACCCCCTGGTGCGCGCCTGACGCCCATTCCACCCCCGAGAGCTGCGCCATCAACCCGGTCGCGGGCCAGATCGCTGCATACATTTGCATGCTGCTGGTGGTCTGCAGCCGCAGGATGGCGCGCTGCCCCGCCATGAACGGGAACACCAGTTGCCTGACATGCACGCGCTGCCCCATCGCGATGGAGTCCCCGCTGTGATGTGCCAGCCAGAGCCCCGGGCCAGGGGTGGTCGGCTGGTACAGTGTGACCCGATCCAGGTAGGTCGGCATCACTTCCAGCCACAGCCGCTGGCCCTGCGGATATGGAACGGCCTCGGAATCCAGCCGCACCCAATACACGTCACGCGTATAGCCTTTGTTCAATGGCCGGCGCTGCACGGTGAACGCAGTGTCGGGCAGGGCTGCCACTTCCTCTACGGTCAATCTGCCACCGGGGTCAACCAGAACCTGCATGGGTACGTCCGTCCCCAGCCGCCAGCTCTGCCTGGGTTGCGATAGCAGTGACGGGCCGAGGATAAAAAAACCCACCAGACCTACCAGCGCGATGACCCAGACAAAGAAAACCGGAATTGCCAACAATGGTGAAATTCGCGGATTTGTGAGTAATTGTGAGTTTTTGTGCATGGCGTGCGTACTGGCAGGCTGGAACAATTCGTCCGACGCTTGATTTCACCATGCAGCAAAGACCCGCTCCCTTCGACGAACACACCATTGCCGTGGTGGAAGACGAAGAAGACATTCGCGGAAATATCTGCAGCTTCTTGCGCAAATCGGGACTGCAGGCCTGGGGCGCCGAATCGGCGGAAGATTTTTATGTGCGCCTGCTGCGTGAAACTGCCGATCTGGTCGTGGTGGATCTCGGCCTCCCTGGAGAAGGCGGGATGAGTCTGGTGCAACGCCTGGCAGCGCAGCAGATGCCTGTAGTGGTGCTGACCGCTAGGGGTGACCTGGAAAGCCGCATCGCAGGCTTGGACGCTGGTGCGTTGCAGTACTTTATAAAGCCCACAGACTTGCATGAACTGGTGGCAGGCATTCGGTCGCAACTGCGCCGCGCGGCGCCGCGCAGGAGTATTGAAGGCCATGCTCTGGCGCCTTGGCGCCTGGATCGGGCCACCGCCTGCCTCATCGCACCCAATCAGCATGCCGTGACCTTGACGAGTCGTGAACAAGAACTACTGGGCTGCCTGATGGCAGCCCAAGGAGCGTTGGTTACCAAGCAGGTATTGACCGAAACCTTGGGAGTGGATGAGGCCGAGGATGGCTTTCACCGTATCGAATCCCAACTCACGCGACTACGTCGCAAGACACTGGATGCCACAGGTATGGCGCTTCCGGTGCGTGCCGTGTTCGGCAAGGGCTTGGTGCTTGTGCCCTGAGACAGATCAACGCAAATATGGTGCCACCGCAGGATCGCGGCAGCGCCCCTTCGTCAAAAGAGAGAAAAAGGAGAGCCGATGAACATCAGCAGCACAATGCAGAGCTTGCGGGCCGTCGTCCGCAGGTGGCTGCCAGGAGGAAGGGGCCATGTAATGCATGGCCATGCAAATTCGGCCACAGCCTTGTTGGCAACCGTGCTGTTGGCATCGCCGCTGGCGCATGCGGGGTTTACCAATGGGGACTTCGAATCGGGAAGTATTTCTGGTTGGAGTCCTTCTCCCTATACCAACAACGGCATAGCAACATTCCCGCCCCTGACCAGAGCACATCTGGGCTTGGCCAATGGCGCACCGGCTGGGTATCCCGTTACAACGGGCGTTGTTACTTCTCCGCCCGGTACGAGCACCAATCCTGACGCTCCCATGCCGCCAGCCGGGCAGGGCAAATTCAAAATTCCGTTTCAGGGCACATACAGTGCGCGAGTCAATGCGCGTGGCGACAAGGGCAGGGCGGGTGGCATCTTTCAACAGGCCACCATGCAGGAGTCGGATCGGGACCCGTCGGATGGCAAAGTACATGTGCGCATGGCCTTGTCTCCCGTCATCCAGTCGGCGCCCCATCCTTATACGCAACAGCCGTATTTCTTTATTGAAGTGCGCAATGTGACCAAGGGTACCCAGCTCTTCTATACCTTCAATTTCTCGAACCAGCCGGGGGCCCCTTGGCAGAATGTAGGCGGTTACGAGTACACAGGCTGGCAGGCCATCGATGTGGCGCCTGGCAACGGTCTGCTCGATCCGGGTGATGTAGTGTCTGTAGAAATCATCGCGTCGGGTTGCTACGCAGCCGCGGGTGGTCACTCGGGCGAGGTGTACGTGGACACGATCGGACCGTTCTTTGCCGGCCTGATGGTGGCAGCCACGGGGCCAACGACATCCAAACCCAGTGACAACGTGACCTACACGTACAACTACAGCAACACCAGCGGTGTCATGGTGTTCGACGGCAAGGTGGTTATCAAGGCGCCCCAAGGGATGAAAACGGGAGCTTCACCTACCACACCGAGTACGGCCGATTTTGTGAATGCCACCTATGTGACTTCGACAGGTGCGACGTGCACGCAGATCGCCAGCAACCCTGATGCGCTGGAATGTGAAGTGGGCACTTTGGCCGACAAAGCCAGTGGCTCGTTCAATATCACATGGACAGTACCGAGCAACGCGAGCACTTCCACTCCCACCAATGTGCTGAATCATGGGGACTATGAAATGTCTGCCACGGGTGCCAGTTCGGTGCGTGGCCCCATGGTGCAGACGCAGCTGCTTGGCACGGGTGCCACACTGACGGATCTGGCCGTGACGGTCTCAGATGGCACCACTGCCGTGGCGCCCAACGGCACTACGACCTATACGGTGACCGTGACCAACAATGGACCTGCAGATGTCGTAAATGCGCCGCTGAGCCAGATCGTGTCGAACCTGACCGTGGGCAACTGGGCTTGCAATGGAAGCGTCCCTGATGGCACGTCGTGCTCCGCTGCCAGCGGGACGGGCACGATTGCTGGCCTGACCTTGACCATTCCTGCTGGCAAGAGCATCACCTTGCAGGTCCCGGCCGTTGTGGGCTCGAGCGGCAGTGCGTCCACGACGTTCACCGTGGCAACACCTGGCGGTATTACCGACAGCAACACCGGCAACAACACGGCGGGTGATACCGATCAAATCGGCATCCTGCGCACGTTGGAAGTCACCAAGTCTGGCTCGGGCACAGGCACCGTCGTAACGTCCGAGCGTGATCTGCTGTGCGACACGGGCGGCAGCCCCGTGTGCTCCATCAATGTGGCGGATGGCAGCACCAAGTTTCTGACGGCAACGGCAGGTCCTGGCAGCATTTTCACGGGTTGGACGAGCGGGCCGTGTGCCGGTGCAACAACCAACCCATGCACCATATCGAACATCACTGCCAATACCGAGGTGGATGCTGCATTCGCGCTGGCGTACGTCGTAACGCCCACGCTGAGCGGAGGCCATGGCTCCATCGGCCCGACTACGCCCACGCAAGTAGTAGAAAACAACAGCGTGGTGTACACGCTGACCCCTGATCCAGGCTACTACTCCACTATTACCACTTCGACATGTGCCAGCGGCACGCTGGATACCAGTGTGACGCCCAACACCTACACTGTCGCTCCTGTAACGGCTGACTGCGGCTTCACCGTCGCATTTACTCAGGGAGTAACCATCACTCCCTCGGTCGCGGGAGGCAATGGCGCGATCAGTCCATCGGTGCCCACGGCCCCATTGCCTCCAGGCAGCAACAACACGGTGTATACCCTGACACCCAATGCAGGCTACGTGCCTGTGATGGGTGGGACCTGCCAGGGGGTGTTCAATGGCTCTGTCATTCCCAACACCTACACGGTGACCAATGCCACAGCCGACTGCACGGTGATCGCTTCGTTTACCAACGATCCGGTCACGGTCACGTCTTCCACCTCGGGGGGGCACGGCAGCATTGATACCACGGGCACCATCAATCTGCCCAACGGTGGTTCGCGCACCTACACCTTGGTGCCCGACGCAGGCTACTACCCGCTGATTACCGGCAATTGTCCGGGGACGCTGGTGGGCAACACCTATACCGTTAGCCCGGTGACCGCGAATTGCGCCTTTGACGTTGCTTTCACCAATGCCACGGTGGATATCACCGCTACGGTTACCAGCGGGGCGGGCACAGTCACACCCCCTGGCACGACTACGGTGGCGCAGGGCGGCGGACAGACCTACACCGCAACGCCGGGCGGTGGCAACGTGGCTGTGTTTGAAGACACGACAACTTGCCCCGGCGTGCGTTCGGGCAATGTGTACAACGTTGCCAACGCTGCAGCCAACTGCGCTGTGAACGTGAAGTTCGTTGCCGCAGCATCCGCGATCACCGTGACCGCCACGGTGCCGGGCGGTAATGGCACGGTGACCACGCCGGGCCAGAATGCCGCTGGTGAGACGGTGCTTGCCCCTGGCGATACACGTGTGTGGACGCTGACTCCGAGCGTCGCGGGCATGGTGCCCCATGTATTGCCAGGCTCCACATGCGTGGGCACGCTCAGCGCTACGGCGCCCTTTACCTACACCGTGACCAACGCGGCGGCCAGTTGTGCCGTGGCCTTCGCATTCGCTGCACCGGCCCCGGCCTCCATTCCTACCCTGAGCGAATGGGGCCTCATTGTGCTGTCGGTTCTGATGGGGCTGTTCATGGTGGGTATGCAACGCCGCCGGAAGCTTTGAGCGGACATCGCCCTCTGGCCTGACGGCCCGTAAGCCAGCCAGCAGTGCCTTGTGACACTGCTGGCTTTTTATATAAAAATGGGCTGTAGCGCTTGTGCACTAGGTGCGCATAGCTATTGTTTTTGAAGTGAGGTGATCCATGCAACTCCCCTGGCCATGTCTGGCGCTGTGCGTGGTGCTGTCGGCGGTTCAAGGCATTGCGCACGCGGCGCCTGCCGCCCAGAAGAAAGCGAAAGTCTCCACGCTCTTGCCTGCGCGCAAGGCGGGCTTGTGGGAAGTGACCGTGCGCAGTGATGACCTGGTGCTGCAGCGCCAAGGACAAGCCAAGCCGCGCCCGCAGACGGTGCGTATGTGCACCGATGCCGCAGCAGAACCGGTGATGCTGTTTGCCATCGTGCCTGGTCAGGAAGATTGCCGAGAGGTGTCGGCCAAGCCTCGCAGTGCCAAGGCAGGCGGCGGCTGGGAGATTCGCTCTGTGTGCTTTGTGCACGACAACCGGGCGGACGCGGAGATGCATCTCACTGGTGACCTGCAGAGCGAATATCGAGGTACCTACAGTGTCAAATACCGATTGACTCCGCTGCACAACACGGGCCGCATGCTGTTCGAGGGCCGCTGGCTGGGTGGCTGCCAAGCGGGCCAGCGTCCTGGCGACATGGTGCTGCCCAATGGCATTACCGTGAATGTGGTGGACGACAAGAAACGTGCCAAGGACCACGCCCACGAGGAGCATGGCCACGACCATTCAGGTCACAAGCACTAGAGGGCTTGTGCGAGGGCGGCAACTGCTGGCTTCGCAGTCCAATGCATAGAAAAAGAGCCAGCGGCACCTCTTGAGAGCCGCTGGCTTTGTCGATTTTTGTCGACGGATGCGCTTCAGGGTTGGTGCTCAGCGCCGCCCGCCCAGCAGCCCGGCCCCGAGCTTGAGCAGATCTCCCGCGTCGAACTGACCATCGCCGTTCTGGTCCAGCAGGCTACCCAGCAACCCGCCGCCCAGGCCGCCTTGCTGCTGCACCTGGGCGCGCTCGCGGCCCAAAGTCTGGCCCAGCGCGGTGGCGTCGAGGTTGCTGGACTGGACGCGGTTGGCCAGGAAGGCCATGACCATGGGGGCCAGCATGGCCAGCAACTGGCCTGCGTTGCTGCCCAGGCCGGTGGCCTGGCCGAGCTGGCTTTCGGCGCGCTGCTGGCTGCCGCCCAGGATGTGGCCGAGGATGGCCGCGCCATCGCCCAGGCCGCCCGCGCCGGAGCGGCTGCCGCCGCCTGCGCCGCCCAGCACGCTTCCCAGCAGGCCGCCGAGGCCGCCCAAGCCCTGGGGCGCTGCGGGAGTGTGGTCGCGCTGCAGGGCGCCGAACAGGGCGGCGGCGCCTTGCGGCTGGGCCGCGTTGTTGCCTAAAGCGCCCAGCAGCAGCGGCAGCGCCGCGCCCACGGCGGACTGGATCTGCTGGCTGTTGGCGCCCAGCTGCTGCGCCATCTGCTGCATGGGCGCGCCCTGGAGCTGGCCCATGAGTTCATCGACCATGGATTGCGATGTGGTGTTGGTGTTCATGCGTACGTCCTCTTGCCGTGGTTCCGGATGGCGCAGTATGCATGTCCAACGGGCCATGGCGCGAGTAGGGCCGGGCGCTGACAGTTTTTGACATTGGGCTTGCCCCGGTGATGAAAAAAGCCCCGCAAGCCCATGAAGAGCCTGCGGGGCCGTGCCGTGAAGGGCTGCCGGAGGTGTCAGGCGAACACGCCTGCCGTCTCCTGCATGCGTTCGCTCACCTCGCCGAGGTGGTGCAGGGTGTCGCCGTAAGTCATCTCCAGCTGCGTGAGCTTCTTGAAGTAGTGGCTCACGATGTATTCATGAGTCACGCCGATGCCGCCATGCAGCTGCACGGCCTGCTGGCCCACGAAGCGCATGGACTGGCCTAGCTGCACCTTGGCGCGGGCGAGGGCGCGGCGGCGTTCGTCGGCGGGGGCGCCGAGCTTGAGGCTGGCGTAGTAGCTCATCGAGCGGGCCAGCTCCAGCTGCATCTTCATGTCGGCCACGCGGTGGCGCAGGGCCTGGAAGCTGGCAATGAACACGCCGAACTGCTTGCGCTGGTTCATGTATTCGACGGTGATGGCCACGGTCTTGTCCATCACGCCCACGGCTTCGGCGCAGATGGCGGCGATGCCGGTGTCCACGGCCAGCTCCAGCGCGGCCAGGCCGTCGGTGGTGAGCAGGGTGGCGGCGGCGCCGTCCATGACCACCTCGGCGGCGCGGCTGCCGTCCTGCGTGACGTAGCCCCGCGCGGCGACGCCGCTGGCATCGCGTTCCACCAGGAAGAGGGCGATCTTGCCGTCGAGCTGGGCGGGCACGAGGTAGGCGTCGGCCTGGTCACCGGCAGGGACTATGCTTTTTGTAGCTGTCAGCGCATAACCAGATTGCGCTGGAGCCGCTTTTGCCTCGCAAACGTCGAGGCGGTAGCGGGCCTTGCGTTCCTGCTGGGCCAGCACCACCAGGGCCTCGCCGCTGGCCACGCGGGGCAGCCAGGCCGACTGCACGGCGGCGGGCGCGTAGTGCGACAGCACGCTGCTGGTGATGAAGGCCTGGGCGATGGGCTCCAGCACGATGCCGCGGCCCAGTTCCTCGGCCACCACCATGGCATCGATGGCGCCCTGGCCCATGCCGCCGTGCGCCTCGGGCACGGTGAGGGCGGTCAGTCCCAGCTCGGCCAGCTCGTTCCAGGCGGCACGGTCGAAGCCGCCCGCAGCCACGGCGGCGCGGCGGCGCTCGAAGCTGTAGCCCTTGTCCACCCACTTGCGCACGGCGTCGCGCAGCTGTTCCTGGTCGTCGGAAAAATCGAAATCCATGTTCTTGTCTCCTTAGCCCAGAACCGTCTGCGCGACGATGTTGCGTTGAACTTCATTGCTGCCGCCATAGATCGTGGTCTTGCGCAGGTTGAAATAGGTCGATGCCAGCGGGGCATTGGCCGCCACGCCGCCCGGGAAGTTGCCTTGCCAGCCGGCTTCCATGGCCTCTTCAATGAAAGGCAGGCTGAAGGGGCCGGCGGCCAGCATCATCAGCTCGGCATAGCGCTGCTGGATCTCGCTGCCGCGGATCTTGAGCAGGCCGGCGATGTCCAGCGAGTTCTTGCCGCTCTTCTCGGCCGAGAGCACGCGCAGTACCAGCATTTCCAGCGCCACGATGTCCACTTCGAGCAGCGCGATCTGGTCGCGGAAGCGCTGGTCGTCCCACACGCCTTCGGCCTTGGCGATGCGCTTCAAGCGCTCCAGCTCGCGCTTGCTGCGGTTCACGTCGGCGATGTTGGTGCGCTCGTGGGAGAGCAGGTGCTTGGCATAGGTCCAGCCCTTGTTCTCCTCGCCGATGAGGTTCTCGGCGGGCACCTCGACGTTGTCGAAGAACACCTCGTTCACCTCG
>Ga0222421_100522_pt1 | contig 11050 bp, 7 predicted proteins | sample 3A1ome_2_FD_182473 | JGI IMG/M metagenome (GOLD analysis project Ga0222421, IMG submission 182473) | Enriched microbial communities from leaf-cutter ant dump, University of Wisconsin, Madison, United States - 3A150A (version 2) | ecosystem: Environmental > Terrestrial > Nest > Insects nest > Nest... | reverse complement strand
ACTCGAATACGACCTGTATTACATCCGCTATTTCTCGTTCCGGCTCGACGCCTCGATCGTGCTGAAGACGGTTCACATCATGCTCTTCGGCAAAGGCCGGTGACCGGCTTGCCTTTCGCGCCCGTCCGCATGAGCTGCCCGGATGCCCGTCCCGAGCGCGGGCGTTTCACCGAATGAAGACTTACGATTTTCTCGTCATCGGCGGCGGCAGCGCCGGCTTCAACGCCGCGCGCGTCGCCGTCTCCCTCGGCCTGAAGACCGCCGTCGTCGACGGCGCGCGCGAGCTCGGCGGGCTCTGCATCCTGCGCGGCTGCATGCCGTCCAAGACGCTTCTCTACTCGGCCGAGGTCCTGCACCGCGCGCGGCAGGGCCGGGCGTTCGGGCTGAGGATTCCGTCCGCGCGGGCGGACATGCGCGCGATCCACGCGCGGAAGAAAAGGATCATCGGCGAATTCGCCGCCTACCGCCGGCAGGCGCTGGCCTCGGGGGGCTTCGATCTTGTCCGCGCCCAGGCGCGTTTCGTCGATCCGCACACGATCGAGCTTTCCACCGGCGGACGCCTTCGCGCGAAACACCTCCTGATCGGCACCGGCTCCCGCGTGAGCGTGCCGCCCGTGCCCGGACTCGCCGCGACGCCGTTCTGGACGAGCGACGACGTGCTCGACCTCGATTTCATCCCGCAGAGCGTGATCGTGCTCGGCGGCGGCGTCGTGGCCTGCGAACTCTCGCAGTTTCTCAGGCGCATCGGCACGCGCGTCACGCTCGTGCAACGCAGCCCCAACATCCTGCGCGATCACTCCAACGCAGCCTCCGCCGTCATCCAGCAGGCCTTCGTCGACGAGGGCATCGAGCTCTTCACGCACACCACGATCGAGCGCGTGTCGTCCGACCGGCGCGGCGTCGCGGTCGAATTCCTGCACGACGGCCGGCGCGTCGTCCGGCGCGCCGCGCATCTGTTCAACGCCCTCGGCCGCGAGCCCGCCACCGCATCGCTCGGTCTCGCCGCCGCCGGCGTCCGCACGGGCGACGGCGGCCAGATCCGGACCAACCGCTGGCAGCAGACGAGCGCGCCGCACATCTATGCCGCCGGCGACTGCTCCGGGCCGGCCGAGATCGTCCACGTCGCGATCCAGCAGGGCGAGCTCGCCGCGCGCCACGCCGCGGGCGTGAAGGGGCTCAAGCCCGTCGATTATTCGCTGCTGTTGAACGTCGTCTTCACCGACCCGGCCCTCGCGACCATCGGCCGCCTCGAGCGCGATCTCGACGCCGCCGGCGTGGAGTATCTGGCCGCGAGTTATCCGTTCGACGACCACGGCAAATCCATCCTGATGGAGGCGCACCGCGGATACGTCAAAGTCCTCGCCGAGCCGAAACGCGGCCGGATCCTCGGCGCCGAGATCGTCGGCCCCGACGCCGGCGAACTGATCCACGCCTTCAGCGGCCCGCTCGCGCTGCGGGCGACCGTCTTCGATCTGCTGCGCGCGCCGTGGTTTCACCCGACGCTGGCGGAGATTGTCACCTATCCGCTCGAAGAGATCGCGGGGAAGATCAAACGCTAGCCGCCGGCGCACGTCCGCGGCGCGCGTTCTTCCGCGAAAGTCCGGGACCGGCTTCGCGCTTCGGCCGCGGCGAAACCGCCGGACGAGCGAGCCGGCCGCTCAGCGCGCCAACGCCAGCAGATCGGCCAGATCGACGCGGCCCTCGTAGAGGGCCTTGCCCACGATCACTCCGTCCAGATTGACATGACGCCGCGCGAGCTCCGCCAGTTTCGCGACGTCCTCGCGCCGGCTCACGCCGCCGCTCGCGATCACGCGGAACCGGCCCGCCGCGAGCATCGCCTCCTGCGCCGCGTAGTTCGGCCCCGTGAGCATGCCGTCGGTGCCGATGTCGGTGTGGATCAGCATCGCGACGCCGAGCGCGTCCATGCGCCGCGCGAGCGCGAGCGCGCTCAGCTCCGACGTGGCGACCCAGCCCTTGACCGCGACCTGGCCGGCCTTCGCATCGATGCCGACGGCGATCCGCTCGCCGAACGCCTGCACGAGCTCGCCGACGAACGCCTCGCTCTCCGCCGCCCGCGTGCCGATGACGACGCGACTCACGCCGAAGCCGAGCGCGCGCTCCACCGCCGCCCGCGTGCGCAGCCCGCCGCCGAGCTGAACCTTGAGCCCGACGGCCGCGATCGCCTGCACCGCCGCGAGATTCTGCGGCTCGCCCGTGAACGCGCCGTCGAGGTCGACCACGTGCACCCACGCGCTGCCCGCCGCGAGAAACTGCTTCGCGACGTCGGCCGGTTGCTCGGCGTAGACGGTCTCCTGATCGGCGCGCCCCTGCGTGAGCCGCACGGCGCGGCCGCCCTTGATGTCGATGGCGGGATAGATGGTCATGAGAAGCCGGAGGCTCGCGCATTCCGCCGCCCGCGCAACGGTTTATTTCCATCCGCCGCCCCCGGAAAGTGTCATGTAATACGTGACATTCTCCCTGTCGTCGCACGCTTTCCGGCCGGGCGTTTTCCGCTTTGCGGCCCGGCCGGCGCTGCGCGAGGATCGCCCCATGTCCAATTACGAGGTTCCCGTCTTTCTCCGTGAACTGCTCCACGCGCGTTCGCCGTCCGGATACGAATCCGAGGCCCAGGCCGTCTTCGACCGGCACGTGAAGCCCGCCGCCGACGTCTACGCGAACGACGCGCTCGGCAACCGCATCGCCACGCTGCACCCGTCGGGCGATCCCGTGCTGATGCTCGCCGGCCACATGGACGAGCTCGGCCTCCTCATCACCTACGTCAACAAGGACGGCTTCATCTATTTCGACACGATCGGCGGCCACGACCGCACCGTGATCTCCGGGCGCCGCGTGATCATCCAGACCGCCAGCGGCCCCGTGAAGGGAGTGACCGGCAAGCGCGCGATCCACCTGATGGACGACAGCGATCGCAAGAAAGTCCCCGAGATCCACGAGATCTGGATCGACATCGGCGCGCGTTCGAAGAAAGAGGCGCTCGAGCGCGTCTCGATCGGCGACGTCGCGACCTACGATCACGAACTGGAACTGATCCACGGCAGCGTCGGCACCGCGCGCGCGTTCGACAACAAGGTCGGCGCCTACATCGTCGGCGAGACGCTCATCCGTCTCTCCCGGGAAAAGAAGAAGTTCGCCGCGAAGATCGTGAGCGTCGCCACCTCGCAGGAGGAGATCGGCGTCCGCGGCGCGACCACGGCGGCCTATGCCGTCAACCCGCACCTCGCGCTCGCGGTCGACGTCGGCCACGCCACCGACCATCCGGACTGCGACAACCGCAAATACGGCGAGACGAAGCTCGGCGGCGGCCCGATGATCTGCCGCGGTCCGAACATCAACCCGAAGGTCTTCCAGAAGCTCGTCGCCGCGGCGAAGAAGGCGAAGATCCCCTACCAGCTCGAGGCCGATCCGCGTCCCACCGGCACGGATGCGCGCGCGATCCAGATGGGCCGCGGCGGCGTGGCCACGGGCCTCGTCAGCATCCCGCTGCGCTACATGCACACGCCGAGCGAGGTCGTCGACCTCGAGGACGTGGAGCGCTGCGTGCAGCTCTTCGTCGAATTCGCGAAGAGCCTCGAAAAAGGCGACTACGCGCACTGGTGAGCCGGACGCGGCGCGGCCGCTCCGTTCCCCGACCTTGCCCACACGGCGACCGATCCGGATCGGCGCCGCGTTTTCGTTTCCGGATGCGCTCCGGACCGGCGCGCTCAGCGATTGAGCACGCGGTCGGCCGCGAGGATGAGGAAGACGTAGTCGGACGTCGGCGGGCCGAGGCAGTATTCGCCCTGCTGCCAGAGAAACGGCCACTCGAGCAGCTCGGGGAAATCGGGCCGGATGAGCGCGGTGCCGGACGCCACGCCGCCCGGGATGTAGGACCAGTCGCCGCGGTTCACGCCGTATCCGGGAATCATGGACTTCGCGCCCACGCCGGAGACGAAGGACGCGGTGTTCGCCCCCGGATGACAGCCGAGGATGAAGTCGACCGCGCGCAGCATGTAGTCCGCCGGGAAGACCCCGGGCGCGCCCGCGTGGAGGAAATACTGCTCCATGCCGAAGCGCTGGATCTTCCAGCCGGCGCCCCAGATCTCCGGCCGGTAGGGCAGACCGTAGGGCGTCTCCTTCTCCAGCGCGTCGACCTGGGCGCGGTAGGTCCGCAGCGCCGCCAGGATCTTCGCCGTGTAGGCCGGGTCGTCGACCAGGGCCAGCGCGCGCGCGCCGAGCCAGCCGGCGCGGTCGACGTGCGCCACGGTCGCGTCGGCCAGCCCGAGGATGGCGTCGCGGTATTTCCCCTCGCCCGTGCTCTGGAAAAGCTCGATCGCCGGTTCGAGCCGCGCGAGCGCGACCGGCGGCGGGCCGGCGTGCGCCCAGAGCTCCCGCGCGATGCGCAGGCAGTTGGCGGCGAGCGGATCGTTGTAGCCCTTCAAGGCGCGGGCGGCGGCGGCGAGCGCGGACGCCGCCTGCAATTCGTGCAGCGGGTTCTCTTCCGTGAACACCCAGCGGTCGTCGGCGGAGCCGGTGGATCCGAGCGGCGGCAGACCGTCGATTTCCGGCTCCGCCTGCGAACCGTCGCGGGCGAGTCCGGCCAGGATTTTCAGCGCGCGGCCGTCGGTGTCGTGAAACACCTGGTTGTCGGTCATCACGCTGCCGTCGCCGAGATGCGTATACTGGCGCAGCGTGGAATCCTGAATCCCGCGATAGAGGCGGCCCAGCGACTGGTAGCCGCCGACGATCGAGAGCACGCCATGCTCGATCTGCTGGAGCACGTCGGGCTTCCCATCGGGGCGGTGGATCTCGACGATCCGCGCCGCCTGGTCGACGGTCGTGTTGTCGAGCGTCGGGTGAAACAGTTCCCAGGCGAGCGCGAGTCCGTGCACCGTGCCGGCCTGCGATTCGATGCGCAGATCGTAGTCGCCGGCGTCGTGCCAGCCGCCGCGGTCGAGGCCGGGCACGTGCTCGCCCGGCTGGAAACGCGACAGCGTCGACGGTCCCTGCACATAGCCGTCGAAATGATTGTGGTCGACCGGCGCCATCAGCGCGTCGTCCAGGTGACAGAACCCGTGCCAGACGCGGTAGTGGTCGTTGACGCGCATGTGGCACATCTGGACCGGCAGGAAATACTCCACGGTCGGCTGCCACACGTGGCGCGCGAACACCTGCGGATCGATCCGGAAGGGCGACGACCGCCGGTCGCCGTAGCCGACGACATAGACGCCCGGCTCCTTCACCTCGGAGAAATCGAATTGAAGATAATGATACCGCAGAAAGCGGCCCCAGTCCTTCGCCGGCCGCTCGACGACCTTCTGCAGTCCGCGGCCCTCGGGCGAGGACCGGTAGAGCGTCACGGGCAGGAGGTCTCGGTCGCGCGGGTCGAGCTCGATCACGGCGACCTTCGGCGCCGCGGGATGATAGCCGATCTGGGAGACCTGCACGACGGGCGGGGACATCCAGCCCGGGACGGCGTGCGGCGTCACGAGCCATTCGAGCGCGCCCGCGGTCGCTCCGGCGGGCACGAGCGCGCGGACGACGAACCAGCCGTTGTTGTGCTGTGCGCGGCCGTCGAGCAGCAAGAGTTCCCCGCCCTTCACCGCCTCGATCGTCAGCCGCTGGTTTTCCGTCTCGCCCGCGACGACCAGCTGCGGGCCGCGGCCGAACGGCTCGAGGCCGTAGTCGCCGTCGGTCGTGGCGCCGGGACCGTCGGCCTGCCGCGGGAAGACGCCGGACGCCCCGCCGATCTGAAACGATTTCCCGAACAACAGTCCCGGATACAACTCGAGATTGAACCCGACCTTGCCGACCCACGCGGCCGGCAACGGCTGCTCGAGGTCGACGATGATGCGGAACGAATCGCCGCCCGCCGGCTTCACCTTCACGACGTAGGCGAGCGCGAGATCGGGATAGGCGATCGGGTTGAAACCCTTCCGGTCCTTCTTCTCGTCGGGATAGCTCAGGCGGACGCTGATCTCCTGCGCCGCGCGATCGACGCGGCGCGGACCGACGACCGGCGTCGGCTGCCACTGGCCGGGCGTGGGCTCGAGACGGAGATCGCCGTTGGTCGCGACGCGCTGGCCGTTCTGGATGATGCCGACGCCGCCCTGATGGCCCTCGGGATAATAATCGTGCGCCAGCATGACGTTGAGCCCCCGCATCTCGAGATACTCCTGGTCGTTGAGCGCGAGGCCGGCGGCATCGTCCGCCCGGGTCGCGGCGGAAACCAGCGCCGCCAGCGCGGCGCACATGAGGCGGGAGAAACGTCGGGGTGTCGTCATGGGGAAAACAAGCAAGCGAAGATGAAAACGAAAGGGACGGGGGCGGTGCGCCGTGACGCGGTTCCTCGCGCCGGCGGGAGGGGTCACGGAGCCGCCGACCGGGGCGCGAGCCGGTCGAGCAGCTCGAGGCAGGCGCGGCTGTTGTGATAGGGACATTTCCAGAAGCTGACCTTGTTCGCGCCGCGCGTCAGCGGCCGGCCCTCGCGCGTGACGCCGCGCAGCCACTCGCCGCGCCGCCGGTCGACGAGGTGCGTGTCGATGAAATCCCAGCTGCGCAGCGCGTGCCGGAGATACGCTTCGTCGCCGGATATCCGATACGCGCCGGCGAAGCCCACCGCGGCCTCCGCCTGCGGCCACCATTCCTTGCGCGTGTCGGTGAAGCCCCGGCCGGCCTCGCCTTCGTTGCAGACGCCGCCGTCGGCGTCGACGCCCTCGGCGGCGGTGACGCGGGCGATGGCGACGGCCGCGTCCTCGGCGCGTTTCAGGACGGCGGGATCGCCAAGCACTTCGGCCGCCTCGACGACGAGCCAGCTGAACTCGATGTCGTGGCCGTAGGAGATCGTGTCGGACCGCGGCGTCCAGTCGGCGGCGAGAAACAGGCGCAGGTGATGGCTCGACGGATCGAGGATCTTCTCCAGCAGCACGCCGATCAGATCGCGCAGATTCTCCCTCAACTGCGGATCGGGCCAGACGCGGAGCAGATTCGTGTAGGCTTCGAGGATGTGGATGTGGGCGTTCTGCGATTTTTCGCCGAGCGCGCCCATCGCGCTCCGGCCGCTCCGGAGCTGCCAGTCGCGGGTGAATTCCTCGCGATATCCGCGATGCTGCCGGTCGTGCGCGTGCGCCTCGACCGTGCGGTAGAGTTCGAGCGCCTGGTCGAGCGCCGGCTGCTCGCCGGTGGCGCGATAAAATTCGCTGAGCGCGTAAATGCCGAAGACCTGGCCGTAGACGATCTTCCGCTCGTCGAGCGGGCGTCCGTCCGCCGTCAGCGACCAGTAGAGCCCGCCGAATTTCTCATCGCGGAAATGCTCCACCAGATCGCGATAGGCCCACTGCGCCATCTCGAGATACGCCGGATCGCGATAGCGGCGGTAGGCGGCGGAAAACGTCCAGAGGATGCGCGACGTCAGCAACGCGCCGCGGGGCGCATCCTCGAGGACGACGAGATCGGGCGTGATTTCGTTATGGATGCCCTCGTGTTTCCGGTCGCGGGCGTGCGCCAGCCAGAACGGCAGGATGTTGCCGCGCAGTTCGCCCTCGATCTTCGTCCGGTAGGCCTGCAGCACCGCGGGATCGGCCGCCGCCGGCTCCGCAGCCCGCCCGGACGCGAGCGCGCCCAACGCCAGCAAGCCGAGTCCGAGCACGCGCAACCACGCGGGACGGGGACCGGAAAAATGCAGTGCGGGGGACAGTGCAGCACACGAAGGACGGTCAGGCAGGGGTCGCATACGATGAAAGCAGGCACGCGCAAGGACGCGCCGCAGTCAAAAAGGAGACGCGTTGAGCGTTAAATTTCGTCCGCCCGAACCCGCGAAACCGACGGACTCGTGCGAAACGGCGCACGCCCGGAGCGCAGCACACGCGCGGAGCCGCCCGCGAAGGGGCGATCGCGCGCGAAACCTCAGGCGGCCGCGTCCTGCTTCGGCTCGCCCTTTTCGGCGCGGCGGAGCATCGGACGCTTCCGGCCGGCGACCACGCCGGCATCGATCACGACCTCGGCGACGTCCTCGCGCTGCGGCAGGTCATACATGACCTCGAGCATCAGGTTCTCGAGAATGGAGCGGAGCGCACGCGCGCCGGTCTTCAGCTCGATCGCCTTCTGCGCGATCGCCTTGATGGCGTCGGGCGTGAAGCGGAGCCGGGCTCCGTCCATGGCGAAGAGCTTCGAATACTGCTTCACCATCGCGTTCTTCGTGCGGAGCAGGACCTTTTCGAGATCGGCGACGGCCAGCTGGTCGAGCACGGACACCACCGGCAGGCGGCCGATGAATTCCGGGATCATGCCGAAGCGGATCAGATCCTCGGGCGCGAGCGATTTCATCATCTCCTCGGGCTTGAGCGACTGCTCCTGCTGGGCGCGGATCGAGGAGAAACCCATGCCGCGCTGGCCGAGCCGGCGCTGGACGATCGCGTCGAGTCCCACGAACGCGCCGCCGCAGATGAAGAGGATGTTGGCGGTGTTGATCTGGACGTATTCCTGGTTCGGGTGCTTGCGGCCGCCCTGCGGCGGGACGTTGCACACCGTGCCCTCGAGAATCTTCAGCAGCGCCTGCTGCACGCCCTCGCCGGAAACGTCGCGCGTGATCGAGACGTTTTCCGTCTTGCGGCCGATCTTGTCGATCTCGTCGATGTAGACGATGCCGCACTCGGCGCGCTTCACATCGTAGTTCGCATTCTGGAGGAGCCGGAGGACGACGTTTTCCACGTCCTCGCCCACGTAGCCGGCCTCGGTCAGCGTCGTGGCGTCGGAAATCGCGAACGGCACGTCGAGGATCTTCGCGAGCGTGCGGGCCAGCAGCGTCTTGCCGGAGCCGGTGGGGCCGAGCAGGAGGATGTTGCTCTTCTCGACGTCGACCTCGTTGAACTCGGGCGACAGCGCGAGCGAGTCCTTCCCGGACTGGCCCGAGTCGAACATCATGCGCTTGTAATGATTGTAGACCGCGACGGAGAGAACCTTCTTCGCGTGATCCTGGCCGATGACGAAATCGTCCAGCGTGCGCTTGATCTCGGACGGCTTGATGAGCCGGACGGGCGGGCGGGCCTCGGTCGTCGGGGCCTTGACCTCGCGATCGATGATCGTCTTGCAGACGTTGACGCACGAGTCGCAGATGTAGACACCCGGACCGGCGATGATCTTCTTCACCTCCGCCTGCGACTTCCCGCAGAAGGAGCACAGGGTCATGCGGGAGGATTTCGCCATGGCGCAGGTATCGTGAAGACGGCGACGCGGGAGTCGAGGAAGGACTTCAACCCAGTCCGCGCCCGGTTCAGGCGGCGGGCTGGACGGCGAGCGTCTGGACCTCGCGCGTGGACTCGACGACGTGGTCGACGATGCCGTAGGCCTTGGCCTCGAGCGCGCTCATGTAGTAGTCGCGGTCGGAATCCTTCTCGACCTGGTCGGCCGTCTTGCCGGTGTGTTTGCCGATGACCTCGTTGAGAGTCTTGCGCCAGCGAAGGATCTCCTTGGCCGCGATCGCGATGTCGGACGCCTGGCCGCCCGCGCCGCCGCTCGGCTGGTGGATCATCACGCGGCTGTTCGGGAGCGCGAAGCGCTTGCCCTTCGTGCCGGCCGCGAGGAGCACGGTGCTCATGCTGGCGGCCATGCCGATGCAGTAGGTGACGACGTCGCACTGCAGGAAATTCATCGTGTCGTAGATGGCCATGCCACCCGTCACGACGCCGCCCGGCGAGTTGATGTAGAAATGGATGTCCTTCTTCGCGTCCTCCATCTGCAGATAGAGCATCTGCGCGATGACGACGTTGGCGACGCCGTCATCGATCGGCGAACCGATGAAGATGATGCGGTCCTTGAGCAGGCGGGAATAGATATCCATCGACCGCTCTCCGCGGCCGGTGTTTTCGAGGACGATGGGGACGTAATAGCTCACGGTGTTGTAGTATATCGGCAATCAAGCCTTCGGCTGAATTGTCGACACCGTAGCTTTGGAGACGAGGAAATCAACCGCCTTGTCGAAGATGATCGACTGCTGGACGGCGCGGAGCTGCTCGCGGTCGGTCGTGAGGGCCTTCACGAGCTTGTCGGGTTTCTGCTGCGCGCGCATCGATTCGCGATAGATGAAGGCGTCGATGTCCTGCTCCGTGACCTGCAGCTTCTCGGCCTCGGCGATCTTGGCGAGCAGGAGCTGGACCTTGACCTGCTTGGCGGCGGCCTTCTTTGCGCCCTCGAAGAGTTCCTTCTTGTCCTTCTCGAACTGCTCCTGCGGCACGCCGCGGCGCATGTTCTCCTCGATGAAACGGCGGAGGACGTTCTGCGTCTCGGATTCGACGAGCGACTCCGGCACGGCGAAGTCGATCTTGGCCGCGAGCGCCTCGGTCACCTGCCGGCGCTGCTCCAGGCGGTTCTGGTGTTCCTTCTGGAGCTTGAGATTGTTGCGGACGTCGGTCTTCAGCGCCTCGAGGCTGTCGACGCGGTTGGCCTTGAAGAAGGCCTCGTCGAGCGCCGGCAGCACGCGGGCGCGGATCTCCTGCACCTCGACAGCGTAGACGGCGGACTTGCCGGCGAGCGCGGGCACCGGGGCGAAGTCGGCCGGGAACTGGATCGTGACGCTCTTCTTGTCGCCGGCCTTCACGCCCGCGAGTTCCTTGCCGAGGCCGGGGATGACGCCCTCGTTGGCGCCTTCGACTTCCTCCCAGGTCTGCGGGACCTTGCCGTAGATCTGCTTGTCGGGCGCGAGGTCGGCGATCGGCTGGCCGTCGATCGTGCCCTCGTAGGAAAGCTTCACGTAGTCGCCCTTCTCGGAGGGACGCTCGGCGACCTTGAACTCGGCGCGCTCGGCGCGGAGGCTCTCGATCACCCGGTCGACCTCGTCGTCGGTGGATTCGACGGGCGCGATCTCGGTCGGGAGGCCGGCATACTCGGGCAGCGTGAACTCCGGACGGATGTCGAGCGTGATGGTGATCGTCGCGGCCTCGCCGGCCTTCACCGCGGGTTCGGCGACGTCGACGATGTTGAGCACGTCGAGCTTCTGCTGCGCGAGCGCGTCGCGGTAGGCCTTGCCCACGACCTTCTGCTTGAACTCGTCGGCGAT
>Ga0222421_100518_pt1 | contig 11105 bp, 5 predicted proteins | sample 3A1ome_2_FD_182473 | JGI IMG/M metagenome (GOLD analysis project Ga0222421, IMG submission 182473) | Enriched microbial communities from leaf-cutter ant dump, University of Wisconsin, Madison, United States - 3A150A (version 2) | ecosystem: Environmental > Terrestrial > Nest > Insects nest > Nest... | reverse complement strand
CCCCGGCCAAACCAACCGCACCGCCACACCAACCGCTCCAGCCAAGCGAGCCGCCCCGGTCCCCGCCATCAGACGTGCGCTCGTGGCCCAAGCCACAGTGTCATTTATTAAATGACGCTGTGCCGGCGGCGAAGAGGCGTGAAACGCACACGGCGCACGCCGCGTGGAAGCGCATCGCTGAAGTGCACCGTTGGAAAGGGGCGGCGAAGAGCGTCGGTGCCGGCGACGGTCTGACCGTGAGGCGGCCGGTGGCGGGCGGAGTCCGGCGACGGAGGAGGTGACGTGCCGTGTTTCCGGATACGCGCTGGCCCGGAGATCCGACGCTGTGACGGCGCGACGTTGCGCAGACGTGCCGCACGCGACCGCCGGCGCGCGGTCCTTGCGCTTCGTCAGATTTCGTAGGTCAGGCCCGGGCGGAGCGCGCAGAGGCTGCCGGTGGATTCGACGACGAGGATGCAGATGTCGTCCTCGAATTCGCGCCGTCCGGTGAAGCTCGTGACCTCGCGGACGAGCAGGTCGATCAGGTCGGCGCCGGAGAGCGCCGCGGCCCGGTCGAGCACGGCGGCGAGCCGCGCCTCGCCGAACATTTCCCGGGTGAGGCCGGAGGCTTCGTAAAGGCCGTCGGTGTAGCCGAGCAGGAGGTCGCCGGCGGCGAATTCCGTCGCCTGCAGGGAATAGGGGAAGGGGTCGATCAGGCCGGCGGCGGGCTCGGGGCTGGCGAGTTTCAGCAGGTCGAGCGCGCCGGTCCGGCCGCGGCGGATCAGGGGCGGCGGGTGGCCGGCGTTGGCGTAGGTGAGGGTGGCCGCGGCCGTGTCGATCACGCCGTAGAAGACGGTGGCGAAGACGGGCTCGCCGGTCTGCTCGAGGATGGGCGCGAGGCTGCGGTTGATCTCGGCGAGCACCCGGCGGGGATCGGCCGCGCGCTCGTCCATCTCCTCGACGACGCCGAGGATCAGCGCGGTGAGCAGGCCGGCGCGGACGCCGTGGCCCATGACGTCGCAGACGAGGACGGCGCACAACGTATCCGAAAGCTGGGTAACGTGAAAGAAGTCGCCGCCGAGCGTGGTCGCGGGGATGTAGCGGTGGGCGAAGCGCAGCGCGCTCGACTCCGCCGGCACGCCGCGCGGGAACACGGGATAGACGCGGGGCAGGAAGGTTTCCTGCACCTGCCGGGCCATGCGCACGTCGGCCTCGACCTCGGCGGCGCGGCGCTGGAGTTCGTCCTCGGCGAGCTTGCGGCGGGTGATGTCGTGGCTGATGCCGACGAGGCCGGTGATGCGGCCGTCGGGATCGCGCAGCGGGACCTTGGTGGTGAGCGACCAGTGGATGCTGCCCTGCGCGCCGAAGTCGGACTTCTCCTGATTGAGGATCGAGCTGCCGCCGAGGACCTGGTGGTCGTCGGAGATCGCCTGGAGGCCGCGCTCGCCGGGATGGAAGTCGAGCGTGGTCCGGCCGAGCGCCTCCTGCTGGCTCTTCACGCCGAGGCCGTCGAGATGGGCCTGGTTGTTGAGGATGTAGCGCGAGAGCGTGTCCTTGACGAAGATGCGCGCCGGCAGGTGGTCGATGATCGTGCGCAGGAGGTTGCGCTCGAGGGTGAGGTTGTCCTCCGCCTGCTTCAGGTCGGAGATGTCGCGGGTGATGCCGAAGGTCCCGATGATCCGGCCGGCGGCGTCGCGCCACGGCAGCTTGGTCGACGAGGCCCAGAAGCGGCTGCCGTCGAGGCGGGTGACGTGCTCGACGCGGCCGATGATCGGCTGGCCGGTGCGCATCACCTGCTGTTCGTCGGCGAGGGCGCGGTCGGCGTGCTCGCGGGCGAAGAAGTCGTGGTCGGTCCGGCCCACGCAGGCCTCGGGCGAGGTTGTGCCGAGCGCGGCGGCATGCGCGGCGTTGTTGCGGACGAACCGGCTCTGCCGGTCCTTGAAATAAATGTGGTCGGGGATCGAGTCCATCAACACGCGCAGGACGGACAGATCCAGCTCCGCCCCGGTGGGCAGGGGGGCGGACGACGGAGCGGTTGAAGCGGGCGGGGAGTCGGACACGACGGATGGATGCGCGAAGAGACCGGACGATCTCTCGGAGGCTGGACGAACCGGATGAAAAGTGCCGGCGGAGCGTTTAGCAACGCTGCGCTGCGGCTTCGTCAGGCCGCGCCGGAGAGCCGGTTGCGCCGGCGCCGGACCAGATAAAGCGAGGTGCAGGCGCCGAGGAGCAGCGCGCCGTAAAGCGACGGCTCGGGCACGGGCGTGATCTGGTGATCGTAAGTCTGCCAGGTGGTCGAGTTGGCCGAATAGCCGGTGAAGACGACCTGACTCGTCGCCGACGTGCCGGACTGGCCGAGCACGACGCCCGCCCAGTTTTGCGCGACGAAGGCGTCGACGCTGTCGGACCAGCCGGTGATCGTCAGCGTCACGCCCGCATCGATCAGGAGGTTCGTGGCACTGAGGAGCGAGGCCGAGGCGCCGCTGAAATCGAGGATGGAGTTGGCGGTGATGTGCAGCGTGCCGACGCCAAGGGTGACGCCGCTCAGGGCGAGCGTGCCGCCGCTGAGCGTGAGCGTGCCGTTGAAGTTGAAGCTCGAGCTGAAGGTGAGCGTGCCCGAGCCGGTCTTCTCCAGCGTGCCGGTGCCGGTGACCGTGCCGCCGAAGGTCGAGGAGCCGGAATACGCGCCGACGACCAGCTTACCGCTTGTGGCCAGGTCGATGAGGCCGGTGCCCGCGATCTTGTCGATCGTCTGGGAGACGTTGTTGATCGCGAGTTTTCCGTCGCTCTTGATCGTGAGCAGCGACGTGTAGGTCGCGAGCTGCTGGTCGGCGTCGAGCCGCAGGACCGCGCTGCCTGCGGAGCCGACGCCGTCGCCGACGTTGACCGCGCCGCCGTTGGTGGCGAGCACGCCGCCGGTCTTGGCGGCGACGACGGTGCCGCTGGCGACGGTGAACGTGCCGGTGAACGTGTTCGCGGCGGAGCCGGCGAGCGTCATCGTGCCCGTGCCCGTGTAGGTGAGGCTGGCCGAGGACGACGAATCCTGCACCGCGCCGGTGAGGGCGACATCGCCTGCGCCGGTGACGGTGGTGGCGCCGGAACCCAGCGCGACGGTGCCGGACATCGTCAGCGTGCCGGCCGAGGAGGAGACCGTCGTGTTGCCGCTGAAGGTGGTGTTGGCCGTGAGGGTGTTGTCGCCGCCGAGGTTGACGAGCGCCCCATTGCCGCCGACGCCGCTGCCGGTCACGGCGAGGGCGTTTTGATTGAGCGTGATGCCGCCCTGCAGCGCCAGGGTGGCGCCGCTGGCGACGGTGTTGCTCCACGAGGCGGCTCCGAGGGCGGAATCGCTGGCGGCGACGAGCGTGCCGGCGCTGACGGTGGTGCCGCCGTTGTAGATGTTGGCGCCGGTGAGCACGAGCGTGCCCGCACCGGTTTTGTTCAATCCGGTCCAGTTGTCGGCGATGGTGCTGCCGACCGTCGTGGTGAGACCGGAGCCGACGGAGAAATCCGGCGTGGAATCGGTGAAGCGGATCGTGCCGCCGGCAAACGTCGGCGTGCCCTCCTGCACCGTGATGCTCGAGACCTCGACGGTGCCGGAGACGGTGACGGTGTAGCTGCCCGTGGCGCTGGAGCCGGCGCTGAAGACCGCGTCGCTGCCGTTGGTCCACGTGGTCGTGGCCGACTTGCCCGAGGAGTTCTGGTTCCAGACGGAACCGCTGCCTGCGGCCCAGGTGCCGGACGGGCTGGAGCCGGTGCCCGAGGTGCTGCCATTCGTGTCCCAATACAGCGTCGCCTGCGCCCGGACACCGAGGGGCATCAGAACCCAAAGCAATGCCAGCGCCTGCGCACACCACATCCGTGCACGGCGGAAAACATCGCGCCGGCGGGACGGGATCACGAGGCTGACAGGATTGGAGATCACGAAGCTAACGACAGCATTATCGACGCGTTTGAACGTGGAATGATGCAAAAAAGTCTGTCCGCCCGACGAATTTGTCGTCGTTAATCCGGCACATTAGCATCGAGGGCCGGAGAAATCTCCGATCATGGCAAGCAGCCGCCACGAACTGGCGACTGTTGGCGGGCGGCGGGTGTTTCGAGACCGGCGTCCGCCGTGGGCGCGGAGTCGCTCAGGTGTTGAACCGGAAGAGGGCGACATCGCCGTCCTGGAACACGTAGTCCTTGCCTTCGAGGCGGTATTTGCCGGCCTCGCGGGCCGCGGCGACGCTGCCGAGCGTGGTGAGATCGTGGTAGGAGACGACCTCCGCCTTGATGAAACCCTTCTCGAAATCGGTGTGGATCACGCCGGCGGCCTGCGGCGCCTTCCAGCCCTGCTTGATCGTCCAGGCGCGGACCTCCTTTTCGCCGGCGGTGAAATACGTCTGCAATCCGAGCAGCGCATAGGTGCCCTTGATGAGCGAGGACACGCCGGAGTCGTCGACGCCGAGATCCTTCAGGAACGCCTTCGCCTCCTCGGGCGGCAGGTCGATGAGTTCGCTCTCGATCTTGGCGCTGATCGGCACGTAGGCCGCGTCGTGGTGCGTGCGCACGTAACCGGCGACCTTCTGGACGAACGGATTCTGCTCGGCGGTGGCGAGATCGCTCTCGGCGACGTTGCAGGCGAAGAGCACGGGCTTCGCGGTGAGGAGCTGGAAGAGCTTCATCAACGCGACCTCCTCGGGCGTCGCCGCGAGCATGTTGGCCGTCTTGCCGGAGTTCAGGTGCGGCGAGAGTTTTTCGAGCAGCGCGAGCTCGGCGATCGCCTCCTTGTCGCCGGACTTGGCCTTCTTCTGCGTCTTGTCGATGCGCTTGGTGACGGCCTCGAGGTCGGCGAGCACGAGCTCGGTGGTGATGACCTCGATGTCGCGCACGGGGTCGACGCCGCCCATCGTGTGGATGACGTCGGGGTCCTCGAAGCAGCGCACGACCTGCACGATGGCGTCGACCTCGCGGATGTTGGCGAGAAACTGGTTGCCGAGACCCTCGCCCTTGCTGGCGCCCGCGACGAGGCCGGCGATGTCGACGAACTCGATCGCGGCCGGGACGACGACATTCGTCTTCGCGATCTTCTGCAGCACGTGGGCGCGCTCGTCGGGCACGACGACGACGCCGACGTTGGGATCGATCGTGCAGAACGGATAGTTCGCCGCCTCCGCCTTGCGGGAGCGGGTGAGGGCGTTGAAGAGAGTGGACTTGCCCACGTTGGGCAGACCGACGATGCCGGCTTTGAGCATAAGGCGGGACGCTCGCGGGCGCGGGCGGGACGGTCAACGGCAAATCCCGCGATCGCGGTCCCGGCGCAGGACGGGCGAAGGTTTGAGTTTCGGGCCGGTTGTGCCGTTATGGGCAACGTGGTGCGTCTTTACCCCAGCGTCCCTCGTGGCCGGTTTCCGTCCGGCGGGGCGGAGCGCGCTGGCGGACGGGCTCCGCGATGGCGTCTGCCGTGGTTGCTGGGCGCATGCCTGGCCGTGCTGCCGCCGGCGGGGGCGCAACTGGCCGATCTGGGGGCGCCGGCTCCGGGATTGATCGAGACGGGGGTGCCGCCGTTTGTCGTGCTGGGCCCGGAGGCGCTGGGGTTGGCGACCGTGCCGGCGGATCTGCAATCGATGCCCGACGGGCGGCTGCTCGCGGTCGGCCGCGGCGAATTCGCGTTGGGCGACGGCGTGCGCTGGGATGTGTTCCGCCAGGCGGAGGGCGACCGGCCGGTCGGCACGGAGAGCGTCGCGATCGCGGAGGACGGGCGGATCTACGCCGGGATTCCGGGCGGATTCGGGTGCGTGGAGTTTCAGCCGGAGGGCCGCTGGCGCCTGCGGCCGGTGGAGCGGCTGCCGGACGGCGCCGGCGGCGACGACAGCATCCCGGTCGCGGTGGAAAAGGTGCGCGACGAATGGTTCTGGTCGTGGGGAAGCGGACCGGTCGTCGCCTGGCGGCCCGGCGCGACGCCCCGCGTCGTGGGCCGGACGAACGCGCCCGAGCGGGCCTTCCTGCTCGACGGCGTTATCCACTTGAGCGATACGTCGACCGGCGGACTGTTCCGCTACGAAGGAGGAAAGTTCCGGCCGGTGCCGCTGCCCGCGTCGACGTTCGCGGAACAGACGATCACCTGCACCGTGCCGCTCGGCGGCGGCGCCGTGCTCGCCGGCACCAACCTGGACGGACTCGTCGTCCACGAGCACGGGGCGGCGCGGCCCTTCGTCGCGGGCGGACTGCTCGGCGGCGGCCACCGCATCAACGATCTCTGCGCGACCGGCGCGGGCTTTTTCGCCGCCGCGATCGACAACGTCGGCATCGTTTTCTTCGACCGCACCGGGCGGGTGCGGCAATGCGTGGACCGCTCGGTCGACCACCGCTTCGCGCGGGTGCGGCGCCTGCGGTGGACGCCGGGCGGAGGCCTGTGGGCCTTGCTGAACGAGGGCGTGGCGCGCGTGGCCTTCCCGATGCGTGCGTCGAATTTCGAACCGCTGGTGTCGACCGGGCTGGGTTACGCGCAGCTGTTCCGCCGGCAGGGCCGGTTGTGGCTGATGTCCGACGGCCGCGCCCAGCGCGGAGTCTATGATGCCGACGGCCGGCTCATCCGGTTTGAAGTCGACTCGCCCGAGACCTATGTATCCATGTTGCAGGAACTGGAGGGCGAGTGGCTGGCCACCGCGCGCGACGGTCTCCATCGCTGGCTCGGTCCCGACCGCTGGGAATCCGTGGCGCCGGGGCCGGCCAGCGCGAAAATCCGCCCCGGGCCGGTGGCGCCGGGCCGCTGGCTCTATGTCGCGGAAAACGAAGTCGGCTGGCTGCGGCACGAGGGCGGACGCTTCGCCTTCGATCGGTTTCCGGTGCCGGACCTGGGGCATCCGTATTCGGCGATCGCCGACGGCCGGGGCGTTTACTGGATCGATCTCGGCCCGTCGAAGATCGCCCGCGTGGAACCGTCGCTCCCCCGGCCCACGGTGCGCGTCTACGGTCCCGCCGACGGACTGTCCGACGGCTGGGCCCAGATGTTCGTCCTGCGCGGCGAGGCCCGGATCAACCTGCCGAATCGCATCCTCCGGCTCGATCCCGCCACGGATCGCTTCGTGCTGGACGATGCGATCCTGAAACAGGAACCCGCGCTGCGCGGTGCCCGCGGCCGGCCGGTGTTCGATGCGCGGGGCCGGCTCTGGGCGGCGCAGGAGTCGTTCGTGCAGGTGACGCGGGCCGGAGCGCGGGACGAAACCGTCGCCGACGCGATTCCCGAGGGACTGGCGCCGCTCTATTTCATGCCGCAGCCGGACGGCGTCGTCTGGATGCATCAGCGGGGGCGGCTGGTGCGGTTCGATCCGCAGCTGCCCGAGGCCGCGCCGCCGCCGCTGCGCGCGCTGATCACCCGCGTGCAGTTTCCCGCGACGAACCGCGAGCTGCTCGCGGTCGCGGAGGATCTGCCGGCGCTGGCGGCGGGCGACAACGCGCTCGTCGTGCACTTCCTCGCGCCGAATCCGCCGGTCGGTCGGGCGGTGACGTTCGAGGTGCGGCTCGACGGCTCCGACGGCGGCTGGTTCTCGACCGGCACCGCGGGATCGGTCTCGTTCAACCACCTCGACCGCGGGCACTACACCCTGCGCGTGCGGCCGCGGCTCGGGGACCGCACCGGCCGCGAGGCGCGGCTGGGCTTCTCCGTGCTCGCCCCGTGGCATCGGACGCCGACGGCGTATGCGTTTTATGGAGTCGGCGGCCTCGTCCTCGTCGTCCTGGTCGGCTGGCTCTCGGCCTGCGTGCAGCGCCGGGAGAAGGCCCGGCTCGGGCGCATCGTCGCCGCGCGCACGCGCGAGCTGCACCAGGCCAACGAGGAACTCGGCCGGCAGATCCAGGCGTCGCTGGAGAAGACCGACGCCCTCGAGCTCAGCGAGGAGCGCCTCCGCCGCCTGAGCGAGAACGCGCCCGACATCATCTTCCGCGTGCGCGTGGGGCCGCCGCTGGCCTACGACTACATCAACGCCGCGGTCGAGCGGATCGCGGGCTACGCGCCGCGGGAGTTTTATGCCGACGCGACCCTGGTCGAGCGCATCGCCCGGTCCGACGGCGCCGCGACGATCGCGGCGATCGCCGCCTCGGGCCGGCTGCCCGCGGGCATGCGCGAGATCCGCTGGCAGGCGCGCGACGGCCGGCTGGTCACGCTCGAGGAACGGCTGACGCCGGTCTTCGGCCGCGACGGCCGGCTCGCCGCGATCGAGGGCATCGCGCGCGACATCACGGGCCGCAAGGAGGCCGAGGAGGAGATCCGCCGGCTTTCGCAGGCGGTCGAGCAGTCGCCCGTGGCCGTGCACATCACCGACCTGGCGGGGAGGATCGTGTTCGCCAATCCCCGCATGAGCGAACTCACCGGCTATGCGAACGACGAGTTGCTCGCGCAGACCTTTCGCGACCTGCGCTCCGATCTCGTCCCACCGGAACTGCTCGATGAACTCTGGGCCACGATCACCGGCGGCGCGCCCTGGCACGGCGAGCTGGCGCTACGCCGGAAGGACGGCCGCGTGCGGCACGTGCGCGCGGCCTTCTCTCCGCTGCGCGGGCCGGACGGCGCCATCGTCAACTACCTCGCGCTGCAGGAGGACATCACCGGCTGGCTCGACGACCAGGCGCGGCGGCGCCGGCTCGAGGCGCAGCTGTTTCAGGCGCAGAAGCTCGAGAGCCTCGGCACGCTCGCGGGCGGGATCGCCCACGATTTCAACAACATCCTCACGGGCATCCTCGGCTACTGCGAACTGGCCGCGCTGTCGGCGCCGGACGATTCCGCGCTGCGCTCCGACCTCGGCGCGATCCGCACGGCCGGCCTGCGCGCGAAGGATCTCGTGGCGCGGATTCTCACGTTTTCCCGGCGGGGGGAATCGCGACTCGAGGCGGTGGACCTCGCGACGGTCGTGGCGGAGGCGCTCAAACTGGTCCGCGCCTCGACGCCGGCGACGGTCGAGATCGTCCGCGAACTCGACCCCGGCGTCATCCAGGCCGATGCCACGCAGCTGCACCAGATCGTGCTCAATCTCTGCACGAACGGCCTGCATGCGATGCCCGACCGCGCGGGCTGCCTCACGATCGGCGTGCACCGCGTCACGGCCGACGCCGGCCTCTGCGCCGAAGTGCCGAACCTGACGCCGGGCGACTGGCTGCGGCTCAGCGTGCGCGACACGGGCTGCGGCATGGACGAGGAGACGATCGCGCGGATCTTCGATCCGTTCTTCACGACGAAGAAGCCGGGCGAGGGCACCGGCCTCGGCCTGCCGATCGTGCGGGGCATCGTGGCCAGTCATCACGGCGCGCTGCGCGTGCAGAGCCGGCCCGGCGCCGGCACGACGTTCGAGGTCTATTTCCCGGCGGCCGACGGCGCCGTGCCGTCCGCGGGCCGGGCCGAACCGGTGAAGTCGGGCGGAGGCCGGGAGATCATGGTCGTCGACGACGAACCGGCGGTCGCGCAGTTCGCGGCGACGCGGCTGCAGCACTTCGGTTATCGCGTGACCGTGTTTCACGATCCGCGCGCGGCGCTCGCGGCGTTTGCGCGGGAGCCGTGGCGGTTCCACGCGGCGGTGACCGACCTGACGATGCCGCACCTGACCGGGGTGGAGCTCGTCCGCCGGCTGCGGGCGCTCGGACGCGCCGTGCCTGTCGTGATCATGTCCGGCTTCGGCAAGGAACTCGCCTCGCTCACGCCGGCGACGCTGCCGGCCGCGGCGGTGCTGACCAAGCCCTTCAGCGGCGAGGAACTCGCGCACGCGTTGAGCGGCGTGCTCGATGCGGCCGCCTGAGCCTGGGCGGGCGCGCAAAGGAGGCGAAAATTTGGTTGGATTTTCCCGCGGGAACCTGCACGTTCTCCGGCCCGCGAGCGCCAGAGTAGCTCAGTGGTAGAGCAGGGGACTCATAAGCCCTTGGTCGGCGGTTCAATCCCGCCCTCTGGCACCAACCTCCGTCCGGCTCGTGTTCCGGCTCCGTTGCCGGCGGACCGGGTCCGTGTCGGGCCGTCCCGCCGTTGGCCTTCGGCTGGAAGTCGTGTTCGGTGTGACCGCGGGACGAAAGGATGCGCCCGGGTCTTGTATTCTAATTTCCGGATACAGCCGGTCGGGATCCGGCTCCGGCGAGCAGGGCGCGCACCTCGTGCTCCGGTTCCTCGTGATGCTGTTCGAGCGCGAGGCGCAGTGCGTCCTCGAGCACCGCGCGCGCCTCGGCCGGGTGACCGAACTGCAGCCGGAGTTTGCCGAGAAGGATGCGCGGCATCATCCAGTCGGCTTTCTTCGCGACGCAGAGCTCGAGATGCGGCGCCGCCTCCGCCTCCCGGCCTTCGGTGACGAGGGCCTGCGCGAGGCTGAAGCGGAAAAGTTCGTTGTCGGGATGGCGCGCGACGAGCGCGGCGAAATGGTCGGAACGGGAGGGCATGTGCGGCCGGCGAGCGAAGGCGACGAATCATCCAAGGTCGAGCATGCGCTTCTGTCCGGGGCCGGCGGAGGATTGTCGGTGATTTGCGCGTTGACTACGCTTCGTGGATCTAGGGTTATCATATTTCCCTTCATCGTATTATAAGGTCCCGCCGGCGTGGCTGGCCCGGATCATATAATGCCTCGCACGGTCTTTTCCCCCATGGCGAATGCTCATCTTTCCGCGTGTTCCGGCTTCCATCGGTCATGGTGCCTGATCGGCGCCCTCTTCGGCTTGGCGCCGTGGTCGATGTCGGCCACTTCGGACGCCCTCGACGCGCTGGAACAACCGGCGGGCGAATGGCTGAAAGTGCGGACGGAAACCGTCCGCCTCGAGGCGGACTGGGCGACGGAGCGGCCCTTGCTGGAATCGACTGTCGCGGGACTCGCCGAGCGGGCCACCGTGCTCGAGGAAAAACGCGAGCAGGCGAGGGTGCGGACGGCGAAGGATCGCGAGGAACTCGCCTCCCTCGAGGCGAAGAATCGCACCGCGGCGGAGGATGCGGCGTATGTCGAGGCCCGGTTGCAAACGCTCGCCGCGCAACTCGCGGAATTGCGTCCGCAGCTGCCGCCGCGGCTGGCCTCGGCCTTGGAGATGTCGTTTCGCAGCCTGGCCGGAAAGGAACTCGGCGCCGGCGAGCGCATGCAGCTGATCACGACGATGCTCAACCGCTGCGCCCAGTTCAACCGCATTGT